>Ga0075426_10002987_pt1 | contig 12081 bp, 6 predicted proteins | sample SoiMethybrSBSTD5_FD_75304 | JGI IMG/M metagenome (GOLD analysis project Ga0075426, IMG submission 75304) | Bulk soil microbial communities from a Populus tree surrounding site in Tennessee, USA - Soil MetaG P. TD hybrid SBSTD5 | ecosystem: Environmental > Terrestrial > Soil > Tree plantation...
TGTACTGCGAGACCCCGTTTTTGTAGATGACCAAGCTGTTTGACGCATTCCGGCACGTCATGTAGTGGCCCAGGCCCGCCGAATCCGCGCCGGTCGCATAATCACTCCCGCCGGCAATCGAGAACATCGAACCGTAATTCGTTGTCCCCACATAGGCTATGCTCATGTAGCAGGCATGACCAGCACCGTTAATGGCTCCGATAACGTAGTCGGCTGCGGATGTTTTGCTTAGGAGATAGACACCCATGCAACAGTCGTTGTCTGAAGTCCAATGCGTGACCGGGATGAAACCTGTCGAAACGGTTTTCGTAGTGCCGTTTCCGACTAGGCCCGTGGCTTGTGAATAATCGCCGGAAACGAAATTCGTAAGAGTATCCACCGTTGAGCCGCTGTCGTTTATCACCGGAGCCGCGCAACAGAGCAGGTCCGACCCGCAATAGAGGTTCCAACGAAGAATCTTGGAACGAATCGAACGAGCCATCTTCACTGCTGTATCACTCGCAACGACGGCGAGTGACGTGTAATGCCCGCCGTTAGTGACGACCCGACCCATCCACGCATTGACTTCCGGTTCAAGAGCGGACAAGCGAACCGCACCGTGGATGCCACCGGAGAAAATCGTTGGGACGAACAAAAGCCCGGTCTTAACAAACGACCTACGGCTTAGAAGAAATTTGGCTGCCATGTGCCAAACAGATTTGTCGTGGTGAACGGTGAAGTCGTGAAAACAATGCAATCAATCGCCGACGCATTGGTTGTGATGACCGGCGCGACTCCGGAGGGCCATTTGAAATTACCAGCCCACGAAACTGCGCGCACTCCGGTCGAGTCCTGCTGCAAGAACAAGTAGAACGTGAGATTGGTCGTCGTGGTTGCTGGAAGTCCAGTCGGTGCCACAAAGAACGTCGTTGAATTCGTGAGGGTCGCGTAATAGTTCGTCTGAGATGGACCAAGAGCTATCGTCAAGTTTGTGCCGCCGCTGTACGTCAACGCGGTATTAGGCGGCCAGCCCGCAGCCCCACCACTACTCACCGCCGTCGCCGTCACATTGCTCCCACTCACCGCCCAAGTCACCGTTGCGGTGTCTTGAATGTTCGGCGTTGTCACATTGGTTGCGTTTACCGAAACCGTCGTGCCGCTGCTGGCGCTCAAAGTCAATGTCGATGGCGTCCATGTTATGCCGCTCCCGTAGTTCGCGTTGGTGATGAGTCCAGTCGAAGTCACCGCAAGCAGGTTTGTCTTGAGCGAGTTCAGCGTCAGCGCGTTGGTTACGATCAGCGTGTTGTGATTGCCGTTCACCGTGTAGAGGTTCGAGACGGTCAGGTTGTTTTGAACGGTGAGATTTGTAATCGTGGCATTATTGATGACAATGTTCTGCGAGAGATTCGTCGTGAATCCGAATCCGCCAGAGCCGTCGTTAGTCAACATCCCGGCTCCATTGGCGATGCTCGCGGCGTTCTTTGATCCGTTCAGACTCAATAGCGTGCTCGCTGTGCCAAACGGCAAATTGAGGCTGTTCGTGAACTGGCCGCTATTGGCCTTCAACATGCCGTTCAAGAAAGCGTTTGAACTGGTGTAGTAGAGGAACGCCCATTCCAAGATGTCGCCTGTGCTATCGATGTGAACGACTGGGTATGCGGTTGAAGACGCGCCAGGTGCAGCAAGCAACAAAGGAAATTGGCCGGCAGTATTGGTCGTGAATGAGTTGCGCAAAACAGGCTGCGCGACTGCATTTCCACAAAACAGCAATAGGAGCAAGAGAAGGCGTTTCATGTTAAGCAATGACCTGCACCCATCCGGTGTTTCCTGCGCCTGCGTTTTTGATCCAGAGCGACTGGCCAGCGGTGTCCCAGTAAGTCGATCCTGCGCCAGCCGTAATGACACCTTCCGGTGATCCCGCGCCGGTTGATCCGGCGCTTCCGGTTCCACCCCCACCGCTTATTGCGTTCAGTCTGTTTAGCATCTTCACTTCGAGGATGCGCTGCGTGTCTATCGCGGTCGAAACCGATCCACTCAGGAAATTTTGCTGTGACATAAACTCACGTATTGAGGACGTTCAGCAGCTTCACCCGCAATCGCCGCAACGGATTGATGTACTGCACGTCGGTCGCCGCGCTGCTCACCCCGCGTATCGTCCGCTCCCGCCGCAGCATCTTCGCCCACCGCACACGCCGCGTATCGTTCGCTGTTGATGTGACCCCGGAGAGAAAGTATTCGGGCATTACTGGTATCCGGTTTGGACTTGTCCCCCACCCGCACCCATCGGCGCATTCCCAGCGTCCATCATCGCGTCGTGCTCGTCCTTGTACGATGGCTTGCCCTTCGGCTGATCTTTGTCCGAGTAACCGGGCATCTTCGTGTCGCCGATTTGCACCAAGCAAATGTCGCCATTCGGCCTCACGCGGAACGTGGACACCAAATCGAATTCCTCACCAGACTTTGTGCCTTCCGGTACAACGCCATCGGGAGGCGTGAATTCAACGAGCTTCATAAAGGTAGGTTTCTGCGCCGGAACTTTGCTAAATCCCGGCGCAGGTTTGTACTGTGCAAAGTCTTACGAACAGCTTACGCAATCCACTACGGCTGGGCACCTTCTGAATAAGATGAGCCTTGCGTAGTCAGGGAACACGGGTTTGGCCGCATGTTTGTATTGTGCGAAATGCCTGCCCAGTTCGTGAAGCGGGTCGGTGACACCGGCGCAATCGTCCATGCCGAGCACGGCGTCGTTGCCGGTGACGAATTTCCATTCGCCCATATAGTCTTGAGCACGCCACGTCATGCCGGGTGCGGCATTGACCGGGCGCAGGATTTCCTCTCGATAATTCCAAGGCGTGAGGACGTAAGCGCCTTCGATGCAGGCGATGTTCGGGTTCTGATAGGCCGGGTTCGGGATCGCGCCCTGACCCTTGGTCGCAACGCTGGACGAAGTGGACATGAGCCAGCGCGGGACACGAGTCATTACGCCGCCTTCAATGGACCAACGGGGCGGGAATGCGGTGATGACGTGCCGGAAGTTTTTGATGATACGCGAAGCGCCGAGGCGTTGGATGACCGGCGCAGTCTCGCCGAAGGTCTGGAACGCAGCGCGGTAATCCTCGCGCAACTCAGCGTTGTTCAAGAGGATTTGGTTGCTGGCATCCATGCCAATCATCAGCGGGAAGATTGGCCCGCTCGGTCCCATCGTGATCCAACCCATGCTGTCAGGAGCCGTCGCGCCGTTTTCAACGAGCAAGACCGATTCCTGATCGAGAATGTCCTGGGACAGAGCGCAGCCAGGCAGAGAGGCCGCGCCGAGGCTCATGGCGCTGCCAGGGGGTTGCGTGGTGATGTCGCCAGCAGTGCGTTCAATCGTGCCGTTCGCCAGTGGCACGACCTTGGTCGCATACGTGCCGTAAATGTTTTCCAGCCGATTGATGATCGACTTTGTGTTGCGCTGTTCGAGCCGCTGGAAATACTTCTCCCAGAAATCGAGGCTTTCCCAGTGCAACGTCAGGTCGCTTTGGCATACAAGCGGCCCGCGCAGCTTGAACTGCTCAGGTTTGTAAGTGACTTCCTTGTAACCAACAAACGTGGTGTTATACGTGCCGCCGCACGAGCCGATATACGTCGAACCGCTCGTCGTTGTGATTGGCACCCAAGTTTCTTCATCGGTGCTTGGCTCACTCCGCAGCACTTCAAACGATGACCGCACAAGACCAGCGCCGATTGGCCATTCGTCGCGGGAAATAAGATTTAACCAGGGATCTTGATATGCTGCCCTAACATACAATTTCGGCCCTAAATCTTCGACTCGGAGCCGAAGTACGTCAAAAGGATTGCTACAGGCCAGATGCTTCTTCTCTCGCTCTACAGCACAAGTTGTATGCGCTGTTGTCGGCTACGTCAGTACGCGTGTGTGCGGTGCGTAGCTGGACTGTTTGGGATTTTGAGCGAGAGGGCGCTCAGGCCGGATGGTGCTTCTGGAAGTGCTGTTCAGCTACAGCGGGCTTACGACTACTCCCAGACTTAACCGACAGGCGATGGAATCTTGGGCTACCGCCTGATCCGATCCGAACGTGGAGCAAATCTACTAAGATGTCAAGAAACAGTGCCGACTGGCAGGACGCTGATCTTGCGGTCGATGCGCCAGCCGAAGCGCGAGCCGTGTGCGCGGTCTTTGTAGAGGTCCGCGACGATGGCGCGGTGGGCGCGGGTGCGTGTTGGCGGGACGTTACCGCCAGGAGTGCGAATCGTTTTGACGGCTTGATGGCCGCCGTGCATGTCAACAGGTGGGGTGACGCAATTGGCAACGCCGGTGCCAGAAGCCCATTTGTAAAGGATAGTCCAAGTTCTCATAATTTAGTTGTGTGGTTTGAATGACGCTTTCTTACGGCGCGTTGGCAAACTCGCAGCTTCATGCGCGAGTTTCTTTGCGTCGGCTATCGGCGGGCATTTGCCCCGCGCTTTAGACCGTCCTTCGGAACTGCTGCAAAGTCCAAAGAAATGTTTCTGCGCCAAGGTGTATGGCATAAGTGTGTGAGTTAACGGTCAGCTTCCTGGCCGCGCACGCTTTTAAGGAGTCGTTTCTGTTGCCGTTGGTCGGCATCAATCATGCGTTGTTTCACGGCGTTTCGGATTGCGTTCGCATCAATGCCGTATTCAGCAGCTTGCGGCAAGAGCTTGTTCAGCGTGGCCCCATCCTGTTTGGTAATCGCGTTGGAGATGTCGTCCAGTAAGCGCGCCCGGTTCTTCTTGGCGATGTCGTTGACGTGATCCAGATAAGCCCGGTTTAGTTCCTGGACGGATTGTTCCAAAGGTTTCGCGCCGAGAGCCAGAGCCACTTTCCCGCCAGCCTTGGGCTTGTACACCGGTCGACCACGATCATCGGTAATCCAGCCTTGTTTGTCGCCAACGGCTTCGAGCAGGCGTGCCCAATAAAGCATCGCCGGGGCGAGTCGGGTGCCCCATTGCTTGATGTCCGAGAAATCGCGCCGTTCACCCTGCATCGCAGGTCGAATCACGTTGTCCCACAGGTGCCACATATCGGAGAGGGTCGGCCCCATCCAATCGGTTGCTTGACTTGGCAACTGCGGTGTAACGGCGGCAGTTACGTCAATGCCCGCGAATCCAGGCAAACCGCGAGAAGCGCGCGGCAACTTGCGGTTCAGCCAATCTTCGAGCGCCCAAAGAGCGCCGATGGCTCCGAGGAACGGCAGTGAACGCAGCATGTAGATGCAGGCACGGGGACCGCCCATCAGGAGGAACGCGGTCAGATAACGCGGGATTTCGTAACCGCGCAGAGAAGAAACGAACTCCATTTCCTTGACCATGTAGGCTTTGAATTGGCCGACAAGACGCCCGACAGGATTCCTCAAGATACGCGGTAAAGATGCGACTGTGTAGGTGAACTGGCCGAATCGTCCGGCATTTCTGGCAAATGCTTCGGCCTCTGCGCCACTCAATCCAAGTTCGCCTTCAGCGTATTTGTAGAACGCTGCAAATGATTCCGGTCGGTTAACCCGTTCGGCGTATTGAAACATCGAGAGTGGATGCCACCACGGAGTTTCACCTGCACGAGACCCTTCAGTAAAAGTTTGTGCGGTCGCGCCCATGTAATCCGCGTTCCTGCGCCAAATCTCCTGAAATTCAGGAGTCGAACGGAAAACCCGTCCCTCATTCCAATATTTAGTCCCAGTCTTGGTCCAAGTATGCTGCAATCCGCCAAGCCGATTGATGATCGCCGTGATAGGACGATAACCGAGCTTCAAAGTGGCCGTGATTTGACGGGCAACATTAACCCCACGACTGAAAGCGAATGGTTTTTGGCCGAGAGGATACAGGATGTAATCGGCAATCTGATCCGCCAAAGAATAGCGCCCACGCACATCGCCTAACAATTCCTCAATCTGATTACGCATGTTCTCAGGCAGATTTGGCAGTTGCGTGCGTGCTTCCTTGAAAACCGGGTCCAGCGCCAGTTTCTTCCGAATGCTGTAGCTGTAGGCCGGCAGCGCGTCGAAAATGTTGTCCTCACCTTTGAGAACATTCCGACGATGCTGCATCGGACCAGCGAATTTGCTCGGTGGCTTGATGACGACGATTGGCGAACCGGCAGCGCGCAGCATCCGTTGAATTTCGCGCACGTCTGTTCCGAGGGCGTCAGCGGCTCGCTGTGCCATGCGAAAGTATTGGCCGCGAGAGAGCTTCGTCGGGAACTCAGCATTGGTTGAGAACTCGTCGGTGATCGTCAGATGCGTTGTGCCGGGATGTTCGGCTGCGTAACGCAAAGCCTTGTCTCTTGCAGCGGTGCGGGTCTCAGCGATTGCGACGGTTGTTCCGTCTGGCGTGACGATGCGATAGGAACCACGCTCGATGTTCGTCACATAATCTTCCGGTCCCCAATCTTCGAGTGCGTCGAGTTCGGCAAGGGCAGCGCGAACAGCCGCTTGACCTGGGGCACGAAGCCTGTGCAGTCGGAACGCTTCTTCTTCGTCCAGGTTGCCGTGTATAATGTCGTGAACAGCGGCCCCTTGCGCTTCGGGCATCGCATCAATCAAATCCTGCTGACGCGCCTTGATGATGACCCGTTTGACTTCATCGAAGTAAGCTCGAATGGCGTCGGCTGCGGTGCGTTCTGCTGGCGGCAAAGCATTCAACAAAGCTGGATTTCCATTCTGCATCGCGCGGAGAGCGCGAGTGACCTGAATCTGCTGCGGCATGGTCAGACCGCGCTTTAGCGCATTAAACCGTTCGATGTCGCGTGAGACCTGAGCCTGATAGCCAAGTTCAGCCTCGACCGTTTTTGTAACGAGATCAGACGCAATCGCATTCTTGCGAAACTCAAACTCAGGCGAAGCCATCCAGTCACGACCGGGCAACACGTCCTGGCGACGAATCGCGTCAGTGATTGCAGGTTCATCGGGCAAATCGGTCGCTGCGGCTGGCGGCGGTGGGGGAGGCGGTGTCGGCGTGTCAAGATCGGGCGGCACAGGCGTACCTTCACGGTCGAGCAATCGTTGCCGACGCACGTCATGGACTGTTGGCGGCATCGAAGGCTCGCCGAGACCTTGAGCCTCTGAGCGACGGTTGAAGAATGAGCGTGGTTGGTCGGCGATGTCGGTTCCACGCTCGTCTTCCGTGTGAATGTAATCTTTAGCTAATCCGGACGAAAGAGACGTGTCCGTGCCAAACGTGGCGTTTACTCCATGTTCTATAGCGTAGTCCTTTATCGCCCTCCTAGCCGCGTTGGTTAAGCGTTGAGAAGCGTCAACCAGTAACGTGTTGGTCTTCCTGTCAAAGACACCACGAGCGTAGCGTTTCTTGTCGAGTTGATATCCTGGAACTCCTTTATCCGGGTTGAAGTCCTCGCCCAATAACCGTTTTGCGACGAATTCATGCTCGAACATGCGTACTGGCGTAATGACACCATCAGGTGATACCCACATACCCGTTGGAGATTCACTGATATTCCCCGCTTCTTGAGCCGGTGGAGATTGGAGCGACCGTTGCCTTCGCACATCTTCAACTGTGGGTGGGGTGCTCGGTTCACCTAAACCTTGCGCTTCAGAACGGCGCGGGAAGAAACCGACCGGACCTGATGATGATGGGCGCGGTCCACCAGCGCGTTGATTGGCAGCAGATACTTGAGGAATCGTTACCTCGGACCTGCCAACCGGACGAAACCGAGCCTTGACGATTGCGCTGATACGATCTGCGACTGCGGGCAATTTGCTTTCCTCGATTGGAACCGTCATGCGATTACCGTACTTCGTGAAATCACCCGTCAGAGCACGCAAGGCATCGTCCAGGTAAATCGAGCCTCCGGTCTTTCTCGCTGATGGCACAGAAACGAGATAACTACCATTCGGAGCTTTTCTGATACGCGCAATCCCACCCACTTCCACAGATACATAGCCTTCATAAGCGGAACCGCCATGTTCTCGAAGAAAATGAGCAACGGCTTGACCGCTCACCAATTCGAGGCGCGGATCGCTAACGAGATTGCCCGGTCCCCAGTTACGTGGCATCATCAGACCGGTAATGACTTGGCCTTCGTTCGACTTGAAGCGGGTCATCTTTCCATGACCACCTGTGGCGGCAAAGCCTTGGATCGGATTGCCCGTGACGAAATAGCGTGTGATGCGAGCGCCACGACTTGCCCCTGTAAAGTCGGATAGTTCTTTCCCGCTGTAACCAATCGACCATTTACCCTGAAGCAAATCCGAGCCAGTCAGGTAAATCGTCCCCGTTGGATCGTCCACCATGAATCGAAACCGGAATGCTGATTTGGCTGTGCGATTGGTCGGGAATGTAACATCAGTGAGGATTCCTTCGTAAGTATCGCCGGTTTCAGCATTGCTCAGTTCAATTACACGCCCAGGAGCATCCAATAAATCATTCATGCCAGCTTTTGTGGCTTCCCATCGAGTTTGCGTTTCCAAAGCAGCGTCCAACTGCCGTTCAATCTTGGGTTTATCAGCGTCTTTGGCTTCAAGGCTTTGTTGGCGCAACGCGTCGATGCGCTTCTCCAACATGGCGTCCAGCTTGGTTTGTGTCTTTTCCCATTCCTTCGCCTTTTCAGGACTGCCAAGCCGTCGTTTGAACTCAGCGAGCATTTCCGCCCCGGTCGGCACATGGCGGTTGTCGCTCACTTCCCATTGCTGTAACCGGAGACCAGCCGTGAAGATGTTCGATTGGTCGGTGCCAGCAGCCAATTCCGCGTCTGATTGCCGGACGCCTTTCCAATCGTCGTGAACGACAATCTCAAGGTCGTAATCGCCGGTCGTCTTCAACTGCTCGATGAGATTGCGATAAGCCGGCAGAATCTCATTGTAAGCCGTCTCCTGATCGGCATTCGGCATCAGAGCTTGGCGACCAGTGAACTTTCTGGCTGTGTCACGCTCGACAATGATTGACCCATCCTCACGATGGTCGATACCAAGACCAAGCAGCCGTTGGACTTCCGGGTGATCGTCCAGATACTCGCTCACGATCAAATCGCCATACTTGTTGTAAATATCGTCAGCTTGAATCTTGACTGCGCCTCCTGATTCAGCCGTTGTATTCGCGTTCAATGACTTCATCTTCCGAGAAGCCATCGCAGCAGGTCGAATCTCAGCTTGCAGCGGCAGGGTGACGTAAGTGTAACGAGCACCATACTTGGTGCCGTCTGGATAAGTGCCCTGAGAAACCATGCCTGTCCGCTTGATGCGCCCAAGGGTCTGCATGAACACATTGATGTCCAATGCTGGTTGGACTGTTACCATGTGGCGTGGTTCCTTCGATTTGAACTTAACGCTCGCATGGGCGCTTAAACCAGTGCTGCCACTGGCATTCATCAGCATCCCGTCGTAATCGCCGTTGTTGAATCCATTGACGACCCGATTCTTGTTGGCTGGTTTGAATTTCCGATAGATGCCTTCACCCGTCTCGAAGTTGGTGTACTCGATACCGCTGCTCCGACCCGTCAGTTCCACCATTCGCACACCCGCCTTATTGAGCTTTTGCAGGATGTAGTCGATTGGGCTGATTGGGAAATTGCTCTCGATGCCATCGGCCAATGCTTGAATCTGGCGGTAATAATCCCCTAATCCGACCGTATCAGGATCAACATAGGAAATAATCGTGTCGCCGTTCGGTTGTTCTTCGGATTGTCTCAAGGTGCGTTCCAAGGCGTGTTTTAGCAATTCGTTCCAGCGCAGTTTGATTGTGTCACCCGGTTTCGTTCCTTTATCATTGGTATAATGATCGAGAAACGATTCCATCGTGTTCATCATCGTCAAAACGGGCTTCTCACGCCGTTGTTTGGCGGCGATGGCTTCGGCAATTACATGATCGGCTTTGGCGGCGAGGAGCAACTGGCTGATTTGATTGTGAACGACCGACGCGAAATCGGTCATGGAAATTGCTGTCTCAGATTGAGCAGTCGATTCTTTAACACGCGACCGCATCTCTTGACTAAACCGGACAATCTCGCTCAAGACATCGGTAACTTCGTCAATGTCTTCAACCAACTTTGTCGGGTCTGCTGCCTGCAACTGTTTAACGTCGAACTTGACGCCAGTGAAATCGCGCTCGCGCCGAATGTACTGGCCGACTTTGGCTAGAGCTTCACTAACCGCTTGTTGTAGAGCCACGCCACCGCGTTTCATGGCATCTACGATCTGGCTAAATGATTGTGCGCTACGGCTCAGAGAAGTGCGGAAATAAACCGGCATGTTCTCCGGTCGTTTGGCGTAAGTGGCGCTCATGTAGAGCACGCCGCCTTCGCCGTGCAAAGTGCCTTTTTGCCGAAGCAATCCAGGCACAGTGACAGTTGTTTGATTTGCACCGCTGCCACGCTTGATTGTGCCACCGCTCATAAAAGCCGATTGCATTGAAGTTTCGGCATCGCCAGCGGCTTCGTGCGATTCGTCCAGAATCACGATGGACGGATTTTCAGCCGTCAGTTGTTCAAGAAAAAGTTGACGCGCATTCCGGGTGTTCACCTGCGAATAAGTGACGAAAATCGCGTTATACCCAGCGGCTTCCATCCCGTTATCTGAGATGTTCTGCATCTCGCGTTTCTGAACCGTGCCACCGGGCGAGCGATGAACAATCTTGCCTTCCTGATCGACGATGGATGCTTTGACTGTATCGCCCAAGATGAACGGTTTGACTTGTGTGTGGATGTCCACAAGGTCGCCGTACATGTCACTGAACAATTTTGGGTCTTTGGTGAAGAAGATCGGGATTTTGCCGTTCAGAATCGCGTAACGAATCACGGCTGCACCTTGCCTACCTTTTCCTATCCCTGTTTCGTCCCCGATGATGAGAGCACCGCCATTCTCGATTTGGTCAATGGCCAGCGCAACTCCATCAATCTGCTCCGCTGCCATCACTTCACGCACTTCGGCTGGTTCCATGTTCATCCGATTGGCAACGAACTCGTCTATTGGACCAACTCGCGCAATCAACTTATCCAAAGCAGCGTGCTCACCTTCCGCGATGTTTTTGGGCGTGAGCGTGCCGAATGGTTGCCCTTGTGAACGTGGTTCGTATGTGCTCTGGAATTCCGTTGTTTCGACCGAGGGCGGCGGTTTTACAACAGGCGGCTTAGGTAGCTCTCCAACGTCAATTGCTCCGCCAGTTCCTCCGCCTCCCGTTGGGGCAGAAGCGGGGAGTTTAATATCTGGTCGAACTCCACCTTCCACTGGTGCAGCGGGCTTCCTTCCGACATCGGGTTGTCGAGGAGGAGCAATTTCGGTGTTTGTGGGTTCGTCAGAAGGGCGGTCGGGAGGAAAGCCAGCGTCTCCGGGGGCAGGTCGCGGTCCAGGCGACGGTTGGCGTCCGCCACTTCCCCCTCGTTGGCCTCCGACACTAGACGGCGGAACAGGTCCACTTGGAGTTGCAGGAAGTCCTCCCGGTTGGCCGGCGGGCGCTGGCCGGGACGTAAGAGGCTCAGGTAATCCGGGCTGTGCAGTTCCGGGCACCACACTTGATCGTCGGGATTCAATTTCACGGCGTATCCTTTCGGCTTCAGTCCAAACATCGTTCCAGTTGTCCTTGCGTTCAACCACGGCGGGGGCGAGTTCACCGCCGATTGGCAGTTGTCTTCGACCGGCAACCACAATCACGCGCACAGGCCATTTAGCGCCCTGCTTGGCGTAGAGATCGCCTGCAACTTCGAAGTTGGCCACCACGTTGTAATGGCCGTAAAGGTAGTTCTCAAATACCCATTGAGCGCCTTTACCGCCTGGGCCTTCTTCACGACGAGCGCCCAGGATCATCATGCCAACGCCGTCATCTTGGAGAGCTTCGAGGGCACGGAGCGCAATGATGTGCTCAAGGCGTTTGATACCGAACCCGGCGTACTTAACGTTATCAATGCTCCCGAATGGCGGATTGAGATGAACGACTGGGAATGAGCTTGTTGGCGTGTACTGCGTGGCATCGTGCTCAGTTACAGTACCGACGCCAAGGCGACGAAGGGAGACGGCACGGACGATGTTCAACTCATTCGCTTGGCCCGCTTTCAGGTCCGAACCGATGAGCAACATGCCGTTGCCGCCCGTAGCGTCATAAACCGCGGTTGCAGGTGTCACGCCGGTCGCGTGCGACATA
>Ga0075426_10002988_pt1 | contig 12080 bp, 8 predicted proteins | sample SoiMethybrSBSTD5_FD_75304 | JGI IMG/M metagenome (GOLD analysis project Ga0075426, IMG submission 75304) | Bulk soil microbial communities from a Populus tree surrounding site in Tennessee, USA - Soil MetaG P. TD hybrid SBSTD5 | ecosystem: Environmental > Terrestrial > Soil > Tree plantation...
CATATTCCATGGTGTATTCCATGCCGGCGCAGCCGCCGTTCTTCACGCCGATGCGCACGGCTTCAACCTCCTTGCCCGACGCAGCGGTCAGCGCGCGAATGCGCGCCGCGGCGGCGTCGGTCAGGCTCATCACTTGCGGGCGGGGACATGCGGTCGTGGTCATGATGTGAAGTTGAGGCAAATCGGGAGGCGCTTCAAGGCTTGACTAGAACATGTTGAGCTCGAGTTTCGCCTCGTCCGACATGCGGCTCATGTCCCAGGGCGGGTCGAACACGAGATTGACCTTCACCTGGCCGACGCCGGGCACTGCAGAGACGGCGTTCTCGACCCAGCCCGGCATGTCGCCGGCCACTGGGCAGCCGGGCGCCGTCAGCGTCATGTCGATCTCGATATTGCGCTCGTCGTCCACATCGAGCCGGTAGATCAGACCAAGCTCGTAGATATCGACTGGAATCTCAGGATCGAACACCGTCTTGAGCGCGGCGATGAGATCGGTCCGGAGCCGCTCCAGCTCTTCCTTAGGAATGGCCGAACCGTCACCCTTAGGCCCTTCGATAGGAGCAAGGGTCCCCTCACCGCCTCCGGCCGCGCCGACGCAGGCCTTTATCTCGGCACGCTCCTCGGCCGCTGCCGTTTCAGGCTCGCCGCCGCTCCGGGCAATATCCTCTTTTTGAGTCTTCTCAGTCATTTGGCTCAACACATTAAGCGAACATCTCGCGCGCTTTATGCAGCGCCTCGACCAACCGGTCGACCTCTTCGACCGTATTATACATGGCGAACGACGCCCTGCATGTCGAGGTGACCCCATAGCGCGCTAGCAGCGGCTCGGCGCAATGAGTTCCGGCCCTGACGGCCACGCCATAGCGATCGAGGATGGTGCTCACGTCATGCGGATGCGCGCCGTCCACGTTGAAAGCGACGATGCTGCCCTTGTTCTTGGCATGACCGAAGATTCGGAGCCAATTGAGCTCACCGAGGCGCCCCATGGCGTAGTCGAGCAGCACATCCTCGTGGGCTTTGATGCGCTCGCGTCCCATACTCTCGACGTAGTCTATGGCGGCGCCAAGCCCGATCGCCTGCACGATAGCCGGCGTGCCGGCCTCGAACCGGTGCGGCGGGACGGCGTAGGTCACCTCATCCTTGGTCACATAGCCGATCATCTCGCCGCCGCCCTGGTAGGGCCGCATGGCCTCCAGGTGGTCCTTCTTGCCGTAGAGCACGCCGATGCCGGTCGGGCCGTAAAGCTTATGACCGGTGAAGGCATAGAAATCGATGTCGAGGTCCTGGACGTCGATGGGAAGGTGCACCGCGCCCTGCGCGCCGTCGGCGAGCACCGGAATGCTGCGCTCATGCGCGATCTGTACCACCTCTTTCAGCGGCACAATGGTGCCCAGCACATTGGACATGTGCGTCAGGGCGATCATCTTGGTGCGCGGGCTGATAAGCCGCTCGAACTCATCGAGCAGGAACTCGCCAGAGTCTGATATCGGTGCCCATTTCAACACGGCTCCTTGGCGCTCGCGCAGGAAATGCCAGGGCACGACGTTGGAGTGGTGCTCCATGATAGTTAGCAGGATCTCGTCCCCCGCGCCGATATTGGGAGCGCCATAGGACGAAGCGACCAGGTTGATCGCCTCAGTGGCGTTGCGAGTGAAGATAATCTCTTCATCGAAGCGGGCGTTGATGAAGCGCCGCACAGTCTCGCGCGCCTTCTCGAAATTGGCAGTCGATAGGTTGCTCAGATAATGCAGCCCGCGATGGACGTTGGCGTATTCCTCGGCGTAGGCGCGCTGGATGGTGTCCAGCACGAGCTTGGGCTTCTGCGCCGAGGCGCCATTGTCTAGATAGACGAGCGGCTTGCCGTGCACCTTCTGCGACAGGACCGGGAACTCGGCACGGATTGCCTCAAGGTCGTAAGCCTTAACCGCCTTGAGATCCTTTGGGGAAGGGGTGAGCACGGTCATTGCCTGCTCCTTCAGCCGGCCTTGGCGCCGAGCCATTCCACAGAGGCGTTCGTAAATGCTTCCCGCAGCCGCTCGTCCTCGATGCGCTCGAGCGCCTCGCCGACAAACGCCTGAATAAGGAGCGCCCGGGCCTCAGGCTCAGGAATACCTCGGGCCTCGAGGTAGAATAGAAGGTCCTCATCGATCTGGCCCGACGTCGAGCCGTGGCCGCACACCACGTCGTCGGCGAAGATCTCGAGCTCGGGCTTTGAATCGAACTCTGCACTTTCCGACAGGAGCAGGGCCTGCGCCATCTGCTTGGAGTCGGTCTTCTGCGCGCCTCGCGCCACGACGATCTTGCCCTGAAACACGCCGCGCGACTCCTCATCGAGCACGGCCTTGAGCAGCTCGCGGGTGCCGCAATGCGGCACCAAGTGCTCCACCAGGATCGTCGTATCGCAATGCTGGTGGTCGCGCAGGAGAAAGGCCCCGGAAATATTGGCTTGCGAGCCTTCGCCTGTGAACTGCGCATAGATCTGATTGCGGGCAAGTGCCGCGCCGAGCGAGAACTGAAAGGCTTCATATCGGGCGTAGGCGCCAATCTTCACCAGCCATGTCGTGAGGTGGAGGGCGTCGCCTGCCTCAAGCTGCAGCTTGACGTGATTGACGGCTGCCTTGTCCTTGATCACGACCTCGGTCACCGCATTGCGTTGCAAACCCTTCATGCCGAGGCTGCCATAGCTCTCCAGAAGCATAACGGAGCTTCCAGGCTCGGCGACTACGACATTGCGCGTCAGGGCAGAGACGTCCTCGCCCTTGCCATCGAGCTGGATGAGATGAATGGGCTTGTCGAGCGTGAGGCCTTCTGCGATGCGCAGGGCGACTCCCCCCGTCATCAGCGCCGTGTTGAGCGCAACGACGGGGTCGTCTTCGCGGGGGTTGACTTGACCCATTGTCTTTTTCAACCAAGCAGGCGGCTTCTCAAGGGCCTGGGCCAGGGAGACCACCTCGATACCGGCAGTCTTCAGTCCCGAAAGGTCCGACAAATCGGCTCGGAGGTCGCCTTCGACGACGACCAGGCGATAGGCGGGAAGTGCAGCGAAATCGCTGCCGATGGCTTTGCGCAGCTCCGCCTCGCCAAGGGCTACGCCCGTCGGACCGAGCAGCGGATAAGCGTCAGTCAGCCGCGAACGGAGGTCGGTGTATTTCCAGGCCTCGATGCGTCGATGCGGCAGGCCGAGCCGACCGTATGCCTCGATGGCTTTGCGCCGCAAGCCGGACACAAAGGACTCGCGCGCGCCGGGGAGCGCATCCGCGGCTGCCTCGAACATGTCGAGATAGCCCTGCTCCCCCTTGGTGCGGAACTGCTGGACCGGCAACTCCATGTGGCGTTGCTCCCTTACGCGGCCTCAAACTCGGCGTAGCCGGACTCTTCAAGCTCGAGCGCAAGCTCGGGTCCGCCAGAGCGCGCTACCCTGCCATCCGACAGCACATGCACACGATCAGGCACGATGTAGTTCAGGAGTCGCTGATAGTGCGTGATGACGAGCATGGCGCGGTCAGGAGCGCGCAGCGCGTTCACGCCCTCGGCCACGATGCGTACGGCATCGATGTCGAGGCCGGAATCCGTCTCGTCGAGCACGCAAAGGGCCGGTTCAAGCAGAGCCATTTGCAGGATTTCGTTGCGCTTCTTCTCGCCGCCGGAGAAGCCGACATTCAGCGGGCGCTTCAGCATCTCGGGATCGATCTTGAGGAGCTTGGCCTTCTCACGCACGAATCTTAGGAAATCGGGCGTGGACAGCTCGGTCTCGCCGCGCGCTTTGCGCACCGCATTCACCGCCGTGCGCAGGAAAGTCATGGTGGCGACGCCGGGGATCTCCATCGGATATTGGAAGGCGAGGAAGACGCCCGACGCGGCACGCTCCGACGGATCCTTGGCGAGCAGGTCCTCGCCCTTCCAAGTGACGGTGCCGGCCGTGACTTCGTACTCCTCCTTGCCGGCAAGCACGTAGGCAAGAGTCGATTTGCCCGAGCCGTTTGGGCCCATGATGGCGTGCACCTCGCCTTGCGGCAGAATGAGGTCGAGGCCTCTTAGGATCTCGCGACCTTCGACATTGACGTGCAGATTCTTGATCTCAAGCATTAGGGCTCTTCTCTAAGCCTCTGATGATGACTTTGGTTTCACGTCCTCGCCGTAGTCGGCAGGCTCGACGTTAGCCGACGCTTCCCTCCAGGCTGATGCCGATCAGCTTCTGCGTCTCGGCCATGAACTCCATGGGGAGTTGCTGGAGCACGTCGCGCACGAAGCCGTTGACGATAAGCGCTACCGCTTCCTCAGCCGAGAGTCCGCGCTGCAGGCAGTAGAACAGCTGGTCGTCGGAGATCTTGGAAGTTGTTGCCTCGTGCTCGAACGTCGCCGACGCGTTCTTCGCTTCGATATAGGGCACGGTATGCGCCCCGCACTTGTCGCCGATGAGCAGCGAGTCGCAGTTGGTGAAGTTCCGCGCATTGCTTGCCTTGCGATGCGCCGAGACAAGCCCGCGATAGGTATTATTGGAATGACCTGCGGCGATGCCCTTGGAGATGATGCGGCTCGACGTGTCGCGGCCGAGATGCACCATCTTGGTCCCTGAATCGACCTGCTGGTGGCCGTTTGAGATGGCGATCGAGTAGAACTCGCCGCGCGAGCCGTCGCCGCGCAGGATGCAGCTCGGGTATTTCCAGGTGATGGCAGAGCCGGTCTCGACCTGCGTCCAGGAAATCTTGGAGCGCGGACCGCGGCAATCGCCCCGCTTGGTGACGAAGTTGTAGACGCCGCCCTTGCCCGCGGCGTCGCCCGGATACCAGTTCTGCACCGTCGAGTATTTGATCTCGGCATCGTCGAGGGCGACCAGCTCGACTACGGCCGCGTGCAGCTGGTTCTCGTCGCGCATCGGCGCCGTGCAGCCTTCGAGGTAGCTCACATAGGCGCCCTTGTCGGCGATGATCAGCGTTCGCTCGAACTGGCCGGTCTGACGCTCGTTGATGCGGAAATAGGTGGAAAGCTCCATCGGGCAGCGCATACCGGGCGGCACGTAGACGAACGAGCCGTCCGAGAACACTGCGGAGTTCAGCGTGGCAAAGAAATTGTCGGTACTGGGCACGACCGAGCCGAGATATTTGCGCACGAGCTCGGGATGCGTCTTCACCGCCTCGGAGACCGAAGTGAAGATCACGCCGGCCTTGGCCAGCTCCTCCTTGAAGGTGGTGACCACGGAAACCGAGTCGAACACGGCATCGACCGCGACTCGCGCGCCATCGACGCCAGCGAGAACCTTCTGCTCCGACAGAGGGATGCCTAGGCGCTCATAGGTCCTGAGCAGCTCTGGATCGACCTCGGCCAGGCTCTTCGGCCCTTCGGTGCTCTTCGGCGCGGAATAGTAATAAAGCTCTTGGAAGTCGATCTTGGGATACTTCACGTTCGCCCATTTCGGCTCCTGCATGGTGAGCCAGCGGCGATAGGCTTCGAGCCGCCACTCGGTCAGCCACTCGGGCTCGCCCTTCTTGGCCGAGATGAAGCGGACGATGTCCTCGTTGAGGCCCTTAGGGGCCTTCACCGACTCGATATCGGTGAAGAAGCCGTACTTATACTTATCGACGTCGATCGCCTTAACGCGGGCGACGGTTTCCTGCACTGCGGGCATTTCTACTCCAAGTTCCTTTCTCTAGCAGCGGGTTAAGCTGCGACCTTCCGGCTCTGCTTGAGCCGATTGATCAACTCACCGAAGGCCCGGAGGAAAGCCTGTATATCGGTATTCGAGGTCGCAAAACCAAGGCTTACGCGGATCGCTCCTTGCGCAAGCTCAGGCGCGACGCCCATGGCGCTCAACACGTGGGAGGCCTCGACTTTTCCCGACGAGCAGGCCGAGCCTGAGCTGACGGCAACACCCGCCAGATCGAGCCCGATCACCAGCGTCTCGGCCTTGGCACCGGGAACGGCTAGGCATGTGGTATTCGGGAGCCTCGGCACGCGTGACGAAAGCACGACGGCATCGGGGGCTGAGGCCAGCGCACCAGCCTCTAGGTCATCGCGGAGCTTGGCGATTTCAGGGACCTTGGCGAGGTCTGCCGCAGAAAGCTCAGCCACCACGCCGAAGCCCACGATGCCACTGGCATTTTCGGTTCCGGCGCGCCTGCGGCGCTCCTGGCCTCCGCCCTTGAGTAGAGGCTCGACATGAACTCTCTCGCGGAGCACCAGCGCGCCGACGCCCTTCGGCCCTCCGATCTTGTGGGCCGAGAGACTCAGCATGTCCGAGCCAAGCGCGCAAATATCGAGTGGCACGCGTCCAGCCGCCTGAACGGCGTCGCTATGCAACAGTCCACCGGCCTCATGAACGATCTTTGCGGCCTCGGCGACAGGCTGGATCGCACCTGTCTCGTTGTTTGCGGCCATCAGAGAGACGAGGGGACGCCAGCCGCCTGGGCGATGCTTCTCCAACTCGCTGGCAAGCGCATCGAGGTCCACCACCCCCTGAGAGGTGACAGGAATGGTCGTCGTGGTCTCGCGGTAGAGCCTCCCGCCTGACAGGACTGAAGGATGCTCCACCGCGGACATGTAGCAATGCCACGCTTCTCCCGCTTGTGCCGCCAGCGCGAGCGCGTTCGCTTCGGTGCCGCCGCTCGTGAAAATCACGTCCTCGGCCCGCGCGCCGACGAGCTTGGCTACCTTGACTCGCGCGACCTCGATGGCCGCCCGCGCGGCCCTTCCCTCCGCGTGCACCGATGAAGGATTGCCGTAGAGCGCAAGCGCTTCGATGACGACTTCGCGCACCTCGGGCCTGAGCGGCGCGGTGGCGTTGTAATCAAGATAGGAGCGCTGGTTCATGCTCTGCCGAAGCTTGCGGCCCGATGCCGCCGGTTAGCGCTTGCACGAGCCCCCATCGCGCGTGCTATGAAACGCGGCCTGACATTGAACCGCGCCAAACGCCCAGCTGTGTCGGCGCGATCTTGTTTGGAACAATTCTAATCTTAAGTTCGGTATAGGATTCCAGAGCGGCAGAGTCAAGTTTTGCAGCGATGGTTCGCGCTTCCCTTTGGCTGGTGCGAGCAGGTGCCGTCCCAGGACACAGTGAGAGAGTGGTGTTGAGGCCAAACCTACATGCCTGAAGTCAATATCAGCGGCCCCGCCGGCAGAATCGAGGCCCGCTACCACCACGAGCGCGGCCCAAACTCCCCCGTAGCGCTCATCCTCCATCCCCATCCGCAATTCGGCGGCACCATGAATAATCAGGTGGTGTATCACCTGTATTACGCCTTTCAGCGGCGCGGGTTCTCGGTGCTGCGCTTCAATTTCCGCGGCGTGGGGCGGAGCGAAGGTCTATTCGACAACGGGCCTGGGGAGCTGGCCGACGCCGCCACCGCCCTCGATTGGCTGCAAGCCTATAACGCCGATGCCCAAACCTGCTGGATCGCCGGCGTGTCGTTCGGTGCCTGGATTGCCATGCAGCTGCTCATGCGGCGGCCTGAGATCGAGGGCTTCATCTCGGTGGCCCCTCCTGCCAATCTCTACGACTTCACTTTCCTCGCCCCCTGCCCCTCTTCTGGCCTCATGGTCAACGGCGCGAAGGATCGCGTTGTGCCAACTGAAGCCGTGCGCGGGTTGGTCGATCGTCTCAAGACGCAAAAGGGCATCGTCATCGACCATGCCACGGTGCCCGACGCCAACCATTTCTTCGAGGGCCGTATGGATGGGCTGATGGAAGTGGTCGACGCCTATCTCGACAAGCGGCTCGGCAAGATCAAGAAGAAGAAAGAGTCGGCAGCCTAAGCGGGCTCTCCGCTCCCGTGCATTCGCGGCGCAAACCTGATACAGGCTCTCGCGAAATGCGAAACTTCGCCGGCCCCCGCACATGAGCACCGTCAAATCGGATTTCCAGCGCGAGCTGAAGGCGCGCGGCTTCGTTCACCAGACGACCGACGAAGCTGGTCTGGACAAGCTGCTGCGGAGCGAGCGTGTAACCGGCTATATCGGCTTCGACTGCACCGCTCCAAGCCTCCACGTCGGCAACCTGCTCGGCATCATGATGCTGCGCAAGCTGCAACAGGCCGGGCACCGCTCGATCGTTCTGATCGGCGGCGGCACAACCAAGGTCGGCGATCCGTCCGGCAAGGACGAGTCGCGCAAGCTGCTGAGTGATGCCGAGATCGCCGCGAACATTGCCGGCATCGAGTCGATTTTTACCAAGTTCCTAAGCTTCGGCGGCGGGGACAGCGGCGCGGTCATGGTCAACAACGCCGATTGGCTTGGCTCGCTCAACTACATCGACTTCCTGCGCGACTACGGGCGCCATTTCAGCGTCAACCGCATGCTGACCTACGACTCGGTCAAGCTCAGGCTCGAGCGCGAGCAGCCCTTGAGCTTCATCGAGTTCAATTACATGGTGCTGCAGGCCTATGACTTCCTTGAGCTCTACCGGCGTCTCGGCTGTCGTTTGCAGATGGGCGGGTCGGACCAGTGGGGCAACATCGTAAGCGGCATCGAGCTCGGGCGCCGTGCCGAAGGAGTGGAGCTGTTCGGGCTGACCTCCCCTCTCCTCACCACGGCGTCAGGCGCGAAGATGGGCAAGACGGCCTCAGGCGCGGTGTGGCTCAATGCCGACATGCTGTCCTCATACGACTATTGGCAATATTGGCGGAACACCGAGGATGCCGACGTCGAGCGCTTCCTCAAGCTGTTCACCGAGCTTTCTCTCGATGAGATCGCGAAGCTCGCCGGGCTCAAAGGCGCCGAACTGAACGAGGCGAAGAAGATCCTCGCTACCGAAGCGACCGCACTCGTTCATGGACGTGATGCTGCAGATCGCGCAGCAGAGACGGCGCGGGCGACCTTCGAAGAAGGCGAGATCACTGCATCCCTACCCACGTTGGAAGTGCCGCGAGCCGACCTCGAAAAGGGTCTCGGCGTGCTCAATGCGAGCGTGCTCGCGGGCTTCGTTCAGTCGACCGGAGAAGCGAGGCGGCAGATCAAAGGCGGGGGCATCAAGGTGAATGACGAGCCGGTCACCAATGAGCGGCAACTGCTCACGCCGTCAGACCTCACGCCAGACGGGGTGATAAAGCTCTCGCTCGGCAAGAAGCGGCACGCGCTGATTAGGCCGGTGTAAATCTATTGCGGCGGCGGGGGTACGAAGTTGCCCCTCAATTGCGTGGACGGAGGCATGTACTCCCCTCCGGATGACGCGGCAGCAGCATCGGGCACCGAGCCCGTGAAATCGAAGATCTGCCGGAAGATACCGGGTGTGATCGCTGAGATGGGATTCACGAGCACCTCGGGATCGTCGAGATTGCCCTTGATGGCGAAGGTGATGCCGACCACTCCCTCGCCCTGGCGGCCGACAAAGACCTTACCGAGGATGGGAATAGCGCCGAGCGCGGAGTTCAGCCCGTAAAGAGGCACGTAAGTGCCGCCGAGATCGACGGTCTGGGCTTTGAAGTCGACCGTGCCCCGCATAGTGGCGCCGAGCTGGGAACCGTTCATATAAGCGTCCCTCAAGCGGAACTTGCCGCCCCCGACCGTGAACGGGGCGCGCAATTGGTCGAACGCGATGCGCTGGCGGGTGACCTGCTGTTTGTTCTCGCCAAGGACTGCGGCCGAGTTCGGATCGGTGAGCACGTCATTGACCACCGAGTCGCCGAGTACGGTGAAATTGCGGGCCCATAAGGTCCCGCTTTTCGAGCCTACCGCGCCCGCATCCAGGTTGACCTGGAGGGATGCTTCTCCGCCTTCGACGCTTGGATAAAAGCCGATGAGGCGGAAGGCGGCGCCGGCATCGTGCGCCTCAGCCCTGATCAGGCGCGCGCCTTCGCTCTGCTCGAGATCGACCGCCGCGGGGCTCGTGCCGTTCAATTCGGCGCTGGCATTGAGCGCTACCAGCCGCCCGTTGCGCTTCTTAAGCGTGACCTTCACGTCTTTCGCGATGGTGTCGTAGAAGCCGGATACGGTACTGATGTCCGCCGAAAAATCGACGCCGAACGGATCGGCTGGCTCGGCACCGTCCTCAGCGAGCTGACCCGCTGAGAACAGAGACTGGAAGAACTGCTTGCCGTCGAAGCTTGGCCCTTGAGCCTTGATGTCGAGGACGTTGTCGCGCACCAGGGCAGTAATCTCGACATGGGTGCCCCGATTGACCGAGAAGTCGGAGAAATAGAACTCCTTGAGGTGCTGCTCCGCATCCAGCGCGATTGCGCCCTCCACCGCGATGTCGTCGCCTAAGATCTTGAAATTGTCGAGGTCGGTCGAGCCGTCCTCCTTCGAGACGACATCGAATTGAACGCTCGCCGTGCGGCCCACCGGCTTGGTCCAGCCCATGCTGCCGAAAAGCAGCCGAGCATTGGTCAAATCGGCCTGCATGCTCATGCTGTGAGAGCCTTCGCCGAGCCCCGAGATCGAGAGCGCCACGGGCGTCGGTCCCTGGACCAGATGATTGACCTTGATGCCGAGCTTGTCACGCATGGCCGCATCGAGAGAAGCCGTGACCCTGATCGGCGGCTGCCGGTCAGCGGGCGCATAAAAGATGTGCTGCCAGGCAAGCTCGGCAGGGACGCCCTTGATGGTGATCGGCCCTTTGGCCTCGACCGCCTGGTCGGTAAGGTTCACGTCGAGATTGCCGCCCTCGACATTAACGTCTCCGGCAAGATTTGAGGTAATGGCATCGTTGAGCCGCGCCTTGCCGGCTAGCTTGATTTGATTGAATTGGAGATCAGCCTTGAGCGGCATCGACAGGGCAAAGTTGCCGCTCGCCGTGCCCTCCAGGAAGTTGGACTTCAGCCCCACACTGGAGATATAGCCAAGCGGCTCTTGGTCGAGGAGTTCGAGCACCGTCGGGGTGGCGCCGTCAGCCCTGAACGTGATCTCTCCTTGCTGCGGATCCTTTCGCAAATCCGGGATGAAGAAGCGGCCTTGGCTCAACGCGATCTCTTGCCCAGAAGGGACGACGATCTTGCCTTGAGGAATGTCGACGGCGAATTGGATGCCCGAGACCGTAAGCTTGGCGTCGCCAGTCTTCACGGGCGGCATCTTGGGTAGGTAGGCGATGCTCATGCCGGAAATGTCGAGTTCGACGTTTACGGCTTCGGCAGGAAGCGCTCCTCCGGCCTCAACTTGCGCGAGCTCGCCTGGAGCAAGGCTCACGTTGAACTTGCCGTCTCGGACTTCCCCCCCGGCGACGCGCTCCAGCACCCAAGCCCGCGCCTTGCCCGCAAGGAATTTCGGCCAAAACCGCTTCAAGGTATCGACCGGCATCGGGCTCACTTCGCCTGTCAGATGAATTCCGGGCGACTCCGGCGCGTCAGCGAAGCTGCCAGAGAAAGAGATCGAAGCGGTCCCTGATCGAATGATGAAGTGGCTGACCGTCACGCCCTGTGGGCTGATGCTGCCCGTAGCCTGCCATTCATCCACCTTCATCGGTGCAAGCCCGAATTCCTCAACGGCAAGCGTTGCCTCGTTTGCCCTCAAGGCGAAATCCCAGGATGCCGGCGTGCCGCTTGCATCGCGTCTGGGATGGAATTCGCCACTGATGGTGGCCTTGCTCTTCCCCCACACAAGCGTCGAGGGCGCAATCTCGACGATGTCCCGTTCCTTCAAATAATGAACATGGAGATTGCCATGGTCGATGCGCATGGCAGTGTCAGGATCCCATGGGGGCGTGATCTGACCGCCCTCCAATTCGAGCCTCGCCTTGCCCGCCAGGAACTCGCCCGAGTCAGAAAGTTCGACGTTGGTCTCGCCGTTCACCACCAAGTCGAGGGTTTTGAGTGCGCCGATCGAGGGGAAATTTCCGGCGATGCCTGACGGCACGAGATTCTGAATGAGCGCGGTGATGCCGAGGCTCTGCCGCCTGACGCGCTGCTCGGTACGGACCTCGAGCTGCCAATCGCCCTTAGACGAGGCGATATTGGCGTGGCCCACCAGGAGGGTTTTCTGGCTGTTCTTGTGCTCAAGATCGATGGCGAAATCGGGCACCTGCCATGACGTCTCGGTGCCGTTCTGATTGAGCACAACAAGAGCGTTCTTAACGCCGAACCGCGTCAGATACGACGTGTTGCCGCTACGCGCGCGCTCGAACACCTCGGCTACGGTGCTGGTCACATCGAGGACAC
>Ga0075426_10002989_pt1 | contig 12080 bp, 16 predicted proteins | sample SoiMethybrSBSTD5_FD_75304 | JGI IMG/M metagenome (GOLD analysis project Ga0075426, IMG submission 75304) | Bulk soil microbial communities from a Populus tree surrounding site in Tennessee, USA - Soil MetaG P. TD hybrid SBSTD5 | ecosystem: Environmental > Terrestrial > Soil > Tree plantation...
AGCGCTCCGGCGGGTATGCCAGCGAGCCCTACGGCGAAGGCCCGGAGCTCGTGCTTCGCTTCGAGGCTGCTCGCTAAGCGGGGACGATGGTGCTGTCGGCCGGCATGGCCGCGATTTTGGTTGCCGTGGCCGGCTTATAGCCGTATTTGCGCCGCTTGAGCGCGTTCCACTTCGCGAGCTCGGCCGGCGCCTTGGCGGCGAGCTCGCGCCAGGTGTCGGGCTGCTCGCTGCGCACGGTGATCTCGAGGCGATTGCCGTCGGGGTCCATGAAGTAGATCGACTGGCAGAAGTCGTGGTCCTTCGGCCCGAGCACCTGCACGCCGTGCGACTCGAGCCGCGCCTTGGCCGCCAGGAGCTGCTCCAGGCTTTCGGTCTCGAAGGCGATGTGCTTCACCCACCAGGGCGTCGCCGGATCCTCTTTCTCCTCCGGCGACGAAGCGACGTCGAAGAAAGCGAGATAGCTGCCGTCGCCCAGCTCGAAGAAGATGTGGATCGAGTCGGATTGCCCGTCCACTACTTTGCGCGGCGGCTTGCCGGGCTCGTTCAGCGGCCAGCTGAGGCGCGTGTTCTCCGGCGGCATCAGCCCCGCGACGTACTTCAGCCCGACGACTTTCGTATAGAAATCGGCCGTGCGCTGCGCGTCGCGGCAGCGGTAAGCGACGTGATGCAGGCGTGCGAACATGACTGGCCTCCTAAGCGGGCATCTTAGCAAAGCCCGTAGAATGCGCGCCCCATGAGCGAAACCGCCACGCGCTGGCTCGCCGCGGCTGCGGTCGTTGCGAGCTTCTACTGGATGCTCGGCGCGGCGCCGCTGTTCGATGTCGACGAAGGCGCGTTCAGCCAGGCGACGCTCGAGATGTTCGAGCGCGGTGACTTCCTCTCGACCTATCTCAACGGCGAGCCGCGCTACGACAAGCCGATCCTGGTCTACTGGCTGCAGGCCGCGGCCGTGGCGCTCATCGGCCCGAGCGAATGGGCGTTCCGGCTGCCGTCGGCGATTTGCGCCACGCTGTGGGCGTGGTTCACCTACCTCTTCGCGAAACGCTACTACGGCGTCGAGCGCGCAGCCTTTGCCGCGGCGCTGCTGGCGAGCTCGCTGGGCGCGTTCATCATCGGCCGCGCCGCGACCGCCGATGCGCTCCTCAACATGCTGATCGCCGCGTCGATGTTCGCGGCGTGGCAGCATCTCTCCACCGGGCGGCGCGCCTGGCTGTATGCCACGCATGCCGCGATCGGCCTTGGCGTTCTGGCGAAGGGACCGGTCGCGATCCTCGTGCCGTTCGCCAGCACGCTGCTCTTTTGCTGGCTCAGGCGCGACCTCAGGACCTGGGCGCGCGCGGTGTTCGACTGGCGCGCGCTCCTCGTGCTGCTCGCGATCGCGCTGCCGTGGTACGCGGTCATTCTGCTCAAGGAGGGTAGCGGCTTCGTCCAGGGTTTTTTCGTCAAGCACAACATCGGCCGTTTCAGCGGCCCGGTGTCGGGACACGGCGGCAGCCTGCTCTATTACTTCCCGGCGCTCGTGTTTCTCAGCCTGCCCTTCACCGCGCTCGTCGTGCTGGTGGCGATGCGCATTCGCGCGATCTGGCGCGACGACCTGCAGACCTATCTCCTGCTCTGGTTTGCGTTCGTGTTCGTCTTCTTTTCGCTCTCGGGGACCAAGCTCCCGCACTATGTGCTCTACGGCTACACCGGGCTCGTGATCCTGATGGCGGTGCACGGCTATGACCTGCGCGCCGTGTTCTGGCCGCTGGTGCCGGTGCTCGCGTTGTTTGCTGGGCTGCTCGCGCTGCCCCACGTGTTGAACTTTGCGGCTGCGCACATTGCAGACCCCTTTTATCGGGAGACGCTCGCCGCCGCGCTCGGCGGCTTCGACACCCAGTACTTCGTGTTCTACGGCATGATGTGCGCGATCACGCTCTACGCCATGCTCGAGCGCGTGACGCCCGTGCCGCGCAAGCTGATGGCGCTCGGCTTCGCCGCGGTGCTGTCGCTCGCCACGCTGGTCGTGCCCGTCGCGGGCTTCGCGCAGCAAAGCTCGATCAAGGAGGCGGCGCTCCTTTGCCGCGAGCGCCATCTCGACGTGGTGATGTGGCGGCTGAACGCGCCGAGCTTCAGCGTCTACCGCGGCGCGCCGACGCCGGCGCGCGAGCCGCGGCCGGGCGACGTGGTGCTCACCAAGGCGAGCCGGCTCGCCGAGCTGCCCAAGGGCCTGCCGTACGACCTGATCTACTCCAAGCGCGGCATCGTGCTCGCGAAGCTGCGCGCGTGAGGCACTGGCGCGTCTGGGTCCTGCCGGCGAGCGCTACCGGCCTCTTTGCCGCCATCTGGCTGCTTGATGCCAACCGCGCGGTGTTCATGGCGCTGAATGCGCTCGGCCCGGCGAGCGGCGACTGGCTCTGGGCGAACATCACGGTGCTCGGCGACACGGTCGTCGCCTTCGCCCTCTGCCTGCCGTTGTGGCGCCGCCGCCCCGAAGCGCTGTGGGCGTTTCTTTTCGTCGCGCTGCTCGGCACCGCCTGGGCAGATGGCCTCAAGGCCCTGATCGACATCGATCGGCCGCCGGGCGTGCTCGGCGATGCCGTGCACGTGATCGGCCCGGCGCACAAGTACCACACCTTCCCTTCCGGCCATGCCACCGCGGCTTTTGCCATCGCCGGCCTTTATGCGCTCGGCACCGGCTCGCGCGCCGTAGCCGCGACAGCGGTAGCGATCGCGACGCTGGTCGCGCTCTCGCGCGTGGTGGTGGGGGTGCACTGGCCGCTCGACGTCCTGGCCGGCGCCTTCGGCGGCTGGCTCGCGGCGGCGATTGCGCTCGGCATCGCGCATCGCACCCGCGCTTTCGGCACGAAGCCCGCGGTCCAATGGCTGCTCGCGCTGTTTCTCGTCGGCTGCGCGGCGTGGCTTGTCATCGGTTATCCGAAGAGCGGCTACCCGCAAGCCGATCTCTTCCAGCGCGCCATCGGCATTTGCTGCCTGGGAGCCGCGGCGGCTAGACTAAAACGTGCTCCCGCTCAGCCCGCCGCTGCCCCTTAGCGCTTTAGTTCAAGTCTCGGTCGTCATCCCGATCTACAACGAGGAGGCGAACGTCGGCGAGCTGGTCGCGCGCGTTGCAGCCGCGCTGCAGCGCACCGGCAAAAGCTTCGAGCTGATCTGCGTCGACGACGGCTCGCGCGACGGCTCGGCGGCGGCGCTCGAGGCGCTCGCGGCCGAGCGCCCGTGGCTGAAGCCGCTCTACCTCATCCGCAACTACGGCCAGTCGGCTGCGCTGCAGGCGGGCTTCGACGCGGCGCAGGGCGAGATCATCGTCACGCTGGATGGCGATTTGCAGAACGAGCCCGAAGATATTCCGGAGCTGCTGAGAATCCTGGACGAGCGCCCGGAGGTGGACGTGATTTCCGGCTGGCGCAAGGCGCGCCAGGACCGCACGGTGTCGCGCAAGCTGCCCTCGGCCGCCGCCAACGCCGTCATCTCGAGCGTCACGGGCGTGAAGCTCCATGACTACGGCTGCGCGCTCAAGCTCTACCGCGCGGACGTGATCCGTGGGCTGCGCCTTTATGGCGAGCTGCATCGTTTCATCCCGGCGCTCGCGGCCGAGGTCGGCGCGAACATCATCGAGGTGCCGGTGCGCCACCATGCGAGGACGCGCGGCGCGTCGAAGTACGGCATCGACCGCACGTTCCGCGTGCTGCTCGATCTCCTCTGGATCAAGTTCCTGATGCGCTTCCTGCACCGGCCGCTGCAGGCGTTCGGCGGCGTCGGGCTCGCGCTCGGCGCCGTCGGCTTCCTGATCCTGGCATGGCTCACCTACGAGAAGCTCGCGCTCGGCGCGGAGATCGGCGGCCGGCCGCTGCTGCTCCTCGGCGTGCTGCTCATGCTGATCGGCGTGCAGCTCGTCGCCACCGGCCTGATCGGGGAGCTGCTCACGCGCATCTACCACGAGCCGCAAGGACGGCCGCAATACCTGCTCCGGCGCCAGCCCAGAAAAGGCAGCTGAGGACCGCGGCGCGCATCGCGGCGGGCATCGCGCTGCTCGCCGCCGTCGTCTGGTACGTCGATCCGCGCGCGCTCGCGCGCAGCCTCGCCGCGATCGACGGGCGCTGGTTCGCCGCGGCCGTGGCGGCATCGGTGGTCTCCAACGTCTTCTCCGCGGTCCGCTGGGCGGCGATCGCGCGTGGCCTGGCGCTGCTCGCGCCCTACGGCGCGGCGCTGGCGATGTACTTCCGCGGTATGACGATGAACGTGCTCCTGCCGGGCGCCACGGTGTCCGGCGACGTGCTGCGCGCCTACCAGCTAACCCGGCTGCACAATCCGCTGCTCGCGGCCGGCCTCTCGGTGCTGCTGGATCGCTTGAGCGGGCTCTGGATCCTGTGCGCCTGCTCGCTCGTCGCGCTGCTCGGGGGTATGGCGATCGGCCTGGTGCCGGCGACACGCGAAACCGCGCTCTATCTCGCCGGTCTCGGCGTGGCGCTCACTGCGCCGTGGATCCCCCTGCCGATCGCACGCGTCGAGAAGCTGCGGCGCGAGGCGCTCGCGTCCCGCGGGCCGCTGGTGCGCTCGGCATGGCTGTCGGTGCTGGTGCAGGTCTTTTCGGCCGCCGCCCTGTGGCTGTGCGGACATGCGGCGGGCGTGCCGCTCAGCTACCCGGTGATGCTGGCGGCGGCCGCGCCGATCTTCATCATGGGCGCGGTGCCGCTCGGCTGGGGCGGCTTCGGCGCGCGCGAGGCGGCGGCGGTGGTGGTGCTCGGCACGCTCGGCGTGCCGCCCGAGCAGGCGACGGCGACGGCGCTGCTCTACGGCGTGAGCGCGGTGCTGCAGGGGGTCGCGGCGGCGCCGCTGTTTCTCGTCAGGAGCGAAGGCGCGGATGCGCCACGCCGTTCCTGAGCCGCATCACGCGCCAGAAGAAGTTGATGCGCGAGAGCTCGGTGACCTGGTCGGCGTCTGACACCATGTCGCGCAGCTCGAAGTCCGGCCGGAAGCCGATCTTGTCGGAGAAGCGCGCGAGCCCTCTCTCGAAAGCGGCGATCAGGCGGTTGTCCGAGCGCACGTGGTTGACGATGAAGATCTCGCCGTCGGGCCGGCACACGCGGTGCAGCTCCTCCAGCAGCCGCGCCGGGTTCTCCACCACCGGCACCACGTACATGGCGACCACCTTGTCGAAGCTGGCGTCGGGCAGCGTCATGCGCTCGGCGTCCATCTCGTGCAGTGCCTCGACGTTGGCGAGGCGCCGGCGCGCCACGCGGGCGCGCGCCTTCTCGAGCATCTCGTGCGACACATCGATGCCGGTGATGCGCACGTCGCGCGGATAAAGCGGCAGCGACAGGCCGGTGCCGACGCCCACCTCCAGCACATGGTCCCCGGGCCGCAGGCCGAGGGCCTGGACGACCGCTTTGCGGCCCGGCTGCAGCACCGGTCCGAACAGGGCATCGTAGACAGCAGCGTACCGGCGGTAGGCCGCCTTCACCGACTCTATTTGCATGCGCGGTCTATGAGGGCTGTGAGGGCTTGTCGGACGAGCGCCTTGGTCAGCGGCACCTTGTAGCCATTATGCCGCAGGGGCGCGGCTTCCTGCACGGCGGGGGTAGCGGCGGCTGCGAACCTGTGGGCGCTCGCCATGGCCCCGAACCACCCCGGGCAGGACGATACGCGTAGCGCCATGGCGCCTCGATAGCAAGCGCCGCGCCCGGCACGCCGGCCACGCCCGGCACGCCGATTGCAAACCCGTTCTGGGTTCAATGAGGATCGCGCAGATCGCACCGCTCGCGGAAGCCGTGCCGCCGAAGCTCTACGGCGGCACCGAGCGCGTGGTGTCCTACCTCACCGAGGAGCTGGTGAGGCTCGGGCACGATGTGACGCTCTTCGCGAGCGGCGATTCGGAGACTTCCGCGCGGCTGATTGCGTGCGCGCCGCGGGCGCTCAGGCTCGATCCCGCGGTCAAGGACCCGCTCGCGCCGCTCGCCCTGATGCTCGAGCGCGTGCGCGCGCAGGCGCACGAGTTCGAGATCCTGCACTTCCACCTCCAGCACCTCCACCTGCCGGTGTTCCGGCCGCTCGCGCGCCGCACGGTGACGACCATGCACGGCCGGCTCGACCTGCCGGAAGCGGGCCCGCTGTACCGTGAGTTCAGCGAGATGCCGCTCGTCTCGATCTGCACCGCGCAGCGCCGGCCGCTGCCGTTTGCGAACTGGATCGCCACCGTGCACCACGGCCTGGCGAGCGAGGTGTGTCCCTTCAACCCCGCCCCGCGCGGCGGCTATTTCGCGTTCCTCGGGCGCGTCTCGCCGGAGAAAGGCCTCGAGCGCGCCATCGACATCGCGCGGCGCGCCGGCGTGCGGCTGCGCATTGCGGCGAAGGTCGATCCGTCGGACGAGGAGTACTTCCAGCGCGAGATCGTGCCGCTGCTCGGGCTGCCGGGCGTCGAATTCGTCGGCGAAGTGAGCGAGGCGCAAAAGCCCGCGTTCCTCGGCAACGCCACGGCGCTGGTGTTCCCGATCGAGTGGCCCGAGCCCTTCGGCCTCGCCATGATCGAGGCGATGTCCTGCGGCACACCGGTGATCGGCTGGGCGCAGGGCTCCGTGCCCGAGCTGCTCGAGGAGGGACGAACCGGGTTTATCGTCGAGACGATGGAGCAGGCGGTGGCCGCGCTCGAAAGCGCGGCGCGGCTCGATCGGCTGGGCGTGAGGACCCGGTTCGAAGAGCGCTTTTCCGCCGCCCGCATGGCGCAGAATTATCTTTCCGTCTACCGCGCGCTCGGCCGGCGACGAGCGGTCGCCGCAGTATGAAGCCCGAAAGGCCCGGCGCCGGCCCGCTCGTCGTTCCCGGCGTCGTCTCGCTCGCCGCCTCGAGCCGGCGCACGCTCAAGCACGGCGACAGCTTTGCCATGTTCGACGAGCTCGGCGACATCCACGAGGGGGCGCACAGCCCGGCGGGCCTGTTCCACCACGACACGCGCTTTCTGTCGCGCCTGCAGTTCACGCTCGAGGGCCACCGGCCGATGGTGCTGTCCTCGACCGTGCAGCCCGACAACGTGATGCTCGACGTCGACCTCACCAACCCGGACTTCTTCGACGCCGAGGGACATCTGGTCCTGCACAAGGACACGTTCCATATCGCGCGCGCCAAGTTCCTGTGGCATGCCTGCTGCTACGAGCTCCTCACCATCACGAGCTACTCCGAGAGGCGGCAGAAGCTGCATCTCGCGCTCGATTTCGCCGCCGACTTCGCCGACCTCTTCGAGATCCGCGGCTACCGGCGCTCGCGCCGCGGCGCGGTGCAGGCCGAATTGCTGGGCCCCGCGGAGGTGGCGTTCCATTACCAGGCGGTGGACGGCCTGCCGCGCGCGACGCGCATCTCGTTCGGCCCGCAGCCCGCGCGCCTTGGCGAGACGCGCGCCGAGTTCGAGCTGGAGCTCGCGGCGCGCGAGCGCCGGCCGATCGCGCTCACCGTGCAGTGCGTCGAAGGCCGCCTCGTGCCCGGCGCCGAGCAGCGCTTCTTCGTCGTGCGCCGCATGGCGCGCCGCGCGCTGCTCGCCGCGCGCGAGGCCGCGCCACTGATCGAGACCTCGAACACGGTGTTCAACAACGTGCTCGAGCGCTCGAGCGCCGACCTCGCGATGCTCATGACCGAGACGCCGCACGGCGCCTATCCGTACGCGGGCGTGCCGTGGTTCTCGACGCCGTTCGGGCGCGACGGGCTGCTCACCGCGATCGAGATGCTGTGGCTCGAGCCGCAGCTCGCGCGCGGGGTGCTGCGCTTTCTCGCCGCGCACCAGGGCACGCGCGAAGACCCGGCGGCCGACATGGAGCCGGGCAAGATCCTGCACGAGGCGCGCGAATGCGAGCTGGCGCGGCTGGGCGAGGTTCCATTCGGCCGCTACTACGGCTCGATCGACTCCACGCCGCTTTTCATCGCGCTCGCCGGCATGTACTGGCAGCGCACGCGCGATGCGCAAACGCTGAACAGCATCTGGCCGAACGTGAAAGCCGCGCTCGGCTGGATCGAGCGCTGGGGCGACCGCGACGGCGACGGCTTCGTCGAGTACGGCCGCAGGCGCTCGTCGGGGCTTCGCAACCAGGGGTGGAAGGATTCCGACGACGCCGTGTTCCATGAGGATGGCGCGCTGGCCGAGCCGCCGATTGCGCTCTGCGAAGTGCAGGGCTACGTCTATCTCGCCTATCGCCTGGCGGCGCAGCTCGCGCTCGACCTGGACGACTATCCGCTCGCCGCGGACCTCACCCTCAAGGCGGAACAGCTTCGGCGGCGGTTCGAGGAAACCTATTGGGACGAGGAGCTCGGCACCTATGCACTGGCGCTCGACGGCGCGAAGCGTGCATGCCGCGTGCGAACCTCCAACGCCGGGCAAGCGCTGTTCACCGGCATCGCATCCGATGCGCGCGCGGCGCGGGTGATTGAAGGGCTGTTCGAGCCTGATTTCTTCAGCGGCTGGGGCATCCGCACGCTTTCGCGCCGCGAGCGGCGCTTCAACCCCGCTTCGTATCACAACGGCTCGGTATGGCCGCACGACAATGCGCTGATCGCGCTTGGCCTCGCGCGCTACGGCCACTGCAGCGAGGCGCTCGCGCTCACCAGCGCGCTGTTCGACGCCGCAGCGCAGATGCATCTCAGGCGGCTGCCCGAGCTGTTCTGCGGCTTCGAGCGAAAGCGCGGCAAGGCGCCGACGCTCTATCCGGTGGCGTGCGCGCCGCAAGCGTGGGCGGCGGTCGCGCCCTACGCGCTGATCCAGGCCTGCCTCGGCCTGCAAGTCGATTGCGGCGCGCGCAAGCTGCGGCTGCGCCGGCCGCGCCTGCCGCAGTTCATCGACTGGATGACGCTAAAGCGGCTGAGCATCGGCGAGACGCGCGTCGACCTGATGCTGCGCCGGCACGACTCGAGCGTCGCCGTCAACCTGCTGGCACGTGAAGGAAACGCCGAGGTCGAAGTCATGCTGTAATATTATTTTCCGGCATGCTTTCCACCCCCCAGCAATACCCGGCGGTCGGCTCGAGATGGCAGGATCGCGACCGGCGCGCCAAGCGCACCGTGCAAGTGATCCGCATCGACGAGGCGAAGCGCCGCGTGCGCATCCACTGCCTCGAGACCGACGTCCTCTCCTGGGCGAAGCCCGAGCGCTTCAACGGCAAGAGCGGCGGCTACCAGCCGCTCGCCGGCGTAAAGCGCCGCTAGTCGATCCTGCGCTGCGATGAGCCCGCCGCGTCGTGCGGCGGCGGCTCCGGCGTATCGTTCGGTCCGCCGGCGGGGCCGGTCTCGTCGAGGATGAGATCCACCGCGCGCAGGAACACTTCGCGCGGCGGCTTCGCCTCGCCGGCGATCCAGTTGTCGAGATCGGCCTTGGACACGCGCAGCACCCTCGCGAGCTTGTCGCGACCCCCGATCAGCTCCGCCGCGCGCAGCAGCGCTCGGCTATAGACGCTCGCGCTCACGAGCACAATGATTTCGCAACTGCGCGGGGCGCACAATCGAGGCGCGCCTGACAGGAAACGCCTTACGCGGCGCCGGCCTGGTCGAGGTGCAGCAGGATGACCTCCACCGCGGCGAGGAACACCATCTGCGGCGGCTCCTCGCGTCCTTCGAGCCAGTTGCGCAGCGCCGCCTCGGACACGCCGAAGTGCCGCGCGAGCTGCGGCACGCCGCCGAGGATCAGGCAGGCGCGATGCAGCGTGCGCGCGTAGCTCGTCTGCCGCGACGCGGGCGGCAGCGGGCAGTCGATCTTCGCCGAAACACTGGCCGGCATGGAGCGATCATGCGATGCGCGGCGCTCGCCGCCAAGTCGCGCAGGCGCTCTGGCGCATGTCGAATTTTCGGGCATCGCGACGTCGCAGCAGAGCCTGCGCCGCTAATGGGTCGTCTTATCCGCAGATCCGGCGCGCGCCAGGCGCTCGATCAGCGCGATCAGCTGCCGCGGCTCGTAGGGCTTGGCGCAGTGGTGGTCGAAGCCGCTGCTGCGCGCGAAGGACTTGTCTGCGGCGCTGTCACGGCCGGTGATCGCAATCAGCGTCGGCTTCGCGCTGCCGTAGCGCTCGCGCAGTTTCTGCGCCACTTCGAAGCCGTTCATTCCCGGCATGCCGATATCGAGCAGCAGCACATCGGCGCCGAAGTCGCGCACCGCGTAGAGCGCCGCCGGGCCGTCCGAGACGGTCTTGACCTCGTGGCCTTCCTCCTCGAGCAGCAGGCGAAGCGTGTTCACGGTGTCCGGATCGTCGTCCGCCACCACGATGCGCAGCCTCACCACCGCCTTGCGATCGCTCATGAACGAATTGTCCCGGCTGCCCGTTACGCACGATATCCAGTGCTTCACGGATAGCGGTCGGGGATAACCCTACATCTGCGAAATCGGCCACGCGCACGCGTGGGCCGATTGCAATTGCCGTGCTAAGGCAGTCTGCCGACCCGGACCGTGCCGGGCGGGATGGTCTGTTGGACGCGGGCTTCGAAATCGAGCTGGCTGCGCACGAACTTGGCGAGCGCCAGGGCGAATTTGACTCGGTCGAGCGCGATGCGCTCCGGATACTCCTGCTGCGCGAGCTGCAGCTGCTCCTCGATCTGCTGCACCTTCGATTTCAGGTCAACCGCCGGCCGCGCGGCGCCCGTCGCAGTGCTCATACGGTGCGCAGCCGCGCCGCCGCCTCGCCGTCATGCTCCCCTTTCGGAAACACCATGCTGCGGGCGGCTTCGGCCCGGATGTAGCGCACCAGCGCGATGATCATCCGCTGGCGCTCCTTGGTGAGCGTCTTCGGAAACTCGGCGAGCGTGAGCTGGGCCTGCTCTTCGATCTGATCGAGCTTTTGCTGGAACTCTTCCAATTCCATTTCTTGTTGGTCCCTACTGGCGAAACAGATAAACGGTAGTCCAGTGGGCGCACTTGTGCAGTCGTCGGGGCCCGCGCTCTGCTGTAGCGGGACGACTACACGGGCGGCGCCCGGCCCGGTTCGCCGGCGTCGGGGCTTTCCCGACGAAAATCTGCGGCGGCAATGTAACAAATGTCGCCGCTGCTAGGCCGAGCGCGGATGGATCGACCCGAGCCGCTTCAGCAGCGATTGCGGGTCGTAGGGCTTGGCGATGAAGTCGTGGAAGCCGCTCTCGCGCGCCATCCGGCGGTCGTCCTCGCTGCTGTGGCCGGTGACGGCGATCAGCGTGGGAACGCTTTCGCCGTAGGTCTCGGTCAGCTCTTCGGCGATGTCGTTGCCGCCGCGGTCGGGCATCCCGAGGTCGAGCAGGATCACGTCGGGTGCGAACTCGCGCACGGCGGGAATCACATCCTCGCCCCACTTGACCAGCTTCACGGCCATGCCGGCATCGCGGCAGAGCAGCCCCAGCGTGACCAGCGTGTCGCGCTCATCGTCGGCGATGAGCACGCGCAGCGGCCGGGCTTGCGGCACCACATGATGCTGTTCTTTATCCGCCGGTTCAGGATTCACGTAGCCCGCCGGCGACAGTGCGAGCAAGAAACAAGCCCCTGAAGCGTCGCGCCGCTGGCACGTCGCTCCGCTCAGACCGCGCGAGAACTCACATGTGTCGATCCGCGCGCCGCTCGTGCTCGGCGTAACCCGCGGCCCAGCCCTCCATATAGGCGCGCTCGGCAGCTTGCGCATCGGGGAGCTTGCAATCGCGCGCCAGCAGCTCGAAGCGCGGCCGCGTGCCGTGGTAGAGCGCGTCCGTCTCCCCCTCGGCGTACCAGTCGGCGCGCGCGCACTGCTCCGGCGTCATCGGCGCGCACGCCGCCGCCGCGAGCAAGGCAATTACAGCAAGTCTTTCCACTTTGCGCGGATCTTCTGCTGGAGCTCTTTGCTGGCTTCGGCCACCGGCGGGAAATCGTCGAGATGGTCCCACGGCCGGCAGGCGTCGATCACCGCTTTCGAGCTGTAAGGGGCGTCGTAGCGGTAGGCGATGAACATCGGGTCGTTCTTCGATCCCATGCCGCGCTCGATGATGTCGATGTCGACCGCCGGCTCGGTGCGCGTCGCCACGGCCCACATCACCTCCTGCAGGTTTGCCGGGTCGATGTCCTCGTCGACGACGACCGAGTAGCGCGACATGTACGCGCCGACGCCGCACTGCGAGAGGAT
>Ga0075426_10002990_pt1 | contig 12077 bp, 8 predicted proteins | sample SoiMethybrSBSTD5_FD_75304 | JGI IMG/M metagenome (GOLD analysis project Ga0075426, IMG submission 75304) | Bulk soil microbial communities from a Populus tree surrounding site in Tennessee, USA - Soil MetaG P. TD hybrid SBSTD5 | ecosystem: Environmental > Terrestrial > Soil > Tree plantation...
TCGAAGAGGATCGTGGTGATGCGGCCGCCGATGTTGCCGGGGCCGAGCCACGTCCACGAGGTGCGGCTGACGCCGGCGCCGTCCGGCTGCGCGGCCTTCATCCGCTGGACCTGCCGCAGCATTTTTGGGGAAGCCTCCGAGGGTTATTTAAAGAGAGCGCGGTATAGACTCTTTCAAGCGCGCGTACCATTCGCCGCAAGCATGCGCAGAGCTCGCCTGGCCCTCGCTTCGTTGCTCTTCGCGTGCGTTGCCTCGGCCGATTCGCCCTGGATCGACGTCGCCGATCCCGTCTTCCAGCGCATCGATCAGAAGGCGCTGCCGCATCCGGCGGTCTACGCGGTCGCGCAGGACGCCGCGGGATTCATCTGGGTCGGCACGCCGGGCGGGTTGGCGCGTTACGACGGAGCTCAATTTCGCTCCTACCCGCGGAGCGGCGTGCAGGCCTTGGCCGCCGACCCGGGCGGCAAGCTCTGGATCGGGACCTCTTCGAGCGGGCTGGCCTGTCTCGACTTGCGGACGGAGCGCTTTCAGACGTGGCCAGCGGGCCAGGGCGGACCGAGGAGCGCCACTGTCATCGCCCTGGCGCGCGCGCCGGGCGGGGCGCTGTGGATCGGCGGCGACCGCGGGCTCGATTTCTTCGACGGCTCGTTCCATCGCTCGGAATTGAGCGAGCGCGTCGAGGCCATCCTCATCGACCGCGAGCAGAGCGTCTGGGTGGCCACCATTCGCGGGCTCTATTGCCGTGCGCGATCGGAAACGGCATTCCGCGCCGTCATCCCGGGCGGCACATTTTTCAGCTTGTACGAAGATGCGCAAGGACGTCTGTGGGCGGGCTCCGCCGGCGCGGTGTTCGTCCTCGGCGCCGACCGACGCGTGGCGCGGACGTACGCGTTGCCCGGCGAGCAGTGGGGCATCATCGAGGTCAGGCCGGGCATCGTTTGGGTGGCCTCGTACGACGGCGGCATCTCCGTCATCGACGTGGCCGCGCAGCGCATCCGCCGCATCGCCATCGACCGCGCCAATCCGGGCGGGCTCACTCCCGGCGACGTCTGGCAGTTCTTCCGCGACCGCTCGGGCCTGATCTGGATCGCCAACGGCCCGGGCGGCCTTCTCGTGCACAACCCGCTGAACCGCGGGATCTACGAGCTCTTCTCCAGCGACAAGCACCTCGGCGCCGGCGACCTCGGCGCGCGCGCCGTCGCCTCCGCGCCCAACGGCGCGCTTTGGCTCGGCGGCTCCGACAAAGTCGTCCGCCTCGACCCGCACGGCGGCGCCTCGACCTCCTTCACCGTGCCCGATCACCGCAGCGTGCAGACCTTGCACGCCGGCGCGGATGGCACCCTCTGGATCGGAACCGTGCAGGGCCTCTGCCGGTTGCGGACGACCATCGACTGTCTCGCGGGCTTCGGCCGCGTCTTCTCCATCGTCGAGCGCGACGGAACGCTGTGGATCGGCTCCGGCTCCGGCGTGGCCGCCTTCGACGAGCGAAGCGGCGCCGTGACGCGCTTTCGCGCCGGCGAGCTGTCGAACGACTTCGTCACCGTCGTCTACGCCGATCGCGCCGGACGCATCTGGGCCGGCACGTCGAACGGCCTCAATCGCATCGATCCCGGCACGCGGCGCGTGACGCGCTTCATGCACGCCGGCTCCGTCAGCTCGATCATCGAGGACCGGCGGGGGCGGATCTGGACCGGAGCGTTCGGCGGACCTCTGAGCGTCCTGACCGGCGACAGCGTTCGCCGCCTCGGCCACGAGAACATCGCCGGCCTCGCCGAGGGACCGGACGGATCGATCTGGGCGAGCACGACGAACGCTCTCCTGCGCATCGACCCGGACACGTTCCGCGCGCGCGTCCTCGGCCCGGCCGAGGGCGTTCAGGAAACCGAGTTCTGGACGCGCGGCGTCAGCACCGCGACCGACGGGACCATCTTCTTCGCCGGCACCTACGCCGTCACCGTCGTCGCGCCGGACGCGAGCGCGGAGTGGAGCTACCGGCCGCCGCTGGCGATCACGGCGTTGAGGGTCGGGCGGCGGACGATCGCGGACTGGAGCCATCCGATCGATCTTCCCGCCGGCGAGCGGGACGTCGCCGTCGAGTTCGCGGCCCTCGACTACTCCGCGCCCGGCGCGCTGCGCTACGCGTACCGGCTCGACGGCTACAGCCGCGGCTGGACCGAGGCCGACGCGGCGCACCGCGTGGCGGCCTTCACGAACCTCGCGCCCGGAAACTACACGCTGCGCGTGCGCGGCACGAATCGCCTCGGCGCGTGGAGCTCGAGCGCGATCGCGCTCCCCCTGCGCGCGCTGCCGGCGTGGTACGAAACGTGGTGGTTCCGCGCCCTGCTGGTCGCGTTGCTCGCCGCGGTCGTCGTCGTTTTCATCCGCGCGCGGACGCGCATCCTGCGCCAGCGCGCGAAGCGGCTCGAGGCCATCGTCGCCGAGCGCACCAGCGAGCTCGCCGAGGCCAACGCCGCGCTGGAGAACATGACCATCACCGACGCCCTCACCGGCTTGCACAACCGCCGCTTCCTCATGCAGCGGATCGACAACGACGTCGCCCTGGCCCTGCGCCAGCAGAGCGATCTCGTCTTCTTCCTCGTCGACATCGACCACTTCAAGGCCGTGAACGACCAGCTCGGCCACGCCGCCGGCGACCGCGTGCTCCAGCAGATGCGCGAGCGGCTCGGCCAGGTCTTCCGCTCGTCGGATTACGTGCTGCGCTGGGGCGGCGAAGAGTTCCTCGCCGTCACGCGCGGAAGCCCGCGCCGCGATGCGCCGGAGATCGCCGAGCGGCTGCGCGCCGCGATCGCCGAGCGCCCCTTCCTGCTCGACGGCGGAGAGCCGCTGCCGAAGACGGCCTCGATCGGCTTCGCCGCGTTTCCGTTGCGGACGCTCACGTGGTCGCAGGTCGTCGAGCTCGCCGACCAGGCGCTTTACGCGGCGAAGGAGGGCGGGCGGAACACGTGGGCGGGAGTTACGGATACGTTGGAGATCGTCCGCCCTTAAACAACTCCCGCCAGTGCGTCCTGCAATTCGACCAGGCGAATCGGTTTGCTCAGGTAGTCGTTCATGCCGGCGGCCAGGCAGCGCTCGCGGTCGCCCGAGAGCGCGTGCGCGGTCAGGGCGATGATGTGCGGCCGCGTCCCGCCGGCCTCGCGAATGCGGCGCGTGACCTCGAGGCCGTCCAGTCCCGGCATCTGGATGTCCATCAGCACGACGTCGTACGTCTCGCAGCACAGGGCCTGCAAGGCCTCGACGCCGTTGTCGACTGCGTCGGCTTGGTGGCCGAGCTGGGCCAGCATGTGCAGGACGACGACCTTGTTGATCTCCTCGTCCTCCGCGAGCAGCACGCGCAGCGGCCGGCGCGCGGGCGCCGGTGTCCGCGACAGTCCCGGCGGCTGCGGGACGGGGATCGTCGCCGGCTCGCCGGCGATCGTGAAATGAAACGTCGAGCCTCGGCCCGGCGCCGTGTCGAGCGTGAGCGTCCCGCCCATGAGCTCCGTCAGCCGTTTGCTGATCGCCAGTCCCAGGCCCGCGCCGCCGTGCCGGCGGCTCGAGGAGCCGTCGAGCTGCTGGAAGGCCACGAAGAGACGGCCGACGTCGTCGCCGGCGATGCCGCGTCCGGTGTCGGTGACGGAGAAGCGGACTTCCACACGCCCGTCATCAAGCGGGACGGAGCTCACCGACACGCCCACGCCGCCCTCGGCCGTAAATTTGATCCCGTTGCTGAGAAGGTTGAGGAGCACCTGCCGCGTGCGGTGCTGGTCTCCGTACAGCGCCTCCACCGTTCCCGCCGCGATCGCGGACGTCAGCGTGAGCCCTTTGCCGGCAGCCAGCGGCGCGAGGACCTCCACACATTCTTCGACCACGTCTCGGATGCGGAACGGACGCTGCTCCACGGTGAGCTTGCTCGACTCCAGGCGCGAGAAGTCGAGGATGTCGTTGAGCAGCGTCAGCAGCGAGCGGCCGCTGACCTGGATCGTGTTCAGGCGCGAGCGCTGCTCGGCCGTCAGCGGCGTCCGCGACAACAGCTCGGCCATGCCGATCACGCCGTTCATCGGCGTCCGGATCTCGTGGCTGATGTTCGCCAGGAACTCGCTCTTGGCCCGGGCGGCGGCCAGGGCGTCGTCGCGGGCCTCGGCCAGCTCGTGCGTCCGCTCCAGCACCTCCGCCTCCAGTTGCGACCGCAGGCGATCGAGCTCGTCGTGCACGCGCCGGAAGCGATGCGACAGGGCGATGCTCATGGCCACGATCACGGCGCCGAAGCCGAAGGGGGCGATCGACGAGTCGATCGGGAAGTGCAGGTTGAGGACGTGGCGCGCGACCTCGGCCGCTTCGACGGCGATCATGGTCACGCCGCCGGCGGCGATGATCCTCGCGTCCGCTTCGCCGAGGCGGCTCTCGCGGATGACCAGCACGGCGGCGATCAGCAGCAGCGGCAGGAGCCACAGCCATCGCGCCGTGCCGCTGGCGAGGATCGGGCGAATGTCCGGCCAGAAGCCGACGAACGCCGCCAGCGCCAGGTGGGAGAGCTGATAGACACGCAGCCAACGCGGAACGGGGCGGCAGAAAAACGTCCAGAGGAATTGGATCGCGAACGCCGCGGCCAGATGTCCGGACATGTTGCTCACGCGGACGGCCAGGCCGCGGCTGGCGGTGAGCTCGTAGATCCAATAGGTGCTGGCGAAGGTGTTGACGCCGAAGGCGAGCGCGAGAAGGGCGAACCAGAGATGCTCCCTCTGCTTCCGGCGGCGGAGGAACAGCAGGCCGTGATGCAGAGCGGCGAATCCGAAGAGGGCCGCCAAAATGAGCTGCGGGACTTCGCTGATCAGGCGGCCGCTCCAGCCGGCGCGGAGATGATCGGCGAGGTCGGCATAGGCGCCGAAGGTGAGGACGCCGCCGACCGGGCCGCCGTCCGCGTCGAGATCGGACGCCCAGCCGATCCGGCGCACGCGCAGCGCGACGCGCGTCGTTCCGGGTGGCAGGCGAAAGACCTCGGGAAATCCGAACGCGAGCGCGGAGAACCAGCCGCGCGACCGGCCGATCAGGCGGCCGTTCGCGTAGACCTCGTATCCGCCGTACGTCGGCGGGCCGAGGAGCAGGCCATCCGCGGACGGCGCCGGGCCGCGGAACCAGACCTTGCCGTCGTAGCCCTGACGCCCCTGCTGCCGCCACGTCGCTCGGACGTCGACGCGCTGCCACGCGGAATCGTCGAAGTCAGGGCGGGCCCAGCGCGGATCGTCGCCGTTGCGCGCCGCCCAAAGCTCCGCGAAGGCTGGCGCGGGCAGCAACGCCAGCAAGAGCCCAAGCACGGCGGCACGAAGAGGCGACATGGAAGCGAGACCGGACGGCCAACCATCATAGCGCCTCAGAAGCGCGCGTCGAGCCGCAGGCGCAGCGACCGCGGCTCGAGGGGATGGAGGTGCACGTCGGCGACGCCGCCGCGCGGCTCGCCGGCCAGGCGCGAGGTGTAGAAGTAGTCGACGTCGCTGACGCGCGCGTTCGTCAGGTTGAGCGCTTCGATGCCGAGGGTCAGGCGGGGCAGGAGCGTGATCGCGGTCTCGGCGTTGAACGTTTGCGAGGCGCGGGAGCGGACGCTGTTGTCTTCGATCAGCGGGCGGGGGCCGAAGTAGCGGAAGCGGAGAGCGCCGCTGACGCGGCCGAGGCTCGCGAGCGAGAGGCCGCAGGAGGCGACGCGCTCGACGGCGCCGGGGATACGGTCGCCATCGCGGAAGCGGGCGCGGGAGACGGCCACGTCGGCATCGACGGAGAGGTGCGACGACACACGCAACGAGCTCGCCGACTCGATGCCCGTGCGCCGGCTCGCGCCGCTCGGCTCGGTCGTGCCGCTGTCGCCGGCGAAGACGAGCTCCGAGCCGATGTCGAGGTCCCACAGCGCCAGCGTCGTCGTCAGGCGCGGAATCGCCGACGTGCGCACGCCCAGCTCCGCGCCGCGCGTGCGCACGAGCGGCGACTCGCGGTCGCGCATGTCGTTGCTGTGAAAACCGAGGCCGGCGCTCGCGTAGAGCTCCGTGCCGTCGCGCGGCGTGTAGATCGCGCTGAGCTTCGGGCTGGCGATGCTCGCGACGAGAAACGTATCGGCGCGCGCGCCGACGATCGTGCGCAGCTTCGGCGTCCACCGCGTCGTCGTCTGGGCGAAGACACCGATGCTCGTCTCGTCGATGCGGTCGCTGCGGATCGTCTCCAGGCGCCTTCGCGCGTCGGTGTGGTAGAGGCCGAGCGCGCCGATGTGGTCGCTGCGGAACTCGATCCCCACGAGGTTCTGGTCCCACTGATGCGTGAGGCGGCCACCCACGACGACGCGGCGGTCCTGCTGCTCGAACTGGTCGCCGTGCACCGGGTCGTCGAGGAAGTACGTGAAATTCGAGAAGAGGTCGAGCCCGTAGGCGATCGCGTAGGCGGTGGCCTTCGTCGGTGCCGGGCCGCCGCGCTGCCAGTCGGCGACGGCGGAGACGCGGTAGGAGCGGCCGCCGTCGCTCGGGTCGATCTCGCCGAAGCGCGACATCCCCTCGCTCACCGCGCGCGCCGGAATCTGATCGCTGGCGTTCCACCGCCCGTCGTACGCGGAGAGGGTCACGCTGTAGGCGTCGTTGTCGCGGCCGGAGGTGAATCGCAGCAGTCCGTTGAGCTTTCGATAGGCGTCGGGGCGCAGCCACGGGCCGTTGTCGCGGGCGACCTCGAACGCGCCGAGGAGCTCGCCGCGGCCGAGCGGCTGCGAGGCGGCCGTGAAGACGCGGCGGTAGCCGAAGCGGCCGCCGGTGACCGACAGCATCGGCCGCTCGAGCACGCTCACGTAATCGACGTTGATCGCGCCGGTGGAAGCGAAGTCGCCGGCGTCGGCGTAATACGGTCCCTTGCGGAACCGCACGGCGCCGATCAGCTCGGGCATCACGAAGTTGTCGTCGGAGTAGCCCTGCCCGTGCGCGTTCGAGGGCATGTTCACCGGCGCGCCGGCCACGGTCTGGGCGAGGTCGGTGCCGTGGTCGAGGTTGAAGCCGCGCAGGTAGTACTGATTGGCCTTCCCCTCGCCGCTGTGCTGGCTGACGATCACGCCGGGCACGCTCTCGAGCACGTCGGCGGGGCGCTTCAGCGGAAGCGCGGCCACCTGCTCCGCGGAGATGACCCCTTCGCTGGCCGCGCGCGGCGCGCTTTCGAGCGGCGACGACTCGGCGGCCACGACGATGGAGTCGCGTACGACCGGCTTCTGCGCGTCCTGCAGCGCCAGCAACAGCGGAAAGACCCAGTCGAACACTTGGCAGGTACGCGCTGAACGGCGATTTGGATCGCATACGTCCAGTCGCGTTCGAGCAGCGTACTAGCACACACCTCGAGGCCACAACAACGCTTATCAGGAACGAAGGAGATACCATGCGACTCTCTCCATACCTCCGGTTATCCGGAGCGCTGCTCTTCGTAGCGCTCGTCGGATTCGTCCCGCCGGCGCACGCGTCCAGTCATCGCGAAGCGCTGGCCGTCCTCAACGAGCCGTGCGCCGACAACACCGACACCTATGCCTGGGTCTCGAACGGCGCGCACGACAAGCTGTACCTGATCATGGACTACAACCCGCTCCACGAGCCCGGTCAAGGCAACCAGGGCTTCCGCTCGTGCAACGGCTACCGCTACGAGTTCCACATCGGGAAGGGCACCAGCCTGGCCGACGCGGCCGTCTATCGCGTCGAGTTCAAGAACACCCTCACCCCGGCGCCGGCGCCGACTCCGGGCGACAGCGTCGGCGGCGGCAACGAGCTCCTCTGGCAGCTCACCGGCGGCACGGAGACGATGACGGTCACGCGCATCGTGGCCCCGGGCCAAACGGTGCCGGCGGTCCTCGGCAAGGACATCAAGGTCCTTCCGAACAACCACGGCCCGCAGACCGACCGCCTCGTCTACGGCCTCGGCACCTTCAAGGGCTACGACTCCGGCGACCGCACCACGCGCGAGAACGGCCTCTACGACCAGAACTTCATCGACTCCTTCATCGCCACCCTGTCGAACGGCGCGCGCATCATCGCCGGCGACTTCGACGACCCGTACCAGCTCGACGAGAAGGGCATCTTCGATCTCGTCAACCTCGGCGCGAGCGACCTCGGCGGCATCCCCGGCGCGCGCAAGACGCCCATCGAGGACGTCTTCGCCGGCTACAACGTCTCGTCGATCGCCCTCGAGCTGTCGACCGCCGAGCTGTTCCCCAACGGCATCCCCCACAACGGCACGCTCGATAAAACCTCCACCGACAGTCTGCTGCGCATCTGGGTGAGCATCAGCCGCCAGGCCGTGCAAACCGTCGATCCGTCGAACATCATCACCGGCCTGCGCGGCTCCGGCAATTACGTGCAGGTGGGCCGCAATGCCCTGCCGCTGTTCAACGCGGGTCTCGTCGGCACGCAGCGGCAGACGCTCTACCTCCACACCGATCCGATGAAGGACGTGTCGCGCTTCGGCAACGACATACTCTTCCCCGTGCTCGTGCGCGACCTCGACGCGCTGGGCGTCTACAAGGCCCTCGGCGTTCCCGCGGCGGCCGTGCAGACGCTGAAGGGGCCGCGCCTCGACATCGTCAACGCCATCAACCTCGGGCGGCCGATTCCGATCGCCGACGGCTCGACCGGCGATGTGATCACGCTCGACGCCGCGACCGACTCGGCCTTCCCGAACGGACGCCGCCTCGGCGGCGGCGCGAAGGCGAACATGCATCAGGTCAACGTCAACTCGGTGCTCATCAGCCTCATCGCCGCCGGCGATCCGGGCGCGGGGCTGGCCAAGGGCGTCGAGACGAACGACAAGGATTTCCTGCCGCGCTTCCCCTTCCTTGCACCGCCGCATCAGGGGCTGCTGCAGGGCCACGGCGGGACGAACTTGGTCGTGACGCCGGTGATCCCCGACCCGAACCAGACGCAGCCCTGCCAGTGAGGAGACGACCATGAAACGATTCATTTTTCTTCTGACTCTCATATCGACGGCGGCGTTGGCGCAGACGCACAGGAGCGCGCCGAACGACAGCTTCGCCTCCGACCGCCAGACGATTCCGGTCGTGGCCAACGTCACCGGCTTCGGCGGCGCGCAGTTCACGAGCTACGTGGCGCTCTTCAATCCGACGTCGTCGACCATCGCGGTGACGGCCAGCTTCTTCGACGGCAGCGGCACGCGCTCCGACAGGGTGATCTCGCTCGGCCCCAGCCAGGTGCTGACGTATACGAATTTCCTGAACCAGGCCTTCGGCGTCACCGGCGGCGGCGCGGTCAGGCTGACGACGGGCGATCCGAACAGCCGCATCATCGTCAATAGCGAAGTGCGCTCGGGCGGCTACAGCACGACCGTGCCGGTGCTGGAGTTCGCGGGCTCGAGCTCGCGGTCGTTCGCGCCTGGGATCACGGTCGACTCGACGTCGCGCACGAACGTAGGCTGCGTCGACCAGTCGGGCAACGGCAACACGGTGACGGCAACGATCCGCGACACCCTCGGCGGGAATCTCGGCACGATCACGCTGAATCTCGCCCCGAACGCGTGGGGACAGACGGGTGTGAACACGCCCGTAAGCAACGGCTACGTGCAGTTCGATCCGTCGGACAACGCCGTCTGCTACGCCGTCGTCGTGAACAACGCCACGAACGACGGGCGCTTCATCTCCGCGGCAGAGTACCGGCCGTAACGTTCTTCCTGAAGGGCGGGTTTACGGCCCGCCCTTCAGGCCGCAGCGCCCACGAGGCGATGGCGACGGCGGCGAGGGCGAGCGGCGAGATCAGCTCGACGGTCGCGCCGTCATGCAAGGCCCACGAGGCGGCGGCGCCGGTGAGCTCGAAGACGACGCCGGCGTAGGCCCATTCCTTGAGGCGCGGCAGGCCGGGAGCGAAGATCACGATCGCGCCGGCGATCTTCCAGAGGCCGAGGATCGTGAGGAAGTAGAGCGGATAGCCGAGGTGCGTGACGATGCCGGCCACGCTCGGGCCGGCAATGAGCATCGTCCGGCCGTGCAGGAGATCCGTCACGCCGCCGGCGAGCGTCTCCATCCCGATGATGATCGTGGTGATCCAATACCCGATCTTCATTTCCGTTCGAACGTCATCGACGCCCACCAGCTCTCCCATGCGAAACCGGAGCCTTTCGGCGCCGGCTCCATGTGCACGGCCTTGATCATCCAGAAGCCGGGGTGACCGAGGCGCAGCGTGGCCCGGCCGCGCGCGTCGGTGCGGACTTTGATCTCCTCGTCCTTGTTCAGCGCGGCGATCTGCGCGTTCGGGAGCGGCTTGCCGCGGAAGAGGAGCGTGAGCGGCAGCTCGCGCGTTTTGTACGGGTCGGCGCGCGGCACGAGCTCGAGGGTGAAGCCGAGGGGCGTGCCGAGCAGCTTGCCCGAGTCGCCGGGCGTGTCGAGCAGCGCCTTGGCGCAGCGGTAGAAGCGCTCCGGTCCCTGCGGCATCGTGGGCAGCCCTTCGTCGCGCAGGTACTCGGCGAATTTCTTGGCGTCGAGGGTCAGCGGCGAGCCGAAGCTCTGGTAGCCGATCCAATGCAGTCCCGGACCGGAGAGGAAGGCCAGGCCGGCGGGGTCCATGCCGGTGCGCCCGACGACGGGGCGCTCGTCGCCGTCGCCGCGGATGAAGAATTTGTCGATGAGATCGGGGACGCGCGGCACCGGATCGCCGAGGAGGTGCATGCCGACGCGCAAGGCCACGGCGATGCGCTCGCCCGCCGCGGGATGGAACGTGGACGGCTCGATCCAGAAATCGTGGGCCGCGGCGGGCGCGGCGATGAGAAGTACGAGTAGCGAAAGTTTCTTCATTTCAGGCGCGGGCGCGGCGCCGGGCTCTCGCCGCGGCCGCCGGTGCCCCGGCGCGGTGGTAGTCCCCGCGCGAGAGGAGCCTCTCCAGCAGCACATAGAGAATGATGAACAGATAGCGGCTGCCCATCTCCCGGATGCGGAGCCTGGAGATGCCGCGCATCCGCCCGTACCAGTTCGTCGGAACGACCGTGTACGAATAGCCGCGGACGATGGCCTTGAGCGGCAGCTCGACCGTCAGGTTGAAATGATGGGAAAGAATCGGGGTCAGGCCGTCGAGCACCGGCCGGCGGTAGCACTTGAAGGCGTTCGTGACGTCGTTGTAGCGAAGTCCGAACAGCGCCTGAATGAGCCAGTTGGCCAGCCGGTTGAGCACGAGCTTGTGCTTCGGATAGTTGACGACTTTCGCCCCCGGCACGAATCGCGAGCCGAAGACGCATTCGTAGCCGTCGCGGAGCTTCGCGTAATAGTTGACGATGTCGCGCGGCTCGTCCGAGCCGTCGGCCATCACCAGGCAGAGGGCGTCGCCCTCGTAAACATCGATGCCGGTCTGTACGGCGTGGCCGAAGCCGCTGGGCCGCTCGTTCCGCACGATGCGGATCTCAGGGTAGAGCCGCTGCAGCTCTCCCACGACCTCGGCGGTGCGGTCGGTGCTGTGATCGTCGACCACGACGATCTCGTGCGGAACCGAGGCGTTCCGCAGCACCTGTTCGACGCTGAAAATCGTCTGGGCGAGGTTTTCCTCCTCGTTGTTCGCGGGAATGACGATGGAGAGGCGCATCTCGCTCATGATCATGAGACCGCGAGCGCTTCCTTCTCGGCTTGCCAGCGCTCGACATTTCTCTCGTAAATCTCGACGAGAAGGCGGCGAAGGTCGTACTGCTGTTGCCAGCCGGGATAGTGAGTCTTGAATTTCGCCGTGTCGCTGACGTACCAGATGTGATCGCCGATGCGGTTGGACTGCTGATAGCTCCAGTGGAGCCGTTTGCCGGCGATCTCCTCGCAGAGGGCGATGGCCTCGATCATCGAGCAGTGGCTGAAGCGCGAGCCGCCCATGTTGTAGACCTCTCCGCTGCGCGGCGCTTTGTAGATCTCGTGGATCGCCGAGACGAGGTCGTAGCTGTGCAGATTGTCGCGGACCTGCTTGCCGCCGTAGCCGCAGACCGTGTACGGCCGCTCCGTGGCCACGCATTTCATCAGCCAGGCCAGAAAGCCGTGAAGCACGGTCCCGGAATGATTCGGGCCGGTCAGGCAGCCGCCGCGCAGCGCCGCGGTCTTCAAG
>Ga0075426_10002991_pt1 | contig 12075 bp, 8 predicted proteins | sample SoiMethybrSBSTD5_FD_75304 | JGI IMG/M metagenome (GOLD analysis project Ga0075426, IMG submission 75304) | Bulk soil microbial communities from a Populus tree surrounding site in Tennessee, USA - Soil MetaG P. TD hybrid SBSTD5 | ecosystem: Environmental > Terrestrial > Soil > Tree plantation...
TACTGCTCGCGCAGCGCAGAGAGGATCCGCTCCCGGTCGCGGTCACCGACCATCGCCCCATGGTAGACGCCTAGCAGTCGCTGCGAGCGATCCGCTGGCGCCAGCTGCGTTGATGGAACGGCTCACCGTCGCGGGTGACCTCGAGGTCGAGCTCGACCACGAACTCCCTCTCCGTGCACGTGAAGACGCCCCTCGCCTCGGCGACGACGTCGAGCCCCGGCCGCGTCAGCCCGAATCGTGTCCGCCCCTCCGCCCGGGCCGACAGTGGGTCGTCGTCGCGAACGCCGGTCGAGTAGACGTGTCCCTCCTCGCACCGCAGCCCCTCCTGGGGGAACTCGAAGGCCCACCAGTCGGCCGCCTCGACCCCGGCAATGCCGGTCTCTGCGTCGCGCACGATGTCCCAGCGCGAGGGCCGGTCGGTCACGACACCGCCGGTCCACGTGACCGGCACCACGTCGGCGTCGGCGACGTGCGGGCGAGCGTCTTCGGGCAGGCCGGGCAGGGTCAGCTCCACCGCGGTGGTCACGCGCACGGGCTCGAGCCGGGGCAGCGGCCAGAGGCAGGGCCAGTCGTTCGCGGCGACCGCGATCCGGATCCGGTGTCCTGGCCGGAATCTCCAGCCCGTCGCCATCAGGTCGGCCTCGACGTCCGCCTCGCCGGCGCACGCGATGTTGACCGCACCGCGAGTGACCGGTTGCGACGCACCTCCCGGCGCGACATCGTTCAGCTTGACCGACACGATCGCGCGCGGGCCGGGATGGGCGATCCGGAACCGCACCCGCGGCGGGCCCAGCACGGCAACCGGCTCCGGCAGCGGCTCGGTCTCGAAGCAGGCGCTTCTGGCCTCGTCGCCGCGCTGGTCGCCGAAGAGACCGCTGTCGGGGGGCGGCGGGCACCAGTTGCCGGTCGCGAGGCCGACAGAGGCCGAGGCGGGTGCGACCCCAGCCGTCCCCAGCGTCAGCACCGACGCGCCGGCCGACTCCGGCCACGACTCGCTCGCAAGCCACTCGCCCGACACGCTCGCAACAGCGTCGTTCGGAGCGTCGTGCTCCTCGATGAACACGACCGACCGCGGCCGGCCGGCGCCGCCGGCCGAGGCCGAGCCGGGATCGAGATGCGTGCGGAAGAACTCGATCAGCTCCCGCATGAAGGGATACACCGGCCGTGGCACGCCGCGATCGGGCGCGACGTGCGTCCACGGTCCGGCCAGGAGCTGCCAGGGGCTTCGCAGGCGCCGGGCCATTCGCAAGCCCGCCGTGCGGTAGCCGTCATGCCAGCCGGAGACGATGAACACGGGGCACTCGATCCGCTCGTAGTCCGGACGGAGCGAGCCGTTGCGCCAGTAGGGGCCGTCGTGCTGCTCGGTCAGCCATCGGATCACCCACGGCGGCGTCGAGTCGATCCGCTCCTGCCAGCGGCGGTCGAACTCGGGCCCGTCGCCGTCTCCGGGCGGAAGCGCGTTCATCCCGATCATCCGTACGGGGTAGTTCGTCAGCTCGAACGCGGCCACGGCACCGCCGTCGTAGTGCATGTCGTCGCTGTACCGGTCGTCGGTCGCGTACACCGGCGCGATCGCGCGCAGCGCCGGCGGTCGGCGGGCCGCCAGCTGGATGCACGAGAAGCCGCCGTACGACTTGCCCCACGAGCCGACGTTCCCGTTGCACCACTCCTGGTTCGAGATCCAGTCGACCACCTCGACGCCGTCGAGCTGCTCGGCCTCCGTGTACTCGTCGACGGCGACGCCCTCGGAGCTGCCGGTGCCGCGCACGTCCAGCCGGATGCAGGCGAAGCCTGCCTCGGCCAGCACGAGGTTCTGACCGCGGTCCTGCAGCGCCCGCAGGTCGTCCTTGCGGTAGGGGATGTGCTCGAGGATGGCGCCGAACCGCCCCGGCCGGTCGGGGCGATAGACGTCGGCCGAGAGGCAGACGCCGTCGCGCATCGGGATGCGGACGTCGCGCTCCAGGATGATCCGCCCGCCGGCGGACTCGAGATAGGTCAGACGCCCCGGCGTGGGATCCGCTCCTCCCAGCGGCGCTCGGCGAACGGCTCTCCGTCGGCGTCGACGCGCAGGTGCACGTCGACCAGGAACGCGTCCGCGGTCGCCTCGACCCGTGTCTCCGCGCGCACGTCCGTCTCGAGGCCCGGACGCTCCAGGTGGTAGTGCCACCGGCCCTTCACGGAGGCGCTCAGCGGATCGTCGCCGGTCATCGCCCAGCGGCTTGCGGATTCGGTCACGGACCAGCCCTCGGCCGGGATCGACTCGCGCGAGCGCATCTCGGTCACGATGCCGGCCTCGCCGGTGAGCACGTCGGTCACGACGTCCCACTGCGAGCGAGCGTCGGTTTCGGCTCCCGGCTGCGCGATCTCGACGAGCGGCCCATCGGCGGGCCGGAACGCGACGCTGTCAGCCGGCAGGCCGGGCAGCTCGAGCTCGACGGGCGCCGTGACCTCGAGCGGCGCGACCTCCGGCAGCGGCCACAGGTTGGGCCAGTCGCCGACGGCCACCGCCAGGCGAACCCGGTGGCCGGCGGCGAACCTCCATCCGGCCGCCATGAGCGGGAGCTCGAGCGCCGTCTCGCCCTCGATCTCGACGTTCACCGCGGCGCTCGTGACCGGCTGCGAGGAGCCGTCCGGCGCGACGTTCTGGAGCTTGACCGAGACGAGCGTGCGCGGCCCCGGGTGCCTGACGCGCAGCCGTACGACCGGTTCCCCGAAGAGATCGAGCGGCTCCGCCAGCGGTTCGCTCTCGAAGACTGCGCTCTGCGCGTCGTCGCGGGACTGGTCGAGAAACTGGCCGGTCGCCGGAGGTGGCGGGCACCACTGCCCGGTCATGATGCCGGTCGTCACCCGGGCGGGCGCGACCGCCGGCCCACCCAGCACCAGCCGGGTGCCGTCGACGCCCTCGGGCCAGCGCTCGGAGGCCAGCCACTCGCCCGAGACGACCGCGTGCGGGCGCAGGGGCGTGTCCGGAGCGCCGATGAAGAAGACGGTTCGCGGCCGGTCGGCCCGCGCCCTGTCGGGATCGCCGAGATGACGATGGAAGAACCGCGCCATCTCCGCCAGGAATGGATACCGCGGACCGGGGACGCCGCGATCGGGCAGCTTGTGCGCCCATGGCCCGGCGAGCAGCTGCCACGGCGCGTCGAGGTTCCGGGCCATCCGCAGCGCCGCCGTGCGATAGCCGTCCCGCCAGCCGGCGCAGATCAGCACCGCACAGTCGATGCGTCCGTAGTCCGGCCGTAGCGAGCCGTTGCGCCAGTACGGACCGTCGTGCTGCTCGCGGATCCAGTCGAGCATCCACGCCGGCGTCTCGTCGATCCGTCGTCGCCACGCGCGGTCGAACTCGGCGTCGCGCCCGCCGAGGGGCGGCAGCGCGTTCATCGCGATCATCTCCGTGGGATAGCCGGGCAGGCTGCTCGCATTCAGCGCCCCGCCGTGGAAGTGCATGTCGTCGGTGTAGCGGTCGTCGGTCGCGTACACCGGCGCGATCGCGCCGAGCGCAGGCGGCCGCAGAGCCGCCAGCTGGATGCAGCTGAACCCTCCGTAGGAGACGCCCCACGACGCGACCGCCCCGGTGCACCACGGCTGCTCGGCCATCCAGGCGACGACGTCGAATCCGTCGTGCTGCTCGGCCTCGGTGTACTCGTCCCGTGCGATGCCGCCGGAGCTGCCGGTGCCGCGCACGTCGAGGCGCACGCAGGCGAACCCGGCGTTCACGAGGAAGACGTTCTGTGACCGGTCCTCGATCGCCCGCAGATCGTCCTTCCGGTACGGGATGTGCTCGAGGATGGCGGGCACGCGTCCGGGCCGGTTGGGGCGGTAGACGTCGACTGAGAGGCGCACACCGTCGCGAGCGATGACCCCGACGTCTCGCTCCAGGAGGACGTTTCCGCCGGCGAGCTCGGAGGGAAGGGAGCCGTCCATGGGCGGCGACGCTAGCACGCTCACCGTCCGGTTTGACACGGTGGCGGGGCAGGGCCAAACTGCCTCTTCGAGCTCGTCGGTGATAACGGAGGTGCTGCAGTGAAGACCCGGGAACCCCTCTCACTCGACCCGCTGACCCGCGCCACGCTCCTGCGACGTGCGGGCGCCGGCGCGCTCGGCGTGTCGGCCGCGTCGCTGCTGGCGGCGTGCGGTAGCTCCGGCTCGTCGGGATCGGCCGGCGGCTCGACCTCCGAGGCGATCAAGGGTCAGGCCATCCTGGCCAACTACCCCGGCTGGATGGGCAAACACAACCTGGCCGACTTCGCCAAGAAGTATCCCGGGGCGTCGATCAAGATGATCTCGAACGCGACGTCGAGCACCGCCGAGGTGGTCCTCCAGTTCAAGAGCAAGCAGTACGACTTCCTCCTCTCCGACACGAGCGACGCGGGTCAGGCGTCTGCGGCGAACCTGATCACGGAGCTCGACTGGTCGAAGGTCCCGAACGTCAAGAACGTCTCCGAGAAGTTCCGCAAGGCGTATCCGTGGGGCCTGCCCACCGACTACGGCAAGGTCGGCATCGCCTACCGGCCCGACCTGGTCGGCGGCGCGACCATCACGAGCTGGCACGACCTCTGGGAGCTGATCCCCAAGTACTCGGGCCAGACGGTCTTCATCGACCTCGAGCGGGACTGCATGGGATCGACCTGCAAGTACCTCGGCTTCTCGTCCAACACCACCAACCCCGACGACCTGAAGAAGGTGCAGGATGCGATCACAGGCGTGAAGCCGCATCTGAAGGCGTTCCTGAACACGGACGTCGGCGCCGGACTCGTCAACGGATCGACCGCGATGGCGATGGACTGGGACTACGACGTGGCGCTCCTGCAGCAGAAGAACGAGAAGATCAAGTGGGTGCTGCCTGACGAGGGCGTGCACGCGTACCTCGAGGGGTTCACGGCGGTGAAGGACACGAGCAAGATCGCCGTGATCCAGGCGTTCCTCAACTTCCTCGCCGAACCGCCGCAGTACGCCGACTTCGTCAACACCACCGGGACCGCGTACCTCATGCCTCCGTCGACGCCGCTGATCCTGAAGTCGATCTCACAGAACCCGATCCTGGTTCCGACCGATGCGGTGCTCGCGAAGACCGAGTTCGACAAGTACCTCGGCGCGGACGGCGCGACCCTCTGGTCGAACACGTGGACCGCGATCAAGGCGGCGTAGCCATCGAGCGAGTTGCGGTGCCGCCCCCGGCGGCACCGAGGCGGCGGCAAGTCGATCCGGGCCGGCTGGCCCGCTTCGCTCTGCTCGTCCCGACGCTGCTGATCACGACGATCTGCTTCATCGTCCCGCTCGGCCTGATCGCGCTGTACTCGTTCGGATCCGTCAACCAGGTCGACTTCAACGTCTTCTTCGGCTGGACGACGGGGAACTACCGGGCGTTCACCTCGAGCCTGTACCTGCACACGCTCGCCCGCAGCGTCGTGCTCTCGGTGTCGACCACGCTCGCATGCGCGGTGATCGGGTTCACCTTCGCGTACTTCATCAGCCGCCAGAGCCCGAAGGTTCAGCGACTGCTGCTCGTCGCCGTGATCGTGCCGTTCTGGACGAGCTTCATCGTGCGCACCTATTCCTGGGTCGACCTGCTCCAGAACCTGGGGCCGGTCGACCGGCTGGCGCGCGCGCTCGGCCTGCACGGGCACATCGACATCCTGTACACGCAGTGGTCGATCGGGATCGGAATCCTCTACTCCTACCTGCCGCTCATGATCCTGCCGATCTACGTCTCGCTCGAGCGCATCGACCCGGCCCTGTTCGACGCGGCCGAGGATCTGGGCGCGACGCCGTGGCGGCAGTTCCGCCGCGTCGTGCTGCCGATGGCGGTGCCGGGGCTGATCGCCGGCATCATCATCGTCGGCGTCCCGGCTCTCGGCGAGTACGTGATCCCGGAGATCCTGGGCGGAGGCAAGACCCTCATGGCCGGCAACATCCTGGCCGACCAGTTCCTCCAGACCGGCAACTACCCGTTCGGCTCGGCTCTCGCGGTCAGCATCATGGTCGTGCTGATGGTGCTGCTCTTCACGTTGCGCCGGGCCCAACCCGCGGCGGACGCGCAGTGAACGTGCGCCGCCACCCCTTCGCCGCGGGCCTCTCCCTGCTCGTACTCCTCTTCCTGTGGCTGCCGCTGATCGTCGTCGCGGTGAACTCGTTCAACCAACAGACCATCATGGCCGGCTGGGGCGGGTTCACGACGCACTGGTACAGCCTCGCCCTGCACGACCAGAACGTGCGCACCGGCCTGGAGACGACGCTCTACATCGCGATCGCCTCGGCGCTTTTGTCGCTCGCGATCGCGGTGTCAGGCGCCCTCTGGTGGAGGCACGCGTCGCCGCGGGCGCGGGCGGCCTACGACGGGCTGATCTACGCCCGCATCATCCTGCCGGAGGTCGTTTCCGCGACGGCGCTCTTCTTCCTCTTCCTGAAGATCCACTTCACGCTCGGGCTGACGGCGATCGTGATCGGGCACACCGTCTGGAACTCCGCGTATGCCGCGATCATCGTGCAGGCACGGATGGCGGGGCTCGACCCGGCGCTCGAGGAGGCTGCCGCCGATCTGGGAGCGACGCCGTGGCGGGCCTTCCGGCGAGTCACGTTCGCGGCGCTCCTGCCCGCGATCATCGCCGCAGGACTGCTCGCCTTCACGTTCTCGTTCGACGACGTCGTCACGTCGGTCTTCCTGCAGGGGGCGTCCAACACGCCGCTGCCGGTCGTCATCCTGGGCATGATCCGCTTCCGCATCACGCCGGAGATCAACGCGGTCGGGCTGCTCGTCATGCTCTTCACCGTGACGCTCATGAGCTTCGCCGTCCTGGCGTACGCCACCGCCGGCTCGCTCGGGCGCTCCGGCCGCCGCGGGAACATGCTCGACATCTACCGGGGCCGATGACCGAGTCCGCGGTCGACATCACCGGAGTCCAGAAGCGATTCGGCGATCTCGTTGCGGTGCGCGACCTCGACCTGCGGATCGAGCGCGGCGAGTTCTTCTCGATCATCGGCCCGTCGGGTTGCGGCAAGACGACGACGCTGCGGATGATCGCGGGCTTCGAGGAGCCGACGGCCGGACGCATCAGCGTCGGCGGCCGCGACATGACGGGCGTGCGCCCGTACCGGCGGCCCGTCAACACCGTGTTCCAGAGCTACGCGCTGTTCCCGCACCTCGACGTCTTCGAGAACGTCGCGTTCGGCCTGCGCGAGGCCAAGGTCGGAAAGGGCGAGATCCGTGCCCGGGTCGGCGAGGCGGTGAGCCTCGTGCAGCTCGAGGGACGCGAGCGCTCACGGCCGCGACAGCTCTCCGGGGGTCAGCAGCAGCGGGTCGCGCTCGCCCGGGCGCTCGTGAACCGGCCGGAGGTGCTGCTGCTCGACGAGCCGCTCGGGGCGCTCGACCTGAAGCTGCGCACGGACATGCAGACCCAGCTGAAGGATCTCCAGCGTACGGTCGGCGTGACGTTCTGCTACGTCACCCACGACCAGGGGGAGGCGTTCTCGATGTCCGATCGGGTGGCGGTCATGAACCATGGCGTGCTCGAGCAGGTGGGGACGCCGGAGGACATCTACCATCGCCCTGCGTCGTCCTTCGTGGCGAACTTCGTCGGGACCGCGAACCGGTTCGCCGGCCGGGTCGAGAGCGTCCAGTCGGATCGGTATGCCGTCGCGATCGACGGGGTCGGGCTGCGCATCGCGAGCGGTCCGGCGGGGCTCGCGTCCGGCGCGGCCGTGCTCGTACTGGTGCGGCCCGAGAACCTGGTGCTGGATGGCGCGGTCGGCGCCGGTGCAGGTCTCGACGCGAACGTCGTCGACACGGCGTTCCTCGGCGCCGAGCGCACCGTACGGCTCCACTCGCCGAGGCTCGGCGAGCTGACCGCGACGGCCCGCGGGTCGGGCGAGGCGCCCGAGCAGGGGTCGCGTGTCGGGCTGTCGTGGGCGGATGACGATGCGTGGCTGATACCGGCTGCCGAGCCGGCGCCGTAGAGGCCGCCGTCCTCGCCGACCACTGCGGGCCGGCTTCGCTGGTCGCCGGGTCAGAGCAGGTGAACCTCGAGCGACCAGAGCCCGCTCTCCCAGTCCCCGGTCTCCTTCGCGATCACGAGGGCCGCCCGGCGAGCCGCGAGCGCGAGCTCGTCGCGACTGGTCGCACGCGCCATTTCGTGCTGACTGGCCGAGAGTGCGCGCACCATCTCGCGGGAGGTCCGAGCGGACGCCGCGAAGAGGCCGACGGCGTCGTAGGCCCCGAGCGCGGCGACGAATGCCGGCAGCGCGATGAGGCCGAGCGTCGCGGCCTCGTGTGCGCGCCCGAACGCATGGAGTACCGCCAGCACCCACACGGCCACGAACAAGGCGACGGCGGCACGCGACAGTCGCCAGTGCATTCGGCTGTCGCGACCGGCTCGATCGTCGTGGAAGTGGATCTGACCGCCGAGCCAGTCGCCGGCGAGGAGCGACTTCATCTTCGGAAGGTCGAGGTCGGCCCGCGCCGTCGTCGATCTCGATCGTTGGCCCCTTTCCCACACCTCCCCGAACGCGCGCGCGACCCAATCCTGGGGATGCTGGTAGTGCCCGAGCTGGTCGTCGGCCCCGTCGGGGGCGTCGGCGCCGACCGCATGGAGGTATGAGACGGATCGGAGCCTCTCGGCGAACATCCGACACGACGACCAGCGCTCCTTGTAGCGGCCGAAGTGCAGGATGCCGAAGCTGACAAACAGTGCGGTAAACGCAACGGGCTCGGCAATCAAGAGGTAGTCGCTCTTCGACGAATATGTGGCAGAGAACGCCAGCACGACGGCAGCGGCGATCGCGCACCCGGAGATCGTGAGGACCAGCCCCTTGAACACCCTCTGATTCCACCGCGCGAGCACAGACGCACGACGGCGTGCTGCCACGTGGGGCAGGCCATCGTCGAATGGCAGCCGAAATGGCCTGGGGTAGCCGAGCTCGTACCACCGACCACGGTTGAACGGCCGAAGCTCTGCATACGAATCCCGAAGCGGGACGAGGACGTCCCCTGGGACCGCAACGCCAGATGTCATCTCGGCATCGTGGAGTCGCGCAAGGTCATTGACTGTCTCGTAGAACTGACGGCTGCGATGGCGGTCGAAGTTGTCGGTGGTAGGCGGATCCCCATCTGGCTGGATCCAGATGCATGGCAGCCCCTGCAGAGCAGCGAGCCTCAGGGTCTCGGCCGTCCCACCCCGCCCGCCGCTCGGATCGCCACGCCAGATCGCGATGAGCACGTCGCACCGCTGCACCAGCCACTGTGCAGCGAGCTCATATCCCTCCTCCTCGGTCGCCGGATGTCCGATGCGCACCATCGACGATGCTCGCTCGAGAAGCCATTCGAACTCCGCCAGGGACTCGACGTCCAGCCGTTGTGCCACGATGAACTCCGTGAGCCCCATCGGGAGGACGACCTCGACGTCGGCCTCCTGGCGATCTTCCGCAGCTTGCCGCAGCACCTCCCAAACCGCGAGCCGGTCGGCTCCCTCCGCGAGCTGCGATACGACCGCCAGCCGGATCGGGGTCGAGGCGTCACTCGCGATCAGGTCGTGCCGCACCCGCGAGATCGCCCGGCGGAGGGGATCGCGAACGGCCGCAATCTCGGCTGCCGTGAGATCAACGTGACCGGTTACGCCGATTCGGATGCGAAACGCGACGCGGCCGTCAGCGGGTGGCGACTCGCCCACCAGACGGTTCGACAAGAGTGACGCGTAATCCCACATATCCCACCCTGGCCCGTGTGAGCTGTCAGCATCGCCGGTTCCGGGACGAGTTGCAAATTCGCATCGCCCCTTGATTTCTCGCGCCCAGAGTGAGACAGTCGGGATCGGGTCGAGAAGTAGGCGGCGGCAAAGCGTCGCGCTTACTGTAGCTTCGTTGTCGTGGGGTCCTGGCGTTAGCCGTGAATCGCGATGACTGAACACCATCCATCAGAGGCGGGGGCGCCCGAGCGCACGCGTACAGGCGAGTTGAAGATCTTTATCAACTACCGCCGCGACGACATGATGGGATGGGCCCAGTTGCTCTACGACCGGCTCGCGATCCGGTTCGGTGCGGACAACGTCTTCCTCGATGTGCGCACGTTGAAGCCGGGCGTGCTGTGGTTGGAGGAGATCAAGACACACGCCGGCACCGGCGCGTTCCTCGCACTCATCGGGCCGCGCTGGCAGTCCAGCATGGCGGAGCGTCGTCCGTCGGAAGACTACGTGCGGATCGAGATCGAGTACGCCCTGAGTCGGAGTTCCAACGTCGAAGTCATCCCGCTGGTCGTGGGCTCCGCGGTCCCGCCCACGCGAACCGGGCTCCCGACGTCGCTGCATCCGTTGACGAATATCCAGATCGCTCGGTTGAGGGAGGAGCGAGTCGACGAGGATGTCGAAGTTCTGATCGCGCGGCTTGCGGAAATCGCAGTCGCCAAGAGGGCAGATGATGTCGTCCCGGCTCCACGGGTGTCTACGCCCGCACCGGCACCCGCGCCCGCGACTCCGACCTCGGTGGCCGCGACGCCGCCGGATTCGCACTACGACCTCGTCCTCCGTCATCTGATCGACGAAGGCAGCGTTGTGACGTTGTTGGGGTCGACGTTGAGCCGCGGTTCGCGCACCGATGGGTGGAGCGAGGAGACGGGTGCCCCGCCCGACGCGGACGATCTCGCCGCGACGCTCGCACGCCAGCTCGACATGGTGCCCGCGCCGTCCCACCTTCCCCAGGTCGCCCAGTACGTCTGGGAGACCCTCGGCAAGGCCGATCTGTACAAACCGCTCAACCGCGTGCTCGCTTCCGCTCTGGAACCCGGGCCGGTGCACCGGTTCCTCGCAAGCTTGCCGGCGAAGCTGGAGAGCCTCGGCGTCGAGCCGCGGTACCAGATGATCGTCACGACGAATTACGACATGGCCCTCGAGAGAGCGTTCGAGGCCGCAGGAGAGCCCTTCGACCTCGTGATGTACATGGCGTCGGGTCCTGATGAGGGAAGGTTCGTGCACTTCCCGTATCAAGCCAGCACGCAAACGGCAATCACCGTACCGAACGCCTACTCCGGCCTCCCTATGGACGAATACGGAGAGCTGCGACGCACGATCATCGTGAAGATCAACGGCGCCGCCGACGGAACGATGATCGGCGTCCGGTGGCGTGGCAATTACGTCATCACGGAAGACCACTACATCGACTACCTCAGTCGAAGCCCCGTCGAAAGCCTCGTCCCCATCCAGTTGCTCGACAAGCTCCGCGACAGCCACTGCCTGTTCCTGGGGTACACGATGTGCGACTGGTCGCTGCGCGTATTCCTCAAGCGGATCTGGAGCGACACGCCTCTCGGCGCGAAATCCTGGGCCGTCGTCTCCAGCGTCGACGCCCTCGAGAAAGAGTTCTGGATGCACGCGAATGTCGACGTCTACACGGCCACCGCCCCGGACTACCTCGCCGGAATCGAGGAACGACTCGAGGCACGCCACGCCGCCGACACGAGAAGATGACGACCGTCGAGGCATCCCACGTCGGGCGGGAGAGCCCGTTCGTCGGACTCGCCGCATACGACCAGGACGACGCAGACCTGTTTTTCGGCCGGGACGACGAGCGCAAAGTCCTCATCTCGAACCTCCGTGCTTCCCGGCTGACGCTTCTCTACGCGCGGAGCGGCACCGGTAAGAGCTCGTTGCTCCGTGCCGGGGTGGCGCCGCGGCTCCGTGACCTGGCCGATCGGAGTCGAGCCGAGCGCGGCTCCGCCCGGAACATCCCGGTCGTGTTCAGCTCCTGGCGCGACGAGCCGACGGACGACCTGATCGACGCGATCGAGACCGCGATTGCCCCTCGTAGGCAGGCGGCTGCTCCCGGAGGCCTGCCCCGCGACAACCTTGTCGACGCGCTCCGCGCAGCGAGCGACGCGACCGGCGCGACGCTCCTCGTGATCCTCGACCAGTTCGAGGAATATCTGCTCGCGCAGTCGAGGGAGGCGACCCCTGGCCGGTTCGCCGAGGAGCTCGCCACCTGCGTTCGGCGGGGCGACCTGCGCGCGAACTTCTTGATCGCGATCCGCGAGGACGCCTACGCAGGGCTTGGCGATCTGTTCAAGAGCCGGCTTGACAACGTCTACGGCAACTA
>Ga0075426_10002994_pt1 | contig 12063 bp, 12 predicted proteins | sample SoiMethybrSBSTD5_FD_75304 | JGI IMG/M metagenome (GOLD analysis project Ga0075426, IMG submission 75304) | Bulk soil microbial communities from a Populus tree surrounding site in Tennessee, USA - Soil MetaG P. TD hybrid SBSTD5 | ecosystem: Environmental > Terrestrial > Soil > Tree plantation...
GGGGCCTCCGGCGCCGCTCAACACTGCTTTCGGATCGAAGCGCGAAGAGATCTCCGGCAAGGAATCAACTATTCGACGGGCGGCCTGGTCTTGGCCGGTCTGCAGGTAAGCGTAAATCTCATAATCGCTAGCATGCAACTCTTCTGCCGTCTGCCCTTCGCGCCGCGCCGCCGCTGCCGCAGCTACATTGCTATCGATAGACTCTTGCCAGTACCCCGTGCGCGTAAAGGTGTGGGATGGCATATGCAGCGCATGCGGCGTATCCGGCGCAATTTCCGAGTATCGCCGCGCTGCCACTAGCGCCCGCTGCGCCAGTGCGGGGACGTCGTACGTATGGATAATGTAATGTGCCAGCCCGGGGTGGTCCGGCTCCTCTTCAAACAATTTCTCGAGGATCGCTCCCGCCTTAAGCCGCCCGGCATACGTCTTGTCCGCGGGATCTTCCGAAGCCGTGATCGCCAGCGCGTAGAAGATTTGCGCCTCATGGTCTTCCGGATACTTTGCCACGACTTCCCGCATGGCGTCGCGATAAGCAAGCAAGCGCGCTCGCTGCGGCGTGTTCTCGTAGTCCCCGTACAACTTGCCGGCGGCGGCGAGATATGCCCGTTCCCGCTCCGTTTTCGCGCCCATGGCCTCGCCGCGTTCCACACTCTCACGCCCTGCCTGCAACTGACTCTGGTCTTTTATTCCCGGCGCAAAAGGATTACTCCAATCGCTTAGCGCGATTCCCCAGTACGCGATTCCACAGGCCGCGTCCTCTTTCAACGCAGCATCAAATCCTTCAATTGCACGGCTGAACTGGAACGAGTGTAGGAGCGCTACCGCCCGGTCGAATTCGTTCTGTGCCTTCGCATTGCATGACGTAGCAAAGTGCACCACGCCCAACTTCTCGCCCTTCGCATGCTGATGTTCTTGCGCAATGCAGCTCGCGACCATCGTGAGTAAGATTGCCGCAACGGTGCCTGCCGTTCCCATTTCGCGCCCCAATCCTCAGCATTATAGAAAGGTTTCAGGTCCTTCTAGAACACGTGTTCGCAAAGGACCGAATGACGGGCAATCCGGAACTTGGAGTTGCTGTAGGGTGTCTGCCACACCAGACTTGGTCGGGCAGCTGCCGAACACTGACCGTACGTTTTCAACCAGCAGCCTTCTTCCAGCGATGTCGGCGCGGTGAAGAAGCCCTTGGCAACAAGCAAAAGGTTCAGGCTCTATTCTTTGTTGAGTATCCATTGGCCATGGTCAGACAGACGGAAGCGGCTATAGCTGTAGTCGCCAGCGAACGACCGTCTGCCACAGCTTCCGGATGTCCGTAGTTCAGATGTCCGTAGTTCAGGAGTGATACAGGGCTAATAGGAAGCATCATCGTGTTCACGTCAGCCTCGCCGCGCTGCCTCGATCGTGGCGATGTCAATTTTCTTCATCATCATCATCGCCTCGAAGACACGCTTGGCCTCACTGCCACCTGTCGCAAGCGCATCGGTTAGTGCGCGTGGGGTGATCTGCCAAGAGAGGCCCCAACGGTCCTTGCACCAACCGCATTGGCTTTCCCCGCCACCATTGCAGATGATCGCGTTCCAGTAGCGGTCCGTCTCTTCCTGATTCTCCGTCGCGATCTGGAAGGAAAAGGCCTCGCTGTGCCTGAACGCCGGGCCGCCGTTGAGACCGAGACAGGGAATGCCCAGAATGGTGAACTCCACCGTCAGCACATCACCCTCCTTGCCGCTCGGATAGTCACCGGGCGCCTTGTGAACAGCGGTTACTTTACTGTCCGGAAAGGTGGCGGCGTAGAAGCGCGCCGCCTCAAGCGCGTCCTTGTCGAACCAGAGGCAGATCGTGTTCTTTGGCTTCATGTTTCTAAACTCCTTCTGCTCGGTTAGGGCGAGCGCCGGTGGTCTCCGGGTGGGCCCGTCTCAGTAGCCCACTAATTTACAAATGATCTACTGCATTGCAGATGGTTTGCATTTTAGTCCCCAGAAAGCGCACTGAACCAGGGACGATTTATTGCTTCTGAATCTGGGCCGCCGCCAATGGCAAAGATACCTGAAACCGCGTATCGCCAGGGTTTGAGCTGACCTGAATGATGCCCCTGTGCTTTTTCACAATTCGTTGAACGGTATCCAAGCCCAGGCCTGTGCCCTCTCCGACTCCTTTGGTCGTGAAAAATGGTTCGAAGATATGGGGCTGGACATCGGCTGGAATTCCGGGGCCATTGTCGCCAATCTCGACCACCACACAGTTGTCATCGTGGTACGTGCGTACTCGAAGTTTGCCCCGGCCGTGCATGGCATCAATAGCGTTATCAATGATGTTGGTCCAAACCTGGTTCAACTCGCTCCCGAAGGAATCCACCAGAAGAGGAACCGGCTGGTAATCACGCTCAACCTCGACGCCGCTCTTGAGCTTGTGATTCAGAATGGTCAGGGTGGTTTCCAGGCTCTTTATGACGTCGACGTTCTGCACGGGCGCTTGGTCCATGAATGTGTATTCCTTGATCGCGCGCACCAAGTCAGAAATGCGCGATGTGCTGTTCTCGATCTCAGTCAGCAGTCCGGCGACCTCAAGGGAAGCGGAGATTCTCGCCAGGGCTGCGCGTGCGGTGTCCGGATCGAGAGAGGCAAATAGCGACTCGAGCAGGTCCGGCTTGGTGCTCTTGCGCGCGAGGTTGGCGGCCAATTGCCACAAGTCATTTTGTCCGTGGCTGCGCAGCACCGCCTCAAGTTTATCTTCCAGCGTGCTGATGGTCAGGACGTCAGGGGGAGGATCATTTTTCTGTATGAGCGAATTCTCTAACTTCTCGATTTCGGCCTTCTGCGCGGCATTGAGATCGCGGGTGCCCAGTTGGTGGCTTGCGTCCTTGATCTGTTTCAAGCTGGACCGCAGCTGGCTGGCAGCACGCTTGGCGGCGGAAGCCGGATTGTTGAGCTCATGGGCCAGCCCGGCGGACAGTTTGCCCAGGGCTGCCAACCTGTCCCGTTGTTGCTCGACCCTAGTGGTTTCGCGGATCCTGTCCGACATTACTGCCACCAGACGGGTGGCCAGTTCCGGCATCTTCTGTACCAGATCAGCAAACTGTGACGCGGGAAAGCGCAAGATGCGGCTGCCGGTGAGGGCACGTCCAGTCAGCGGGTACTGCTTCATGCGAGAAAAGGGCAGCGCTCCGGTTACATCGCCCTTCTTGGAAACAATCGTGACTAGGCCGCCGGCGAATTCGGCTCTGGCCTGAAGCTGCCCGTCCAGGACTACGAACATCGCATCCGCCGGATCGCCTTGGTGTACGTAGAATTCGTCCGGCTTGAGCGCAATCTCCTGCGATTGGCTGATAAACCAGGCGATCTGATCGTCAGGCAAAGCCGCAAAAATAGGCAGACTTACCAGTTCCGATGTTTCCACCATGTTCGCTACACCTTGCTCAAGTACTGATGGATGAATTGCACCGCCACCGAGCCTTCGCCGACACTAGAAGCGACCCGCTTCACTGAGCCATGGCGGACGTCACCCACGGCAAACAATCCGGGAACGTTCGTCTCGAGGAGAAACGGGTCCCGATCGAGCGTCCATCCCCTTGGCCGGGCGCCATCCCAGAGAAGATCGGGGCCAGTGAGAATAAATCCGCGATCGTCGCGTTCAACCACACCTGCCAGCCAGTCGGTGCGGGGCATGGCACCGATGAAGATGAACATGGCGTTGGCGGGCACGCGCTCGATCTTATTGCTATCCGAACACAGAACGGAAATCTCTTCCAAGTGCTTGTCACCATGCACCTCGGCTACGCTGGCGTGAGTCCACAATTGAATATTGGGTGTCCGTAGGACCTGATCGATCAGGTATTGCGACATGGTCCGGGATAGAGAGTCGCCGCGCACCAGAATGACCACGCGGCAGGCGTAGTTTGCGAAATTCATCGCAGCCTGACCAGCGGAGTTTGCTCCGCCTACCACATACACGGTTTCGCCTTTACAGGACAGCGCTTCGGTTGCGCCTCCACCGTAATACACGCCCGCACCCTGAAGCCGGTCGATGCCCGGAGCATCCAGCCGACGCCCACTGCACACCGGTTGCGATCATCAGTGCATGACAGGAGATTTCACTGCCGTCCGCCAGCTTGAGGATGCGATAGGGGCCCTCGATGCGAACAGCCATCGCTTCCTGCGGGGACAGAATCTCCACTCCGAAGCGCCGCGCCTGCACCACGGCGCGCCGAGCCAGGTCGCCGCCGCTGAGCCCCATGGGAAAGCCGAGATAATTTTCGATACGAGAACTCATGCCCGCCTGCCCGCCGGGAGCTTCACTCTCCACGATTACGGTATGCAATCCCTCCGATGCGCCGTACACAGCAGCCGCCAGGCCAGCCGGGCCCCCGCCTACGATTGCCAAATCATAAAAACTCGTTTCCGCCCGCGTGCGCAGCCCAACCTTTTGCGCCACGTCGGCAGGCGCGGTCTCCAGAAGTTTGGTGCCATCCGGGAAAAGCACGATGGGCAGATTGGCTGCCTCCGGCCCGAGGGCGTCCAGAACGCGCTTGGTTTCAGGATCATTGGCCGAAAGCTCCACGTCGATCCACTGATAGGGCACATGATTGCGCGCCAGAAAGTCGCGCATTTCATAGGAGCGCGGCGACCACCGCGTCCCTAGAACCCGAATTCCTTCAAATGCCGGCCGATACGACGCCTGCCAATCGTCCAGCAGGTCATCCAGTTGCGGGTATAGATGTTCCTCAGGCGGATCCCACGGTTTGAGAAAGAAATAGTTGATGCTGGCTTCATTAATAGCGCTGATTGCAGCATTCGTGTCCGCATATGCAGTCAGCAAAGCGCGCTTGGCTTCGGGAAACACCTCTCGCGCCTGTTGAAGGAACTGCACGCCGTCCATTTTCGGCATGCGCTGGTCGGCAAGCAGGAGAGCGACGTTGTCGCTGCGAAGCTTCAACTGGTTCAGGAGTTCGAGAGCCGCCTCAGGAGAATCGCTGGCCAGCACACGGTACTGCGCCCCATAGTGCGAACGCAGGTCGCGCTCGATGCCCCGCAGAACGTCTGCATCGTCATCGACGGTCAGTAGTATTGGTTTTGCCATGGTTCGTTTTCCAGCGTCGCGGAGCGAGCTGAGGATTGCAGGAGCAAACAGGCAAATTAGATGCTCCAGGTCGAACTTGGTCGCAGCCGATTCCACGAACGATAGGGCTACTCAAGTTCGTTTGACGATCAATACGGTCTTGTCATCGATGAGGGCCGCGTCGCCGCGCAGGCCGAAGTGTTGAGGATCATCCTTGAGGGGAATGGGTTCTCAGTCCTGTCAGCCGGAAGCGCCAAAGACGCGCTGAAGATGTTCCGCGAGCAGCTCACCCATCGCCCCAATAATCTGAAACCTCAGCCGGCCAGACGGCGTACTGAAATCTAGACTGTCATGTAGGCTGATGAACGAGATCCCCAGCGAATCCAGTTGCGCCAGTGCGTTAACCAGGTGCTTCAACGAACGGCCAAACCGGTCTAACTTCCAGACAAGGACAGCATCGAACCTAAGCCGGGCAGCATCTGCCATCATTTCATCGAGTGCAGGCCGTGATTCCCTACATCCAGAGACGCCAGCGTCGATGTACTCTTTGCTGATCTGAAACCCGCGTCGAGACGCGTACTCGCGTGCCTCCGAAAGTTGCATTTCAGGATCCTGTGTTCTCTTGCAGGTTGAGACTCGAGCGTAAATTGCCACGCGCGTTGCCTGCTCGCTATATCTCATGAGCACCTTCTCGCCGCTAAACTGGACCTGCCTGATTCCCATATACATACCGCTACGTATGGATGCAACAAGAAAAGTTAAGAGGCGCGGCTTGCTGCGCTACAATCCGTGTATGGCCAAAAAGAATCCGCATGCAGTGGCCCTCGGCAGGAAGGGCGGCAAGGCTCGAGCTGAAAGACTCACGCCAAAAGAGCTGAGTGATCAGGGAAGAAAGGCGGTACTTGCAAGGTGGAAGAAGCGAGAACCGCAGAAAAAGGGTCCGTAGCGAGGCACGCTGACAGGCAGTCGCCGCCCGTTGGGTCCTGCGCCAGCAATGACCGCCTCCAAAGACCGCTATCCCATCAGGGGGACGCAGTTACCGCCCGGAATATACTCATTTGCTCGGTTCGAAGCCGGGCTCCGTTTTGAGGCCCTCTGGTGTCGGCGGCACTGCGGGTGATTTTTTCGGCCAGCACTGGTGCAACTTCTCAGCAAGCACGAGAAGCCGGAGGTCGCCGCTAGCTGCCTTGCGATCACAAACGCCGCAGACGGAAACAACTAAATGAGGGTTGTTGGGGCACACTTCTCGCCGGAATTTTTTCGGGGATACCATCTAGGCGCGTGAGGACCTGTTTTGGACTGAATACCCCGACTATGTGCAAGCCGACTGCCATTTTTCGCCGTGGAGAAAGGTGGATTGCTAGGAGAGATTTGGTAAATATTGCCGACAGCTATGTATGCGCTGCCATTTCGAGGGTACGCAAAAATAACCCTGCTTTGGAATTGACCACGCGTCGTCATGGAGGCATAATAGATTTTAGGGCGTGCCACTGAAGTCGCTTGTCCTCTGGCTAAATCTGAAATGTTTGCGGTAGTGTGGGAGGTGGGCTTTCCTTCGCCCAGGCTCTTAGTACTCATGCGTCATCATCCATTCAGGCCAGACTACAAGTAAAAACCTCAGCGGTAAAGGACCAATCGCAAGCAGAACTTGCCGTGGCTTCCTAATTCCCCTCGCGAAATTACCCATTAGAATTATGCGGGAGTTTAGAAGAGCATACCGCCGTGTGCCGTTTGCGGCTGACGCTAGGGTGTACGGCAGCAGCTACGAGCAAGATGGCTCAATTGCTAACCTCAGTTTGGATGGTTGTTTCTTCGCTACGGGCAAGCCCTGGCGGACCGGCGAGTTCCTGCACATTTCGTTCTACACCTCGGGTATGGTGCTACGGGGAAAAGGTGTTGTGCGACATGTTCTGCCGAACTCTGGCATGGGAATCAAGTTTTCGGATGTTTCCCCGCAATTTCGAGCTGCGATTTCATTCCTGATCAGCCCTAGGCAGTAAAGTTCCCCGAAACGGTTTATTCGGTCGCACGGAAGATCGCCCCTCGCCATCAGAAAAGAGCATGAGCGTGACGCGGGCAGGCCAGAGCTTCTTGCCCTGGCACAAAGTCTACCCCATCCCGCTCCACGCATATTCTTATTTCATTTTGTCCGTGCTGCGACACTGTGGAAGCGTACAATGCCAGGCTGCGCCCTTGCGGTAGACCTCGGGCCCGTTGTTCTTTTCCCATCCAAGGCGGCCAAGTAATACATGGAACTGTACAGCCACTTCACACGCAAGGAGAAAGTTATGCGTTTCACAACTGTCCTGACGATTGTTGCTCTGGCCCTTTGCTTGACCGACACCGCGCCGGCACAGGCGCAGATGAACGCGCAAAAACCGGCTATCTACACCTACGTTGCACAATGGTCGATTCCCCGCGCCCAGTGGGGAGATATGGCGAAAATGCAACAGGCGAATACCACCGTTCTGGACCGGCTCGTCACTGACGGAACGCTCGTCAGCTATGGGTTGTACGAATCTGCCGTGCACGAACCCAAAGGACCAACGCACGGTAATTGGTTCCAGGCAAACTCGATGGCTGGCATTTTCAAGGCGCTCGACGCGTTGCAGGGGAGCACGGCTTCCAATGCGCAGTTGCTCGGAAGTGGTTCGCACGAGGATCTCTTGCTCGTGTCGCGTGATTACGACGCGCATTCAGGCAATTTCAGGAACTCTATCTTGCGCGGCATTTCCGTCGTCACCAAGCCAGGCATGGAGCGGCAGTTCCACGATGCCTGGGACCGAATCATCCGCCCCATACTCGAAAGGTTGACCACCGACGGGGCGCTTCATGCCTGGTCATACCAGAACGAGTGGATCACAAAGACCTCGGGTGCAGTCAGTACCGTCATTATTGCCAACGGTCCCGAAGGACTCGACCGGTATATCGCCGCCGTTAACGAGGTTCTCGACAAGAACCCCGATGCGGTGGGCCCACTCATGGCAGCAACCGAGCCCGGCTCGCGGCGGGACTTCCTGCTGCGCGTCACCGCTCTGCATCAAAAGTAGCGACTTCCAGTACATCAACGCCACTTCAGAGCGCGGCCGAGACCACCCGGCCTGCGTTTTCTATTCCGCCGGAGCCAGCAGGCACGAAATTAGGGCGAGGAGCATTCCGGCAAGGAAAATAAAGGCGATGAGAGGTGCGATCCAGTCACCCAAAACAGCTGCGTGGAGCTCGAATCGACGCGGACCAACCTTCGGTTCGCTGCCCGAAGTACGCGACACTCATCGCGCTAGAATGGTGCACTCTTGCGCCACGGAACAGGAGAGCGCTCTGGTGAAAGCCTTCGGCAGTGCCTATGGGGCGGTGATTGTGATCGCCGGCATCTGGATCTATCAAACCTTGATCGCGGTGCAGTAGGCGCACCACTGGGCCTATTGATCTGCGTTTAGCGATTCTGAATCTGGTGCGCATGCAACCGCTCGGCTCAATAGAACGATTGGATGCAACGAAGCCTGTGGTTGCGCATTTCAGTGGATTCTGACGGTAAAAGGCGCTCCGATATATCAGAGCGTTTTTGTCGCCCTCGCCAACAATACCGCAATCACGTTTGTTTTTTCCGGGCGAGCGGACAGGGAAATGGCTGAAGCAAAACGTAGCTTCCCGCAGTGGGTCTCGTTCGATGACGCCAAAGTTCGGTAGCAGGGCCGAATCAGCGTTCGGTTAATTGCGCACATCGGTCTGCCTCTTCCGTAGTGACCGAAATAGCGTTGCAGAATTGGCGGCGGGCCGCATAGATGGCCCGGTCCGACTCGTAAAAAGCGCTATCGGACAGAAGAGTGGTTGGGTAATGAATCGTAGTGTCGGTGTGTTCTATTCCCGTCTTTGCTGGTGTTTCCTGACACTTACCATGCCGACAGATGTACTCACCTGTGAGGTGGCCAATCATGCCGCCGACCAGCACATCTGAGGGGTAATGCTGGCGAGCCGTAATGCGCAGGACCGAAGTCACCCCAGCGCCTCCCAGTGCAAGGTATCTCCACAAGTAACCCGGATACTCCTCGCCGAGAACGGCGGCCCAAGCCGTAGCAAGTGCCGAATGACCTGAGGGGAAAGAAGTTCCGTTATCGAAGAAATCGCCATTGCTTCCGGGTGCAGGCCGCTCCCGTCGAAAGATGTATTTCAGCACGCCCACCGACCCAAGTCCGAATCCCATGGCCTCCCATTCCCGCACAGCGTCGTCACGGCGCTGACGGTTGTGCTCGTGGCATCCAACGAAATACTTGATCGTTGAGGAACCGAGAGCCGCTCCCACCAAAATGTTGGAAGCGTAGCGGCTCGCCCGCCGATCTCCAGATTCTCCCGTGATGCTGTCACTGACGCGTTTGTCGGTGACGATCAGGGCGACAGTCGCCCCGGAGAACCCAAGGAGGTATACAGCATCCCGCCCATTCAGGTGTGCAATTTTCGTGGGCGACTTGGCAATCGCGGTGGCATAGTGGCCAAAGTCGCGCACGATTTGTCGCGGCACAGCCGTGTCCAAGCAACGATCCTGCGCCCAGCTAACTTGCGATAAACACCAGCAGAGGAATACCAATAACAGCACCGGGGATGTTTGCTTAGCAAGTGTGCGGGACATAGGCCGTGCGGGGCGCATTTTTTATGCTTTTTCAGTCATTCAGACCTTTGATTGGGAAAGCTCTCGGTGAGATGCTCGCGTGAGTCAGTCGGGATGGATGTTGTCTTCAAGCGCTTTTGGCGCTTGACACTCACTTCAAAGAAGCAGCAATGGCTGACCCCATTGAGGGTGCCGGGACAACAACCGACGCCATGCTCTTGCACAGCCGCGTTCCAGTTGATGAAGCGGTGAAGATACAGGGGCGGGTGGCGAGGACAGCGGACATCCTCTGATGTGGTCGGCTTGGACGGGAAACTGCGGAAGACCGAAATGTTGGCCGCAACGTCGCCCACGACAGGAGTGGGCGGCTCCCTCTACCTTTACAGTGCGTGAATTAACTCTTGCGCCAGCAGGGCTGTCGCGGAGGAAAAGCAGGTAAACGCACTGTGGCGACGCCGGACTCTCTCACCCCGATTGCAACTCCCCGCTGCCTGAAGCGCCTCTAATCAGACATGCGACACCGGCTAAATTACGGTTGCGTAGCGGCCCTAGTTCTGGGCGCTATCAGCCATTGTTACGCCGCCCAGTCAGCGCCCGGGCCGCAGGCGCGCGCTTGGCAGGTCCTGACGAGAGGCGTGAACTCGAAGAAGTTTGCCGACCGCATCCTCGCATTGAAGGCCCTGTCCGATCTTGGTCCTAACGCCACGGGCGTACACCTCGTTGCAGGTGTGCTGAAAGACAAAGATCCCGACGTGCGCGCGCAGGCCGCCGCTACGCTCGGCGAGATGAAATCTCGGCTCGCCATACCACCATTGCGGATCGCCCTCATCGATGCTGCACCGCAGGTGCGCTTCGCAGCCGCCAAATCTCTGTGGCAACTAGGGGACACCACCGGCCGCCGCGTCCTGCTCGACATCCTGCAAGGAGATAAAGGTACGAGGGATGGTTTCCTTGCTGGCCATGTTCGCGAGCTCCATCGCGACCTGCAGGACAAGAAAGCACTCGCCGTTATGGGCGCCGAGAAAGGTGCCGGGGAACTGCTGCCCGGTCCCCTCTCCATGGGCGTGGACGTCGTCAAGCAGCAGATGATCGGAGGAGCTGACCAGGCGCGCGCTGATTGCGCGGCACTTCTTTCGCGTCGCCCCGACAAAGAGACCATGCTCGCTCTCAGAACCGCATTGATGGACCGCGATTGGGCGGTACGCGCGGCCGCCGCTAAAGCCATTGGACGCCTGGGCCGCCCCGGCACGACGAGGTGGCTGGAGTATTCTCTTGACGACAGTAAAGCCGCCGTGCGCTACGAGGCAGCAGTTGGCATATTGCGCATGGCCTCGCACACGCCCCAAAGCTCGAATTACGCCCAGCTCCGCTAATTAAGTCAAACTTCGCCATGTGCGGATGAGCCTTCTGGTGGGGATGGTGCAGCAATCTCCACCGACTCCCACGATCACGACGGCTTCAGGTCGTGCTTTGGATTTACTTCCGCTGGGGCTCGCGACCACTTTCATGATTCCCGGTCTGTTGGGGTTCTCCTGGCTGCTGGGTTGGCGCTGGATTTACCATTCACCAACGAATCATCCGCGCATTAGCGAAGGCGAGCATTGGGAAGATTTGAAGCCGCATTCCGCCGATCCACTAGCGTAGGTCGGCGAAGGGACAAGGTCTTGTTCCAGCGAGCTGTTCGGGCGCGGCCATCAAAATCTATCTTGCGGAGTGGGCTCGATCACTCAAAAGGCTGGCGGAAGCGTTGTCCAGGTACAGCGTAGTGTTGGCATGCGTACGCAGGATCGAGGCGGGAAATGAGGGAGTAATTTCGCTCTCAAGGCAGGCTTTGACTGCACGCGCTTTCCGCGCGTCTGGAACCACCGCAACGATCTCTTTGGCTTTCAGGATCTGGCGCACCGACATGGAAACAGCTTGGCGCGGTACTTGGGAAATGTCGCTGAACCACCCCTCCCCAACCTGCTGCCTCCGGCAAGCTTCGTCCAGCGCAACAATCAGGTAGGGCTGTTCTGTCTCGAAATCAGCCGGGGGATCATTGAATGCCAGGTGCCCATTTTCTCCGATGCCCACGAAGGCAACATCAATAATGCTGGAATTGAGTTCTGCTCCGACCTGCCGGGCCATTTCCGCCGGACTGGGTGCATTGCCATCGAGGAAATGATAACGAGTAATTCCCGTCTTCGAGATCAATCGTTCCATGAGGTATTTGCGAAAACTGGCGGGATGGTTCATGGGAAGCCCGATGTACTCGTCCAGGTGAAAGAGCTCCACTTTGTTCCAATCAATGTCCGCTTTCGTGAGCGTCTCGAGAAATTCGAACTGCGATGCTCCCGTGGCAGCAATGATGCGGGCGCGTCCGCGCCCGGTGATCGCAGCATGCATGACCTCGGATGCACGCTGCGCGGCCG
>Ga0075426_10002995_pt1 | contig 12062 bp, 10 predicted proteins | sample SoiMethybrSBSTD5_FD_75304 | JGI IMG/M metagenome (GOLD analysis project Ga0075426, IMG submission 75304) | Bulk soil microbial communities from a Populus tree surrounding site in Tennessee, USA - Soil MetaG P. TD hybrid SBSTD5 | ecosystem: Environmental > Terrestrial > Soil > Tree plantation...
GCGCGCGAGCGGCACAGTGGTCTATCTCAAGGCGCGCCTGGAAAACCTCTGGGAGCGCACGCGCCACGATTCATCCCGGCCGCTCCTCGCCACACCCGATCCGCGCGGGCGCCTCGCCGAGCTCCTCGCCGAGCGCGAGCCGCTGTACCGCGAGGCCGCGCACGTGATCGTCGAGACCGGGCAGCAGAGCCCCGCGACCGCCGTGGCGCGCGTGCTCGGCGCGCTGCGCGACCACGAGACCGCGAGCACGTGGTCGAGGGACGAGCCGGCGAACAAATGACCGCCACGATCCACGTCGAACTCGCAGAGCGCAGCTACCCGGTTCACATCGGCGAGAGCCTGCTCGGCGAGGCCGCAATCTTCGCCCCGCACGTCGCCGGCCGCACGTGCGCGATCGTCACCAACGAGACCGTGGCGCCGCTTTATGCGGGGGCTCTCGAGTCCACTCTCGCAGCGGCAGGCGCACGGACGCTGCGCGTCGTGCTGCCCGATGGCGAAGCGCACAAGACATGGGAGACGCTGAATCGCATCTTCGACGCGCTGCTCGCGGCGAACGCGGACCGCGGGAGCGTGCTGGTCGCGCTCGGCGGCGGAGTGGTGGGCGATCTCGCGGGCTTCGCGGCGGCGACGTACCAGCGCGGGATCGCGCACCTGCAGGTGCCGACGACGCTGCTCGCGCAGGTCGACTCCTCCGTCGGTGGCAAGACCGCGATCAACCATCCCCTCGGCAAGAACATGATCGGCGCCTTCCACCAGCCCGCGGCGGTGGTCGCCGACACGCTCACGCTCGCGACGCTGCCCGAGGCGGAATATGCGGCGGGCCTCGCCGAAGTGGTGAAGTACGGCGCGATCGACGACGCCGCCTTCTTCGACTGGCTCGAGACGCATGCCGAGTCGCTCGTGCGTCGCGATCCGGCCGCGCTCGCCCATGCGATCCGGCGCTCGTGCGAGATCAAGGCGAAGATCGTGGCCGCCGACGAGCGCGAATCGGGGGTGCGCGCGCTGCTCAACTTCGGGCACACCTTCGGGCACGCCATCGAGTCGGCCACGGGCTACGGCAGCTGGCTGCACGGCCAGGCGGTCGCGACCGGCATGGCGCTCGCGGCGCAGTTCTCCGCGCGCCTCGGGCGGCTCGCTCCGGGCGAGGCGCAGCGGCTCATCGGCTTGCTGCGCCGTTTGCGGCTTCCGGTCGAGCCGCCGCGCATCGCACCGGATGTCTGGCTGGATTTCATGGGCCGCGACAAGAAGAACACCGGGGGCCGCATCACCCTGGTGCTCCTCGACGGGCTCGGGACGGCGCGCGTGGTGAAAGATGCCCCGGCCGGCGCGCTCGCCGAGTTCCTCGGAGCGTCCTAGGCCGCGCCGCGCTCCAGGCGGCGCAGGAAGACTTCCATCTCCTTCGCCGCCTGCTTGTCGCCCTTGCGCGCGGCCGCGGCGATGCCGTCGCGGTAGGCGGCGATCGCCGCGTCGTGCTCGCCCGCCTGCGCGAGCGCCTTGCCGAGCAGCTTCCACGCCGCGGAATAGCCGGGATCCTGTGCGACCGCGGCACGCAGGTGCTCGGCCGCGCGCGCGGCCTCCCCCGCCTTGAGGTAATGCGACCCGAGGCCGAAGCGCAGCAAGGCGCTGTCCTTGCCGTCGGCGAGCATCTGCTCGAAGCGCTCGGCGGAATCCATCGAAGTCGAGGAACGAGCCGTCAAAATGGATGACGGGATCACGGTATCATGGCCCGGTGCCGCGGCGGCGCCTCGACGACTCGCTCGCCGCGCCCGCACCGATTCCACACGAGGAGGTTTCGATGTTGCGCATGCTTCGGATCGCAGCGGCTGCCTGCATTGCTGCGCTGGTGCCGTTCGCCGCGGGGGCGAAGGAGCGGGAGATCGCGGTCGGCCTGCAGTCGCCGGTCACGTCGATGGATCCGCACTACCACAACCTCTCGCCCAACAATAGCCTGCTGATCCACATCTACGAGCCGCTCGTCTACCGCGACGCCAACGGCAAGCTCAAGCCCGGGCTCGCGGTTTCGTGGAAGGCGCTCGACGACCTCACGTGGGAATTCAAGCTGCGGCGCAACGTGAAGTTCCACGACGGCACGCCCTTCACCGCCGAGGACGTCGTCGCGACCTACAAACGCGTGCCGAACGTGCCCAACAGTCCCTCGTCGATGGCGACTTTCGTGAAGCCCATCGTCGAGGCGAAGATCGTCGATCCGTACACGCTCGTGTTCAAGACGGCGTTCCCGCACGTGCTGATGCCGAGCGACCTCGCCGCGGTCGACATCATTCCCAAGGCGGTGGCCGAGAAGGCCGCGACCGAGGACTTCAACTCCGGCAAGGCGGCGATCGGCACCGGTCCCTACAAGCTGGTCGAGTTCGTCCCCAACCAGCGCATCGTCCTCAAGGCGAACTACGGCTACTGGGGCGGCGAGGAGCCGTGGGACAAGGTGACGTTCAAGATCCTGCCGAACGCCGCCGCGCGCGTGGCGGCGCTGCTCTCGGGCGACGTGCAGCTGATCGAATCGGTGCCCACGTCCGACATCGCGCAGCTCGCCGCCAACAGGAATTTCGCGCTCGCCGACAAGGTCTCGAACCGCGTCATCTACGTGCACCTGAACCAGTGGAACGAAAAGACCGTTCCCTTCGTCACGGCGAAGGATGGCAAGCCGCTCGACAAGAACCCGTTCCGCGACGCGCGCGTGCGCAAGGCGCTCTCCATCGCGATCAACCGCGAGGCCATCGCCGACCGCGTCATGGAGAAGAAGGCGATTCCGGCGGCGCAGCTCCTCGACTATTCGTTCTTCGGCACCAGCCGCAAGCTCAAGCCCGCGAAATACGATCCCGAAGGCGCGAAGAAGCTGCTCGCCGAGGCGGGCTACCCCAATGGCTTCGCGCTCACCATCCACGGCCCCAACAACCGCTACATCAACGACGACAAGATCGCGCAGGCGATCGCGCAGTTCTATTCGCGCATCGGCCTCGACGTCAAGGTCGAGACCCTGCCGTCGAGCGTGTATTTCACGCGCGCGACCAAGGGCGACTTCGGCTACATGCTTCTCGGCTGGGGCACGGAGTCGGATGAGCAGGGCTCGGCGATGCGCTCGCTGCTCGCCACGCGCGACCCCGACAAGGGCATGGGCGTGAACAACCGCGGCCGCTACTCCAATCCTGTTTTCGACAAGCAGCTCACCGACGCGCTTTTCACCATGGACGACGCGAAGCGCGAAGCGCTGCTGCGACAGGCGGCCGAGACGGTCATGAACGACACCGGGCTCATCCCGATCCATTACGAGGTGAGCACGTGGGCGACCGCGAAGGGTTATCGCTACACGCCGCGCGTCGATCAGTACACGCTGGTGACGGACCTCAAGCCCGTCGGCAAGTAGGCGGCGATGCTCGCGTTCACGATCCGTCGCCTCGCGCAGAGCATCGTCGTGCTCGCCGCGATGGCGTTGATCGTGTTTCTCGGCGTGTATGCGATCGGCAATCCGGTCGAGCTGCTGGTGAATCCGATGGCGGACGAGGCCGAGCGCGCGCGCGCCACCGCCGCCCTCGGGCTCGACAAGCCCGTGCTCGAGCAGTTCGCGATCTTCCTCGTACGCGCGGCGCAGGGCGATCTCGGCCGCTCGTTCGTCTACAACATCCCCGCGATCCAGCTCATCCTCGACAAGCTGCCGGCGACCCTGGAGCTCGCGGCGGTCGCCATGGTGATCGCGATCGCGCTCGGCATCCCGCTGGGCCTCCTCGCGGGGCTGCGGCCGAATTCATACCTCGGGCGCACCATCATGGCCGGCTCGATCCTCGGCTTCAGCCTGCCGACGTTCTGGGTCGGCCTCGTGCTGATCATGCTGTTCTCGGTCGAGCTCGGGTGGCTGCCCTCGAACGGGCGCGGCGAGACGGTGCTCCTTCTCGGAGTCCCCGTGAGCTTCCTCACCGTCGACGGCCTGAAGCACCTCGCCATGCCCGCGCTCAACCTCGCTCTGTTCCGCCTCGCGCTCCTCATCCGCCTCACGCGGGCGAGCGCACGCGAGGCGGCGCTGCAGGACTACGTGAAGTTCGCGCGCGCCAAGGGCCTCGCCCCGACCCGCGTGATCGGCGTTCACATCCTGAAGAACATCGTCATCCCGATCGTGACCGTGATCGGTCTGGAGCTCGGCTCGGTCATCGCGGGCGCGATCGTCACCGAGACGATCTTCGCGTGGCCGGGCACGGGCAAGCTCCTCATCGACTCGATCAACCAGCTCGACCGCCCGGTGATCGTCGCCTACCTTCTCGTCATCGTCACCATCTTCATCGCGATCAATTTCGCGGTCGACGTGCTGTATTCGCTGCTGGATCCGCGCGTGCGCCTCGTCGCCCCCGCCGCCGCCGGCCATTGACGCCATGCGCATCGTGACCGGCGAGCCGATACCCGTGCGCGTGCGCGACGCCGCCGCGCAAGCGCCGTGGCGCCGGTTCGCAGAGGAGTTCGCCGAGAGCCGAATCGCGCTCTTCGGCCTCGCGCTTCTCGTCTTTCTCGCCGTCGTGGCGATCGCCGCGCCGTGGATCTCGCCGCAGAATCCCTACGACCTCGCCCAGCTCGACGTGCTTGATTCGAAGCTCGCGCCGGGCACTCCCGCGGCTGCCGGCGGCCTCTACTGGCTCGGCACCGACGACCAGGGCCGCGACATGCTCTCGGGCATCTTCTACGGGCTGCGCATCTCGCTCACGGTCGGCATCACGAGCACCGTCATCGCGCTCGCGATCGGGCTCGCTCTCGGCATGCTCGGCGCGTACGTCGGCGGCTGGCTCGATGCGCTCATCATGCGCGTCGCCGACATCCAGCTGTCGTTTCCCGCGATCCTGATCGCGTTGATCCTGCTCGCGGTGCTCGGCCAGGGAACCGGGAAGATCATCGCGGCGCTCGTGACCGTGCAATGGGCCTACTACGCGCGCACCGTGCGCTCGGCGGCGCTGGTCGAGCGCGAGAAGGAATACATCGAGGCGGCGCGCGTGCTCGCGCTGCCGAAGTGGCGCATCCTCGTGAAGCACCTGCTGCCCAATTGCCTGCCGCCGCTCATCGTCGTGGCGACGGTCCAGGTCGCGCACGCGATCGCGCTCGAGGCCACACTTTCCTTCCTCGGGCTCGGGCTTCCGATCACGGAGCCTTCGCTGGGCCTGCTCATCGCGAACGGCTTCCAATACCTCATGTCCGGGAAATACTGGATCAGCTTCTATCCCGGGGTGGCGCTCCTCGTCACGATCATGGCCATCAACCTCGTCGCCGACCAGCTGCGCGACGTGATGAACCCGAGGCTCAAGCGATGAGCGCCGCCGCTCGCCCGCTCCTCGAAATCGAGGGACTGCGGACGCATTTCTTCACCGGCGCCGGCATCGTGAAAGCGGTCGACGACGTCGATGTCGTCCTCGAGCGCGGCCGCATCCTCGGCATCGTCGGCGAATCGGGCTCGGGCAAGTCGATGCTCGCCTATTCGATCCTGGGGCTGGTGGATCCGCCCGGACGCATCGTCTCGGGGCGCATTGCGCTCGAAGGCGTGGATCTGACGCGCCTCGACGAGCCGCGCTGGCGCGAGATTCGCGGCGCCCGCGTCGCGATGATCTTCCAGGATCCGATGATGACGCTGAATCCGGTGCTGCGGATCGACACGCAGATGGTCGAAGCCGTTCGCGCCCACCACGCCGTGTCGCGCGGCGCGGCGTTGGAGCGTGCGCGCGAGGCTCTCGGCCGCGTCGGCATCGCATCGCCCGACGAGCGGCTGCGCAACTATCCGCACCAGTTCTCCGGCGGCATGCGCCAGCGCGTCGCCATCGCGATCGCGCTCATCAACCAGCCGGCCCTCGTGATCGCCGACGAGCCGACGACCGCGCTCGACGTGACGATCCAGGCGCAGATCCTCTCCGAGATGCAGGCGCTGTGCCGCGACGCCGGCACGGCGCTCATCTGGATCACCCACGACCTGTCGGTGATCGCCGGCCTCGCCGACGAGGTCTACGTCATGTACGCCGGGCGCATCGTCGAGTCCGGTCCGGTCGACGACGTGCTCGACAATCCGCGCCACCCTTACACGCGCGGGCTCATCGACTCGGTGCCGAGCCGCAACGCGCCCGGAAGGCCGCTCGCCCAGATCCGCGGCGTGATGCCGTCGCTGCTCGCGCTCGGCGAGGGCTGCGCTTTCCGCGGCCGCTGCGCCCGCGCGCTCGACGCGTGCCGCGCGGCTCCGCCGATGGCGGCCGCGGGCGGGCGGCGGCTGCGCTGCGTGAATCCCCTGCCATGAACGCCGCCGCGCCGCTGCTGGAGCTTCGCTCGGTGTCGAAGCGCTTCGTGCGCCGGCCCGATGCCGCGGCGCGCATCGCGCGCGCGCTGGGCGCGAAAGTCGCCGACGAAACGGTGCGTGCAGTCGACGACGTGAACCTCGCGGTCGCCAGCCGCGAGGTCGTCGGGCTCGTCGGCGAATCGGGCTGCGGCAAGACGACGCTCGGGCGCATGGTGGCGCGCGTGATCGAGCCGAGCGCGGGCGAGCGCTTCTGGAAGGGCCGGCCCTATGCGCAGCTCGAATCGGAGGCCTCGCGCCGCGAGCGGCTCGCCGTGCAGATGATCTTCCAGGATCCCTACGCGTCGCTCAATCCGCGCCTTCGCGTCGCGCAGATCGTGGGCGAGGCGGCGGTGGTGCACGGCTTCACCGACGCGCGGCGGCGCGACGCGTACGTCGCCGAGATCCTCGATCGCGTCGGCCTCGACGCGAGCCTCATGCGCCGCTTTCCGCACCAGTTCTCGGGTGGCCAGCGCAGCCGCATCGGCATCGCACGCGCTCTCGCCGTGAAGCCGCAGTTCCTCGTGTGCGACGAGGCGGTGGCCGCGCTCGACGTCTCGGTTCAGGCGCAGGTCATCAACCTCTTCATGCGATTGCGCGAAGAGCTCGGCCTCACGTACCTCTTCATCAGCCACGACCTCGGCGTCGTGAGGCACTTGTCGGACCGCCTCGTCGTGATGTACCTCGGGCGCGTCGTGGAATCGGGCCCGACCGCCGAGGTGTATTCGCGGCCCAATCATCCGTATACGGCGGCGCTCGTCGCCGAGATACCGCGCGTCGACGCGCGGCATCGCCGTTACGTCCCGATCCGCGGCGAGATCCCGTCGCCGCTCGCGCCGCCCACGGGCTGCCATTTCCATCCGCGGTGCCCGAAAGCGTTCGAGCGTTGCCGCGTCGATGCGCCGTCGCTTCGCGAAATCGCCCCGGGCCGCCATTCGGCCTGCCACCTCAACGACGTTTCCCCACGATGAGCCAACTTCCCTACGAGCTGGTCGAGCCTTCGGGCGCGCGCGTGCCGCTGGTCTTCGATTCGCCGCACAGCGGCCGCGATTATCCCGACGACTTCCGCGCTTCGGCGAGCCTCGACATGTTGCGCCAGGCGGAGGACAGCTACGTCGACGAGCTCTACGCCGCCGCTCCCGCGCACGGCGCCACGCTCGTCAGCGCACGCTTTCCGCGCACCTACATCGATCCCAACCGCTCGCTGCTCGACATCGACGCCACACTCCTCGAGGCGCCGTGGCCCGGCCCGGCGGTCCCGGGACGCAAGACCCAGCTCGGCGTGGGGCTCATCTGGCGCGTGCTCGACTCGGGCGAGGCGATCTACGCGCGCAAGCTCTCGGTCGACGAGGTGAAGCGCCGCATCGTCGGCTACCACCAGCCTTACCAGCGTGCGGTGAAAGACGCGCTCGACGCGGCGCACGCGCATTTCGGCGCGGTGTGGCACGTGAACTGCCACTCGATGCCCGCGATGAGCGGTCGCATCTCCGAGGAAGGCCCGGGCAAGCCGCGCGCCGATTTCGTCGTCGGCGACCGCGACGGCACGACCTGCGCGCCGGAATTCACCGCGCTCGTCGCCCAAAGGCTGCGCGACATGGGCTACGACGTGCGCCTCAACGATCCGTACAAGGGCGTGGAGCTCGTGCGCGCGTTCTCCGATCCCGCCGCCGGACGCCACAGCCTGCAGCTCGAGGTGAACCGCCGGCTCTACATGGACGAGCGCACGCGCGAGAAATCCGCGGGATTCGATCGGCTGCGCGCGGACCTCGAACGCCTCATCGCGGGGCTCGCCGCATACGCGACCGAGCGCTCGCACGCGTGCGGCCACGATCATGATCACGACCATGATCACCACCACCATCACCACCACGACCATCGCACCGGTCACTGATCCCATGCCGCCCGTCGCCGTCGAGCTCCAGGCACCAGACATCCAGCCGCACCGCAAGTCCGCCACCGGAACGGACTTCGTCCACAGCTTCGAGAGCGGCAAGCCCGGGCCGCACGTGCTCATCAACGCGCTAACGCACGGCAACGAGATCTGCGGCGCGATCGTCGTGGACACGCTGCTCAGGCGCGGCGTGCGGCCGGCCCGCGGAACGTTGACCCTCGCCTTCGCCAACATCGAGGCGTTCTCGCGCTTCGATCCGGCGAGCCCGTATGCATCGCGCTTCGTCGACGAGGACTTCAATCGCGTCTGGACGCCGCAGGTGCTCGACGGGCCGCGCCAGAGCGTGGAGCTCGGGCGCGCGCGCGAGCTGCGGCACTTCGTCGAGGCGGCGGATTTCCTCCTCGACATCCACTCGATGCTCGAGCCGAGCCCCCCGGTGATGATCTGCGGGCCGCTCGACAAGGGGATCGCGTTCGCCTTCGAGGTCGGCATTCCCGAGCACGTGGTGAGCGATGTCGGCCACGCGAACGGCACGCGCATGCGCGACTACGGCGGGTTCGGCGATCCGGCGAGCGCGAAGAACGCCCTCCTGGTCGAATGCGGCCAGCATTGGGAGCGAAACGCGGAGCGCGTCGCGTGGCAGACGACCTGGAGATTCCTGCGGACGCTCGGAGTCGTCGACGCTGCCCTCGCCGAGCGCGAGATCGAGCCCGCGCCGGCTTCCCAGAAGCTCATTCGCGTGACCGACGCGGTGGTGGCGCGTTCGCCCGCCTTCCGCTTCGCGAAGCCCTTCACGGGGCTGGAGGTCATTCCCCGGCGCGGCGATGTCATCGCGTGGGACGGCGACGACGCGGTGCGCGCGCCCTACGACAACTGCGTGCTGGTGATGCCGGTGCCGAACAACATCAAGACGGGGCTGACGGCGGTTCGGCTCGGCCGCCTCGAGGCGCGCTAGGAGCCGGAGTCCTCGGTCTTTCCCGAGGGGCGGATGCCGAGCTGCTTGAGCTTGCGGTAGAGGTGCGTGCGTTCGAGGCCGACGCGATCGGCCACGCGCGACATGTTGCCGTCCTCGCGGCGGATGTGATGCAGGAAGTACTGCTTCTCGAACTGTTCGCGCGCATCGCGTAGCGGCAGGTCGAGGGACACCGCGACTTCGGTGGTCGCCTGCTCGCGGGGCCCCAGGTTGAATTCGCGCGCGACGCGGTTCACGTCGTCGCCGCCGATCTCTCCCGAGAGCGTGGTGAGCGCGAGCGTCTTCACGACGTTCTGCAGCACGGGCAAGTTGCCGGGCCAGTTGAGGTTGCGCATCACGTTGAGCGAGCCCACGGTGAGCGTGCGCAGCGGCACCTCGTTCGCGTCGACGAGCTGCGTGAGCATCGTGGTCGCGATGTCGGGGATGTCCTCGGGATGGTCGGCGAGGGACGGCACGCGGATCGTGAGACCCGAGAGCTGGTGATAGAGGTTCGCGTCGAAGCGGCCATCCTCGGCCATCGCCGCGAGGGGCCCCGTGGCCGCGCAGACCAGCCGCACGTTGAATTTTTCCAGCTTGCCGAGGAGCTGCCCCAGGCCCTTCTGCTCCGCTTTCGAGAGATTGGAGATCTCCGGCAGGAAGAGCGTCCCCTCGCGCGCTTCGTTCAGCGGCTCGAAAGGATTGGTCCCGAGCCATTCGGTTTCCTCGGGCGCTACCCAGGGGGTATTCGCGAGGTGAAGGTGGCGCGCGCAAAGCTCGAAGCCGCAGCCCGGCTCGCCCGTGAGGAGCACGGGCGTGCGCAGCCTGCCGATCTGCTCCAGGCGCTGGCGCAGGTCCTGCACGACGCGCGCGCGGCCGAGATTGACGATCGCAAGCCCGGTCTTGGGCAGCACCTTGCCGCCGGCGAGCGCCTTGCCGACAGTCGCGAGCAGCTTCGGCAGGCTGATCGGTTTCTCGAGGAAGTCGAACGCGCCGATGCGGGTCGCTTCGACTGCGGAGTCGATCGTGCCGTGACCCGACATCATCACGACCGGCATCGTGAGCAGCCCGCTTCCCGCCCATTCCTTGAGCAGCGTGATGCCGTCGGTGTCGGGCATCCAGATGTCGAGCAGGACCAGGTCGGGGCGCATCTCCTTGCGTGCGGAGCGCGCGGTCTGCGCGTTCTCGGCCAGGCGCACGCCGTAGCCCTCGTCGCGCAGGATCTCGAAGAGCAGCTCGCGGATGCCGACTTCGTCGTCGACGACGAGGATCTGGTTGGCGGACATGCGCTCGGGCGGCTCCCTACGCGGCCTTCGCGGGCAGCACGATGCTCACGGTAGCGCCGTGCGGCTTCACGTTCTCGACCAGGATGCGCCCGTGGTGCTCGTCGACGATTTTCTTCACGATCGCGAGCCCCAGACCCGTGCCTTTCGGCTTGGTGGTGACGTACGGCTCGAAAATCCGGCCCATGACGCCTTCGGCGATTCCCGCGCCGTTGTCGCGCACCGTGAGGAGCACGCCGCCCGTGCCGAGGCTCGTCGCCACGAGAATGCGCGGGTTGTCGACGCCCGCGAGCGCATCGATCGCGTTCTGGAAGAGGTTGTGCAGCACCTGTCGCAGCATCGCCGGATCGGCGAGGATCGGCGGCAGGTTGTCGGCGAGCCGCGCCTCGATCGCGGTTCCCATCGACTCGTAGAGGACGAGCACTTCGCGCACCAGCTCGTTCAGGTTCACGGCGCGCGCGTTCATGCGCGCGGCGTGCGCGTACTGCGTGAAATCGTCCACCATCCCCTTGAGCGCGGCGACGTGGTTCACGATCGTGCCCGTCGCGCGGCGCAGGATATCGGCCTCGGTCTCCGGAAGCTTTGCGCTCAGTTTCTGCTGCAGGCGTTCGGCGGAGAGCTGGATCGGGGTGAGCGGGTTCTTGATCTCGTGCGCGAGGCGCCGCGCGACCTCTCCCCACGCGGCGTCGCGCTGCGCCTGGAGCAGGTGCGTGATGTCGTCGAAGACCACGACGTAGCCCGTGTCGCCGCGCGTGCCGAGGTGCGTGCCGCGGAGCAGCAGCGTGCGCGGCCCGTCGGCACGGTGAAACTCCATCTGCTCCTCCCACTGGCGCGTGCCCGCCGCCGCGAATTGCCGCATGGCGATCTCGGCGAAGGGCGCCACCGAGTGCACGTGCCGCGGCCAGTCGGTGAGCTTCAGGCCGTGGAAGGCGCCCGCCGGCACGGCGAGGATGGCGGTCGCCGCGGCGTTCATGGTCTTCACGTATAGCCGCTCGTCGAAGGTGAGCACGCCAGAGGTCAGGTTCGACAGGATGCTTTCGAGGTAGCCCTTGGCGTTTTCGAGCTGCTGCTGGTTGCGCTCCATCGCCTCGGTGGCATCCGCGATCTGGCGCGTCATCGTGTTGAAGCTCTGAGTGAGCACCCCGAACTCGTCGCGGCTCTTCACCGGATTGAGCTTCGAGTAGTCGCCCTTTGCGATGGCGCGTGTGGCCTCCGCGAGCGCCGAGAGCGGCGCCGAGAGTTTCTCCGAGAGCACGAAGGCGAGCGCCAGCGCCGAGAAGAGCGTGAGCAGCATGGCGAGGGTGAGGGTGATCCCGAAAATACGCTTGAGGCCGAGACGTTGGTCCTGGAGCACGCCGTAGTTGGTGATGCCGGCGTTGACGAGCTCGGCGTCCCGCGCGATCGACGAAGGGACACGCTGCAGTACCTGGAGTATGCGGCCTTCGTCGGCGATCGTAGCCACCTTCACCGGCACGATCGCGCGCAGGTAAAGGCCGCGGTCGGGGATGGATTCGATGAGGCGCTGCGACTGCCCGGCGCGGACCTGCCATAGCACGCTCGGGCTCGGCAAGTCGGGCAGGAGCGCGACGGGCTCGGCGCCGGACTGCGCGATCACGCGGCCGCGGGAGCTGAGCA
>Ga0075426_10002997_pt1 | contig 12060 bp, 14 predicted proteins | sample SoiMethybrSBSTD5_FD_75304 | JGI IMG/M metagenome (GOLD analysis project Ga0075426, IMG submission 75304) | Bulk soil microbial communities from a Populus tree surrounding site in Tennessee, USA - Soil MetaG P. TD hybrid SBSTD5 | ecosystem: Environmental > Terrestrial > Soil > Tree plantation...
CTTCGCGTTCGCCAGGATGCGGCTCTGGTACTCGCGGAACGCCTCGGTGCCCGCGAGCTTGAAGCACACCGCCTTGGCGGCGACGATGTGGCACAGCGGCCCACCCTGCAGCCCCGGGAACACCGCCTTGTCGACCGCCGCGGCGTGCTCCTCGCGCGCAAGCACGAGCCCCGAGCGCGGCCCCGCCAGCGTCTTGTGCGTCGTCGACGTGACGACGTCGGCGTGCTCCACGGGGTTGGGATGCAGGCCGGCCGCGACGAGGCCGGAGAAGTGGGCCATGTCGACCATCAGCCGCGCCCCCACCTCGTCGGCGATGGCGCGGAACCGGGCCGCGTCGATCACCCGCGGGTAGGCCGACGCGCCGGCGACGATCAGCCGTGGCCGGTGCTGGTGGGCCAGCCGCTCGACCTCGTCGAAGTCGATCGTCGAGTCCTCGCGGCGCACCCCGTAGGAGTGGACGTCGTAGAGGCGGCCGGAGAAGTTCACCTTGAGGCCGTGGGTGAGGTGGCCGCCGTGGTCGAGCCGCAACCCCAGGATGGGATCGCCGGGCTCCAGCATCGCGAAGTAGGCGGCCAGGTTGGCCGGCCCGCCGGCGTGCGGCTGCACGTTCGCGTGGTCGGCGCCGAACAGCGCCTTGGCCCGGTCGATCGCGAGCTGCTCGATCTCGTCGACCCACTCGCAACCGCCGTAGTAGCGCTTGCCCGGGTAGCCCTCGGCGTACTTGTTCGTGAGCACCGAGCTGGCCGCCTCGAGCACCGCCGGCCAGGTGAAGTTCTCGGACGCGATCAGCTCGAGCTGGTCGCGCTGGCGGCCGAGCTCGCGGTCGATCAGACCGGCGACGTCGGGGTCGAGGTCGTCCAGGCCCGCGGCCCGGAGATGCTCGAAGGTCTGTTCGGCCGTGGCCACTGGGCGCCTCCTCGGATCGACTCCGGCGACTCTATCGAAGGAGCGATACCAAGGCGGCGGCGTCCGGCCCGGGCCGCAGCACCGCCGGCTCGGCGCCGGCGACGTCGATCACGCTCGACGGCATCCCGGCCAGCTCGCCGCCGTCGACCTCGACGGCGCACAGCCGGCGCAGCTCGTCCGGCACGTCGGCGAGCCGGGCGGCCGGCTCCTCGCCGCGCAGGTTCGCGCTCGTGAGGGCCATGCCCCCGACCGCGTCGGCGAGCCGCGCGACCTCGGGGAGCAGGACGGGCACGCGCACGCCGATCCGCTCCGGCGTCGCCCCGCACAGGTGCGCGAACCGCCGCGCCGGGTTGGGGACGACGAGCGTGACCGCCCCCGGCAGGACGCGGCCGCACCGCTCGGCCGTCCCCGCGTCCAGCTGCGGCAAGGCGGCCAGCAACCCCTCGACCGAGCCGAGCACCACCGCCGTCGGCTGGTCGGCGGGACGCGACTTGCACGCGTAGAGGCGCGCACACGCCTCGCGGTCGCCGGCCGCGCAGCCGATCCCGTACACCGTGTCGGTCGGCAGGATCGCCAGGGCGCCGCCGCGCAGCGCCCTGGCCTCGTCGCTCACGCCCACCGCCCCGCCACCACCCGGTCGATGCCGGCCAGGTCGGGCTCGGCGGACGTCTCGGCCGCGCCCGCGGCGGCCATCAGGCCCCGCACGGCGGCGGCCTGGCCCGCCCCGCACTCGACGACCAGGCTGCCGCCCGGCTCGAGCGCGCCCGGCGCGGCCGCCACCAGCCGCTCCAGCACCTCCGTCCCGGCCGGACCGGCCACCGTGGCCAGCCGCGGCTCGTACTCGGCCACCTCGGGCTCGAGCGCAGCCATCTCCCCCTCGCCGATGTAGGGCGGGTTCGACGCGACCACGGCGAACCGCCCCTCGACACCCGCCAGCAGGTCGGCCTCGACCAGCTCGACCTCCAGCCCGAGGGCGGCGGCGTTGGCCCGGGCCACCGCGAGCGCGTCCGCCGAGACGTCGGTGGCGGTGACCGACGCGTCCGGCCGCGCCGCCTTGACCGCCAGGGCGATCGCGCCCGACCCGGTGCCCACGTCGGCGAACCGCGGCGCCTGCAGCCCATCCAGCAGCGCCAGGCAGCGCTCGACCAGCACCTCCGTCTCCGGGCGGGGCACGAGCACGCGCCCGTCCACCGCCAGGTCGAGCCCGTGGAAACCCCACCGGCCCAGGATGTAGGCGACCGGCTCGCGACGCCCGCGCCGCTCGAGCAGCGCCCGGCAGGCGGCCAGCTCCCGCTCGTCGAGCGGCCGGTCGAAGTTCGTGTAGAGGTCGAGGCGCGGCAGCCCGAGCGCGTGCCCGATCAGGAGCTCGGCATCGAGCCGCGGCGTCGGGCTCCCGTGCTCGGAGAGGTACCCGGCCGAGAGCCGCAGCACCTCGCCGAGCTGCCTCACCCGGCCGCCGCCGCGGCCAGCTTCTGGCGCCGCTCCTCGGCCGCGAGGGCGTCGGAGAAGTCACCCAGATCGCCGCCCAGGACGCGGTTCAGATCGTGGACGGTGAGGCCGATGCGGTGGTCGGTCACCCGATCCTGGGGATAGTTGTAGGTGCGGATCTTCTCGGAGCGCTCGCCCGTCCCGATCTGGGCCGACCGGGCCGCGGCCGCCTCCTGCGCCGCCCGCTCGCGCTCCGCCTCGTACAGGCGCGCGCGCAGAATCTTCATCGCCCGCTCCTTGTTCTGCAGCTGCGAGCGCTCGTCCTGGCAGGTGACGACCGTGTCGGTGGGGATGTGGGTTATGCGCACCGCCGAGTCGGTCGTGTTCACGGACTGGCCGCCGTGCCCGCCGGCCCGGAAGACGTCGATGCGCAGGTCATTCGGGTCGATGTGGAGCTCGACGTCCTCGGCCTCCGGCATGACCGCCACGGTCGCCGTCGACGTGTGGATGCGGCCCTGCGACTCGGTCGCCGGCACCCGCTGGACGCGGTGGACGCCGCTCTCGTGCTTGAAGACCGAGTAGGCGCCGTCGCCCTTGATCTCGAACACGAGCTCCTTGTACCCCCCGGCGTCGCCGCCCGACATCGCCAGGGTGTCGGTCTTGAAGCCGCGCTGCTGGGCGTAGCGGGTGAGCATCAGATACAGGTCGCCGGCGAAGATGGCCGCCTCGTCGCCGCCGGTGCCGGCGCGCAGCTCGACGATGACGTCCTTGTCGTCGGCCGGGTCGCGCTCGAGCATCGCGAGGCGGATCTCCTCCTCGAGCGCCGGCAGCGCGGCCCGGGCCTCGGAGATCTGCTCCTGGGCGAACGCCCGCATCTCCTCGTCGGGGTCGTCGGCGAGCTCGGCGGCGTCGGCCATCTGGGCGGTGCGCGCACGCCACTGCCGGGCCAGCTCGGCCGCGCCGGAGAGGCGCTTGTGCTCGCGGGCGACCTCGGCGTAGCGGCGCTGGTCTGCGAGCACGGCCGGATCGCCCAGCTGGGACTCCAGCTCGGCGAAGCGACGCTCGATCTCTGCAACCAGCGGTTCCATGGCCGCTGAAGGATAGTGACGCCGTCAGAGGCGACCGAGCTGCTTCAGCACCGACACCGAGTCGGAGTAGACGTCCTTGCGGGCGAAGCGGCCGTCGCGGGTCGGCAGGATGTCCATCCCGTCCCAGGTCGCCGCCCTCCCGCTCTCCGCGTGCGTGCCGGTGGCCGTCCACTCCTGGACGACGAGGCCGTCGCGCACGTACAGGCTGCGGCCGGTGAAGCGCATGCCCGGCCAGTTGCGGAAGATGCCGGCGATGTGCTCGGCGACGGCCTCTCTGCCCTCGACGCGCTCGCCCGCGGTGTGGTTGTGGAAGACGATGTCGTCGGTGTGCATCGACGAGATCGCCTCGACGTCCTGGTAGTTCCAGGCCGCGTTGTAGCGCTCGATCAGCTGGCTGAGATGCTCTGGTGCGTCGGGACCGGCCATGCGGCCAAGCCTACGCCATCACCTCGACCTGCGAGGCCTGCCCGGATGCGCGCTCGGCCTCGAGCACGTCCTGGAGGGCCTGGATCGAGACCTCGACCTGGTCGAGCGTCGGCTCCCGCGTCGTCAGCCCCTGCAGCCACAGGCCGGGCGTCAGCAGCGTCCGCACGATCGGGTTGTCCGGGTGCTTGCCGCCGAAGCGGATCACCTCGTACGCCAGGCCGGCAATCACGGGCAGGAGCAGGATGCGGGAGGCGATCAGCGTCGGCCAGTCGGGCCGGCCGACGAAGGCGAACACGAAGATCGCGATCACCATCACCCAGAGCAGGAACGCCGTGCCGCAGCGCAGGTGGATCTTGGAGTACGTCTGCACCCGCTCGGGCACGAGCTCGGCGCCGTCCTCGTAGGCGTTGATCGTCTTGTGCTCGGCGGCGTGGTACTGGAACACGCGGCGCAGGTCGGGGATCATCGAGATCGCCGCCAGGTAGCCGACCAGCAGCCCCACCCGGATGGCCCCCTCGATGAGCACGAACTCGACCGTGGAGTGGATCGGGAGGAGGTCGGTGATGACCGCCGGCGAGACCTTGAAGACCACGACCGCGAACCCGATCGCGATCACGAACGCGAAGGCGATCTGGCCGCGGGTCAGCTCGGCCGCCGCTTCGGGGTCGGGGTCCTCCCCGTCCTCGACCGCGGCGTACGACGCCGAGACCGCCAGGGCGCGGAACCCGATCACGAGCGACTCGCCCAGCGCCACCATGCCGCGCAGGATCGGCAGCCGCAGCCAGCGGTGGCGGGACGCGACGCTCGAGATCGGCCGCGAGACGCGGGCGAGCCCGCCGTCGGGCCGGCGCACGGTCACGGCCCACGAGCCCGGGCTGCGCATCATCACGCCCTCCAGCACGGCCTGACCGCCGACGTTGGCGTTGGCGCTCATCGATGCCACGGATCGCTCACCCGGTCCTTGTCGGCACCGGGTGAGGGAATCGTGAGCCCGTGCGTGCTACGCCGACGCGGACTGGCGAGCCTGGCGGCGACGGAATCGCTCCACCCGGCCGCCGGTGTCGACCAGCTTCTGCTTGCCGGTATAGAAGGGGTGGCAGGCCGAGCAGATCTCGACGTGCAGCTCGGGCTTTGTCGCGCGCGTGGTGAACTCGTTGCCGCAGGAACACGTCACGTGCGAGACAACGTAGTCAGGATGGATGTCGGCCTTCATGAAAGTCAGGATAGCACGGGGTCTGCGGCCGAAATCGCCGCGTCCACGGCCTCCGAGTCGACGTCCAGATGGGTCACGAAGCGCACCGTCCGGTCGTCCAGCGCGGCGCACAGAACGCCCGCCTCGGCGAGCTTCGCGACGATGTCCGGCGCGGCCGCGGAACCGGTCGTCTTCGCGATCACGATGTTCGTCTCGACGGCCTCGGGATCGAACCGCAGGAGCCGTGTCGAGCGCAGCCCCTCGGCCAGCCGGCGGGCGTTTCGGTGGTCGTCGGCGAGCCGCTCGACGTGGTTTCGGAGCGCGTGCAGCGCGCCGGCGGCGATGATCCCGGCCTGGCGCATGCCGCCGCCGAAGAGCTTGCGGTTGCGGCGGGCGACGGCCACGAACTCGGCGGAGCCGACCACGGCCGACCCGACCGGCGCGCCGAGGCCCTTCGAGAAGCACACCGACGCTGAGTCGACCGGCGCGGCGATCTCGGCGGGAGAGCGGCCGCTGGCCACCGCCGCGTTCCAGATGCGGGCGCCGTCCATGTGCACGCGCAGGCCGTTCTCGTGGGCGAAGCCGGCCAGCTCGGCCAGCCGCGGCTGCGGCAGCACCCGGCCGCCGACCTCGCCGATCGTGTTCTCGAGGCAGAGCAGGCTCTGGCGGGCATGGTGCACGTCCGAGGGGTCGCGCAGCCGCGAGGCGATGTCGGACACGTCGATGAGGCCGCCCTCCCCGGGCAGCATCCGCGTCTGCACGCCGGCGAGCACGGCAGCACCGGCCTGCTCGTGCACGACGATGTGGGCCAGCTCGTGGATGAAGAGCTCGTCGCCGGGACGGGTGTGCGAGCGCACCGAGACGAGGTTGCCCATCGCCCCCGACGGGACGTAGACGGCCGCCTCCTTGCCGAGCATCCCGGCCACCTCGGCCTCGAGCTCGATCACGGTGGGGTCGTCGCCCCACACGTCGTCGCCGACCTCGGCCTCGGCCATCGCCTTGCGCATGGCCGGCGTCGGCCGGGTCACGGTGTCGGAGCGGAGGTCGACCACGGGCATCGCGCGGGAGCGTATCGTTCCCGCATGGCCCTGGAGATGCGTACCGTCTGCGAGCGCTGCGACGCGCCCCTCGCCGCCGACGGGGACGCGCGCATCTGCAGCTACGAGTGCACCTTCTGCCCGGCCTGCACCGACGCCATGTCGGGAATCTGCCCGAACTGCGGCGGCGAGCTGGTGGCCCGTCCACGCCGGGCCGCCGCCTCCTAGCCAACGGCCCCCGAGGGGCGCATGGTCGACGAATGGGACGGAGGCGCTCGATCGTGGCTGTCGGGGTCATCGCCGCCACGATCGGTGGCACCGGCTGGGTGGCCTCGCCGCAAGCCCTTCCTCGACCGGGCCCGCCGTACACCGCCGCCTTCGACGTCCCACACGTCGACCGTGCCACGGGCCGCGTCGTGGCCTCCGGCACGCTCACCAACCTGCTCTCGAGCCCGCTGCGGTTCGGGGTTCAACTGGAGTGCAACCCGCATACGCGGCACGTCAAGGGGTTCGGCCTTCACAGCCGCCGCCTGGTCGCCATGCCGCACGCATCGCAGTCGTGGACAGCCTGGTCGGCGGTGCTGCGAACGGTGAGCCGGCCGGGCCACCCGGCTGGATCCGTCCCGAGCTCCGACCTGGCCCATCTCCGCGCGTACATGACCTGTGCCTACTGGTTTGCGACGCCGGGGGTGCAGCAGTGAGCGCCTCCTAGCCGGCCGCCTCCTTCGCGACGGCAGCCACCCACGTCTGCAGCGGCCGCAGCGGCGCCCAGCGCTCCACGCACCAGTCCGGGAAGACCTCGGTCTGGGCCTGTGGCGGCAGCGGGTCGGTGGTGGCCGCGACGAGCCCGTCGTGGCGGAGCAGCTCGGCGCGGGGATGGTCGGCCGCGTACGGCGCGGGGACGCGCTTCCACCGCGCCGGCCCGAACCGGGCGCCGGCCGTCAGCGCCGAGCGGACGGCCCGGTCGAGCTTCGGGCCGCGCGTGCCGTCGTCGACGGCGCGCCGGTAGGCGGCGAGCCCCGCGGTCGTGAAGTGGTGCACGCCGACGCCGAGTGTGACCGAGTCGGGGTCGAGCCGGAAGAAGTAGCCGGCGCACTCGCGGCTGGGGCCGGAGCCCTCCCACAGCCACAGGTCGAGGTGGGTCTTGTACGGCGTCTTGTCGTTCGAGAAGCGGGTATCGCGGGCGATGCGCATGATCGAGCCGTTCACCCGCGGGTCGGCGTGGATGTCCGGGGCGACGGCGGCGAGCCGCTCACCCAGGGCGACGACGAGCTCGCGCGCGGGCTCGAGCAGGAGGCCCCTGTACTCCGCCTCGTGCGCGTGGAACCAGGCGCGGTCGTTGTGCTCGGCGAGCCCCTCGAGGAAGCCGAATGCGTTGGGATGGAAGCCGGTGAATGCCATGCGGCGAGCTTACGGCGGGCTCGTGCCACCTGTCTCGCACGGCCCGTGCCGAACGGGCATGGAAACTGTCACGGCGACCGTTCGGGGTCTGACCCCGGTAGCATGCCCGCCCGTGAAACGGCGGCCGTCCGACTACCCACCCCCGGTCAACGTGCGCGAGTTCGTCGCGGAGCCGCAGGCGGCCGATGACGAGCGCATCGACGTCGGCGTCCTCTTCGTCGGCGGCGGGCCGGCCGGCCTGGCCGGCGCGATCCGGCTCGGACAGCTCCTGGCCGACGACCCGGGCACCGCCGAGCAGCTCGGCGAGGTGCCGATCGCGCTCGTCGACAAGGGCAGGGTGGCCGGCGCGCACCTGCTCTCCGGCGCCGTCGTGAACCCGTCGGCGCTGCGCGACCTGCTGCCGGACACGCCGATCGAGCAGCTGCCGGGCTACGGGCCCGTGAAGCGCGAGTCCGTCTACCTCATGCGCGAGCGCCACGCCATCCGCATCCCCACCCCTCCGCCCTTCCACAACAAGGGCAACTGGATCTTCTCGCTCGCCCAGCTCGGCCGCCACCTGGCCGAGAGGGCCGAGGAGCTGGGCGTGATGGTGCTGCCGGAGACCGACGCGCACACGCTGCTCGTGTCCGGCGGGGCCGTCCGCGGCATCGTCACCGGCGACAAGGGCCTCGGCCGCGACGGCGAGCCGCTCGGCGCCTACGAGCCCGGCGCCGAGATCCACGCGAAGGCGACCGTGCTCGCGGAGGGCACCCAGGGCCACCTGACCGGCGCGCTCACCGAGGCGTTCGGGCTCACGTCGAAGAACCCGCAGATCTGGAGCCTCGGCGTGAAGGAGCTGTGGCGGGTCGCCCGCCCGCTCGACCGCGTCGTCCACACGCTCGGCTGGCCGCTGCGGCCGCAGGCGAAGTACGGCGAGAGCGGCGGCAGCTTCATCTACCCGATGGGCGGGGACCGGATCGCGCTCGGCCTGGTCGTCGGGCTCGACTACCGCGACGCCTCGCTCTCGGTGCACGACCTGCTCCAGCAGTTCAAGACGCACCCGCTCATCCGGCCGCTGCTCGAGGGCGGCGAGCGGATCGGCTGGGGCGCGAAGACGATCCCCGAGGGCGGCCTGCTGGCACTGCCTGACCGGCTGTCGGTTCCCGGCGCCGTCCTCACCGGCGACGCCGCCGGCTTCGTGAACGTGCCGAAGCTCAAGGGCATCCACTACGCGATGCGCTCGGGCATGATCGCCGCCGAGGCGATCTACGAGCAGCTCAAGGCCGGCGCCGACCCGGCCGCCGCGGGCGTCCTCGACGGCTACGACGACCGCATCCGCCGCAGCCACATCTGGTCCGACCTGCGCCGCGTGCGCAACATGCGCCAGGCGCTGAACAGGGGCCTCTTCATCGGCGGCGGGCTGGCCTCGGCAATGGACCTCACACGCGGCGCCTTCCCCGGCGGCTCGTTCCGCACACACCGCGACGCCGAGGCGCCGATGACGATCGAGGGGCGCAGCTACCCGCAGCCGGATGGCCGGCTCACGTTCGACAAGCTCTCGAGCGTCTTCCTCTCGGGGAACCGCAGCCGCGACGACGGCCCGAACCACATCCGCGTCCGCACCCGCGTCCCCCGCGAGGTCGGCGCGACCTGGGTGGCGATGTGCCCCGCGGGCGTCTACGAGCTGAAGGATGTGGGCGGCGACATGGTCGACGTCGAGCTCACCCCGTCGAACTGCGTCCAGTGCGGCGCGATCACCGCCAAGGGCGGCCGGCTGACTCCGCCCGAGGGCGGCAGCGGCCCCGAATACACCCACATGTAGCCATGGCCTCGGATCGCGAACGGATCGACGCGCTGATCGACCACCTCGACGAGTTCCTGTCGGGGGCGGACCGGCGTCGCACCGAGGTCCCGATCGAGGTCGGGAGCGACCGCCGCTGGTCGATCGACGACACCGAGCGGCTCTTCAAGCGGCTGGGCCGGCCGGTGCCCGTCGCGCCGCCCGAGCAGCGTATGAGCGACGTCCTGGCCGACGTCGTCCGCCTGCGCAACGCCCTCGCCGTGCTGCGCGAGGGCGAGGCGCCGGGCTAGGGCGACCGCCGCCGGGTCAGCCGCGCGCGGCCAGCAGCTCGGTCAGCTTCGGCAGGATCGCGAGCGCGTCGCCGACCACGCCGACGTCGGCGAACTCGAAGATCGGCGCGTTCTGATCCTTGTTGATCGCGATGATCGTGCCGGCGCCCGCCATCCCCACCTTGTGCTGGATGGCGCCGGAGACGCCGCAGGCGATGTAGAGCTTCGGCGAAACCGTCTTGCCGGTCTGGCCGACCTGCATCGAGTAGGGCACCCAGCCCGCGTCGACGACCGCGCGGGTCGCGGCCACCTCGCCGCCGAGGGCCTTCGCCAGCGCCTCGACCAGCGGCACGTTCTCGGGGCCGCCCATGCCGCGGCCGACGGAGACCAGGATGTCGGCCTCGGTGATGTCGACGCCGCCGCTCTCGGCCTCCTCGCGGCCGGTCAGCGACGCGGCCCGCGACCACTCCTCCACGGTCACGGAGACGCGCTCCACCGGCGCGGTGCCCGAGGCGTCCTCGCGCACGGGGAAGGCGTTCGCCCGGGCGAGCACGATGCCCGGCCCGCCGCTGAAGCCCGACTCGACCATCACGGTGTCGTCGAGGGCCGGACGGGTGGCGACGAGGCCGCCGTCGGCCATCGCGATGTCCGTCGTCTCGCAGGCGATCCCGGCGCCGAGCCGCGCGGCCAGGCCGGCGGCCACGTCGGCCGAGACCACGCCAGCGCCGAAGAGGACGGCGTCGGCCTCGCCGGCGGCCGGCGCGAGCGCATCGACGATCGGCTGTGACAGCCCGCCGCCGAGGGCGGCGTCGTCGGCGACGAGCACCCTGGCGGCGCCGTGGCCGCCGAGCGACCCGGCCCAGCCGTCGTCGATGCCGGAGCCGGCGACGAACGCGGTCACCTCGCCGCCGAGCTCGGCCGCCCTCGCGAGCAGGCCAAGGCCCTGCGGCGAGAGCTCGCCGTCGTCGTGGTGCACGTAGACCAGGAGACCCGCCACTAGATCAGCCCCTTCTCGCTCAGGAATGCGACCACCTTCTCGGCCGAGTCGCCGCCGGAGTCCTCGATCTTGAGACCCTCCGCCTTCGGCGGCGGGGGCGAGATCGTGCGCACGACGCTGCGGGCGCCGTCTCCGCCGACGCGGCCGGTGTCGAGGCCGAGATCGGCCGCGGAGACCGTCTCGAGCGGCTTTCGCTTGGCGCCCATGATCGCCTTGATCGAGGGCAGCCGGGGGGTGTTGATCGCGTCGGAGACGGAGACGACCGCGGGCAGCGGCGCCTCGATCAGGTCGTAGCCATGCTCGGCCTGGCGCTTGGCCTTGACGGTCCCGCCGTCCAGGCGCAGCTCGGCCACCTGGGTGACGAGGGGCCGGCGCAGGTGGTCGGCGACCGCCGCGGCCATCACGTAGCAGTCGGCGTCGGCGGCCTGCTGGCCCAGCAGCACGAGGTCGGCGTCCTGCTTCCCGACGGCCGCGGCGAGGACGTAGGCGGTGCCGGCGATGTCGGAGCCCGCGAGCGCCGCATCGGTGACGAGCACGGCCCGGTCGGCGCCCAGCGCGAGCGCCTTCGTCAGCACCCGCTGGGCCGACTCCGGCCCCATGCAGACGGCGACGATCTCGCCCACGTCTGCGCCGCGCTCGCGGATCTGGATCGCCTCTTCGAGCGCGTGCACATCGAACGGGTTCGGCTCGGAGTCGCCGGAGCGGTCGAGCCGCTTCGTCCCCGGGTCGAGCCGCCGCTGCGACGTCGCGCTCGGCACCTCCTTGACGCAGACTGCGATGTTCACTCCCCGCTCCCTCCCTGGACCGTTCGCCCGCAGACTACTTGCCGACGAACGACGCCTGTCGCTTCTCCACGAAGGCGTTCATGCCCTCGCGGGCGTCGTCGGTCGAGAACATGAGCGAGTAGAGATCGGCCTCGTGGACGAGGTTCCCGCCGATGTCGCCGTGCAGCGACCGGTTGGTCGCCTCCTTGGCGTAGTACAGGGCAACCGGGCTCTTCGACGCCATCTCGGCGGCCATCTTCCACGCTGCCGGCATGAGCTCCGAGGGGGCGTACACGTGCTGGACGAGGCCGCGCTCGAGCGCCTCGGCGGCGTCGATGCGGCGGCCGGTCAGGATCAGCTCCTTGGCGTAGCCGATATTCGTCGCCCGGGCCAGGCGCTGGCTGGCGCCCCAGCCGGGGATGATCCCGAGGTTGATCTCGGGCTGGCCGAACTCGGCGTTCTCCGACGCCAGTCGCACATCGCACGCGAGCGCCATCTCGCAGCCGCCGCCGAGCGCGTAGCCGTTCACCGCGGCGATCGTGGGCTTGCGCATCGTCTCGAGCTTGTGCGCGATCTCCTGGCCGAGCTCCGAGTAGGCGCGCGCCTCGAGCGGGGTCTTCCCTGCCATCTCCTTGATGTCGGCGCCCGCGATGAACGAGCGCTCGCCCTCCCCCGTGAGGATGACGACGCCGACGTTCGGGTCGTTGCCGAGGTCGGTCAGCGTCGCCAGCAGCTCCTCGAGCAGCGAGGTGTTGAGCGCGTTCAGGACGTC
>Ga0075426_10002998_pt1 | contig 12057 bp, 23 predicted proteins | sample SoiMethybrSBSTD5_FD_75304 | JGI IMG/M metagenome (GOLD analysis project Ga0075426, IMG submission 75304) | Bulk soil microbial communities from a Populus tree surrounding site in Tennessee, USA - Soil MetaG P. TD hybrid SBSTD5 | ecosystem: Environmental > Terrestrial > Soil > Tree plantation...
CCGAGCGTGGCTCTGGCGGCCTACAAGGGGCGCGTGTACGCCACGAATCCCAAGGAAAGCGTGAAGTGGGACGGAACGGTGCTCCAGAACATCGGAAACATCCGGGCTGGCGCTGGAACGTGCGCTCAAGTCGTTATCGCAGGGACGGCGGGCATCTGGAGGTACTACCTTGCCTGGGGTTATGGACCGCTCCAGAACGAGTCGAATGCTGACGGAAATGCGGGATACCGGGAACCGCTCTACGGGGTAGGCCGCGCCACCCAGACGACTCCCGGAGTGGGTGCCGACCCCCTGGACGCCAATTCCGTGGTAACGACGGCGCCCAATGGGCAAGTACAGGTCGGATGGGCGGCGATCACCATTCCCGCGAACGCCTCGGCCTTGGTGATCTACCGCACGCCCGATCTTACGAACGTGGCCGTGGCGAAGCGTGGGCTCGTGCCAGCGGATGCTATTTTCTGCTTGAACCGAAGCACCTTCACCACTTCGACCACCATGACGGATTCCCCGGGCGTGCAGCCCATCATCGCCGGGGCCCCGCCAGCAACCCTCTACGACAATCTGCCTCCTCCAGGATGCCGGTATGCCTTCGTGTTCGAGAACCGATTGCTCATCGGCGGCGGGCCAGAGGGTACCTGGTACTGGAGCGATCCCTTCCTACCTGATCAGTTCAATCGCGCCTTCCAGTTTCTTTCGCTCACACGAGCCCTTGGCGGGAGAGACATGGGCGGGTGCGAGTTCGCGGGCTGGGGAGTGCTCCACACAGAGGATCAAACCTGGGGCATCCAGAACCTGGACCAGGACGTTTTTACCCTGATTCCCATCCATTCGGGAGTCGGCAGCGTGGCCCCGTTCGCTACTGCCGTCGGAGACGGTGTACTGATCCAGCTGGCAAAAGATGGCTTTTACCTCTGGGATGGTTCCAAGGCGGGGCCGCGCAATATCTCAGGCAAGTTCAAACATACGTTCGCCAAGATGAGCTACGAGGCCCACGGTGGATCGCGCGGGGCCATCAACGATCACAAATACGAAGTCACCCTGATCGACGGAAAGAACGGCACCGTGGGCGCGGCCTACACGCTCGATCTCCAGACGCTGGACTGGGCTAACCGCACCACGAACGACAAGAAAGTGCCGATCTGCACGATCCACGCTCCCCTGGGGCATTCCGACGCCGGGGTGCCACACATCCTTTACGCCAAGGCCACGGTGGGCACGTCGAGCGCCACGGACGCCACGTCCTACTCTCCCTGTATCGGAGACTATACGACTCAGGACGATGGGACGAACTACGTATGCTCGGCCACGGCGCACTTTGCGCTCCCTCCCGGAGCCACCTTCTCTCCCAAGCGGGCCATCGCGTACTACCAAGCGGCGGACGGCTGGGGGACGCCTTCTCTTGCGGCTGCGGCCTCCGACGTGGGACAAGGCAGCGTGGGAACCATCACGACGAATACCCCGGATACGGGAACGGACTATAGCCTCGTGGCCGGGGACTACTCCCAGCAGAGTTCCGGGACCTCGGACTTGAAGGTGACGTTCTCGGTTACCGGGACCGGGGGAGGAACCGTGGGCGCGCAGAGGCTTTTCGGGCTGATCCTGGAAGGGGAGCCAGGCGGACTGAGGGATGGAACCTAATGGCGCTTCCCGATCCGCTCATTAACACGAAAGACATTGCTCCTGGGGCCGTGACATTCCAGGCGCGGCTCGGGGCGGCCCCTCAAGGGAAAGCCTCCGAGCGGCGCATCCAGGTGATCTTCCCCACGGTGAACGCTCCGGTGCCCATCGTCCACAACCTGGGACGAAAGCCCTCCGGGTACGTTGTCGTGTCGAGGGATCGCGCCGGGCGGATCTACAACGACGTGCCTTTATCTTGCGACAGGAGAACATTGGTGCTCAAATGCGACGTGGCGGGAACACAAGCCGAAGTCGTGGTGAGGTAACCGAATGCCAGACCAGTACGGACAGATGACTCCGGCGGAGATGGCGGGCTCCTTCTCCAATAAGCGCTCGGTGCTCCGGAATCTCAGTAAGGCGAACTTCCAGCCGCTCTATGCCCAGCAGATTCAGCCCTTCACGGACGCCGACTCCTATAGGAAGGCCCTGGAAAGAGCCTCCTACGAGCAGGCGGGCCGTGGGCTCTCCACGGGCCTCCAGGGCATCTCTGGGTTCCTTTCGACCCGTGGCCCGCTTTCGGACTCCGGGGCCGCCCCAGCGCTCGCGGCACGCCTTGCGCAAGGTCTCTACGGCGGGGCCGCGAACCGAGTCGCGGGAGGCTACGCCCAGTATCTTGCCCAGGCATTGAGCGCTCGGAGGCAGTACCAGTACCAACTAGCGCTCCTCAAGGCGCAGAAGAAGATGCAGCAGACGGGAATCGGCGGAGTCCTGGGCGGAGTAGCGGGAGCCATCGGCGGCCCGTTCCTGGGTGCGGTCGGAACCAATCTCGCCAACAGATGGACGCAATAGTATGAGCATCCCGAGCATGGGAGTGACCTATGGGAATCCGCCCTACCATGAATCGAGTCTCAAGGCGGCGCTGAGGCTGGCGCTCGCCAACGGCGGCCTGTCCGCTGGCCTTGGCGGCGGGCTATCGGCTGTGCCGAGAGGAGCGAACTTCGGCACAGCGTTCCTTGCCTCCCTCGGCGGCTCCTCCAGGGCCTACTCAGCCGCTCAGCAGGCCGCCCAGGAATACGCCATGAAGCAGCAGCAGGCCAAGGAAGAGAGCGATTTCAGGGACTATCAGAAACTGCATCTAGCGGCGCAGACCAAGGCTCTGGAGAAGCCACCGCCAGAACCCAAGATCCCTGGGAAGCAGCAGGACTATGAGCACTTGATTTCGCTCGGGATGAGCGCCGACCAAGCCCGCCAGATCGTTTATGGAACCACGCTCAAGGAGCAGATTTCCACGAAGAGTGCCGAGCGTCCACCGAAGACCGAAGAGGACACGTCTTGGATGTCCGGGCTGATTCGGACTACTCGCGGCGGGAAGCAGTTCTTTGATGCGAGTGAGCTTCAGGGCAAGGAGAAGGCGGCGGCCATGAAGTGGGCTACCCAGAAAGGACTCTCGGTGGCGGGCTCAAACGAGATCGGCCAGCTTCAGGACGTGGATACCGCGAGGGGAAACATCGAGGACATCCGGGGCTACGTCAAAAGTATCCTGCCTGTGGACGCTCAAGGTCGGGCAACGGAATACCCTGGAATCAGGCTCTCGGCCCTTCTCCAAACAAACGAGAAGCGGGCCGCATTCGGAGCGTACCGAGCCGCGGCGATCCGCAATCTCCGCGCCATGGCCGGGAGCAAGGGGCTTCGCATCAACCAGGCCGAGATCAACCTGGCCATCAAGAATGACATTCCCAACATCACGGATACCTACGGCACGGCAAGTCGCAAGATGGACATCGTGAGCCAGATGCTGGATAACGCGGAGAGCCCGATCCTCAATAGGAACTGGGGCAAAGGCGGAATCCCGGACGGCGGAAAGCAAGTCGGCGATCCGCTGGGGATTCGGTAGTGCCGACAGTTGCCGAACTCGGCCAGCGAGTGAAGGCCAAGCATCCCGGAGCCTACGACGATCTTCCGGATGACGAGTTGGGGAGAAGAGTCAAAGCCAAGTACCCTGGCTCCTACGACGACTTCATTGACACGACACCGATGGCTTCACAGAACGCGACTCTCATACGCACGCCCTCACCAGTGCTCGGTGCGTTGCCGACAATAGGTGGGATGATCGGAGGACTCGCTGGAGGAGCCGTAGGCGGGATCCCAGGAGCGGTAGCTGGGGCCGCAGGGCTCGGAGCCATTGGAGAAGCAGGCCGGAGACTCGGCAGAGGATTGCCGATCGGATTTCAGAACATCGGGGCTGGAGCCGCAGAGCAGGCGGCCTATGAATTGGCCGGCCAGGGACTCGGGAGAGCGGCGGCAGGAGCCGCGAGGCCACTCATGCGGCGCGCTCTCGGAGTCGGGCAGGCCCTTCAGAAGACGTTCCCCGATGTTACCGAGACCGTGCTGAGAGAGGGCATACCAGTCAGCCAGGGCGGCGTAGCCAAAGCGAACGCGCTCCGAGAGGCATCGGCCAGGGCCTTGAACGATCTTCTCTCTCAGGCCAGGACAAGAGGCACGATGCTCAATACACGGCGCGTCACGCTGCCCGTTCGGGAATTGCTTCGCTCCAATGTGATTCCCGACGAGGAAAAAGCTGCCATAGCTCAGAAACTCGTGCGCTTCCTCGGGGACAAGACGGCACGGATGGATCCAGTGCTCCTCAAGGAGATCAAGCAGTTCTATCAGAACCGGGCGGCCCAAGCGTATCGCGGCCTTGAGGCTGGCGGTATGCCGGAGGCGTTGGGGCCGACGCAGGGATTCTCTAAGGCCATCGCGACAGGAGCGCGCCGCCAGCTTGAAACGATCCCCGGAGTGGCTGCTCAGGAAGCCAACACGAGGAACTTGATCGGAGCCCAGAAGGCTATCGAGCGAGCGGTTGGTCGCCAACCAAGAGCCATCCAGCTTCACGTACCCGGAACCTATCTTGGGCCGCTCCTAGGAGGGCGGACGACTCTGTCCGGCGCGGCGCTACTTCTGGATAGCCCGGCCATGCACGCATTCATGCGCCAATCTCCAAGGGGAGCGGCACTCCTGATAAAGGAATTGATCCAGAGCAGCGAACCGGATGCCACGAATCAGTGAATTCCGATGAGCCTATCGAGGTGCGCATGGCCCGGCTGGAGGAGCGGTACTTCGCCTCCGAGAAGGCCCTGCTCATCCAGACAAGCGAGCTACACCGGAGGCTCGACGAGTTGAACGGGGAGGCGGAAACCTTGAAGGGCATGCAGTCTACCTATGTCCCCAGGGAGAACTACGAGACGCAGCATGAGGAGTTGGAGCGGCGTATCGGGGCCGTGGAGGGCTTCAAGTCCAACATGGAGGGGCGGCAGGTGGTCTGGGGCATCATCATCCTGATTGCCTCGGCCTGTATCGGGCTCGTGGGCAGGTTCATCAAGTGACTCCTGAAGAGTGGGCGACCATCGAGTATTTCAAGCCCTCGGAGTTTGACTCTCACGATGAGCCAGGAACCGGCGCGGCCATGCAATACGAGCTCGTCCATCGCCTCGACCTATTGCGGGCGCGATTCGGTAAGCCAGTCTTGGTGGTGAGCGGGATCCGGACCCCTGAGCACAACGCCGAAGTTGGAGGAGTGAACGAGTCGGCCCATATCGGAGGATGGGCGGCGGATATCGTGTGCATGGGTTCCAAGGATCGCTACAGGTTGGTGCGGATCGCCCTTATCCTCTTCCGGCGCATCGGGATCGGGGACTCTTTCATCCATGTGGACTTGGATCCCACGAAACCGCAGGACGTGATATGGCTCTACTAGGGAGGAAGTGATGGTGCCTCAGATTCTGCAGCTAATTATGGCGGCAGTGATCACGGGAGGCGCGCTCTACCTTTTCAACCTCATGCCCATCGACGCTCGCATCAAGCAGATAGCCACGGCGTTGATCCTGATCGTGGCCATTGTATGGGCCATCAAGTGGCTCATGGGACTCGCACACTAGGAGGCTGAATGCCTACCAAGCCGTGGTATCTCTCGAAGGGTGTCTGGGCGGGAGTGATCGGGCTCGCAATCGTGATCTGGAACGCGGTGCCGACCTACATTCCCTCGCTCGTGCTTCCTCCAGTTCCCGAATGGCTCCTGGGTATTCTGGCGGCCTTGGGACTCTATGCTCGCGTGAGCGCCGACACGAGGATCAGCTAGATGGACGCCATCGAGAAGATCGTCCAGGGAGCGGCCCTCCTGGGGAGCTTCATCTCGGCCTTGAAGTCCATCTTCGGGAAGAAGAAGCTGAGGCCCTAGACGGGCACCTTAGTTGTAACGCTTCTCTCTGTAACGGTTTTGCTTGCCTGGACGAACCCGCCGGACCGGGACCTGGAGCGCGTGCGATTCTATCTCACGCCCCAGGATTCCACCGGGAACGCCTACGCCTTTGACTATCCCCTGTACGTGGTGCTCCCGAGCGGTGACACGCTGAGGCGGACGTGGCCGGGCCAGCCTGACTCCGCCCTTATCGAGCTACCGTGCCGCTCCCATCCGGTAACCTACGCGGCTTCCTGCGTGGCTATCGACACGGCGGGAAACGCCTCGGGGCCTTCCAACGTGGTGACATTCACGAGGTAGCGGCATCTAGGGCTCCCTTGCCCGAACGCCCTAGATTGCGCTGGAGACCGGGAATCGGGACCCGGCGAGGCGCTGCCAATGGCCACCCGCTGCCATGAGTCTCGCGCCAGCTACCGCTTGCGGCGTCCCCCACCTCTTGCGATGAGTGGAGACAAGGCCCAAGGGGGAGAGCCCAAGGCCGCCGCCGCGCCTCACTCACTCGCCGATGTTCGCCGCCAGAATCTCCACTCGCGCCGCCATCTCGTCCGACACCCTCCGCTTGAGGAGGCTGTACCGCTCCCTTCGCGACTCGTCCTTGATGGTGGGCCCGTTCTTCGCCAGATGGGACTGGAGGCAATAGAGGTCGGCGAAGCTAGCTTGGCTTAGATGCTCGATGGTGGTCATAGGGCCCGCCACGTATGGCGCACGCTTATGTCCTTGTGCTTGCTAGGGCAGGCCATGTAATAGCGGCCCAGATACTTGCTTCCAGGTTTCTTGACGGGGCCGCCCTTCACAAGCTTGGTGCCGCAGCCCTCGCAGACATTCGGGGCCTCGGGGTCGGTATCAATGAGTCCCGCCGCCGCAAGTTTCTCCCGATCTGTGGGGCGCGCATCGAGCTTGGCCTGTTCGCGCTCCCGGTTCTCGCGGGCCATCTCCAACACCTCGCGCACACCGGGCGACAGATTCGCTTCCGCCTCGGCTGCCTTCTTGGCCCTCACGGCCTCGATGCTCTGCTCCAATGGCTCGGTAAGGTCCAGGTTCATGTCCTCCAAATCCTGGGTAAACACCTCCGAGAGCCCGGCCAGCCGAAGGGTCGCATCTATGTGAGCGCTCTTCTCAGCCATCTTGAGGGCCTTGTTGATGTCTCCGTACTCCCTGGACACCGATCGTGCTCCTACGCCCTCCGCAACCACGTTCCCGGCGTACACAAGCTCACAGCGCAGGATGATTGTTTCGATGGGAAGTCCGGCTAGAGCAGCCTTCTCGTATTCCCCCAAAGTGGGGAAGCGGACCAGGACGTCGAGCTTCCCGCAAATCTTCTCGGCACCCGGTTTCCAGAGTGACGGCTTGGAGGGGCCGCGCTTCGTGGGAACGGAGCCGAAGTCCGTGCCCGCCACCATGGCTTTCCTCACCCAGTCGATGAGAGCCTGGCGATTGGAGCCCCGGCGCTCCAGCCCCTGCCGAAACACCTCCGGCGGCAGGTCCAGCGGAGAGACGGACGTCTCTTCCCGCACCGCGAGTTGAGTGACCTCATCTTCCTGCTTCTCATGGACGTAGGGCTCTGTAGCCACAACGTCCGCGTCCTCCAGCACTAGCTCTTGCATATTCTCCCCCTTGGTAGGTTCTGCTACAGGGAAAAGGGGCGAGCCCGGAGACTGCGACGAGCCTGCCGCTTCCGACACGGTGCTACGTACCGAGGATTCCACGTTTGTGCCCATTCAATCTTCGTACTCCTCTTGGAGTTCAGCCTCTCCCATAAGCACCATCCTAGCCGCTGCCATCCGATAGTGCATTTGGCCCATCGCGCGGGCCATGAGTTTCGCCTCGGATGGCTTCTTGTGCTTTGCCCTCGCATAACGCTTGGCTTTTGAAACCATCAAATTGAAAAAGTCCTCATCGGCTTTCTGGAATACCGCCTCCGACAGAGCAATTTTGTACTCCTCGAACGATCCGTGCCCATAGATGCTCTTCACGGCTGCATCTCCAGAGAGTCCACCCACTCCGCCAACGCCTTGCTCATGGCCTGGTTCATCGAAGGCCGCCGCCCGAATTCCGGTTTCTGGCTCAAGAGCCACCTGGCGAGTTTGTCCCGGCGCTTCTGGTCGATCACGATCCAGCGCACGTCGGCCCTCTGCGTAGCATCTCTAGGTGGGTAGACCATTCTATCTCCTAGTATATCTCATGCTCTATCGGATTACCACAAGTTTCTTGTCGGGATGCAGCGCCTCGAACAGCTTCCGCTTTAGCTTGTACACGTCTGTGGCAAAGCCTTTCGTCTCATGGAATTCCACGCGCCCGTCTGCGTACGTCACCTTGAAGTCGATGTACCAGTTCGCCACGAGCTTGCCCTTCACGATTAGGGGTACCCGCACCTGGCGCTCCCATTTGCGGACGCGTTCCATGGGATCTGCGGCCCCTTTCAGAATATCGAGCTGGGCAGCGTAGGCTGCTTCCTTACGGGAGTCGTAGCGCGATCCTCCGTACTGGCAGGACTCCGCCCCGTACTTGGAGCGCTTCTTGGGGAGCCGCCCCATCGCATCGAAGGATATACGGCTCATGCGGGCGGCCCTGCACCTCCCTTCCTTGCTCCCGCCTCCCTCGCCACGGAGTCGGTCATGCCGTTTCTACCTTGCAGCGATAGCGGGCGACGGCGACGTATTCTATTAGCACGTCCTGCGGGTGCATCGTCGATTGCGCCGCCTCAAGCGTCCGGTATTCATCGTGGCGGTCCGCGCGCTCATACATCGAGTACTGATTGACGTGCCCATTCCACTTGCCGTTCACAGCTTTGATGAAGATCCGGTCCGGCATGCCCTCGACATTGCCACCGCCACAATTCAACACCACATCCTTCAGCTTCATTTATCGGTCCTCTCTTTGAAGGCGCGTGTTTTCTTCGGATGCGCGGCCCCCGGGTTTTACTGGTGCGGCTTGATGAAGTTTACGTTGCATACGTGCGCCGCACTTGTCGGCGCGGGCAGACGTTCACCACATTGGCCGCATATCCCATACATTTCGCATCACCCCCTCTCCTTGCTCCCGCCTCCCTCGCCACGGAGAATGTCGAGCAGCATGTTCGCGTATCTACTGTTGCCCTCGAACGAGCGGCAGAACGCGGCCGCCTTCCCGATCCTCTCTCGCGCCTCCGAAAGCTCTCCCTGGAGCCTCATGACTTCGGAGGCGTTCTCGTCCCGCTCGCGCCGGGCTTCGTCTCTCTCGGCCTCAAGCTTCTTTGCCCGCGCCGCATGCTCTTGCGTCGTCCCGTACTGCCACTGCTCCCGCTTTTCGCCCAAGCCCCGCTCTTCTCGATACAGGCGGAGAGCCTCGCGCACGTCCTCAACCGCGCGGCGGGCAACTAGGTTGTTTGCGGTGGCGGCGTCCAATCTACAGCAAACGGAAATGAGCAAGTCCTCGGTGCTCGTAGCGGGGGCGCTCGCCTCTTCGCTGTGTTGACGCGCGAACGCGGTATAGTTGTCACGGCATCGAGCGGAGCAGAAGTGCCCGGCCCAAGGATCGCCTTCTATCTTCTCGCCGCAGCATTTGCATTCAAATATCTCTGGGCACCTGCTGTTTCCTGGACAATCTGGCGCACCGCATTGGCAACTCTTTCCGAAGTCTCGTTCGTGCGGGCGGCTGCCGGTGGAACTCGTCGCGCTTATGGCGTCCACCGTCTTACTGCCAACCGCCCATTCCTTCCGTGGCGCGGGCGTCTCCTCCTCATAGGTCGGCCCAGGGCTCTCCACAACAGGCGCGAATGCTGCGCGGGGCGTCTCCTCTGATTCCACGGCGAGGAGAGCGCGAGCGGCGTCGATGGTTTCCTGCCGATAATGCGCCGGTGTCCATTTCTCAAATTCCACCGCCAGCGCCCGCAAGAATCTCCGCTCCTCCGAAGTCACGTCACTCCCCCTTTGGAAGATGTCCCGATACCCGCCATCACTCGCCCTTCTCGGCTTTCGTGCGCGGCGCGAAGGTCACGTCGGCCCGCCACATATCTGGCGGGTCTCGGTAGTATTCGATCCGGGCCACGCGGTAGCGGGTCGTGTCGCCCTTGCTGTGAGGCAGGACAAGGTAGTCTCCCTCCTGGATGCCGAAGCCCCACCCCATCATCTTGGCTTCCAGCCCGCCGCGCCCAGGATCAAAGGTGAAATCGTGGCCCCAATCGCGCTTCGTGTAGTCGTGGGTCCGGGCCGCGCCCTCTCGCTTGGCGGGTCGGATGTAATCTAGAAGCGGCTTCACGTTGTCTCCTCTCGGGAAGATGTCCCCTCGGTCGTTTCTTCGGTGGGCGCGATGCAGGTCGCGGCGTTGTGGCCGGTCTCGCCGCATTTGCTGCACTTGTATCCGCGTGCCTCGCGTTCTTCCTCAGCCTCGCGTGCCGCCCGACGCTTTAGCTTTTCGACAGTTCGTACTGAATCGGCAACGCTGGTCTCCAAGCCATCGACTTTCACTTTAAGTTCATCGACGTCGATCCCCTTGGCCGAAATGAGAAGCGCCGCGCCACGGAAGAAGGCGTACACGCGCTCCGGTGGCCACGAAGCCAGTTCCTCGGCTTCCACGTTCACGTGAAGGTCGATGCGGAAACCGCCCTCAGTAACACTCACCCTTCACCCTCCTTTCCTGGGGAAGATGTCCCGATACGGTCGGCCCCCGAGTAGCGGGCCTTCCTGTTGCGAGCGAGTTCCCACCCGACCGCACGCGTCGCTTCGTCGATGGCGTGCGTGGTGCGCCAAAGTTCGAGCCGTGCGGCACGATCCTTTAGTTCGAGCAGGTCGAGGACGAACCTAGTCTCCGGCAGCGTCACGAGGCGGCGCTTCTTCACGTCCGTGGCTCCGTTCTGGAAGAGACGAGGCGACGGTAGGCGGCAAGCCAGTTTTCGCGGGGCGCGTCCAATTCGGACATGCGGTCCGCGATCTGCCCGTTCATAAAGGCAATCGTTTGCCGCGCCGCGATTTCACTCAAACGGGTGAACTCCATCTCCTCCTTGGTGGGGATCGAGAAATAGAGGCGCTCGAAATGGAGAAGCGGGAGGAGATAGCGATCCACCTCGTTGATGTCGTTCCCGGCCCGTGCTCGATCCCTCGCGGCCATGAGAGCGCCCCGAATCGCCTCGATGTTCTCTCTATCTCCTCCCCTTAAAGGCTCCTCCTTGGTGGGGGAGGAGCGGCGATTCCAGAGTTCCAACGCGGCGTCATTTGTGGTGACGCCTGAGACGTGGACACGAGCGTCGCAGTCGTGGCACACCGCCTGTCCGAGCGCGACGCCCACGCGATGCGATCCACAGAACGGGCACGGGGCCAGCGTTATCTCGGGGTCGCTCACCGGGTTACCTTCGGGTATGCCTTCGAGACTTGGATGTGGCGATCCTTGACGGCGGGGTCCTCGATGGCAGCCCGCCAGCCTCGATCTATCGTGATCCACGCGAGGTTGCTAGCCGCCCCCACTTGCGCTCCGCTCGGCCCGATCTCTTCCATGATTGCTTTTGGGATTCCGCCCACGAGCGCGTCCCATCGCTCGGCCTTCGGCATGGCGAGAATCTCATCCCGCTTTCCACCCCACTTGCGGATGATCTCGAACGCCATGATGTGAATGCACTGCTCGTATCCAGGCCCGAGGCCGCCCATCTCTACCGTCATCACGGACTCTCCTGCGTCCCACTTGGCGAGCGCATCCAGGGCTGTCTCCGGGTATAGATGATTCCGAATTTTTTTGCGGTCCGAATCGGACATCTTGCCCCACTCCTTCGGCTCACACATCCTCAGACCCTCCTCCTGCGAGAGCTTGGTCGAGCATCACAATCCAGTGTTCGCGCAGCCGGGGGTGAAGCGCCGCCGGATTCACCGTGGAGTGTATGCTCGCGTGAACTTGCCGCGCTGCTTCTTCGAGGGCCGCGATGCGAGCCAGTAGCTTTTCGGCCCGCTTGTTCCCCTCGTTCATCATGCCGTCGATCTCGCCCAGGATCGCGCTTTGTTTCTTCTCCAGCGCCTCGATCACGGCCAGGGCGTCGCGGCAAATCTCTTGAACCAACTCCGTGCGCCCAAAGTTTACCGCTCTGATCAGTTCTCGCTTCACTCCCTCTACATGAGGCGGGCCGGTAGGGTGGGTCATGGCTCTGCCGCCATTCTGCGAACGAGGTCAGATGCGGAGTCTTGGAGTTGGACGACTGTAGGTTTTAGGGCGGCCCGTGCGGC
>Ga0075426_10002999_pt1 | contig 12055 bp, 8 predicted proteins | sample SoiMethybrSBSTD5_FD_75304 | JGI IMG/M metagenome (GOLD analysis project Ga0075426, IMG submission 75304) | Bulk soil microbial communities from a Populus tree surrounding site in Tennessee, USA - Soil MetaG P. TD hybrid SBSTD5 | ecosystem: Environmental > Terrestrial > Soil > Tree plantation...
ATTTCAGAAAACTGCGCCGCCCAACTCCGTCGCTCTCTTGATCTTTGTTCATCTGGTCTGACATCGGTGTCCTCCTTAAAGGGATCATCTAACAATTATCTGACCGGTCATGCGCGGATGAATAGCGCAGAAATAATTGTAGGTACCCGTAGCGGCGAAGGTATACGAAAAGTGCTCGTCCGTATCCATCGCGCCCGACTTAAATCGTTTGTCGCTGTCGCTCACGGTATGCGGCTCGTTATCGCGGTTGACCCAGGTCACTGTTGTTCCTGGCTTGACCGTCACGGTGGCCGGCTTGAAGGAGAAATTTTCGATAACGATCTGGTCCTTAGCCGCACTCGTGGGCACGTTGTTGCGATCTCGCGGGGCCGGTTTTGACATGTCCATGTTTGACATGCCCATATTTGAATTTGGGGTTGCGGCCCGAGCTGCACTGGCCTGCGTGTCCGAATTGCCATTGCCACGAACCTGGCGGTCTTCCATCCCCGGCCTCCGGTTACACGCAGTAAGAAATAGACCCAGCAAGCTCATCATCGTGATAAGCGAGATGTTTCTCTTCAAGTTCAAGCTATTCAGCATTCCTCGTCTCCCGTCCATTCTGTTTTGGTCACCCCAGTGCGAAGCTCGATGGGGTTGGCGGCAGGCGCACTCATAAGAGCCCAGTTCCCGGAACAATCAGGCAACTACTCTCACAGAGTGCGCCTACCATACGAGGTCTCTAGACCCTTGCTACTCCGGTCGTTCTGCCTGCAGTTGACCCACTGCCTTCACATATCCATACTGTCCAGTCCGCTAAAATATTCCCGCATGTTTCACGAGTGCTACAAAAGAGGCCAATCGGTCTTGATGGAAAACCTGAGATCGTGAGATGAAAGGAGAGTGTTTAACGGAAAGCGAGTTACAGAAGGCCAATCACTGGCCTCAATTCCAAGGTGATGGCGAGAGACGATTCTGTATGATCTCCGCGAATTGACGCAGTTCGGCTTCATTCAAGTCGGATATCGCCCAATAGTCCATGCCAGACTTATCCCAGTGAATCAGATTATAGCCCTGTCGCTTCACCGACTTTTCTGCCAGCTCCTTGGGCGTCCTTTGAAGGAAAGATAAACAAATCACGTTCACCCTTTCGCAACGGTGATGGCTACGCAGAGTGGAACGTCAGTCCCTGTTCGCGCATGTCGTTGAGAACCTGAGTTCTCGTCTTTCGCGAGAGATCCCATTGCCAGTTACGAGTTTGTGGCAGGTCCTAGTTTGGCTGATTGAAATCCAATAGAACCTTGCCACCACGTTGAGCGTGTTCGATTGCTTCTTTGACTTGGGACAGTTGCGCATCGCCACACAGCGACTACGTCTCGAGGAGCGTGTCGAGCACAGCGGGCCACCGAGTTTCGAAGTCGCTTGAGTTGAAGGACGTCGATGTCACGAATGCCCGTGTACAAACCGACCTGGTGATCCACCAGGAGTAGCAGGGCGTTATCGCGTGTCAGACGTTCGGGACGCTGCGTTGAACCAGCCGTCATAACCTCTGCTCCTTGTTCTTTGTGCCGCTCCGGCGGTCACGTTCTTCGCGCAGACGAAAGCATTTCCGTTCTGCGAGCCATTATGTCAGTAATGTTGAACACATTTGGACCTCCGACGTTTCAACATGGTAGATCGAGGTAGTAGCAAGCTCTTGTAGAATCCGGCCCGCTTTGTAATTTTCAATCAGATGAAACCAGGAAATTGTGGTCTCATAGTGCGAGCGTCGGGATACTTCGACCGGCTGTTCAGCCGATGCCATCAGTATTGGAGGTGAGATTATTGGTGTGGAGACCTTCCCCGTTTTGATTGAACCGTCGCCAACGTGAAGGAGTAGTGCGCTCGATCCGGTTAAAGGTCCGGCTAAAGGATGCCTGGTCATAAAAACCAGATTGCAATGCGATCTCTACGAGAGGCTTGTCACTATGCGCCAGCAAGTGTTTGGCTTGATCGATCCGAAGCTGGATCAAGTACTGATGAACGGATGCCCCGAAACTATGACGGAAACGGCGGGCGAAGTGACTTGCCGAAAGCGAACATGCGCTTGCCAATTCGTTGACGGAGATATTTCCCTCAAGTCTTGCCCGCAGCATCTCTTCGGCTCGGAGCTTTTGCCATGCTTCAAGACCTCGTCGTCGAGAGGTTCCGAACTTTGGCATACCGCAATGCTGCTGCAAAGTGTGACCGCCGAGCACCATCGCGATATGGTCGAGGGCAAGCCGATCGAGGGGCTCACCGTGTCTGACAGGCGCGAGAATGCTCTTCGTCATTTGCGCCACTACCAGGTCTTCGATGAAGAATGCTTCTTGAAGGTAAAACGCTGGCGATACACCGTTGTCCAGTGCAATCCTCGCGAGCAATTTCTTGGAAAAGTAATAGTGCAGGTAATCGAAGGGGCCACGAACCCACATTTCCATCGGACGATTCAGATCAATATACGTCGTCGCGAAGGGGATCGCTCGTGTGACTCCAACCTCTCGCCCGTCGTATCGTGCTCTCCATTGTCCGACCGCTGAGGGCGTAAGCGAGACACAGATGAGGATGGCGTTATCGGCGGGGTACTGCGGGGCCTTCTCCATCTCGCGCGGGCCTGAGCGGAGCCGCGTCACAGCAAACTCAGGGTTTTGTTCCTGACCTAACACTCTGCAGTCGTAGGCAGGCGCACTAAAGACATCGGCCAATGATGAGCCAAACATCAGCGGATCCGACTTGGCAACACGCACCGCCCGGGCTCCGGTTTGATAATGGAGGGAATCGTCTTTCAAAAGCCCCACCTGCGGCTCCTTCGATTGATTACGCTTCTTGGTGCCTCGTTCGCGTCGCTACAACACCGCGCCGCTGAAGCGACCGGTCGTCTACCGGTAGTCTAACACCATTACGATGAGTTCCCGGGTGGCGAACAGAAATGTGTGTAGCACATGATATGTCCGGTCCATTAGCACACGATATGTCCGCTTTGAGCAGGGTAAGGTAGATGTTCAGCTAAAGTGGCTGAATGAAGGTTTACCGACAAACTGGAGTGGAGAAAGCGATGAAGATTCAAGAAATAATACTGAGAGCAATCGATAAGGGGATCACGTGGATAGAGGCTGTCGGAATAATCGGAGTAAGTGCTCGGCAGTTGAGGTGATGGCGAGAAGAGTGGGAGAAGGTGGGATACGACGGGTTGTTCGATCGGCGACAGGGGAAGCCGAGTCCAAAGCGAGTGCCGATGGAAACAATCGCAGAGGTGCTGAGGCTATACCGGGAGAAGTACTCGAGGTTCAGCGTGCAGCATTTTCACGAGAAGCTAGTCGATGAGCACAAGATCCATTTGAGCTACACATGGGTGAAGAAGGCGTTGCAAGGAGCTGGGCTGGTTGAGAAGGAGGCCAAGCGTGGAGTGCACCGGAGGAAACGAGAGCGACGACCGATCCGGGATGATGTTGCACATCGATGCGTTGCGTGCGGCGGATGCCGGGCGCGCGGATCTGCTCTTTGCGCATGCGGTGGGCTGCATAGAACGCTCGAGAGGCGTCGATCTTAACGGCCTTCACACGCTGGGAGCATTCCTTGTTTCAGCAACAGACGCTGGAGCTAAAGGATCAGTCAACAAAGGCGTGGTTGTGCGCTTCCTCAATTGTGCTCTGATGCAGTTGACGCGGCGCGGATCAAGTTTGAAGGCCTCGAACAAAACGAGAGCGAGCAGGTGTTTGGCATCGACGCAGACGGATACGAACAGGATGAAGCTCAGGCCCTCAATGACCTTCTCGGATTGATGCGAACCTTCGATCCCGACATCGACGAGATCGTAGGCCACAACATCATCGGGTTCGATTTGCCGTTCATCTTTCAACGCTGTCTGGTGAATAACATTATAGTAGAGCCGTTTGTGAATCTGGCCGAGTTCAACGTTCGAGGCGTATACGACACGATGCACCGATGGTGGCTAGCCGCGAAGAACCGCGTGGCGCTCGACGACATCGCGTGGCCGCTTGGAATTCCATCGAGTGCGACGGATGAAGTCGAAGGCAGCCGCGTGTTCGAGTTGTATCAAGCGGGACGGCTCGTCGAGATTCGCGAATACAATCTGAACGATGTTCGCGTAACAAGAAAGGTGTACGAACGAATGGTCTCAATGTTTGGGCGATGATGTTCGCTTTGAATGAGAGCGGAGAACGCGTAAAATGTATTGACCCTTTTTGGTTCACTAACCATGTCAGAGTTGGCTGAAAAATTAATTGAGCAAGCGCTGAATCTTCCGGCGAACGAGCGCGCGGCATTTGCCGAACGGCTTCTTTCGAGCCTGGACCCAGACCTGTCCGAAATAGATCAGCTCTGGGCGAAAGAAACCGAGGATCGATTGGACGCCTACGAACGCGATGAAATCGAATCGATCCCAACGGAAGAAGTGTTCGACGCAGTCAAGAACAGGAATCGTTGATGCGCATCCGATTCCTCACAGCGGCCCGCAGAGAGTTCTCAGAAGCCGTTTCCTATTACGACTCAAAGGAGCCAAGCCGGGCGACGAATTCGCCGATGAGGTTTGGGAGAACCATTTCCAGAATCGCTAGTCATCCTTCCGCGTGGCAGCAACTCTCATCAAGAACTCGTCGCTGCCTAACCAGGAGGTTTCATTACGCGGTGATATATCGTTCGCAGCCAAACTCGCTCTTGATCATCGCAGTGATGCACCTGAAGCGAGATCCGGATAGTTAGCGAGGTCGAGTTGACGAGTGAATGGTGCTCGCAAGAGCACGAAAAGAATTGTCTATACTGAATCTACAATATCTAATCGCGTTCGTCATCGGCGCCGCTCTGGGAATCCTAGTCGTTTGGCTTGCGCTTCGTCCGCGCATCAGGCACGAGTACGACCGGGCAAGAAGCGAATCCGAAACGGAGCGCGCCACGCTGATTGAGCGGCTTCAGGGCAAGCACGATCAAACGCTAAAACTCGAAGCCGAGCTGGGCGAGTTCAATGTGAGATTGCTGGAGTTTCAGAACGACAACGCCAGCCTGCTCGCGCGGATCAGCTCGCTTGAAACGCAGCTCGACGCCGAACGCAAGGCCGCGATCGAAAAACTAACGCTGCTTGAAGACGCGCAAGGTAAGCTCTCCGATGCATTCAAGGCGCTGTCAGCTGAAGCGCTCAATGCCAACAGCCGAAATTTTCTCAACCTTGCAAGAGAGACGCTTGGTCACTTTCAGGAGAACGCTAAAGGCGATCTCGAAACCAGACAGAAGGCGATTGGGGAACTTGTTCAGCCGCTGAAAGACTCGCTTGAAAAAGTGGACGGTAAGATTCGAGAGATCGAAAAGGAACGAACCGCCGCTTACTCATCGTTGACCGAACAGGTCAAATCTCTGGCGACCACTCAAATGCAACTGCAAAGCGAAACCGCAAACCTCGTCAAGGCGCTTCGCTCGCCGACTGTGCGCGGACGCTGGGGCGAGATCCAGTTGAAGCGTGTGGTCGAGATCGCGGGTATGGAAAACTACTGTGACTTCGACGAGCAGCCAAGCGTTGCAGGCGAAGACGGCCGTCTTAGACCGGACATGATCATCCGCCTGCCTCTCGACAGAAACATAGTCGTTGACTCGAAAGCGCCGCTGCAGGCTTACCTCGAAGCGCTTGAAGCACCGGATGATGAAATCCGGACTGCAAAGCTAAAGGATCATGCCCGGCAGATCAGAACTCACTTAACAAAGCTCGGAGGCAAGGCTTATTGGGAACAGCTCCCGAGAACTCCTGAGTTTGTCTTCATGTTTCTGCCGGGCGAAACATTTTTCAGCGCGGCTCTCGAGCAGGATCCGGGCTTGATCGAATTCGGCGTCGAGCAACGCGTGATCGTAGCAACGCCTACCACACTGATTGCACTGTTGAAGGCTGTGTCTTACGGCTGGCGTCAGGAACGAATGACCGAGAATGCGCAGGACATCAGCAAGCTCGGCCGGCAACTGTATGAGCGATTACGCATTCTCGCCGAGCACTTTTCCGACGTGCGCAAAGGTCTGGATCGGGCGGTCGATTCATACAACAAAGCGGTCGGCTCATTCGAGGGACGGGTGCTGGTCACCGCGCGACGATTCAAAGAACTCGGCGCAACGACGGGAGAAGACATCGAGCCGCTTGAGATCGTGGACCGCCGCGCGCGACTGCTGGATATCGGAGAGACGGCTCTCATTCCCGGCTTGCTTGAAGAAGAAGACAGTGAGTCAGCGAAAGAAACGGCATTGCAAATTGAAAAATGAGAATTCCAAATTGCAAATTCGTTTGATGGAGTCATGCACCGGCCCGCCAAATTTGCATTTTGCAATTTTCAATTTGCAATTTTCAATTCTTTGCTCCTGCGCTTAAGCTTTAAGTATCTTGTCGAAGCAAATTTGGGCAGCTCCCATCATTAACAACAATCGGCAGCGTCTCATCGGGCGCTGCTCCGACATTCTTGCGACCGAAGGCCCCGGTAGTTTTCTTTACCTTGCGGCCTCACGTCCTCTGCTCGAGGTCGTAGCCGCGGGTCTGCTTGACGGCGAACGCAATCCGGGCGTCTGGGGCACGCTTCCAGTGCTCTTGTTTCGCGGATTTGTCAGACACTTGCTCGCAACTGCGATTGATGACGACACCGGTCTGGCGCTTGCTCCACGCATTCCTATTGATCGCGATGAGCTTCCGCTGAAGCGCAGCCTGATCTCGAGGTTGATGTCGCGGTTGACCAGCGATGGAAAGTTAAAAGCGCTCGGGCCGATGGCTCATCGGGAAGGTTGCGTGAACACCGTCGCTGCGCTGATCGGCGAGATTCAACGCGCTGCTAAAGGTCCGCAAGAATTCGCTTCAATCATCGAAGCGCGCGCGCGCGACTTTTATCAAGGCGCCAATGCGTCTTCGAGCATCCCGCGCCAGATCGATTTCGATCGCGATATCGCGTTGATCTGTGCGGCTTATCAAGAGTCGCTCGATCGCTCTCAGTGGACTGAGGACGATGCGGACCAGTTGCGCGCGCTGAGTGTCTTGCGAGGCGAGATCGATGGGGCGAAGGTGAGCGCGCCGTGGTTGTCTGATGTGAAGCTTCTGGTTCTCGACGGCTTTTTCGATTTCACTCCCGCACAAGGCGAGATGCTCCGATTGCTGATTCCGGCGATACCGGATGTGATCGTCAATCTCAATCGCGATGATCGTAACGCCGAAGTGTTTCGCCCGTACGAAGCAACAATCGCTCAACTCAATTCGATTGTAAGCTTCGAGATAGTCGCTGGAACCGAGGCCGCCAGCGTCGCCCTTTCGGTCGCGCCGCTGCGCGAACGCCTGTTCAATCCATCGCCTTTCGGAGATGCGCCCGAAGCAGCATCCGGGCCGGAAGCGAATGAAACTAATATCACTCTTCTTGAATGCGCCAATCGTCAGACCGAGATCCGAGCGATAGCCAAGAGAATCAAACGGCTGGTGTTGCTTGAAGGCTTTCAACTTTCCGAGATCGTGGTTGTGGTGCGCGAGCTTGCCTCATACACCGAAGTCATCGCTCGCATCTTTGAAGAAGAATCGGTGCCGTGCTCGATACTTCCGCGGCTGCATCTTGCCGATGTGCCTGCGGCTCGCGCCGCGTTGAGGCTTTTCGATTTAACGATCAACCTCGCGCGCGAAGGCGACAATGCTTTGAAGGCAAGCGAGCTCGCCGACGTTGTGAAGTCCGGTTATTTCAGGCTTTCCGAAACTGAGATCAATACTCTTCGCGAACGATTCTACAGTGACTCTGCGCACCTTTTTCCTGCCGGCGGATTTCGCAGAGGACCACGCGAAACTAATGTAGGTTACTGGGATGCCGATGAGATCGAAAACGTGATCGCGTTTGTTGGCGCGGAGCTTCGCCTCGAGCACTGGCTGAAACGCGCGCGCCAGTTGACGGCAGGGCTTCGCGATCCAGAGACGGAAAAGCACCTCGCCTCTGACCTCGACGATGAACCAGATTCAGAAGAACCCGGCTCGCCCTCAAGTGATGAACCTCTCAAAGCTGACACGCGTCGCGCACAATGGGCGGAGCCGGTCGATGTGCCGCTGCCCGGATCCGAGCGACGTCCCAAACCGGCGCGCGAGCTCCATCCGGCTCTGATCGCCTGGTCGGCGCTGGTGATTGAGCGTCTGGCGCAAATAGTCGCCGCGTCTCCGCGCGAAGCGAGTGTCGGCAACTTGCGCGGCGCGATTATGCGGCTCCTCGACCAGCTTCAGTTTGGCGAACAGATTCACGGCTCGGGCGCTGCGATTTCAGATGACGAGCTGCCGGCGTTGACACTTGATCTCCGAGGTCTCGAGGGCCTGCGTCGCGCGCTTTCGGCGTCAAGCAGAGCCATCATCAGCAGCAACGAAGGCGCCGCCAGTCACGACGATTCTTCCCGCATAAAGCTGTCGACATTTCTCGAAGAGACCTCGCGATGCGCTCGCGCCGAATCACTCGCAATCGGCAACGGCGATCCAAATGGAATTAGAGTACTCGAAGTCACGGACGTTCGCGGCCTGAGATTCCGTGTCATGTTCATCGCAGGCCTGATCGAAGGCGGTTTCCCGCTGGGCGCGGCGCGGGATTGGGTCTATCCGCACGAAGAGCGCGAGCGGCTCAGGCAATACGGATTGACGCTCGAGGATATTTCGCCGGACACCCTGCTCAAGGAGGAACATTACTTTTATCAAGCGGCTTGCCGCGCAACTGAGCGATTGTACTTGAGCCGGCCGGCGGTGCTCGATGATGGTTCGGAGACGGTGCCTTCTTATTACATCGAAGAGCTTAAGCGCGCGGTGGGCGCCAGTCGGGTGACGAAAGAACTCATTCGAAACGATCTCGATGGGCATATGCTGTTTGAATCGACGCGCCGATCGGAACTGGCGACTTCGTTGATCCGTCAACAAGAAAGACATCGACATCGAGCGCAAGCGCGCGGTAACTATCCGCAGCCGCTGATCGAGAGTTTGCTTTCCGATTCGTCGACCAACAACTTCGTTAGCGAATCCGCGCGACAACGAATTGCAACCGAGCGCCAGCGCGGCGGACTCGGCTTTGGAAGATTCGATGGCGTGCTCAGCGATCCGACATTAGTCGGCAGATTACAAACGCGATATGACGCAAAACACGTCTTCAGCGCAAGCGAGTTGAGTCTTTACGGTAGGTGCCCCTTTAAGTTTTTCGCTGAGAAAGTGTTGAAGCTTGAGCCGCGGGGAGAGGCCGCGCTCGATTTGACGGCGCTCGATGCGGGAAGTCTTCTGCACGAAATCCTGAGGCGGTTCTTCGATCGTCATCGAGGACAACGTCTCACGGATTGCGATCGTGACGCGTTGCGGCGTGAGCTTCGCGGCGTTGCCGATGAAGTGTTCGATCAGCATCAACAAGTGGTGCCGCCGCTTAATCCTAAAGTGTGGGAGATCGATCGCGAGACGAGAAAGTTGCTGCTCGAACAATTGCTTGAATATGAGCTGACGATCGAGGAGCAAACGCGTGCAAAGGACGTGCGGCCCGCGTTCTTTGAGCTTGCGTTCGGGATGTCCGGTAGCGACGCCGACCCGGCTTCGACAACACAGCATCTCGAACTTCGCGACGCCGATGATCGAACGGTGGAGCTGCGCGGCCAAATCGATAGGGTCGATCTTGCAAAAGACGGGACGGCGATTGCTTACGACTACAAGTTGTCAAAAGGCGCAAGCCGAGCGGATATGACTGAGGGCCGGGCGCTGCAGCTTCACATTTATCTGTCCGCGCTCGAACAACTTTTCCTGCCTGCCTCTGAAATTGCCGGTGGCGGATATTACACAATGAGAGGCGGTCAGGACCGGCGCTACAAGGGTCTTTATAAAGCGAGCCTGCTCGAGTACACCGGCGTCAGCAACAGAGTGGCCTCGACGCTTTCCGACGACGATTGGAAGGAGGTTCGCGATCAAATGCAATCGCGCATCTTTGCATTCGTCGATGGGATTCGCGACGGACAATTTAAGGTTGAGCCTACGGATCCTGAGCATTCATGCCCGCAATGCGACTATTCGGCGGTGTGCCGGTATGAGAAATACCGGATTCAGAGGAAGCAGAATGCATCGAACCCGCGAAGCGGGTGACGGCGATTTCGAGAGATATCATTCTAATCGCCAAGCGCCGCCGTGCGCTTCGCGGACTTCAACGATATGCATCAATCTGACCCGGGTTCGCAGACTCACCCGTGGCTACGTGCCGCCATGCCATCGGGATTGGCGCGAAGAGATCATGAGCGTTAAAGCTGAAAGCGACCCTCGCGAGCTAAAGCCCGAACAGCGACTCGCTGCCCACACTCTCGATCGACATGTATCGGTCACTGCCGGTCCTGGCGCCGGCAAGACGACGGTCCTCGTCGAACGCTACCTGCACATCCTTCGCACCCACGACATCAGCGTGGATCAAATCGTCGCCATCACATTCACCAATCGCGCGGCTAACGAGATGCGCGAACGGTTGAGAGCGGAATTGGGAGAACTCCTCCGCGACGCCGCGCCAAAGGATCGCGCAAAGTGGATGCGTCACAAGCGAACGCTTGAAGGCGCGATCATCACAACGATTCATGGATTCTGTGCGCGGCTTCTGCGAGAGTTCCCGGTCGAAGCCGACATCGATCCGCAATTTATCCTGCTCGATGCTCATCAATCGGCAATGCTTGAAGAAGCTGTCGTCGAAGAAGCCCTGACCGAGTTCATCAGCGCAGGCCACCGCCCGATCACCGAACTCGCAGCGGGAGCCGCACGCGCGCGGCTCGCGCGAGGGCTCATCGACATCTATCGCTCGATGCGCAACCAGGGTTTAACGACGGAAAGACTCCAGGTTTTGGCCGAGAAGAATCACGCGACAATCGAAGACTACAGGCGCGAGGTCGATGCCTTGAGCAGAATGATGGACGAGTTTATTCACACACGCGGTCTCACTGCTTCGGTTGAGGAAAAACGGTTAGAGACAAGCCGGCGCTGGCCGGCGCTTCGCGAGATCTTATTGAATGAATTGGAATCAATACCGATCGGGATTCTTACCGAAGCAGTTCAGACGTTTCGTGAAAAGACAAAACCAACGGCGCACGGCAAGTCGCGCGACTTGATCAAGAGACTTGATGAGTTGATCTGGAAGGACAAGCTTGGCGGCAAAGTTCCGCAGATGTTTTTCGATTTGCACGCCGAGCGATACGCCCGCGAGTTGATTCACATCGTCAAAGCGCTCGAACGACGGCTCGACGACGAGAAGCGTCGAAGAGCTGCGCTTGATTTTGACGATCTTCAGGTCCGAGCTTTCAGGTTGCTTGATGAACACCCCGAAGTCTTGCGGCGCACATCGGGTCGCTACAAATTTTTTCTCGTCGATGAATTTCAGGACACAAACACGGTGCAGCGCGATTTGCTGATGAAGCTCGCGCTCGGCAAGGAGCGGCGTTCGAATCTGTTCATCGTCGGAGATCGCAAGCAATCGATTTACGGGTTTCGCGGGGCCGACGTTGACGTGTTTCGCGAGATGACATCTGAAATAAAGTCGCGAAACGGCCTGCCGGTTACGCTCAACCGAAACTTCCGCAGCCAGGCCCCTCTGATTAACTGTTTCAATCTTTTGTTTGAAAGCGTGTTCGTGAGTGATGCCGAAACAACACCGCGTGAACTGAACGAGCTTGGTTACGTCGAGCACGAGTCGAGTCTGGCCGCGCGCGAGGACGCCGACTTGCCGCCGGTTGTGGAGCTGTTGATCGACGCGAGGAAGTGCGACAAGAGAAAACACCAGGACGAACCCTCGACCGATCCGTATGCCGAGTTGAAGCCTCGCGAGCGCGATGCCGAGCAGCTTGCGGCGCGGATCATCTCGCTGGTTGGAAAAGAACCGATCACTACACGATCGAGCAGCCGCAAAATCCAATTCCGAGACATCGCTATCTTGTTTCGCGCGATGACCGAGGTTCATCTTTACGAGGGGGCTCTCAGACGCGCTGGGATTCCTTACATCACCGTCAACGGCAAAGGCTTCTACGTACGCGAAGAGATCAGAGACTTCATTCAGCTTCTGCGCTTCCTTGACAACAAGAC
>Ga0075426_10003006_pt1 | contig 12039 bp, 7 predicted proteins | sample SoiMethybrSBSTD5_FD_75304 | JGI IMG/M metagenome (GOLD analysis project Ga0075426, IMG submission 75304) | Bulk soil microbial communities from a Populus tree surrounding site in Tennessee, USA - Soil MetaG P. TD hybrid SBSTD5 | ecosystem: Environmental > Terrestrial > Soil > Tree plantation...
CTTCCTGCAACGTGCGCAGGTCACGAAATGGGTCATACCGCACGATACTCATCTCAGAATTTCCTCCTTTTATTCCTTGTATGGGTCGCCCAGCCTTAGCGGTAGGTTATTACCGAGCTGAGCGTGCCCGCATAATAAACCTTGAGTCTCCTCTTGTCAACCACACCCACGCGACTAAGAAAGGATGCCGATCCTCGCGAGTTTGGCCACCCGAGCATGAACTTCTTTTTTACGGTTAGAGCCCGAAAAAGCGCTTGATAGCAGACAAGACGCCTGCGGAGGAGTCGGTTGCGGGGACGGAGGCGTCGGCTTGTGAGGCGAGTCCCTGCCGTCGTTCGGCAATAATAAAGCTGAGCGATTCAACCAGGTCGGGATTGGTGTCGAAGACACGTTTCATCGCGGCGTGCCCGATTTCGAGGACCTCGGTTTCCTCAAGGGCGACGACATTCGCAGTCCGGGGCTCACCTGTAAATAAGGCCATCTCACCAAAAAAGTCGCCTTCGTTGAGCGTCGCCACCGTTCGCGGCCGGCCGTTGTCGTTGACCTGGACCCGCACCTTGCCGTTGTGAACCACGAACATCGACGAACCCGGATCGCCCGCGCGAATCACCATCTCACCCGGCGCGAAGACGTGGCGCGTTGCGGCCTGGGCCAACATGCCCGTTTCTTCAACCGAAAGCGGCGCGAAGATATCGACCGCCGACAGCCGCTCGACGACTGCGCCACCGTCGCCGTCGCGTAGCTCGGTGCGACTGGGACGTTCGACGTACAACGTTCGTGTCGGGAAGGCGAAGTTCAAACCGGCACGACGAAACGCGTACCAGATACGCTGCCGCACAAGCGCATCGGTGTCGTTGTACTTCGCGTAATCCTCGAGCCAGTACTTCACTTCGTAATCGATGCCATTGTCGCCGAGGTTCCTGATGCGAACGATGGGCGGCACGCGGCTGGAAACGTTTTCCGCTTCGCGTACTGCTTCGCGCACGACGTGGATCGCCTTCGCGGGCGAGTCGGTATAGAGAGTATTAAAGAAGACCAGACGTGCATTCAGATTATCTCGTGGGCAGACCTCGATGGGCGCCCGCGCTGCGTTGCTGTTAGCGATGAGCACCACATGATTCTGAAAGGTCCTGACCTTGATTGCGCGCCAACTAATCCCTTCGACCACGCCAGTGTGACGCTCCGCGCCTACGACGATCACGTCGCCGACCTGGAACGGCCGATCTGCTTGCAACGAGATGCCCGCGAAGAAGTTGCCGAGTGTGTCCTGGAGTGCAAGACCGAGAATCACACCGAAAATGGCCGAGGTCGTAAACAACGCGCCGAGGTTCACCTCGGGAAACAGGAACGTGAAGGCGATCAGAAACAGGATCGTGAACACGACGATCGTGAAGATGTTGCGGATCAGCGTCGGCGCGTCGATACGTTTGAGGCGAAACGCGAGTCCGAAGAAAAGGAGGTTCAGGGCGCGTACAAAGAGGTACGCAAGAATTCCAATGAGCAGTAGCTTGACTGCGTTGATGATCGTGACTGCCGAAGGCGACGGGGTCGTGCCCATGCGGTGTTCGAGCAGCGTTTTGATTGAAGGTTCAAAGGACCAAAATAAATAGATCGCGAGCACCGAGGCGGCCAGCGCAACCAGGAAGAGAATCAGCTTATTTGTGACTCGAGGACGCGACACCGGGCTATTTTTATCACAAACGAACGACCCCCGGGAAAATAGTCATCACGAGATAAAGGAGCGAGAGGGCCGTTACGACAATGGCGGTTACCCAGGCTGCGAGATTATAGATTGGTCCATTGACCTTCGTGCCCATCAGTTCACGATTATTAACAAGCTTCAGAATCGCAAACAGCACGAACGGCAGCAGCAAGCCGTTGATGACCTGCGTCACCAGCAGCACGCGAAACAACGGCAGATTCGGGATGACCGCTATCGCGGCGCCCACTGCAACAAGAAAAGTGAACGTGCCGAGAAAGATCGGCGCCTCGCGAAAACTGCGTGAAACGCCTTTCTCGAAGCCGAGTGCTTCGCTGATGGAGTAGGCTGTGGCCAAAGGAACGACTCCCGCGGCCAGCATTGAAGCACCAAAGAGACCCAGACCGAAAAGTGTCTCCGCGTAACGTCCCGCGAGCGGGCGCAGTGCACGCGCCGCATCCGCTGCGGTTGAAATCGGAATGCCTGCCTTGTACAGCGTTGCGGCGGTCGAAACAATGATGAAGAACACGATGAGGCTCGAAAAAATGTTGCCGAACCAAACGTCGGTCTTTGTCTCCGAGTAATTGTCCGCAGTCACACCTTTCTCTACTACAGACGATTGAACGTAGACCTGCATGTACGGCGAGATGGTCGTACCCACGACCGCGACGAGCGTGAAGACAAACGCGTGTTCGAGTTTCAGTGTCGGCTTGACGAGGCCTATGCCGACTGCCGTCCAATCGGGCCGCGAGAGAAAAGCCGAAACGATGTAGCCGAGGAACACCAGCGACATCAGCAGAAAAACCTTTTCGACTTTCTTGTAGGAGCCTTTCGCAACGAGCCACCACACGAGAATCGCTGCGAGCGGTACCGCGACGAAGCGCGACACCCCAAACAATTCCGCCGCGGCGGCGATACCGACAAACTCCGAAACCGTCACGCCGGCATTGGCGATCAAGAGCGACAACATGATCAACGCCGTCCAGCGCACACCGAAACGTTCGCGAATAAGATCCGAGAGTCCTTTGCCGGTAACCGCGCCCATGCGCGCGCACATCTCCTGCACGATACCGAGACTGATGGTGATCGGAATGAGAATCCAGAGGAGGGAATAACCAAACACAGCGCCTACCGACGCGAAGGTGGCGATGCCGCCCGCGTCATTGCCCGCGTTGGCGGTGATCATGCCTGGACCGAGAATCGCGACCAACGCGAGCAGACGCCGGCGCCGCGCCACCGTGCGGCGCACACCATGAGCTCCACGCCGCATTAAACGGCGTCCCGCAGCTCGCACTGCTGCTCGTGATTCTGCCACTTGGAGGTTCTCCGTCCTTCATTTCCGTGGTTGTAATGCGCTTCAACCTAATAGTCGCGGCAAACGTTGCCGCCAATCCTTCGGCAAAAGGATCTCCATTGCGTCGTCAACCGTGATGATGCCGAGTATATCTCCTGACTCGTCAACAACGGGAAGTGCGAGCAAGTTATATTCCGCGATGCGTTGCGCGACTTCGCGCGCGGGCTCGTGTGGATCTGCGCTTTGAATATCGCTGCGCATCACGTCTTCGAGCGGCATCGACGGGTCGGCAAGAATCAAACTACGCAGCGCGATGACGCCGCAAAGCTTCCACGAGTTCTCTTCCTCCACGACGTAGAGGTAGTAGATCATGTTTGGCGTCTCCGCCATTTCTCGGAGCCGTGCGAGCGCTTCGCCGACAGTGAGTTCGCGCGGTAGCGTCACGAATTCCGTCGTCATCAGACCGCCCGCTGTGTCGTCTTCGTAAGGAAGCAACTCGGCGACGTCGGCTTGTTCCTCGTCTTCCATCAAGCCGAGCAATTCTTCCGCTTTCTCTTCGGGTAAATCGCCGAGCACGTCGGCGGCTTCGTCGGGCGACATCCATTCGAGAATGTCCGCGGCGCGTTCCTCGTCCATGTCGCTCAGAATGCGCGCCTGGTGTTCGGCGGGCATCTCTTCGAGCGTTTCGGCGGCGGTTTCGTCGTCGAGCGATTCGACGACTTCGGAGCCGTGGTGATACGAGAGTGCTTCGGCGAGACGCGCGATCTCGACCGGGTGCAGTCGTGCGAGTTTGTCGCTCGAAGATTTCAACTGGACCGTCGCTGCGTCGGTGGCGAGATAACCGACGTCGGCCCAATCGAGCACTTCCACGGTCCGGCGCGTTCCCGCGAAACGAGCCGGTGCGAGACGTCGCCAAAGACCCTGGAGGCTTACGTCTGCGCCGGTAACGCGCCAGTCTCCGGCGGCCTCGATGATCTGCACGTCGTTGACGCGGACTACGCGTTTGCCATCGACATCGATCAGTTGTTTGTCGAGCACGTCGCGCGCGAGTAGCACTTCACTTTCGCGTCGCACGAAGGGGCGGAGGTCGAGTATGTCGGAATTGAGCCGGACGCCATGCTGGTTCAGTTCGGTGATACGCCAGCGCGACAGAAAGAAATCACGGCGCCGGTAACGCGCGACGAGACCGGTGACCGGTGGATGGTCGCCCTCACCGAGGCGGACGATCACGTCCTTCACGGTGGCCACACGTTCACCTTCGAGATCGCGTATTGGGCGACCCAACACCTGCGACAGGTAGAGCATGCCGCAATCTTACGCTTAAAGCGGCGATTACGAGTAGCAGAAGGCTTGTTATGAACCGGATTTTACGGACGACTCGAGGAAACTCTTCGCGGCGGCGAAGGCGGGGTCGCGACGCGAATAGATGTCGGAACGCGTTAAGGGAGTTAGTTTGTCGGGAATGACGCCGGCGTCTTGCAGACGCACACCACTCGCCGTGCGATAGTCAAACTCACTGACGTCCAAAACGCCGCCATCGGGCAGCGCATGTCTGTTTCTGATCGCGAGTACGCAACCACAGGTGCCGGTGCCGATCACGAGCGCACGGCGTCGGGCCTGCAACGCTGCCACCATGATCTCCGCCGCGCTCGACGTACTCTCGCTTGTGAGCACGACGAGCGGCAGCTTGATCTGTGTCAACTGCGGCACACGCCACAAACGTCTCGAGTAAGTTTGCAGTTCAAACGACGCACCGGAACGATCCGCGAAACGGCCGAGGTTAATCCCGTCGTCGAGAAACAGCGACGCGACGTCAGCCATTGCTTCCGCGTCGCCACCGCCGTTCGCACGCAGATCCAAAACAACTCCTTCGGCGCCGTCGAGTGCTGACGGTAGTGCTTTGGAAAAGTCGAGCGCCACGCTTTGCGTGAACGCGTCGATTCTCAAGATCGCTAGTTTTCCTTTTCGTTGCGTCGAGAAGCCGAGCTGACGCTGCGTCCAGAAACGCGGCAGCAACGCTGACTTCACTTTGCCGTCGCGCGTGGACCAACCAACTTTGACGGACGTACCCGCTGGTCCATCAAACATACTGGCGATCGATCGATAACGCGTCCGTTCATCAACGCTGCCACCGTAAGTTTCCAGTCGCTGATCGATAAGCTTCGCGACCGGAACATTATCGATGCTGACGACCGCATCGCCGACATGAATGTCCGTGTGCGCGGCGGCGGAGTTCGGATCGATCTGCACAACGAGTGGCACACCCTCTACTTCCCTCACACCCAAACCGATGGTTACGAAACGCGGGTTCCACCAGTCGAACTTCTCATCCGGCGAATACACGCGCGTATGCGCGTCTCGCAGCGACGCGATCATCTGTCGCATCAATTCATAGAACTCATGTGTGCTCGACGCCTTCGCAGCGGCCGGACGAAACGACGCGCGTTTCGCTTGCCAGTCGACGCCGTGAAACCGCGGGTCGTAGTAACGGTCTTCGATCGTCTCCCAAAGATCGTCAAACACGGCGAGGCGTCCTTCCGGCGTAGTAGTCGAGACGAGAGACGCGTCGTCGTAACTCGCGCGCGAACTCACCGGCGCTGCCAGCGGCGCAACTAAGCTGACGAGCAGCGCAAACACTAACGCGAGGGACCTAAATCTTTCTACTTTCTTCACTACTTACTCTTTCGGAGGTTTACGGAAGTTGTAACGCAGCAACACGCGCATCGGTATCGCCGTTCCATTTTTCATCGCCGGGAAAAAGTGCATCTGTTTCACTGTGGCAACGGTCGCCTGATCCAATCCGAACCCTGCCCAACGAACGACTTGTACCTCACCGACTTCACCATCGGCGCCGATGTCGACCGCGACGTCCACCGTGGCTTCCGCCTCGGCAAGCGCAGCGCTCTTAGGATACTCGGGCCGCAAACGTCGATACGGTCGCGGCAGACGCAGTCCCTGCGCTTCGGCGGCCTTTTCATTGTCGGGCGCTTCTTCAATTAACGGAGGGGGAGACGTCGGAATCACTGTGCGTTCGATGCGTTCGTCTTCAGTTGCGCGATGCATCGCGACTGACAGGCCACCGGAGAGATCGGCCAACTGCCTGAGCAGCAGGTCGTAGGCCTGCCCGCGCTCGTCGCTATTGAAACTCGGACGCCACCAAGCCAGCAAGCGTCCGGTTCGCGAGCTTACCAGAAACACTGAACAGTAGGCTTCGTAAAAAACCGGCTTTTCAAACGATGAACGTCGCAATACCTGCGCGTCGCCCAGTAAATAAAAATCGGTCGCGAGCACTGCGCCCAAATCGCGAGCCTCGCCCACGGTCAGGTTGAGCGAGCCCGTATAACCGGCACCCATCGCTGCCGAACGAGTTAAGTCGGGATCGGCTACGACTAAATCTCGGCCCTCGCGAAAACTCCAACGCAGTTTCTCCGCGACGGTTTTCCCGGCTTCACTTGGGCCCAGGTCGAGCACGCTGACGGTTATATTCGCGCAGCAGTTCGCCGCCAGGAATAACAGACCACAGATCGCGGAGATAAAACGGATCATCCTACGGTTTGTTTCGCCGCGCCGCCGCGGTGATAGAGCTCGTACACTTCTGCTTTGACCTCGGCCGGAAAACAGATGCGATGTAGTTCGTATGGTTGTTGCAGACCTCTCACTACGTTACTGACTTCGCTGATCTCTCTGATCTGTGGCGACGCGTAGCCACTCTCGACGTAAATGTGCGTTTTCGGTTCCGCCTTTTGTGCGGCGTAGTAATTGTAGTACGGCAGATCGCTCGCACGGTCTTCAACAAAATAATATTCCGGATCGAAACCTGACTGCTCCACGATCTTTCGCGCTGACAAAAGAAACTCCGCCTGCTGTTCATCCGGCATGTCGAGGTCAATCGCTTTGAACAATCGTCGCGCGGCAAAGCGTTGGCTAAGATCGCTCAGGATCGGATCGCTCGAGCTCTGCCACTGCTTCACATGAAACACGAAATCCGAATCGTCGATTTGCAAATGCTCGCCAATCGTCAACTCTTCGCGCCGCAAGATCTTTTCGAACGGTGTTCCCGACGCGTGCCAAACATCGTGACCGTCGTCGAGCAGTCGCAGCGCACGGCGAATGATCGAGCGCAATGCGGCCTCGGCTGAACGAAGCGTGCGGTGAAAGTAAACCTGCCGGAACATGTAGTAGCGCGCCTGCAAGTATTCTTCGACCGCGTACACACCACGTGCTTCCACGTAGATCCGATCGGCTGGTTCGTCAATTGCCAATGCATTGATGATCCATTCGAGATCGTAGATGCCATACTTCGCGCCGGTCATCAACGAATCGCGCAAAAGATAATCCATTCGATCGACGTCAAGCTGCGACGAAACGAGTTGCGCGAGCGCAGACGGCCGAAACGTACCTTCGATAATCGACGCAACTTTGCGCGGCAGATCCGAAGAAAAAGATTTCAGCAGCGCGCCAATCTCTGTTGCGTCATCGAGAACGACCTGCACCGTTCGTTGTTCGTGATGAAACCCGATCAACTTCTCCATCACATGTGAAAACGAACCATGGCCCACGTCATGAAGTAACGCCGCTGCGCGCGCGGCAACTCGATCAGCCGGATCGATCGCATATCTTTCGCTCAAGCGATCGAGCACGCGCGTCATGAGATGAAATGCGCCTAATGAATGCGTGAAGCGTGAGTGTTCCGCGCCCTGATACGTGTATAGACCAAGACCAAGTTGCTTGATCCGGCGCAGCCGCTGAAATTCCGCGGCGTCGATCAAGCGCATCATCAACTCGCCTTCGTCTGAATCAGTTCGCAGCCGGATGATGTTGTGAACGGGATCGCGATAGATGCGTTCTGTCATTGGCTCCTAAATATATAACAGCGTCCTTCCGAAACTAGTGTTCGCGGTTGAAATTTCTGGATTTTCCCATTTTTTTGGATTTTGGCTCCAAACCACCTCCAACCCAATCGCCCGCAACTCGTGAAATATTGCAGGAAACGGAAAACCGAGGAGGTGGGCATGGCATTTGCCAAAAAGCCGCCGACGAGGCCTCTTTTTAAGCCGCTCCGTTTGGAATTCTTTTGGTGCTGCCACAAAAAAAGGGTGATTCAAAAACACAGGAGGGGGCAGCACCTTTGTCTAGTTCAAGAAAGGAAAGCAGAAAATGAAGAATGTTTTGAAGTTTTTTGGCTTGTCGGCGTTGCTGATGTCCTTCGCGCTGTTTGCTGGCACTGCGTTGGGGCAGACGTCAACGACAGGTTCAATTGAAGGGACGGTTACCGACAGTGCCGGTGCCTCTGTTCCTGGAGTTGCTGTAAAGATTACGAGTCCGAATTTGATCTCGGCCCAAACAGCAACGACAGACAGCAGTGGCCGTTACAAAGTCCTCAACCTCCCTCCGGGAAGGTATTCTATTGTAGTAGAAGCTGATAAGGGATTCGCGAAGTTTGAAAAGAATGAAGTTGAAGTGAATCTTTCAAGAACGACTGCGGTCGAAGTGCAACTTCAACCCGCGGGTGCGCAGGCGACTGTTACAGTTACCGACACCGCCGGCGCGGCTGTCGACGTTAGTGGCACAACCACTGGCTCGAACGTCTCGTCGGATCAGTTTTCGAACTTCCCCACCCAACGTACTGTGCAGGGGTTGTATACCATCGCTCCAACAGTCACCCGTTCAGGTTTGCGTGACGCCACCGGTCGCGATCGCGATCCGTCAGTCGGCGGCGCGTCTGGTCCTGAAAACAACTACATCCTCGACGGTGTGAACACGACCGACCCGGCTTTCGGTGGTTCGGGCGCGAACCTCCCGTTCGAGTTTGTGCAGGAAGTGGAAATCAAGACCGGTGCTTATGGTCCGGAGTACGGCAGATCAACCGGCGGAATTTTCAACGTCATCACCAAGAGTGGTGGCAATCAGTTCCACGGTGACGTTTTCGGATACGGCACGACCAAAGGCCTGGTGCGCGGAGTGAAGAACTTCCCGTTCACCGGTTCTTCGTTTACCGGTTTCTCGGAAGCTGACGTCGGCGGCGACATCGGTGGTCCAATCATCAAAGACAAGCTGTGGTTCTTCGGCGCCTTCAACCCGCAGAAGCGCAAGAACTACTACTTGACCCAGACGTTCCACCAGCCGGTTCAGAACGACGTAACGATTCCGTTCTACGCCGGCAAAATTACTTGGGCACTCAATCCCAAGAACACGTTCACGGCATCGACCTTCGGAGACTTTACGAAGATCGACGGCTTTTTGGCTGTTGCCGCTCTGAACAACGTTAACGGTTTTGGTAATGACATCACGGCTTTCGAAGGACGCCAGGAGACCGGCGGCCACAACTATGCATTCCGTCTCAACTCAACGATCACTCCGAACTTCATCGGTGAGTTTTCGGGCGGCCTGCACTTCCAGAGAGCCAACGTCATTCCACGTGCGATCGATCGACCGCTCATCACTGACAACTTTGCAGTGTTGAAGGGTGGTTCGGTGCTGACTCCCGTCTCGACTGGCGTTAATTTTGGCGCCGGCACTGGCTTCATCGATTTCGTCGATGGCCGCGGTGGTTCATTACAGCGCAACTTCGTCCGTGGCCCGGGCTTCGGTCTGTATTCGACTCAGGACCGCGACCGTTACGAAATCGCCGCTCACATGCAGAACATCGTTGGTGGCTCCCACACGATCAAGTGGGGCGTTGAGTGGAACAGGAACAAGTACAACATCAATACGCTTTCGAGCGGCCCGGCGGTTACTTACGGGTTTACTCCGGGAGCCGTCAATGCTGATGGTACGCCCTTGAGAAATACCAACGGCAATTCCAACGCGACCAACGGTTCGCGTATCACAAACAACTGGCTGGTCTGCACTGTTATCAGCAACCAGATCACTTGTCCGAGTGCCGCGGGTGTTGCCCGTGCGCAGTCCATTCCCGCTGCGACATTGGCCGCTCTCGGTCTGACCGTCAATCCGACGGTGACTGCGATTAGCACGGCACAGGCGTTTGGTACGCCGTTCCTTCTGCGAAACACCACGCGCGTTCGCGACTTCGAACTCGTCGGTTCAACGTACACCAACGTCGAGAGCTTCTACGCCGGTGACGACTGGAAATTCGCCAAGAACTTCCAGCTCAGCTTCGGCATCCGGTGGGATTATCAGCAGTCGTACAGTAATAACGGCGGCACCTACCTGAAGTTCAACAACTTCGACGACAACGCAGCGCCGCGCTTTGGCTTTATCTGGGACTTCACCGGTAAGGGCAAAGGGAAGGTGTTTGCTAACTACGCGCAGTTCATCGAAACTCCGATTCCGTTGGACGTCAACATCCGCGCAGGCGGTGGCGACGTGCAGACGGACAAGAACTTCAACGTCGACCGGCTGAATGGACCTGCGGGTGCACTCATCGTTCCGGGCGTCAGCACTGGAGCCACCAACCTGGGCTCTGACGCGACTCCCGCCGATCCGGGTCTTAAACCGCAGAGCATCATCGAGTACACGGCTGGTTTCGAGTATGAAATCGGCGGCGATGTCACAATCGGTAGCCGTGGCATTTACCGCGCGATGCGGAACGTCATCGAAGACGGTTCGTTCGACGATGGCGATACGTACTTCATCTTCAACCCTGGCCGTTTGGGTCCGGGCACAACTGAAGAAGCAGCCTGCAGCGGTGGGCCTGGCCACGCTCCTCAGTGCTTCGGCCGCGCCCAGCGCTTTTACCGAGCAATTGAGTTCACTGCTACGAAGCGATTCACGAATAACTTCCAGTTTATCGCTTCTTACGTGTTCTCGAGTCTGATCGGTAACTACGAAGGTCTGTTCCGTAATGACAATGGACAGTCTGACCCGAACATCACTTCCTTGTTCGACCTTCAGAGCCTGCTCACTAACACTTACGGACGTTTGCCAAACGATCGGCCGCATCAGTTCAAGTTCAACGGCAGCTATCGCACGCCGTGGAACCTCCTGGTCAGCGGAAACTTCTATGCGCAGTCAGGTGTGCCGTTCAACCAACTGATTCCGCATCCGATCTATGGCAACAACGAGGGCTTCGCCGTACAGCGCGGAACCGCAATTATTCCGGCGGTGACAGCTGTCCAGGCGGGATTCCCGAATACTGTCGAAAGCGTCGGTTCCAAACGATCGCCACGGACGATGAACTTGGATCTCGGCGTCTACTATCCGATCAAGGTTGGTGAAGGTAAAGAGTTGCGTTTGACCGGAGACTGGTTCAACGTCTTCAACAGTCAGCGCGCTGTGACCCTTGACCAGACCTTCACGATCAACAGTGGCGTCACGGGAGTTCCGCCAGTGGCGAATCCGTTCTTCGGATCGGCTCTGCTCGTTCAGACTCCTTCGTCGTTCCGCTTCGGTGCCAAGTTCACCTTCTAAACTTAGCTTCCGCTTTGGGCAATAGCCCTGCGGTTTATGGGGAGAGGCGCCGAGTCAGGGCCTCTCCCCAATTTCTTTTTGGACGCTCTTTTTAAGCTTGATCTTCGTTGGTTTCAGGAGTTAAATCTTCAAAACCCCCAGAAAGGTTTTGCAGGAGGTTATCCGATGCCACGCTCCATGTCTCACCGCGGCCGCGCTGAAGTCTATTCGTTACTAACGATCGTTGTTCTCATGCTTTTGCCCGGTGCCGTTTTGGCCCAGGCAGGTCGCGCTTCGACCGGCACTGGTGGCATTCATACTATTCAGGGTTACATCTTCTTTCCTTCGGGCCGGCGCGCGGAAGGGCAATCCATCGTCGTCAAGCTACAAACTTATACTGCCGGCGAGATCACCGTCGTTCCCGACAACAGTGGCAACTTTAGTTTCACTAATTTGGGTCCGGGCAACTACACGGTTGTAGTCAATGCCGGCGACGACTACGAAATTGCGCGTGAAAGCGTTTACTTCGATAGCGACGTTAACCTCTCTCGCATCGGCGGCGCCCGCGTTCCGCAGAGCCCGCAACGTGCCACCGTGATGGTTCACCTGCAACTCAAGAACAGCGCTCACGCGAAGCCGGGTGTGGTGAACGCGGCGCTGGCCGAAGTGCCTGAGAAGGCGCGGAGGTTTTTTGATA
>Ga0075426_10003007_pt1 | contig 12031 bp, 8 predicted proteins | sample SoiMethybrSBSTD5_FD_75304 | JGI IMG/M metagenome (GOLD analysis project Ga0075426, IMG submission 75304) | Bulk soil microbial communities from a Populus tree surrounding site in Tennessee, USA - Soil MetaG P. TD hybrid SBSTD5 | ecosystem: Environmental > Terrestrial > Soil > Tree plantation...
ATTTGGCAAGTTCGCCGCAAGCTGACGCTCCATTATGGCGTGCGTTATTCGGTCTGGCCCGCATGGTACACAACGAATGGAACGGTTGCACAGTTTGAAACCGCTTTTTACGATGCAACGAATGCCGCCACACTCGATCCAAAGACGGGGTTCATCACCAGTGGCTCACCGTATAACGGCATTGTGCTCCCCGGTGGCGGCCCATCCAGTAGTGCGTTGCGGCAATTCCCGTTCTTAAACCAGCCGCAATACCAATCGATGTATCACAACTTGCCCGGCGGCTTCGCTCCAACGCAATGGGACTTAGTCCAGCCGCGCGTGGGCATCGCGTATCAGATCGCCAACAACACAGTGCTTCGTGCGGGCGGCGGCTACTTTGCGGGCCGAGCCGCAATCAACCGCGACACGGCATTAGGAGGCAATCCGCCCTTCATGCCACGAACCACGCTGATAAACGGGAATGTTGCCAACTTATCCAGTGCGGCATCCGCGGTACTTCCGTTCACGATGACAATAAGCAGCCCCACAAACTTGTGGCCTACTACATGGCAATACAACGGAACTGTCGAGCGCGAATTCAGTAGAGGGATGACGGTTTCGGCGGGTTACGTGGGCAATCGAGGTCTGCACTTGCAGCGCAAGCGGAATATCAATCAAATACTCACGCCGGGCACAACGTACGCCAATCCTTCTGTGAACCCCAACGCGCTCCGGCCATATCTTGGACTCGGCATTATCAATAGCGCGGAAAATTCCGGCAATTCCCGATATGACTCTTTCCAGACAACGGTGCGAAAAATCACGGGAGCCTTGACCTTCGGCGCTTCCTACACTTACTCGCGCTCCAGGGACAATTCATCGTCCCTCACCGATGTGCTACCTAATGCCTATGATGACAGCAATTATTGGGGTCCTTCGGATTTTGATGTGCCGCACGCCTTGACAATCAGCTACACCTACAACCTGCCGATCCGGGGCCGGGGAACGTTCACGAATATGCTGGTTGGCGGTTGGGCTGTCTCCGGTATCAATCAATTTGAATCCGGGTTTCCTTTTTCCGTGCGCACGAATATCGATTACGCGGGGATTGGTCCGGGAAGCGGAAATCAATTCTGGATCGTGAGCGGCAATCCAAACGGCTGTTCCACGGACTTTGTTCCAGGAACCGGAGCGACGCTCTACTGCAAAAACGCATTCACACCTCCACCGCAAGGTACGTTTGCGTCCGGCGATACGAAGAATAGATTTACGAATCCGGGGTTCTGGCAATGGAACCTTGCGGCCTACAAATCATTCACCTTAAAGGAATCTCTGCACCTGCAATTTCGTGCCGAGTCATTCAATGTCGTAAATCATCCGAATTGGGGAACGGCGAATTCCAACCCTCTTAGCTCAACGTTCATGATGGTTACATCGAAGTTAGCCAATAGCCGGAATTTGCAATTTGAGATGCGGCTCGCGTTCTGAATTATGAACAGACGCGAGTTTGTACAGAGTGCTATCGGCGCAACCCTTATCGCAACTGTTCCCCAGGGCGTCACTACACAGGGCGATACTGCGGCATTGCCGTGGTATCGCCGTACCACCCGGTGGGGCCAAACCAATATCACGGAACGCGATCCCGCTCGATACGACATCGAATGGTGGAGGGAATTCTGGAAACGTACGGCGGTGCAAGGCGTGGTCATAAACGCGGGAGGCATCGTTGCCTATTATCCGAGCAAGTTCCCATTGCACCATCGCGCAGAGTTTTTAGGGGACCGCGATCTTTACGGTGAACTGGCCAACGCCGCGCATCAGGACGGATTGGTTGTGCTTGCGCGAATGGATTCCAGCCGCGTAGCCGAGGACTTCTACCGAGCACATCCAGATTGGATGGCTCGGCAACAATCCGGCGAACCGTATCAAGTGGCGGATCGCTACATTACTTGCGTCAACAGCGCGTACTACGATGAATATCTTCCGAACATTTTTCAGGAAATCATAGAGCGTTCGCATCCAGAAGGTTTCGGGGACAACAGCTGGAGCGGCGGCTTAAATCGCAATCAGATTTGCTATTGCGATAACTGTGCGCGTAAGTTCCGCGAACGGACGGGCCAATCGTTGCCGAAACAAAAGGACTGGAATGACTCGGTGTACCGAAAATGGATCGAATGGAATTACGCCCGGCGCATGGAATTGTGGGACAACAATACCCGCGTCACTCAAACATTTGGAGGACCGCATTGCCTGTGGTTGGGCATGAACAGCGGTTCGGTTACTTACCAAAGCCTCGTGTTCCGCGATTTCCGCGAGATCGTAAAGCGTTCGCAATTTCTTTTGCTGGACCATCAACAACGTAGCACATCCTCGGGCTTTCAGGGTTTCCAGGAGAACGGTGATACAGCCAAGCTCGTAAATGGATTACTCGGATGGAATAAGACGGCGATTGAGAGCATGGCCTTGTATCAAGCTCGTGTGGCCGCGAAACCCGAGCCGGAAGCCCGCATGTGGATGATAGAGGGGATCAGCGGCGGGTTGGGACCGTGGTGGCACATGGTTGGTGCATATCACGACGACCGCCGCCTGTACCGCACTCCCGAACGAATCTTCCAGTGGCATAAACAGAATGAACACTACTTGAGGAACCGCCGCCCTTACGCATCCGTGGGTGTCATTTGGTCCCAACGGAATACGGACTATTTTGGCCGAGATAGCGCGGCGGATCGCGTTGACGCCCCATACCGTGGATTTACCCAAGCACTGATTCGAGCGCGAATTCCCTATGTTCCGATTTGCTCGGCGGACATTGCACAGTACAGCGATCTCGCCGTTTTGATTTTGCCGAACCTGGGCGTGCTCTCTGATGCGGAGTGTCAAACAATCCGTGAGTTTGCCCGGCGCGGCGGCGCGGTGATTGCCACGGGCGCTACCAGCCTCTATGACGAATGGGGAGATGCGAGGCGAGACTTTGCCTTAGCAGACCTGTTCGGCGCACACGCGCCCTCCCCGGAACTATTCCTTAAGCCGCCGTCACAGGACAACTCGTATCTGCGATTGATACCCGAGAGGCGCGGCAAATCGTGGGGACCGAAAGTGCCGGACGATCCATCATCAGGCGAGCGTCATCCCGTTCTCGCTGGATTTGATGACACAGATATTCTTACGTTCGGCGGCGTGTTAGAGGAACTGCGAACTGAATCCGGCATGATTATCCCGCTCACGTTTGTACCATCGTTTCCAGCTTTCCCACCTGAGATGGCGTGGATGCGGCAACCTACAACTAACATTCCCGCTTTGGTCATAAATTCCAAAGTCGCATATTTGCCAGCCGATATTGACAGCCGCTATGCGCGTTACAACCTCCCGGACCACGGGACTCTACTCGCCAACCTTGTGAAGTGGGCGGCGGGAGATCGCATTGGATTCCAAGTTCAAGGCGCGGGATTGATTGACTGTCATTTATATCGGCAATCGAATTCCCTCATCGTTCATCTCGTGAACCTCACGAATGAAGGCGCGTGGCGTGGTCCAATCGATGAATTGATTCCGGTGGGTCCGCTACAGATACGAATCAAAGCTCCAAGCGATTTCCACATCCGCAAGGTTGAATCGCTCGTGTCACGAACTCAGCCGCCTCTAATGAACCAGCAGGACTGGGTAAGTGTGGAAGTTAAACAGATTTTGGACCACGAGGTTTTAGTGCTGTCTTAAAGGAGGAGACTATGGAATTGTCCAGGAGAGAATTTGCAAAGATGATGGCAGCAGCCACTGTGATGCCACGATTCCCTCAACCGCAAGAACAACACACGATTGGGATTCAAGTCGGCGCGGTGTCATTTGTCGATGAAAATGTTGAACCTGTGTTGGAGCGGTTTCAACGCGCGCGTATTAACGCCTTGTTTATTGCCGCGTTTTCTTATGGGCGTGGAATCGCCGGGAGACAAATTCCAGGACAGCCATTGCCGGACCACGGCAAACAGGAATATGACACGAACTTTCATGGAGGCAACTTCGCCAGCACGCATGAACAGTTCTACAGGGATACCTCTCTCAAGAAAATTCAGGCCCCAGACCATCCAGAGTTTGACGTACTCGAAAGCGTTTTGCCAAAAGCGCGATCCCGCAAGATGAAAACTTTCTGTTGGTACGAGGATGTGTTTCGGCGGGATTTGGAAGGTGTTGAGCGATTGCAGGAAGTGACGCTTTCGGGGAAGAAGGCCGGAACGCTTTGTTTCCACAACCCCGAGGTTCAGGCGTTTTGGCGTGCGCTCACTGAGGATTATGTACGCAGCTATCCGATTGATGGGGTGATGTGGGGGAGTGAGAGGCAGGGGCCGTTCAATAACGCGATTGGCTCGTCACACGGCGGCGGTAATGGCGATCCAGGAGACGTGACTTGCTTCTGCGATTATTGCAAGCGCGAGGCAGGCTCCCGAGGCATAGATGCGAATCGAGCGGTTGAGGGTTATACGCGGCTGGCGTCATTGGTGCGCCAATCTCGGACAGGATCGCGCCCGAGCGACGGCTACTTCGTTTCTTACTGGCGGTTGCTGGTCCAGTATCCTGAGATTCTTGCTTGGGAAAAGTTGTGGAACGATGGGCAGAAAAGCACGTACGCCAACATCCATCAAGTTGCAAAATCAATCCGACGTGATTGCGCGGTGGGCTGGCATATTTGGCACAACAATTCCTTCAGTCCTTTTTATCGCGCCGAACAGGATTACGCCGAGTTCCAAAAGTATTCCGATTTTTTGAAGGTTGTACTCTACAACAACTGTGGCGGGCCACGGCTGGCCTCTTACACCAAAAGCATGAGCCGCACACTGTTTGGAGATTTGTCACCAGGTGAAGTGCTTGAGCTTACGTATAAAGTGCAGAACTACAACGGGGAGGCAGGTGCGGAGCTTTCGCGCAAGGGGCTTTCAGCCAATTACGTAGAGCGGGAGACGCGGCGGGCTGTTGCGGGTGTGGGAGATGCCGTAAAAATCTGGCCCGGTATTGACATCGATATTCCCACTGGCCAAGGGGAAAAGAAAACCGAACCGCAGGACGTGCGCGATGCGGTGCGAGCGGCGTTCAGCGGAGGCGCGGACGGCGTGATCCTCTCTCGCAAGTATTCGGAGATGCGGTTAGCTAATCTGCAAGCAGCGGGAGAAGCGGTGGGAGCGTAATTGAGACACTATCGCGTCCACCATCCGAAACACCATTCAGAACAACATCCGATCCTTTGATTACTGAACACAGATTGAGGACTGTGGTCCATTGGCGTAGTTGCGTAGACCATAGGATTGATTGCTCGTATGGGCCTGGACCTCGATGCTAGACTGTGCGCACTTGAGGTATCCCCGGAGGTGGAGAAAGCGATCCGTTACGCCCAGGTTGTTTGTTTTGCGACGTTCGAGCTTGACCTTCAGGTAGGCGAGGTGCGCAAGGCTGGGCTGAAACTGAAACTCAGCGGTCAGCCGTTTCAGGTTCTCGCCATCCTGCTGGAGCACCCCGGCGCAATCGTGACCAGCGAGGAATTACAGAAGCGGCTTTGGCCTCCTCAGGGGTCACCCAAATCCGGCCATATAGGGTCAGCTGAAAACCGGCCATAGGAAAGCCCGGGACGTTGACGTCCGAGAGAGCCCTTATAGGCTCGCTCGGCATGAGCAATGTCTTGAGCACCGATAAGAAACAACAAGTTATCGCACTAGGGAAGCTCGGATGGTCCTTGCGGCGCATCGAGGAAGTCACCGGTGTGCGTAGGGAAACTGCGAGCGCCTACCTAAAAGCAGCCGGAGTGGCGGTGTGCCTGCCTGGGTGGGGACGCCGAGCGCCGGCAAAACCGGCCATACAGGTGACCCCCGACTTTATTGCGCCTTTTTCGCAAAAACAAGGTGTTTCCCTTCCATCGGCAAGTGTCTGTGAAGAGTATCGCGAACTAATCGAACAGGGCCTGGCACGAGGACGCAACGGCAAGGCCATCTGGCAAGACCTAGTGTCGGACCACGGCTTCGCGGGCGACTATCAGGCGGTGAAGCGCTTTGTGCGCAAGCTTCGCGGACCGCAACGTCCGGAAGCCGCGGGCATCATCCTCACCGCACCAGGAGAAGAGGCGCAAGTCGACTACGGCAGTGGTCCGATGGTACGCGATCCGCAGACCGGCAAGTATCGCCGGACGCGATTATTCGTTCTGACCCTGGGCTACAGCCGGAAATCAGTTCGCTTGCTGGCATGGCGGTCGAGTGGCCACATCTGGGCGGAGTTGCATGAGCAGGCCTTTCGTCGCTTAGGTGGTTCCCCGAGAGTCGTCGTTCTGGACAACTTGCGGGAGGGTGTAGCGGTTCCCGACATCTACGATCCCACCGTCAACCCACTGTTTCGAGATGTGCTCGCGCACTACGGCGTGGTGGCGCTGCCTTGCCGGATCCAAGATCCCGATCGCAAAGGGAAAGTGGAATCGGGGATCGGCCACACGAAGAGAACCCCGCTCAAAGGGATGCGCTTCGAGAGCCTGGAAGAAGCGCAAGCGTATCTCGACCGCTGGGAAGAACGCTGGGCCGATACGCGCATCCATGGCACCACCAAACGCCAGGTTGCCGCCATGTTCGCGGAAGAAAAACCGCTCCTGCGAGCACTGCCTTTGGAACCCTTCCGCTACTACCAATACGGGGAACGTGTAGTGCATCTGGATGGTTGTGTGGAAGTCGAAGCCGCCTATTACAGCTTGCCGCCGGGATGGATCGGGCGGCCGGTGAAAGTGCAATGGGACGCGCTGCACGTGCGCATCCTGCATCCGAACACCAACCAACTTCTTCGCGAGCATCTGTGTCAGAAGCGCGGCGGCTATCGCATCGAGGAAGAAGACCACCCCAAGAAAATGCCGCTGAGCACGGCGCAGCTGTTGCGGCGAGCTGCTCATGCCGGCACCCAGACGGGCAAGTTCTGCCAGCTGCTGTATGACCGGCAAGGAGAGACCAGCATCCGCCGCATCCTGGGGGTGCTTTCCCTGATGAAGAAATACGGTGTTCCGGCGGTCGAAGATGCCTGTGCCGTGGCTCTCGACATCGGCGTTCAGGAATATCGCTTCGTGCGCCGTTATCTGGAACGCCGTCCCCACCCGCAAATGTTCTTACGGCAGATCGATCCACTGATTCGCGAGCTCACCGAGTATCGCGATTTCATCAATCTCAAAATTAAGGAGCAACCAGAATGAATCTGATCGAGTTAAATCGTTTCTTACGACAGCTGCGCCTGGGAGGCATGGCGGCCGTGCTGGAAACACGGCTGCAGCAAGCCCAAGCAGAACCGATGGCCCCCATCGACTTCCTCTCCTGTCTGGTGTCCGACGAACTGACTCGTCGCAGCGATCGACTTCTGGAACGACGCCGGAAGCAAGCACAATTTCGCGACCCGCAGGTGAGCCTCGACAACTTCGATTTCGACTTCAACAAAAAGATGAATCGCAGCCTGGTTTTCGATCTGGCCACGGCCACGTTCGTGGCGCGCCACGACGATGCTTTGTTTCTAGGTCCACCCGGCACCGGCAAAAGTCACTTGGCGCAGGCCATCGGCAAGGCGGTCATCGACCAGGGCTATCGAGTGATCTATCGAGAGGCGCATATCTTGCTCGAGGAAATCGCCGAAGCAGCCCTCGATGGAAACCGCAAAGAGCACATGGAACTGCTCTCTACCGTGCCGCTATTGATCATCGACGACTTGGGGATGCGCAAGTTAGGACCCACAGCAGCAGAAGAGCTGCTAGAGATCGTCATGCGCCGTTACGGGCGCACCAGCACCCTGGTGACCTCGAACCGCCCAGTGGAAGACTGGGGAAAACTGCTCGGCGACAGCGCCGCCGTCACCGCGATGCTCGATCGCCTCCTGCACCACGGCCATATCCTCAAATGCGGGCCGCGGAGTTGGAGAACCAAGTTGCAGGCCGAACAAAATGGCGGAAAAGCCACGACCTAAACCATGACCGCCTTCGAGAAAATGCGCCTACCGGCCTCTAAAACGATCTTTTTTCGACTTTCCACCAGGGAGAGGAGTTCATAACCAAAAATGTCAGAAATGAGACTTGCAGGAAAGAGCGGCGATAGGTACAACGTCTAAAGTTCCGAGCCTGCTATGGCCGGTTTTGAAGTGACCCCGCATGGCCGGTTTTGCACTGACCCTTGAGGGAATAAGCGAGCGCGTAGATGAACATTCGGCACGTCATTTCCACAGTGCGCTATATTAAGCGCCCTGAAGGGGAGGTCCAACATGCCGCGCTTCGTTTCGGTGTTATGCCTGTTTATGGCGGCGACCGTTTGCGCCGCTCAAGACAATTCACTTCTGCTCCTGCAAAAACCTGCGCTCAGTCGCACGCAGATCATTTTTGTGAAAAATCAAGAATTTCGTTGATAATCGTCAGCAACGAGTCAGCAGAACTCTTTACCATTTGAAGATACTCGGACTGTTCTGCGGTCAATTCCGTGTCATACAGAAGGTCGATCATCCCAATTATACCGTTCATAGGCGTTCGGATTTCGTGACTCATGTTCGCGAGGAATTCGCCCTTCGCCCGGTTTGCAGCTTCAGCGGCTGCCCTAGCAGCTTGTATCTCTTCGACCACTCGTTTGCGGTCGGTAGTGTCTTCAGCAATACACACGATGCGATCCAACTCACCTTGTGTATCTTGAACGGGAAAGCTACGTGCGTGAATCCAACGAATCGATCGATCAGGGCGTATTAACCGGTACTCTATTGCCGTTTCGACACCTCTCATGGATTGTTCAAAAACGTCCAGCACATGATGGCGATCTTCTGGATGAACCAAGTCGATCCAGACATCAACACGGTCGTAAAGTTCTTGACGTGGCCTTCCGGCAACTTTCTCGTAAGCGGAGCTGACATAAGCCATTCTCGGCGGGTCTGGCGCCACAATAAAAACTATTTCCCGGATGTTCTCCGTCAACTGGCGGAACATTTCTGCACTTTGGTGTAGAGCGTGCTCTGCCCTTTTTCGCTCGGTAGTGTCGACAAAAATCACTACCGCACCAATCACAAGGTTGTTTTCGCGAATTGGATAAGACCAATACTCAACCGGAAAGTTCGTTCCGTCGGAGCGCCAGACGACCTCGTCGTCTACATGGCTACCCTCGCCTCGGAGAAGCGCCGAGTAAATACGACACTCATCGCTGGGGTAAGGCGTTCCATCTGGGCGAGTATGATGCATTGTGTTGTGGATGTTCTTGCCGATGAGTTCGACCGGGTCCTGGTAGCCGAGCAATCGCAGACACGCAGCATTGCAAAACGCGCAGTTACCCAGCATATCCATCTCATAGATCGCCTCTCCTATGGAGTCCAGTAGGAGCCTCAGTTCTGCGCTATCAATGTAACGCTTCGCTGAGGCGCGTCTGCTGAGTCTTGTTATCACGGACTAGTGTTCCCATTAGGCCCATGGTGCGTTGGTGCGGCGCGTGTGGCGTATGCTTTGAGCTTGCGATACAGGGTAGTCTTGCCAATACCCAACAGGCGTGCTGCGGCGTGCTTATCTCCCCCCGTTTCCTGCAGAGCATTCCTGATGGCGCGACGCTCAAGTTCTCTCAGGGGGACGAGCTCGTTCCTATCGGGAGCATTGAGTGCCGATGCACCATACGGAACCGAAGCCAGGTCATCTGCCGTTAGAACAGTGTGAGAACTTAAGGCCAAAGCACGTTGAATGACGTTTTCCAATTCGCGTACGTTGCCCGGCCAATCGTAGGCCATCAATCGCAGCAGCGCGTCATCTGAGATCGCACGGACGGGCTGCAGCGGATCGGAGTATTTCTCCAGGAAATGGGTGACCAGCGGGGGGATGTCGATCTTGCGTTCGCGCAGCGCCGGCAGCTTGATTTGGATAACGTTCAATCGGAAGTAGAGGTCCTGACGAAACGTCCCCGTACGGACTCCCGCTTCTAGGTCTCGATTTGTAGCCGCGATGACCCGCGTGTTAATTGGAATTTGCTCAGTGGATCCCACTGGCCTTATCTCTTTTTCTTGGAGAGCCCGTAACAACTTGGCCTGCAGGAACATCGAGAGCTCGCCGATCTCGTCGAGAAATATGGTTCCCTCGTTCGCGGCTTGCAGCAGGCCCCACTTCGAGCGGTCCGCACCTGTGAAGGCGCCTTTGACATGCCCGAACAGTTCGGACTCCACCAAATTAGGAGTCAATGTCGAACAATCAACGATGACAAGTGCCTTCTCTCGCCGGAATCCCCCGAGGTGTATTGCTCGTGCGACTAGTTCTTTTCCCGTTCCGGTATCTCCGATGAGCAGAACCGGGGAAGTGCTCTGGCTGACTTTTCCGATCATCTGGAAAAGATGACGCATCGGAGCGGATTCACCGATAAGCCCGCCAGAACAAGCTTGGCAGGACAAAGCCGCGCGCGAGAGGGTCGCGTGGTCTGCCATGGTTTCTCGCTTTCTGCTATAGTAGATAACTAGCAATAGCTTTATTAAAGATTGATGTTCTGTCAATGAGGTATATTACCCAACGAGGTTCAAAAAACCGCGTAGCAGATCGCCCCTTACCGATAGCGATAACTACGTACGTAAATTTACGTATAGTGACGGTTGTTTTCTTTCTATTATCGTGGTGGCTGGAGGAATCGTCATTCATATCCTATTTGCGGTGACCGGCCGATGAGAACTCGGGCGCTCACAAATTCCAGCGAAGCACTGGGATCCGAAATCTCCGCACGCAAGTTGACGGAAGAGGTGGAGAAACAGAACGAAGATCGCGTTCCGCTTATTATCAACACAATTCCAGCGATGGCGTGGACCGTTCAGCCCGATGGCACCGTCGATTTCGTCAATCAGCGCTGGCTGGACTATACCGGGCTTACTTTGGAGGAGCAAATTGAAGACCCGGTGCGCGCAATTCATCCCGAAGACATTCCAAGAGTCATGGAAAAGTGGCTCGCGGATATGGCCGTTGGAGAATCCTATGAGGATGAAATGCGTTTACGGCGGTCTGACGGAGAGTTTCGCTGGTTCCTGGTTCGCACCACACCGCTGCGCGACAAGCGGGGAAACGTCGTTAAGTGGTTCGGATTATCCATCGATATCGAGGACCGCAAGCGGGCGGAGCATGACTTCACGAGGCAGAAGGAAATCCTGCAAACGATATTTGACAATGTTCCTGCCATGATCGGATTTGTAGGTCCGGACGGTAGGATCAAGCTCGCCAACCGGGAATGGGAGCGCACGCTGGGATGGACCCTGGAAGAAGTGCTTCAACAAAACCTCGACGTATTTGCCGAATTGTATCCTGACCCCAAGTATCGCGAGGAAGTTCTGAACTTCGTGTTCAAGTCAAATGCTGAATGGGCTGATTTCAGAACCAGAGTAAGAGATGGCCGCGTGATTGACACAATCTGGGCTAACGTTCACCTTTCAGATGGAACGACCATAGGCATCGGGCGCGATGTCACCGAGCGCAAGCGCGCGGAAAGGGAATCGCGGAGACTGATTGACGCAATCCCACACCAGATCTGGAGTGGTCCGCCTGACGGCACAATCGACTATTGCAATGAGCGTTGGCGTTCTGACACGGGACTGGCGCTGGAAGACGCGCGAGATGAGGGCTGGCTGAGCATTATTCATCCCGACGATCGGGATCGCGTGATTAATGCTTGGCGCGATTCAGTGGCAAACGGGACACCTTACGAGCAAGAGGAACGTCACCGAAAAGCCGACGGGACTTACCGCTGGTTCTTGTCGCGGGGCGTACCGCTGCGCGATGCAAAAGGGCACATTTTAAGGTGGTACGGGACCAATACCGACATTGAAGACTGCAAGCGGGCGGAAGAAGCCCTGAGATCGAGCGAGCGGGAACAGCGCCAAATAGCAGCGGAATTGCAAAGAGAGCGTCGTCGGTTGGTCGAGGCTCAGGACGTGGCGAAAATGGGCAGGTGGGAAGCGGAGTTGCAGGACTTGAACGTGATTTGGTCAGAGCAAACCCACCGAATCTTTGAGACTGATCCCTCTCGCTTCGAACCCACGCGCCCAAAGTTTTGCGAATTCATTCATCCGGAGGACC
>Ga0075426_10003009_pt1 | contig 12027 bp, 7 predicted proteins | sample SoiMethybrSBSTD5_FD_75304 | JGI IMG/M metagenome (GOLD analysis project Ga0075426, IMG submission 75304) | Bulk soil microbial communities from a Populus tree surrounding site in Tennessee, USA - Soil MetaG P. TD hybrid SBSTD5 | ecosystem: Environmental > Terrestrial > Soil > Tree plantation...
GACATCAACTTCAGTGAACTCGGTCGCGCTGGTACGCGAAAAATTCAACAGATTATTGACGATCTCGGAGGCGCGGAATGTCTGGCGCGTAATTTTGTCGAGCAGCGCGCTTTTGGTCTGGTCTCCCTGCAGCTGCTTTGAGAGCATCTGCGCGTAGGAAGAGATGACCGCCAACGGCGTATTTACCTCGTGAGCAACGCCGGCGGCCAGAAGACCGACAGACGAGAGCTTGTCGGCTTGTGAGAGTTGGGCTTCAAGGTCGACACGCTCGGTGATGTCGTCCATGATGATAAGCCGACCGACCACGCTGAATTTCCTGGTCACCAGGGGCGCGATCGCGACATTCACAGTCCGAGTTTCACCTGTAGGAGCGGCGAGGCGGAATTTGTACAGGTTGTGAATTCCGGGCGATTGGCGCAGGCGATAAAACTCCTGCATGAAGTCTGACGGGAAAATTTCTCCCAAAGGATGCGTGAGCGCCTGCCAACGCGGAACTGCGTACATAACTTCCATCTGCGAGTTCCAGGACTCGATCTTGTCTTCGAGATCAACGGCCAGTACGCCTACATTGATCGACTCCACTATGTTTTCGTTGAAGTCTTTGAGTCGCTCGTATTGCGCGATCTTCTGTTCAAGCGACGCATACAGCCGAGCATTCTGGATGGCGATGGCAAGATAGCCAGCCAGAGTTTCCACGAGTTCCACATCCTCGCTGGAGAGGAAATCGCCTTCAACGGTCTTGCCGAGTCCGAGGACCGCGACGGTGGTCTTCTGCGAGCGGCAAGGGATGTAGTAGTTCAGGTCAAGACGGGCAATTGTTCCCTGGGCGTCAGCGGTTTCGCGAGGAACGTGGTGGGTGCTCTCGAAAAACAGGTGGCCTTCAGCGCTCTCTGGGCGGGCGATGCCGAGGAAGCTGAGATCAAGCTTTCCGGTCTGCTGAATGCCGAATGACTTTGCCAGAACGAAGCTGTGTTGTTCTTCGGCGCTGGCGAGGAAAATTGCCATGCGATCGACCAGCAGCGTTCGCGAAAGTTGATCGACCACGGCCGTGAGCATCTTGTCGAGGTCGGTTTCGGCGTTAAGCTCGCGCCCGAATTCGATCAGCGTGTGACGGTAATCATAACGAGTTCGATAGAAAAGCCGGTCGATGCGCCCTTGTATCCACTTGCGCATAGGATCGAAAAGGAGCGCGACGACAATAACTGTGAGCACGAATCCCGCAGGTCCCGCGCTTGGAACTCGCGTATGAACCAAAACTCCGGCGAAAGCGACGACGGTAAAATACACCCCGGCAATACCCGCAGCAGCCAGCGTGTATGACATTCCGCGCTTGAAGATAAGGTCGACATCCATGAGCCGATAACGCACGATGGCATAGCCGAAAGTCAGCGGCAGGATGCCGAGCGAGATGACGGAGAGCTTGATCCCGCTGTAGCCGGCCATATACGGCAACGCATAGAAAACCGTGAATGGCACAACCGCCAGGATGGTGCCGCGGGTGACCCACTTGAGCTGCTGGCGAAGGATTGGACGGTCGGCAGCCCGGTAGCTGTGGAGAAATACCATGGCAGCGGCGATGAAGTACACCACCAGATAACCCATCTCCCAGCGGTCGACTTGAAAGCGGAGAGTCTCGCTAGCGCGTGAGAGTAACCTCGCCGCTACATGTAGTACGAGAAGCAACGCGCCCGGGAGATATACGGACGGGATAAGCCATTGATTCTTTCGCAGGAGCTTGTGCTTCTCGGGAAAGACGAGAGCAAAATGCAGGAACAAGGCCGGCTGCAGCAGCCAGGCGACTACGTTGCACCACAGAATCGTGGAATCAAACGAATTCAGTTTGCCGGTGTACTTGAACGCGTAGAAGACGAACGACACCAGGCAGAAGATGTAGAAGTGAGTTGAACCAGGCGCCGTCCAACGACGGAACAGCACGTACAAGCCGATTCCCAGATAGATAAGGGCAATGAGTCGAAGCCAATCATTGGCGCTGCGCTGGGCAGCTTCAAGGGACGTAACTGCGTCGAGCTGGTAGCGGCCTCGCTGGAGCGAATAGCTTAGGTTGTGCCATTCACCGACCTGGTATTGACGTGCCACCACGGCTGCAATGGTAGTGGCGGGGCGGCCGTCTACCGCAATGAGCCGATCTCCCGGATGAATTCCAGCCCGGTCCCCGGGCCCGTTAGTATCTACCCTGTTGGCAACGATGTTCCCGTCTCGTTCCAGCCACCAGACACCATCGTAGGGAGGTACGAACTGGCTTTGCTTGCGAAAATTGATCCAGGCCAGGGCAATTGCCGCCACGGTCAGGAGGAACAGAAAGGCAGCGGTGAAGCGAGTTTGAAAGTCCCTGTTCATCGCTGAAGCCCGAGGTTGCCTGCTCGCGACAACGCGCAGCACAACTGATTGTTGCACGTTCGGTGCCAAGCCGACCGAATGGTTGGACGTGGTAAGTACCATCTTCGTAAGCGCTTGCATGAATTATAGAAGCTGAAAATGGAAGCAGCTATGATTTTTGGGATGAATATTTAAGAAATGGTAAGTCTTTGTGAGGGCTATGCTTACGACCAAGTTGCCGAGAAAAGAGCGTCAAAAAAATCGGGGAGCCGAAGCTCCCCATTTTACAGAAGCGACAGAGGCGATATCTGTTTAGATAGAACTCAAGCGCGACGGCGAGAGTTGCCTGCGCACAAAAATACGGTTTGGATTAAACGGTTCTGAACATAATGGAAGAATGGGCTCAAGTCGATGGACTCAGGTTTCGGTTTCAGCGATCTGGCCGCGGACCGGCGCTCGTTCTGGTGCACGGACTCCTGGGTTACTTGTTCAGCTGGAGATTCGCTGCACCGCTTTTGGCGGCTGAGCGTGAAACGTTCGCGCTCGATATGCCGGGCTCAGGCTATTCTGATGTCAATGACGGGCTGGACTGCCGGCTGCAATCCGCCGCAAAGAGATTGTTAGCTTTCATGGACGCAGTGCGAATCTCCTCGTGTGATCTGATCGGAAGCTCCTATGGGGGGACAACTGCACTAATGGCCGCCGTGCTGGCTCCGGAGAGAATCCGATCCTTGGTGCTGGTTTCACCGGCGAACCCATGGTCGAAGATCGGGCGCAGAAGACTGGCATTGTTGGAGAGCTCATTAGTGGCAGCGGCGTTCCCAAAGGTCGCCCGGCAGCTTCCGCAAGTGCATCGTTATTTCCTTCGCCGGATGTACGGAACTCGGGCCCGCGTCACCGAGGAAACAGTTCGCGGCTACAACCTGCCTGTGTCCCGGCCTGGAGTCTTGGAGCATGCCGTGCGAATCGCGCACAGTTGGAAAGCCGATATGGAAGAAGTGCAGGCCGCGCTGCCAAATATGGCCAAAATTCCAATATTGCTCTTGTGGGGAAGTAAAGACCGAGTGGTTGATCCCGCTTCGGCTGAATCTCTCCGGCGGCATCTCTGCTGTGCAGAAAGCGTGGTCATAAAAGGCGCCGGCCACCTTCCCTACGAAGAATGTCCAGAAGAGTTCAGCCGGGTGGTTCTGGACTTCTTCAAGAGGCACTCATCCCCTGCGGTTGCGGGCGGGAAGTAACCTGACAAGGTTACGCGCCGAATGCTAGGCTGCAATTGAAGTGAGCGAAACGACATTAAATTCGGGACCTGACCGCGCCTCACACTGGTTTGTCATCCTCATGCGAGCGGAAACCTCTGGCGCGTGGTTACGTTTTCTTATCGCATCGGTAGGTCTCGCGTTGGCTTTCGCCGCAGCTATTTTCTCAACGGCGGCACGGGACGCGGGAAACGTTCCAGCAACCATCGTTTTGTCGACTCTCGCCTTGCTGATTGCCGCGGCGGTTGGAATCGGAGTCGTACCCTACCTTGCGCGGAGGCTCGCCGCCAAACGAGTACGCGAGGCTTTGGATTTCGAGGTCACGCGAGCGGGCGCCGTCTACGTATTGATTGTTCTCTTAATCGGCGTGGCCGCCCTGAATACCGGCAACAATTTGCTGTACATCATCGTTGCGGCGATGCTGGCTGCAATCGCCGTCTCCGGAATCGCTTCAGCCTTCTGCCTCAACGGTCTGGAGCTCGATCTCAAGCTTCCCGATCACATTTTTGCCCGCAAGGATGTTGCAGGAACGGTTTGCATTCGTAATCCCCGCAAATGGATCCCTTCGCTGTCTATCTCCGCCGTACCGGTCGAGACGGCGAAGGCGCTAAAGCGATGGCGATGGGTCGCAACCACGTTCCCGGTGCCTCCCTGGCGTCCGCCAGAGCGGCAGTGGTTGCAGTTGCCCGATCGCAAACTGCGCCGAGTTGCAGTGGATTCATCATCCGGCGTATTTCACGAGTCGGCATACTTTCCATTAGTGCCGCCTGGGCTGCAGTTGCAAGCCGAAGTGAAGCTCAACTTCCAAAGGCGAGGACGATATCAGGAAAAATTCAGTCTCTCGACACGATTCCCTTTCGCCTTCCTGGTCAAGACCAGGCGCCTGGCACTCGCACGAGAGGTTCTAATCTATCCAGAAGTCGCGCCATTTGATGAAGTGGTTGAGCTTCTTCCTGTACTTAGCGGAAAGATAGAGGCTTATCTAAAAGGTGTAAGCGCAGACCTATATCGCATTCGCGAGTATCTGCCTGAAGACTCGGCCCGGCATGTTGATTGGAAAGCGACCGCGAAATCCGGCGGGTTGAAGGTCAGGGAGTATTCGCGCGAGGATGAACGGCGGCTGCGGTTTGTGTTCGACAATCCAGATCCCAATCAGGTTTCATCTGAATCCTACGAGCGCATGGTTTCACTGGCAGCCTCGGCAGCGTGGGAGTTGGAGAAGCAAAGTGTCTTTCTTTCGTTCATCTCACAGGATTATGAATCCATAGCCGACGTGTTCGGCTTCCTGCGGTACCTGGCAACCGTACAGCCGAAGAATGGCCCGTCGGTCCTCGAAACGCTGCATGGATCGACAGCCTACAGCCTGGTGTTCACGGCGCAAAAGCGGGGAACCATTCCAGCCTCCATGTGGGCCAGCGCCTATTTTGTATTCCTCCAATAGGACTCGATGGCAGCCGCGCCTGTCCCCTATTAGTAACCATGACTTTAGTTACCTCCGTACATTGGACCTCCGCGCGGAAGCTGATACCTTCGATTCACGGACCAGAGCTCTAAGTGCTGAGTTCTCTGGATGCAAGCGATGTCCAGCCCTCTCATACTCGCGCTGTGGATCTCCCAGCCTGTAATCCAGGCGCTGCTTGCGCTGGTGATTATTCGCCGAAAGCTGCACCGGTCATTCTCAGCGTTTCTCGTCTACAACATCGCTCAGATCGTCATGTTTGCCGTCCAGTTCCCTATTCATCGTTGGGGCAGCACGCGGTTGTATTACGACGTATATTGGCTGGCGGCAGCGCTGAATGTGTTGCTCGAATTCAGGATTATTCACGAAATTTTCGTCGACATTTTCCGTCCTTATCCTGCCTTGAAAGACCTGGGTAGCGCGTTGTTCAAATGGGCGGCGGTAGTGATGGTGCTGGTTTCGGTTGTAATGGTTTCGGTCAACCCTGACTGGAACGACTCAGTGACGCTCACCATCATAGTTGTCCAGCGCTGCATACGGATTGTGCAGTGCGGCCTGGTGGTCTTTCTGCTGGCATTCTGTAAGCACCTGAAAGTCTCGTGGCGGCGTCAGAGCTTCGGAATCGCGCTCGGTTTTGGCATGTTCGCCGCCACCGAATTGCTCACGTATGCGCTGTTCTCAGGCTGGCGAGTACACGGCACTATGGCAAACGTGACCAGCCTGGCTGGGTACAACCTTGGAATGCTGACCTGGTTGGGATATTCGCTGTTTGATCAAAAAGCCGCAACCCTTCCGGTGCTGGTACCGCAGAGATGGGATGAAGCATTGCTGGATCTTCAACCGCAGAGCGAATCGGAATCGCTTATCCCGATGTTCGAGCATATGGTTGATCGGGCGCTCGCAAAAGCACCTGAAGCTTAAGCTCCTGCTGTATCTAGCTGTATCAAAATGACACAAGTTCCGGCTTTCTTCCCAGGAATATCCTCGTCCGCTTGACAGCAAAGATATAATTCCTGCCAAGAGGGTTTCCGCTCCCAGGGGACCCGCATGCAAGGAGAAAGTCAATGAAACATGCGGTCAGGACTTTGGTCCTGGTGGTAGCCGTATATTGCACGTGCTTGGCAGCAGCCGCTCCGATTCTGAATGCAGCAGGCTATGCTCCAGCGCCGATTTGTGGCCCGAAGATGGACGAGTTCTGCAAATAGTCAAGCTCGGTTCCCGGGTTATTCCGGGACTCATGGGCCCAGAGTTGCGAAAGCAATCTGGGCCCTCTTTTATTTTCGGTGTAAGTATTTCGGCCACGACCAGCACGTTCTAAGCGGCGGGGGTTTGGGCTAGAAGTTCCGTCAACTGATCGACATCGTGCACAGGTGGCTTGCAAGATTGTCCCGAGCACAACACCGCGCACGTTCTCCTCTGGATAACCGCGGGCAATAGCGGAATGGTTGCTGCCAATGATGGTGGAAGGTTCACTTTGACGGCCTGGCTGAAGGTGAGCCGCAACACTGATTTTCCAATTTGTGGGGACGCAGCCGCTTCGCGGAAAAGCTTCGATGCAAGCTCGTCCTCCCCGACCACCACGATTTGGGTATGGGGTGCGGAAAGATGAACACCGGCAATTCCATAAGTGGCCGCAAAGAGCCCGTACTGTCCGGCTGCTCCAGCCAGAAGTTCCATGGTCCGTTCAGCCTTTTCGCGATATTGCGGATCATCGGTGTAGCTGTGCAGGCGAAGAAGTGCGATCACCGCCACGGGGTTGCCGGCCGGAGTTGGTGAATCCTGAAAGGGCTTGCGAACGGTGCGCAAGACGCCCAGGTCGGCTTGGTTTGGCTGCGAATCGAAGAACCCGCTGGCGCCGGATTCATAAAAGCGTTCGATCATCTGATCGATGATTTGCTTGGCGGCGCGGAAGTATTTGAGATCAGCGGTGGACTCGTAGGCATCCAGGCAAGCGATTGCTGTGAATGCGTAATCGTCAAGAAAGCCCGGGGTGTCGCGCGGCGCGGTACTTGCGTCCGAGTAGGCGACGACATGATTCAGTCCGGCTTCCGGTTTCCACGCCTCGGAGAGTATGCGGTCGAGTGAGCGCAGCGCGAAACTTCCTGCTTCCTGTAAGTCGAGGGCTGAAGCCGCCTGCAGGTACGCCGAGACACACAACGCGTTCCAACTGACGTAGACTGTGCGGTCAATGTACGGCGTTGGGCGCAGCACCCGTGCGGCGTACATCTTCTGCTTTGCTGATTGCAGAATCTCACGGACGCGCTCTGCGGAGATTTTTAGACGCGCAGCTATCTCTTCGACCGGAGCGCGCTGGTAGAGAACGTTCTTAGCCGGGTTGTGGTGCATCTCGCCAATTTCATTGATGTCGTAATGCAGGAAGGCGACCTGCGCTTCTTCTTCCGTGAGAACGGACTTGGCTTCGTCGAGAGTCCAGGTAAAGTAGTCGCCGTCGTCGTCGAGCGAAATGTCAGCGTCCTGAGATGCGTAGAAGCCTCCGCGCTCGCGATCGCTGAGCACTTCATCCATCCAACGAATGATGTCGCGCGCAGTTTCGGCAAAGAACTCGTTCCTGGTGGCCTGATACGCATGAACATAGTTCTTGAGCAGCTCGGAATTGTCGTAGGACATTTTCTCGAAGTGAGGAACAATCCAGCGCTCATCAACCGAGTAGCGATGGAAGCCTCCGGCAAGCTGGTCGTAAACTCCGCCGCGTGCCATCTTTTCGAGGGTGGTGGTGAAGATGTCCTTAATGGAATCAGCACTGTCCGTGTGGGGACGGGCGTCCACGCCCGTCCAGTCGAGCGAAGCTCGACGACTCGCCCGCACATACTGATCAATCAATAAATCAATCGTCGACGGATGCGGAAATTTAGGCGCACTACCAAAGCCGCCGTGCTGCTCATCGAACATTCTCAAGGCGGCATCCACGATTTCCTGAATCACTTTTGGCGAGAACTCGGCGGTCTTGCCGGTGAAGGACTCGGAATGCGCTATTGCTCCTTCGACCATTCCTGCCTGTTCGACGACGTCAGCATTTTTTTCGCGATAAGCATCCGAAATGGACATCAGCACCCGCCGAAAACTGGGGCGGCCATAGTGGTCGTCGGGAGGAAAATACGTGCCGCCATAAAACGGCTTACCGTCAGGCGTGAGAAACGCGGTCAGCGGCCATCCGCCCTGTCCGCTGATTGCCTGCACGGCGACTTGATAGCGGCTGTCAACGTCGGGGCGCTCGTCGCGATCAACCTTTATTGCTATGAAGCGCTCGTTGACCATCTGCGCTATTTCCGGATCCTCGTAAGATTCGCGGTCCATCACATGACACCAGTGGCACCACACCGCGCCGATGTCGAGCAGGATCGGCTTGTTCTCCCGCTTGGCAAGCTCGAACGCTTCTTCGCCCCACTCGTGCCAGCGGATAGGCTGGCGCATGGCAGAGCGGAGATATGAGGAGGAGGCGTTGGCGAGGGAGTTGAGGGTAGTGGTGGACATCTTCTAAGTTTAAATCCTTGCGCCCCATCAGAGCTGAGTAGCGTCTGAAGGTCAGAATCTATTTGACTCGTATTCTGGTAGGTATTTAGTGAGCGTTGCGCGGCAAAACATCTGTGCCAATTCCCTTAGGACTTATCAGAGACAACGATCATCTGACCCGGAACGCGATGTTCCCGAATCTTTCTTCTCGCGAGTAGCGAGGAACTACCTATGTCCATGGCCTCCGCTTGCCGGCGGCGGTGCACTGGAGTGTACAGACGGAGATGAGTTGGTCGTTGCGCGGCCAGTTCCTCCGGCGGAGCTACGCGAACCGCGCGAGCCTCCTGAGCCACTTCCGGCCGTCCCGAATCCTCGCGAAGAGTCGGTCCGAATTATTGGTGCACCATGGACGCGCTCGGTTACAGTCCCACGCGCTTGTACCTGCTGGGAGACTTTCGCGAGATTGCTAATCTCTCCGCGACGAACGCCCAGGCCCGCAGAATTGTTGGGAATCATCAGCTTGCTGCCGGATCGATTGGCCAACGTTGACGTTGGCCCACGATTCACAACCACCGTAGTGCGCCCACCAGAAGGAGGTTGTGGCGCGACAAAATTACGGGGCGCATTCAGCACTCGGGGCCGCGCGTACCAGGTAGTCCAGACACCGCCGGGCTGCCAGGCCCAGCCATAGCCGGGCAGGAAGACCCATGTTCCGTAGTGGTAAGGCGTCCAACCCCACGGATAGGCCGAAACCCATCCGAAGCCCCATCCTGGCGAATAGGCCCACGCGCCGTCCATGAACGGATCCCAGCCGACCCCTGCAAAGTAAGGCTGCCACATCATTCCGTAGCCGGGGGCATTGAAGAAATTGCCGTAATAGGCGAGATCGCTAGTCCCATACGCATAAGGCGAGTACCTGTTAGAAGAGTTGCTGGCGTACCGCATGTGAAAGTCGCTCTGTTGTTTATCCCAGCTATCAAACGGTTCCTGGTCAATGTTCTTGGCCAACTCGTAGCTGTCATCGTTCGAGAGATCAAAATTTCCGGTTTGGTTCTTCTTGATCTGGACAGTACCCGAAGGACCCTCGACTTGTATCTCTCCCTTGAAGACGGCAACCGCAGCATCCTCTTCGGCAATTCCGATCCGCAAATGAGCCGCGCGTGAAAGCCTCACAGTTTCGTGGGCGAATTGGACAGCTAACTCGTCATTCTTGGAAGCAGCGTAGTCCAGGTAAACCGTTCCCTTCTTGACTTCGACGGTTGAGGCCTTTCCACCCGAGTCGCGCAACGAGAGTTGCGGAAATTCGATGGCGGTCTCAGGGGTGAGGCGTAGCGTGCTTCCGTCCTCAAATTCGACTTCAGCGCGGCCGTCGCTAGAAGTGCGGAGTCTGGCACCCTGCGAGATGGGCAAATTCACCATGGCCTTCTCGAATTGACCGGTGCCGCGGTCGATTTGGACGCCACCTTCAACGTAGCTAAGGCGGACGATACGGACCTGCGAATCAGCGAGCGCGGGAAGCGAGGCCAACAAGAGAAACACAGTTGAAATCAAGAGCCGAACCGCGCGGAAGTTGGGGCTGGACATAGATCGCCTCCAAGGGACATCTAATTAGAGCACTTTCCTCGGATATTAGTTGTCAAATCGTGTCTGGGCTACTGTAAACGCCTTCAGCGCCGATTCAGTCCCAGTCTGCCGTAATCTTCGGCGATCCAGTTTCGGACGACTTGCCGAGGACAGGGAGCCGCGAAAGCCACTTCTAATTCTTCGGCCGCGAATCCAAACCGAAGTCGCGTTGCACGCCGCGATACCAAGTGTCGTCATCGCTGGCATTCAGGTCCACCCAGGCCTCGTCGGTCATGGCGCTGCGCCATTGCAGAAATGGAAGAGCGTCTGGTCCCACCGGATGGCGAAGTTGCCAGGTTCCGCTCTCAGCGATTTCCAGAATCTTCGCTGCAACTAATGAAGGTGGTACCGGGTTCTTTAGCGCCGCCGTAAACAGCGCCGAAAAGCGCTCACGCTGACGATATGGCGAAGGGTTCGCCGGCACGCGCAGGCGCCGAGCCATGGCAGTATCAATAATTCCCGGCTCCACGATGGCAACCCGAACTCCGAATGTTTTCATCTCGCCGGCTAGTCCCTCGCTCAAGGCTTCCAGTGCCCATTTCGACGCGTTGTAGGGAGTCAGCGGGGCACTGGAAATGCGCCCGCCTATCGAAGTCACATTAATAATGCAGCCGCTCCGACGTTGCCGCATCTGCGGCACCAACGCTTTAATGCAGCGGATAGCGCCGAAATAGTTGGTCTCCATGACCGTGCGAAACTCACCCAGCGGCAACTCCTCTATGGATCCAACTTTTTCGATACCGGCGTTGTTGACCAGAACATCGATCGGGCCGCGTTCCTTCTCAATGGTCGCGATTGCCCGGGTTACCGAATCATCGGAGTCGACATCCATGGCGGAGACCGTGATCGGCAGTTTTTCGCGAGCAGTCATTTCCGCGAGTTCCGGCGACTGCGACGGCTTACGCATAGTTGCGTGGACGGTGTGACCAGCGCGGCCAAAAGCCAGCGCCGCCTCAAAACCAATTCCCTTGCTGGTTCCAGTGATGAGTACTGATGCCATCGCCGCCTCCGGTGAGCGCGTTAATTTTATCCCAGTCGCCGTGGCCGGAAACACCAGCAGCCGCGAAAATAAGTGCCGGCATCAGGCAGGCTGGAGCGAATGCCGCGCAACCTCACAGTACAAATCCACCGCGTCATGCAACTGCTTCTTTTCTACGTACTCGCCTTCGGTGTGGGCGACGTGGATTGACCCGGGGCCGACGAGTAGAGGCTGACCCCAGTTGCTGAGCGCGGGAATATCTGTGGTGAAAGCGGCGACCATGGTTGGCAATCCTTCGAAGGTGCGCAGGCGGACGAAGGGGATCTCAAGCGTGAATTCAACTTTGGCGAGATCGCCGACGGTCTGAGTGATCTCGCGACGGAGATTCTCGGAAGGCCCGATCAGACGGTAGAGCAACAGCGCATGAGCTTTGTCCGGGATTACATTCGGCGCGCGGCCACCGCCGATCAGCCCAATGTTCAAAGTGCATGGGCCAATCTGAATGTCGGAAGGCAGCCTCATCGCTCGTAGCCGGTGCAGCGCTTCGATCAGCTTGTCGATCGCCGACTCGCCCAACTCAGGATACGCCGAATGCGCCATACGGCCGGTTGCGCTGAGTTCGGCGCGCAGCGCGCCTTTTGAGGCAATCGCAATGCGGTTTTCGGTGGGCTCGCCGTTGATGAGAAACTTGCATCCGTTCGGCTGCTGGTTAGCGATTTTAGCCCCTGCGCTGTCGCGCTCCTCGCCGACCAGAAATAACAATCCGACGTGGACACCTTCTTGCTTCAGACGCTCGGCAGCGGCAATCTGTGCTGCGATGATTCCCTTGGCGTCGCACGATCCACGACCGTAAAGTTTCTGCTCGTCTTCCGAGGAACGGATGAACGGCGGGACGGTATCCA
>Ga0075426_10003010_pt1 | contig 12027 bp, 12 predicted proteins | sample SoiMethybrSBSTD5_FD_75304 | JGI IMG/M metagenome (GOLD analysis project Ga0075426, IMG submission 75304) | Bulk soil microbial communities from a Populus tree surrounding site in Tennessee, USA - Soil MetaG P. TD hybrid SBSTD5 | ecosystem: Environmental > Terrestrial > Soil > Tree plantation...
TCAGCTGGCCGGTGGCGCTGAGGCCGATGCGCTCCTTGCTTCCGCCGAACGGGTCCGCGGTCCGGCCCTCGACAGTCGCGTCGAGCGCGATGGGCCTGGTGACGTCCTTGATGGTCAGGTCGCCCTTCACCAGATAGGTGTCACCCTCGAGGGACTCGATGCTGTTGACCTTGAAGGTCATGCTCGGGTACTTCTCGGCGTCGAAGAAGTCGGCCGAGCGAAGGTGGTTGTCGCGCGTCTCGTTGCGCGTGTTGATGCTGGCCACGTCGATGGTGACCGTGCCGCGGGCCTTGGTCAGGTCGTCGTCGGGGCCTTCGAAGAAGCCGTCGAACTTGGCGAACTCACCGTGGACGGTCGAGACCGCCAGATGCTTGGCCGTGAATCCGACGTGAGTGTGGGCGTGGTCGATGTCGTAGCGAACCATTGGTTTCTCCCTGAAAGTTGTTACTTGCGCTTTCCTTGAGCGCACAACCACGTAACTTGCATGCGCAAGCAACTATTCCGGGCGGGCAACCTCACTAGAGTTTGACCCGTGGCCGCCGAGAACATGGTCGAAACGCACGGCCTGACCAAGCATTACGGCAACGGCATCGTCGCCGTGGACCGGCTGGACATGGTTGTCCGCCGGGGCGAGGTCTACGGCTTCCTCGGGCCCAACGGCGCGGGCAAGACCACCACATTGCGGATGTTGCTCGGCCTCATCCGGCCGACTGCCGGATCTGCGCTAGTTGCGGGGGCCCTACCGGGAACTCCAGGGTCGCTCGCCTCCGTGGGGGCCATCGTCGAGACGCCCGCCTTCTATCCATACCTGACGGGCCGCGACAACCTGAAGCTGCTGGCGATCTACTGCGCTGTGCCCGAATCGCGAGTCGCGGCGGCGCTGGAGCAGGTGGAGCTGACGCCGCGGGCCGACCACAAGTTCTCGACCTATTCGATGGGTATGAAGCAGCGGCTCGGGATCGCCGCCGCGCTGATCAAGGAACCGGAGCTCCTCATCCTCGACGAGCCCACGAACGGCCTCGACCCGCAGGGTATGGCGGACGTCCGCGGTCTCATCACCGAGCTGGGCAAGGGCGAGCGTACCGTGCTGGTCTCGAGCCACCTGCTTGGCGAGGTCGAGCAGATGTGTACGCGCATCGGTGTCATCCGCAAGGGCAAATTCGTGGCCGAGGGGACGATCGACGAGCTGCGCGGGGCCGCGACGATCACCATCCGCGCCCAGCCGGCCGAAGCGGCGCTGCGGGTGCTGACGGCAGAGGCCGGCGCTGACAACGTGAACACGACTGGCGACGGCGCCTTCAGCCTGAAGGTCGACGTCAACCGAACGGCGGAGCTCAACCGCAAGCTGGTCCAGGCCGGCGTCGACGTGACCGAGCTGGGCGCCCGCGAGCGGTCGCTCGAAGACGTGTTCATCGAGCTGACGGGTGGGGAGGCCGGGCTGTGAGGGCCTTCTCCGGCGAGCTGTTCAAGACGGTGCGCCGGCCGGCGGTGTGGGTCTGTGTCGTGGTGCTGCTCGCGGTCGCCGTCTCGATCGGCTACGGCATCCCGTGGCTCTTTGAGACGTTCGGCAAGCTCCCGGCGAGCTCGTCCTCAAGCCTGCCTCCTGGCACGACGCTCGCTGATTTGAAGGTCGCCCTCTATCCGGCCAACGTCGTCCGCCAGACGGTCCAGCAGTGGTCCGTGCTCGGCGGCGTGTTCGCGCTGATCGTCGGCGTGCTGCTGCAGGGCAGCGAGTACGGATGGTCGACCGTGAAGACGCTGCTGACTCAGCGCGACGGCCGGCTCGTCATGCTTGCGGGCAAGCTTGGCGCGCTCGCCGTGACGGTGCTCGTGCTGGTGGTGGGGATGTTCGCGGTCGATGTCGTTTCGAGCGTCGCGGCAGCTCTGCTGGACGGGAAGAGCATCGACTTTCCGGGGGCCGCCGAATTCGCCAAGGGCTTTTTCGCCCTGTACTTGATCTACGGCTTCTGGGCCCTGTTCGGGATCGTGCTGGCCACGTTGTTCCGCCAGTCGGCGATGGCGATCGGCCTGGGCCTCGCCTATGCGCTGGTGATCGAAGGGATCATCTTCGGGGTCGTTGGCGGACTTGCGCCCGACATCGTCAACCCGATCCGGCAGTGGTTTCCGATCACGAACATGAGCTATCTGTCGGACTCGTTCGGGTCGATAGGCATTCGTGGCATCAGGACAGTCACGGCGCAGCCCTACGCGGGGCCGACGCACGCCGTGATCGTGCTGCTGGCCTACGTTGTGGCGTGCACCGGCATCACGGCGTTCCTGGTTCGGCGGCGGGACGTGACGAGCTGACGATTCGGAGCGCATAGGCGCTGTTCGCCCGCCGCGCGGTCCACACGATTCCGGCCACCATCACCACGACATAGATCGCAAGCGCCGCGGTCAAAGCGAGCGCACCGCCCTGACGGGCGCCGAGCGCTGTGCCAAGTGGACCCCAGTCGACCGTGGCCGCGGCGTTGAGCCACGCGATCAGGCCAACGAAGAAGGCGGCGCATCCGAGCGACCACCGCTTTTCACTCTGAGACATCTGCGCAAGGTCGAAGCGGCGCTGGCGCGACGAGACAGGAATGCGCCCGATCCGCGTGAGGATGACGATCCAGACCGCGAGCATCACGAGGCCGATGGCCAAGGCGATCCACGGATAGGGAGTTTTGTCCATCGGCGAGAGGTCGAACGACCCGGCCCACGCTGCCATCGGGAAAAACCAGATCACGCTGCTGATCGCCGCGAAGCCGACGCGGCCATAGCGCTCGACGAGTCGGTTCACCACCTCGTCATGCCTTCTGGCGGGTCCGCTTGGGCTGCAGCTCCGGGCGGCGGCTCGGACCGAGATGCGAACCGAAGAAGCCCGTGACGCGCGTCCATGCATCCTCGGCTGCGTCGACCTCAGCCGGGGAGCGCTTGGCCGTGAAGAACGAGTGCCGCGTGTCGGGATAGATCTTGATGTCGTGCGCGATGTCGCGGCGGGTGAGCTCGGCGTCGAGGGCGCGGCCGGCACTGGCGGTGAAGTCCTTCTCCGGGTAGGACCCGACGACGGGGCAGAGGCGGGCGACCGCCTCGAGCGGCCTGGGGTTCGCGGCGTAGAACGGAGCGATGGCCTTCAGCCTGTCATCGGTGCAGGCCCACGCGACCGCAAAGCTGCCCCCCATGCAGAACCCGATGGCGCCGACGCGCAGGGGGTCGACCTCGGGCAGCGTCATGAGGTGGGAGAGAGCGAGCTTCAGGTCGGCGACCCCGGCGCGGTTGACCGAGCCGCGCAGCATGCCGGCCATGTAACGAGCCATGCAGATGGTGCGATTGCGATCGCCGAAGAGGTCGACGGCGAGCGCGACGTAGTCGTTCTCGGCGAAGCGCTTCGTGACGTCTTTGATCGATTCGTTGAGGCCGAAGGCCTCGTGGATGACGACGACGCCCGGGTGCGGCCCGGGGCCGTCTGGAAGCGCGATGAAACCGCCGCCTTTGAGGATCGAGTGGTCGATGTCCCGCGTTTGCACCGCTATTCCAAGCATCGTAGCTGCGCCGTCAGGTTGGAGGCCGGATGCCGGGTATCATCGTCCTGCGCGCGTCGTCGTGGGCCTGTGGCGCAGTTGGGAGCGCGTCTGAATGGCATTCAGAAGGTCAGGGGTTCGAATCCCCTCAGGTCCACCAAATTTTTTGAATTCGAAGTTGATCGTCTACTCGGATCGGCGGCCATCCGCCGGAGTGATTGACACCCTATCTGACACCCAATGATTTGCGTGCCTGTTAGATGCCCCTCGCTGCCCGGTGAAGGTCAGTCCGGATTCGCGGTTTCGTATCCGGAGGACAATGTATTTCCCCTAGACGGAATCGGTGTGAGCTATTCGAGCGTTGCGCAGCGCAGATCCTTATAGCGCGGCAACGCCGGTGCAACGACCCCGAACAGTAACGATGGTGCGCCAGCTAGCCCAGGCGGTAAGTGACGTGGGTCACGGCCGGTGATCCGACCACCCTCACCGGTGTCATCTTCATGTCGCCAACGTTCTCGAGCAAGCGCTCACCCGCGCCGAGCACGATCAGGACGATGTGGAGGTGGAGGTTTCATTGGGCACGGGCGGTCTCGAGCTAGCGAGCAAACGGCGTCTCCCCGGCCTCGGCCCGGCGCACCCAATCGTCAGCATCATCGATGCGGCGCGACGAAAGGCCGGCGCCACGGGCTTCGCGCGCAGCCCTATGGACGTGCTCAAGCCCTGGCGCACGCATCCCGGCCGCCAACTCTGCCAATCCGAGCGCGAGCGTGCCACTTGGTATCCAGCGAGGATCACCCCAGTGGTGGCGTAGTTCGAGTGAGAGCTGTAAATGGCGAACGGCCTCCCCCGGTACTACGTCTGCCGTGAGGTAGTAGAAGCCCAAGTGGCGGTGGCACTCGGAGCGCAGGAGCGCATCTCCATGTGCGTCTGCGAGTTCGGTTGCTTCGCGTAGGTTGTGGATCGCTTGCTCTGAGTCATGCCGCATGACTTGCTGCACCACGGCCAGCCCGAACAGCGACGCCGCTGTTCCAGCCTGATCCCCGATTTTCCGCCTGATGGTCAGAGACCTTTGGAAGAGTGCCTCTTCGGCGTCCGGATCCGCTCCCGTGCGGCCGCCGTCGAGTGTACGGAAGTGCATAAGCCACGCTAGCTGATCGAGTGTGCCTGCTTCCGCAACGAGGTCACCTTCAGCTTCCGCGGAGTGTCGCGCAGCCTTCAATGTCGCCTCTGCGCCGCTGTAATCGCCGGTTCGAAACGCCGCCTCGAGCATCGCCTCGGTCCCCGCCACAAGAAGGTCTCCCGCGGATCGCTCGGAATGCATGACCGGCAAGACTACCCAACTCGACCGCCATTCATTGGCTGTAGCCCGCTAATCGCATTCATGTGCCAACTGCCCGTCCACCCGCCCGCCGTCCGCTGGTGGGCCTGTGTGCCGCAATGAACAAATTGACCGCGTGGGTCGCGATGGCGTCGATCTCCTTGTCGGTAAAGGACCGGGTCGCTCCGAACAACATCTTGTTCTGGGGCGCAGCAAGGACCAGCCAGTTGAAGTCCTCGGCGGCTCGCTCCGGATCGTCGATTGAAAGGAGACCTTTGTCGTTGAGCTCTCGCAGCCGAGGAGTTAGCTGGGTGACTACGCGACCTGGGCCGTGTGCATACCAAGTGCGTCCCAGCGTTGGAAAACGCCCTACCTCATTCATGACCAGCCGTCGGAGTGCGGTGATCTCCGGCGTCAGGACCATGCGAGCCAGTGTCCGGGCGAATGCGCTCAGCTCGCTCTGGAAATCAGCCGTCCCGGTTCGGCTCGCGTCGAGTTGCGCAGCGAGCTCGCCGGTGATCGCGTCGGTGGCTGCCATCGATACGGCGAGAAACAGACGCTCCTTGTTGCCGAAATGCTTGTATACCGTCTGTTTCGACACTCCGGCCTGCATGGCGATCTCGTCAACGCTTGCAGTCGTGTATCCCTTGGCGATGAAGACTTCAGTCGCAGCCTTGGCGATCTTCCGATGCTTGCTCACGGTCATCGACTCGTGAAGCTCGCTGCTCAGCGCGCGCCCGACCCGTGTTGAGACCTGTGTGGGGAAATTGCTAGGTGACGTTTGCGTGTTCCTTTTTTGGGCCACTTGCAAACTATACCGTCTGGTATCTATACTAGACGGTACAGTCTAGTTTACCGGCGATGCCGGCTGGGAGGAGAGGCAATGTCAGATCCGGTTCTTTGGTTCGAGGTCGTCGGGAAGAACGGCGCAGGCCTTCGCAAGTTCTACACCCGCTTGTTTGGCTGGGAGATCGGCGCCGCAACAGGCGATTCCGACTATGGCCTGGTAGCTGCCGACAGGGGAGGCATCGGCGGCGGTGTAGGCACGAGCCCCGACGGCGGCTCCGGCCACGTCACCTTCTTTGTCGAGGTCGACGATCCCGAGGCTTACCTGAAGAAGGCTGAGAAGCTGGGCGGCAAGACAGTAGTGCCGCCGACTGAACTCCCCGACTACGGTCTCACGTTCGCGTACTTCACCGACCCGGAGGGCCACGTCATCGGCCTGTCCAAGGGGATGGCGCGGCAGTAGGCAGTGCGGCGCGCCCGTACCGGGCGGGCGCGCTTTCCGGGCAGCTCACTGCCCGCATTGGAGATGACCTGATATGTCCCGAGATATCCGAATACCCCTCCTCTGCGGCGCCGTCGCAGGGCCCTTGTTCGTGTTCGTGGTGCTGATCCAGAGCTATACCGTCCCAGGATTCGACCCGCGCCTCGACCATCTGAGCCTGCTGTCTCTCGGCCCATCGGGTTTCGTGCAGATAGCGAATTTCGTCTCGTGCGGCATTCTCAATCTCGTCTACGCGCTGGGCCTCTGGCGGCTGCTCCACGGGGGTCCATCGGGGACGTTCGCTCCGATTTTCATCGCGATATACGGGGTTGGCCTGGTCACGGTGGGTGTGTTCACAACCGACCCCGCGCGCGGTTTTCCACCCGGCAGCGTCACGCCGGCCGGCCCTTCATGGCACGGGGCAATCCACGCCCTGATCGCGATCCCGGTGTTCGTGGGCGATGCAGCCGCCCTTGCGGTCATGGCGCGCTACTTCTTCAGCCGTCATGAGCCGCGCTGGGGTGTGTATGTGGCGGCCAGCGCGCTGCTGATGCTCGTCTTCTTCTATGCGTCGTTCACAAGCACAGCTGTATTTGCCAGGTTCCTCGATCTTGGCGTGCTAGTCGGTTGGCTCGGCGCGGCCGTGGTCGCGATCAAGCTGCTTAACTCGCCACTTCCCGTGCGTCGGGCCCGCGAGCTGTCCACCTGATGGCTGAAATGTTGCCGGCGCAAATGCGATACGCGCGCGGCCTGGTGGCTCCTGCGGCACTGATCACACTTGGGGTGGCCGCGATCCATTTTTCGGTGGCGCCTGACCATCTGGAAGAGTACCTGCCATTTGGCGTGCTCTTCCTGGTCACCGGATTTGCACAGGCTGTTCTGGCGCCGACTCTGCTGGTGCGGCCATCGCGCCTGGCTATCGCGGCAACTGCTCTGATCGCAATCGGCTGCATTGCGATTTTCGTGGCCAGTCGCACCGTCGGGTTGCCAGTCGGACCAAGCGAGAAGGACATCTCGATTCAGGGCAGCGATCCGGTCACGATCCTGCTCCAGCTGCTCACCTCGAGCGGTCTGACGGGGGTCATCGCGTCGTTTCTCGAGCTGATCTCCTTCCTACTTCTCTGCCTGGCCCTTCTTCTCGGACCCCGAGCGGTCGCGCACCCCCGCCGCTGGCTTTCCTGGACCTTGCCGGCCGCGCTCCCGATCGTGGCCCTCACCTTGGTGGCGGTCGAGTGTGCGCTGAACCCGCTTCCGGTGGCGATCAACATGAGCACGGCTCAGGCTGGCGCAGGAACGCCGATGAGCCAACTGGTCGCATCGCCCGGGACTCAACCCGTCGAGTCGTTCGTGCTGACAGCCGAGCCCACGGTGGTCCGCGGCCGGCAGGAGTGGACCTATAACGGGCTCGTTCCAGGCCCGGAGCTCAGGGTCAAGCAGGGCGAGCGGATCCACGTGACGCTCGTGAACCACTTACCGGCGAGCACGACCATCCACTGGCACGGCTATCCGCTGCCCAATGCCGAAGATGGGGTCGCCGGTCTGACTCAGGACGCCGTGAAGCCCGGACAGTCGTACAGCTACGACTTTGTCGCCACGATCCCGGGGACCTACTGGTACCACTCCCACCAGGACACCGAGCACCAGGTTCCGATGGGCCTGTATGGAGCCCTGGTGGTTGAACCAGCGACCCCGAACCCATACGACATCGACCGCGCGGTGATCATCGGCGACGCGGACGCGGCCAACGCCGCGTTGCATATCGACGCGGCGCCCGGTCAGCGCGTGCGGCTACGCGTTATCAGCGCCTACGGCGAGGACATGACCGGGGATCCAGAGGTGCTCACGCTGCTTGGAGCTCCGTACCGGATCGTCGCCATCGATGGCCACGATCTCAACGGTCCGACCGAGCTCGGCCCTGAGAGGCTGCTCCTCGATACCGGACAGCGCTACGACATCGCGTTCACAATGCCGGCCGATGGCGAGGTCCGGCTCGCGGACAACCGGAAAAGAACCGGCAGCCGGCCGATTCGCAGCGAATGGGTGGATCTCGGCTCTGGCGCACGACCCGAGATGCCCGAGCGCCTGCCCACATTTGACCTGACCCACTACGGCACTCCCGCTCCGGACCCAATCGCCGATGCGGCCAGCTTCGACGTTTCAGAGGACCTGACGATTTCGAATCAGGTCGGATTCCGCTACGGGTCCTACGAGTTCGTCCACATGTTCAACGGCAAATCGTTCCCCGATACACCGGTGATCCTCGTCCACGAAGGCGACCGGGTACGGCTGCGATTCATCAACCTGACCGACGAATACCATCCAATCCACCTGCACGGCCACATCATGTCGGTGGTCAGCCGGAACGGTTTCCGTATCGCCGGCAGTCCGGTCCATCTCGACTCGATTCTGGTTGGACCGCACGAGACCTGGGAGGTTGCATTCCTGGCCGACAACCCCGGGCTGTGGATGATCCACTGCCACATCCTGGTTCACGCCGCTTACGGCCTCAGCGCAATGGTCAGCTACCAGGGCATCTGGACTCCGTACACGATCGGCACGGCAAGCGGCAACTTCCCGGAATGACTGGGTTGGCCGCGCTAACTGTTCTTGCGTCAAATCCCGCGCCACCTGCACTGCCGTCCGCGTTCGACTCTCGGCTAGCCTACGTGCTCCTTCTCATCGCCCTAGTGCTGGTCAGCGGCCGGCTGCTCGGCATCCGCGTGTCGTGGGTACGTGGATTGGTTGCCGCCTTCGTCGGTTTCGTAGCCGGCTTCGTCTTTTACTACGGCCAGGCCGTACAGACAGGAAGCACGCCCGATTTTGCGCTCGACTTCGGCGTTCCGGCCCTGGTGGTGACGATGCTCGTGCTGGCCGTCGCCGAGGTCGGGTATCGGCCCGGCGCCATCCCGACGATGCCGACCGGACTCGCCCACGTGCCCAGGCCCTTGAAGGCGATGCGCCGCTACCTGAGGTTTGGCCGCCGGTATCTGCAGGTGCTTTGGATCGTCGCTCGCAACGGGCTCAATCCATACCTGCGCGGCCGCGCTTCGGTGTCCGGGTCGAGTGGTCAGCGCGCCGCCCTTGCCGTGCGGTTCAGGCGGACTCTCGAGGAGAGCGGTGGAGTCTTCATAAAGCTGGGCCAGGTTCTCTCTACGCGCCCTGACCTGCTTCCGCCTGCCTTCATCGCGACCCTGTCTGAGTTGCAGGACTCTGCACCACCTGTGCCTTACGAAATGCTCGAGCCGGTGCTCCGGTCACAGCTCGGAGCCGCACCGGACGAGGTGTTCGCGGAATTCGAGCGGCAGCCGATGGCGGCGGCATCGATCGCGCAGGTTCATCGCGCTCGCCTGAATAGCGGACAAGTCGTGGTTGTCAAGGTCGCCCGCCCGGGTATCACCGAGCTTGTCGAACGGGACCTCGAAATCATCCGCGGCTTCGCGCATGCCTTCTCACAGCGCGTGGCCTGGGCGCGACACGCCGGTGTCGTGGACCTGGCTAATGGCTTTGCGACGGCGGTGTGGGAAGAGACGGACTTTCGGATCGAGGCAGCGAACATCGATGCGGTTTCAGCTGCCGGCGGCGACGAGGTGCGGATTCCACGCGTATTTCCGGCGCTCTCGACCGACCACGTGCTTGTCATGGAATGGCTGGACGGCGTGAAGATTCGCGACAGCCAGGATCTCCTCAACGCTATCGGGGTCGATCGGTCTCAGGTCGCGCGGCGTCTGCTCCGCAGCCTGCTTCGGCAGATCCTCATCGAAGGCGTTTTCCATGCGGATCCCCACCCCGGAAACGTCCTCATCCTGCGCGACGGGACGCCAGCGCTGATCGACTTCGGGTCCGTCGGCCGGCTTGATGTTGCCCAGCAGTCGGCGATGCGCAGCCTGCTGCTTGGTGTTGACCGGCGAGACGCTGCTCAAATGCGCGATGCGCTTGCCGAGCTGGCTGGGGTCCGCGACGCCAGAACCCAGGACGCCCTCGAGCGGGCGCTCAGCCAGATGCTGGCGACTCGCTTGGGCCCGGGTATGCGACCCGGAGCGGAGTTGTTCGCCGATGTCCTGCGCATGCTGGTCGATTTCGAGCTCGCCTTACCACCTCACGTCGCGGCCGTGTTCCGATGCCTGGTGACCGCCGAGGGCACGCTAGCCCAGCTCGCTCCTGGCTTCAGGGTGATCGACGAGTCGCGTTCCGTGGCCGCGGATTTGCTTATAGACAAGGTGACTGTTGCCGGCCTGCGGCAGGCAGCTCGAGATGAGTTTCTGTCCCAATTGCCGATCCTGAGGCGACTCCCGCGGCACCTCGATCAGCTGGCGGGTGCAATCGAAGATGGGCGCCTTTCGATGGCGGTCAGCCTGTTCGGCAGCGAGCAGGATCGTCAGTTCGTCTCCACGCTGGTGGGTCGATCGATCTACGCCTTTCTCGGCGCTTCGATTGCGATTGCGTCGGTGATGTTGTTGTCCGCGCCCGGAGGCCCGCAGTTGTCTCCGGAGGTTTCATTGCCGCATGGACTGGGCTATGCCGGGCTGTTGGTTGGCGCCGTCCTCACTCTTCGCGTAATTGTCGGGGTGGCACGAGATCGTGCCGCTTAGTTCTGGCTGGAGGACACCGATGAACTTCGACAGCTACACCGTGGCGCTGCTCATCCGACGACCAGATGCGCCGTCGCTACCACAGGGAGAAGCGGATGCCTTACAAGACGCTCATATGGCCCACACCGCGGATCTGCATGAGAAGGGCCACCTGCTGGTGGCGGGTCCCGTCTCGAGCGATGACCAGAGCGGTCTTTGCGGATTCTCCATTCTGAATGTCGATCCCGAGCGTGCTCGCGCGCTGAAAGAGGACGATCCCGCTGTTCGCGCAGGCATTTATAGAATCGAAGCCTATCCCTGGATTCTCCCGGCCGGAATCTTGCACTTCACCCCGGGCCGGCTGCCCAGGTCGATGGCGGAAGCTTTCGGTCGCTAGCCGCCGGTTGGGCCGAAGGCTTGCACTTCCTTCTGTTGATGGCGCTGGTCGCAGTGGGTTTGGGCGCGGGTGCGCAAGCAGTCACCGGCATCGGGTTTGCGTTGGTGTGCGCTCCCTTCCTTGTGCTGGCCCTCGGCGGAGACGATGGGGTACGCCTATCCAACCTGTTCGGTATCGCCGTCAACCTGTTGATGCTCGGCGCAGGCGGCTGGAAATCCATCAGCTGGCGAGTGCTGCCGGCTCTGGTGGTTCCGGGAATCCTGGTCGTGCCCCTGGCGGCTTGGCTGATCTCGGGAGACAGCCCGCGAACGCTGTCTCTCATCACAGCGATTCTGGTTCTTGCCGCCGTTGTGGCCTTGACTCGCGGCCTGCGGATCAAAGCCTTGCGGGGACGAGCAGGGGCTACCGTCGCCAGCGTCCTTAGTGGCTCGATGAATGCGATCGGCGGGGTCGCGGGTCCGCCGATCGCCGCGTTCGCGGCGAACCTGGATTGGACCCCAAACGTCCAGCGTGGAACGCTGGCGGCTTACTTCTTGGCCGTGAATGCCGCTGCGGTGCTTGCGCGCGGCGTGCCGCGACTGCCCACAACCATTTTTGTAGAAGGCGTCTCGATGGTCGCCTTGGGCTTTGGCGGGGGCGTCGTCGCAGCGCGGTTCCTGAAATATGGGACGGTGCGTGGCGTCACGCTGGCACTCGCGGGCGGAGGCGCCCTTGCTTCGATCGCCGTTGCACTTCGCTGAGCGTTCGGCGATTCAAGCCGACGCCCCATCGGGGGTTAAGCCCAACCGGCCGCATCGCGCGCGCGTCCTCTTTATGTGGAGGCCTGCCCTTTTTATATGGAGGCCTGCCCTTTATGTGGAGGCCTGCCGCTAGATCACATACCCATTACCAGCAGCACCGGCGACTTGGGAACGGACGGGCGTCCTTGCGACGCACGGTCTGCACCGCGAAGCCCCACTGAGAAATCCAGGACT
>Ga0075426_10003011_pt1 | contig 12027 bp, 8 predicted proteins | sample SoiMethybrSBSTD5_FD_75304 | JGI IMG/M metagenome (GOLD analysis project Ga0075426, IMG submission 75304) | Bulk soil microbial communities from a Populus tree surrounding site in Tennessee, USA - Soil MetaG P. TD hybrid SBSTD5 | ecosystem: Environmental > Terrestrial > Soil > Tree plantation...
CCGACGGCATGGCGGTGCGCATGGCGCTCGGCCGCAAGGTCCAGCTCCATACCACGATGGTCGCCGAGCGGCTGTTCGTCGACCTCCTGCCGGACGACTGGGCCGGGGCGCCGCCGCCCCTGCCACAGGAGGTGGTGGAAGAGCTGGTGCGGCGGACGCGGGTCGCGGAAAAGAAACAGCGCGAGCAGGAGCTGCTCACGCGCGAGCGCCAGTTGGCGCTCACCCCCGTCAGAGTGGCCCATCAGCCGACGTTTTCGCGCTACGTGTTCGAGCTTCCCGAACTGATGCCGATCACGACCGAGCGTGACCGGGACAAGCTGACGCTGGTGTTCGGCCGATTGATGAAGTTCGATCTGGCGACTGCCAAATCGCCATTGCCGCCGATGATCAAGTCGATCGACAGCAAGCCTGGCGATCAGTCGACCGCGGTGACGTTCTCGTTGATCGGCAAGGTCGATGTGCGCAGCTTCCGCGAGGACAACGACTACGTCGTCGACGTGATGACGATCGGCGCCAACCCGAACCGCGCCACCGTCATCCCGCCGACCGCAGCCGCGCGGCCTCCGAGCGGTGAAGATCCGGCGAGCGCAAGGCCCGCGCCGAGGAGCAATGCGCCCGCAGCGCCCGGGGCCCAAGCCGCGATTGCTGCGGCGGCAGCGGCGGTTTCGCCAGCCGCAATGCCGCCGCCGGCCGCCGCACCGTCCCTGTCGCCCGCGCCCGCGCTCCCTGTTGTCGCTGCGCCCGCGGCCGCTGCGCCTGCCGTCGCGGCGCCGTCGGCCGCGACGCCTCCTGTCGCCACGCCTCCTGCGGCCACGCCTCATGCGGCACAGGCATTGCCTGCTCCCGTCGCGCCGCCGGCCGCCCAGCCTCCAGCGCCGCCGGCGACGCCCGGTGCGTCGTTCGCTCCGCCGGTGCCGCCCGCCGCGGCCTCCGCGCCACCGCCAGCTACGGTCCAGGCCGACGCACCGAAGCCGTCCACCGTGCCTGCCCAGGCTGCCGCGCCGGTTCAGACCGCGGCGCCGACGCCGGCGCCGCACGAGCACCATGCCGAGCCTGCCGCGCCGCCCAATCCCAATGCGCCGATTACGGCGGCTCTCGGCTACCAAGGTGACAATCTCAAGCTGACGTTCCCGTTCGGGGCGCCGACGCCCGCCGCCGTATTTCGCCGCGCCGAAACCTTGTGGCTGGTGTTCGACACCCCACAGGCGATCGACGTCACGGCGCTGACCAAGGCCGGCACCGCAAAGATTCGCACCGCGACCGTCACGCCCGAGCGCGACGGCCAGGTCGTGCGCATCGTGCTGGAGCGCCCGCAGCTCGCGAGCTTCGCCCAGGAGGGGACGTCCTGGATCGTGAAGATCGGCGACATCGCGCTCGATTCGACCCAACCGCTGTCGATCGTGCGCAACACGGCCGGCGGAGCGCGCGCAACCGCCATCATTCCGTTCGACAGCCCGCGCACCGTCTACCGGCTCACCGACCCGGAGATCGGCGATACGCTCTTGGTCGTCACCGCCCTGGCGCCAGCGCGCGGCGTGCTCAAGGAGCAGGACTTCGTCGAATTCCGCGCGCTCGCATCGACGCATGGCGTGGTGATCCAGCCGATTGCCGACGACCTCACGGTCGAGATCGCCGCCGACAAGGTCATCGTCGGCCGGCCAGGCGGCCTGTCGTTGTCCGCCGGCAACTCAGGAGGCGCCAAGCTCACCGGCTATCGGCCCGTGGTGTTCGATTCGCAGCTCTGGGGCTTCGATCAGGAAGCGGCGTTCCGCGAGCGCCAGATGAACCTCATCAACGCTGCCGCGATGGCGCCGGAGTCGAAGCGGGCGGCCGCCCGGTTCGAGCTCGCGCGCTTCTATCTCGCGCGCGACATGTACCAGGAAGCGAAGGGCGTTCTCGACGTGGCGTTGAACGGCGAGCATCCGGGTGCTGAAGAGGCGGTCGGGCTGGTGCTGCGCGCAGTCGCCAATATCATGATGCTGCGCAGCGAGGAGGCTCTGCACGATCTCACCAATCCGCTGATCGGCAATCAGCACGATGCGCAGATCTGGCGGGCGGTGGCCTATACGCAGCAGGGCAAATGGGCGGAGGCGCGGGAAGGATTTCGCGATCTCGACACGTCGCTCGGGACGCTGCCACTCGAGCTGCAGCGCTTGGTGCTGGAGGACGCGCTGCGCGCCTCGATCGAGGCGCGTGACTTCGCCGCCGCGGCAAACCAGCTCAACGAATTCGACCAGATCGGGCTCACTTCGTCGCTCGCACCGGCGGTCTCGGTCCTGCAAGGCAAGCTCGCCGAGGCGCTCGGCAAGAACGACGACGCGCTCACCGCCTATCGGGCCGCATCCGATTCGGCCAATCGGCCGGACGCGGCGCAGGGCCGCCTGCGCGAGACCGCGCTGCGCTTTCAGCTCGGCGACCTCAAGCGCGACGACGTCATCTCCGATCTCGAGACCCTCACCACGATCTGGCGCGGCGACGACACGGAGATCGAGGCGCTGCAGCTTCTGGCACGCCTCTATACGGAGGAGTCGCGCTACCGCGACGCCTTCCATGTCATGCGCACCGCGATCAAGGCGCATGCCAATTCCGACCGCACGCGTCGGATTCAGGAAGAGGCGGCAGGAACTTTCGATACGCTGTTTCTCGCCGGCAAGGGCGACGGCATGCCGGCGGTCGACGCGCTGAGCCTGTTCTACGACTATCGCGAGCTCACCCCGATCGGGCGGCGCGGCGACGAGATGATTCGGCGCCTGTCCGATCGACTGGTCTCGGTCGACCTGCTCGATCAGGCGGCCGAGCTGCTGCAGCATCAGGTCGACCATCGCCTGCAGGGGGCGGCCCGCGCGCAAATCGCGACCCGCCTCGCCGTCGTCTATCTGATGAACCACAAGCCGGAGAAGGCGCTGCTCACGCTCAATTCCACGCGCCAAGCGACGGTGACACGGGAGTTGCGCAATCAGCGGCTGCTGATCGAGGCCCGCGCCTTGTCCGACAACGGCCGCGCCGATGTCGCGCTCGAGGTGATCGGCAACCTCGAGGGGAGGGAAGCGACGCGACTCCGTTCGGACATCCTGTGGACGGCCAAGCGCTGGCGCGAGGCGGCCGAGCAGATCGAGCTTCTCTACGGCGATCGCTGGCGCGACTGGCGGCCGCTCAACGAGGCCGAGCGCAGCGATATCCTGCGCGCCGCCATGGGTTATGCGCTCGGCGACGACAAGCTCGGGCTCGATCGCTTCGTCGCCAAATATGCGGCCAAGATGGCGGAAGGGCCGGATCGCCACGCCTTCCAGGTGCTGACGTCGCCCGATACGGCGGACGCGCAGGAATTCCGCAAGATCGCCCGGGCCGTGGCCGCGACGGACACCCTCGAGGCCTTCCTGCGCGAGATGCGCGCGCGCTATCCGGAGACCGGCTCGTTCACGCCCGCCAACGCCGCCGCCGCGCCGACTCCGCAATCGGTCGCGCCAGGCCCGAGCCCGAGGCGGACCGGCGCGCTGGCGAAGCCGACGCACACGGCTGCGCGCTGAGGCGCAGCCTCGGCGCGAACGAAGCAAAAGCAATCGCATCCCGCTTGCGTCGAGATTGCCGCGTCGCGCGTCGCGCGCCTCGCAATGGCGGCTAGGTGCCGTAGCTCTGCACGAGGCTGCCGGCGACCAGGCTCCATCCGTCGACCAGGACGAAGAAGATCAGCTTGAAAGGCAGCGATACAGCGACGGGCGGCAGCATCATCATGCCCATCGACATCAGCACCGACGCCACCACGAGGTCGATGATCAGGAAGGGCAGAAAGAGCAGGAATCCGATCTCGAAAGCGCGCTTGAGCTCCGAGATCATGAAGGCCGGGACCAGCACGCGCAGCGACATGTCCTCGGGCGTCGCCGGCTGCGCCTCGTGGGCCATGTCGACGAACAGCCGCAAGTCCTTGTCGCGCACGTTTTTCAGCATGAAGGCGCGCAGGGGCCCGGCCGAGCGCTCGAAGGCCTGCTCGGTCGTGATCTGGTTGTTGATCAGCGGCTTGACCCCGACATCATAGGCCCGCTCGAACGACGGAGCCATGACGAACCCGGTGAGGAAGAGGGCGAGCGAGATCAGCACCGAATTGGGCGGCGCGGTCGCCGTCCCGAGCGCGGTGCGCAGGAGCGAGAGCACGACCACGATACGGGTGAAGGAGGTCACCATCACCAGGATCGAGGGCGCGAGCGAGAGGACGGTGAGGAGCGCGATCAGCTGGATGACGCGCTCGGTCAGGCCGCCGCCCTGGCCGAAATTGATGCTGATGTCCTGAGCGCCAGCCGGCGTAACCAGTCCGAGGATCACCGCTACCGCGACCGCCACCGTCGTGAGACGGACGCAGCGGCCGATCGGCGCGTGCGTCACGTCTTTGCTGAAGGACGGCCGAGCAAGCTCGCCATCTCCTGCTCGAGGCTGTCGAAGGCCGCTTTCGGCGCGGGCTTGGCAGCGGGCTTGGGCACCGGCTTCACAACCGGCTCGGGTCGCGGCGCAGCCGGGACGGCGGCGATGTCTGGGCGCGCCGCCGCCGGGGAGGGCGTCGCCGGCTCGCTCACCGATCGCGGCCGCTGCAGCACGGATTCCAGCCGCTGCGCCATTTCGGCCAGGTTCTGCTCTTCATTCGGAGACAGCGTCGGGACGGCCTGCGGCGTCGTTCGCCGCGCCTCGCCATTGCGCCGGGGAGGCGGCGCCATGGGTGCGTCGGCTTCGGCGAAATTCCGCGACAGATCCGCCACGAGACCGGACAGGCGCTCGGAATTCTGCACGCGGACGACGTTGTCCTTGATGGTTTCGCGCGCAGTCTCCCGCGCGCTCTCTCTTGGGATCTCCCTTGGAATTTCCCTCGGGATCTCTCTTTGGATTTCTCTTGGGATGTCCCTTGGGATGTCCCTTGAGATCTCTCTTGGGATATCCCTTGGAATGTCCCTTGGAATGTCCCTTTGGATATCTCTCGTGCTGTCGCGCCCGTTCTCGCGCTCGGGCGCCCGCTGCATGGGCTCGGGCTGGGCCGCCCAGGGCGCATCCTCGCGCTCGTCCTCCGGCACAGCCGGCGCCGCGCGCTGCGGACGCACGATCGGCTCGGGCTGCAGCGGCCACATGCCGTTCTCGGCGAGCGGCACCGCGCGCGGCAGCGCATCGGGCGTCACCCGCGCGGGCGGCGTCTCGCGCACCGGCACGGCCGGAGTCGCGCGCACGATGTTCTGCTCGATCACGATGTCGCTCGGCCCGCCCGTCATGATCAGATGCTCGACATTGTCGCGGCGGATGAGGAGAAGGCGGCGGCGGCCGTCACCCACCATGGCGACATCGGTGACGCCGAGGCGCGGCTGGCGGCCGCGCGTCGTCACCACGCCGCCGAGCGCGCCGACACCGAAGCGGCGCACCGCATAGATGAAGCCGACGAGCAGCGCGAGGATGATCGGGAATGCGATCGCGAACTTGATCGGCGTCGACAGTTCCGTGCCGAACAGCGTGTCCATGTGACACTCCCCGCCCTCTACGCCCCGTCCCAGGCCCGTCCCACACTGGCCCGCAACATGGTTAACGGCACCGGCAAGATTTGCCGCGCCATGCATGAAGGAATCATTAACACCGAACGCGGCCTCCGTCACAAGTCCTATGTTCGGGAGCGCTTCATCGGTAACGGCGGATGGAGCGCGTCGGCCCATGTGCCGCCGGTTTACCAAGCATTAACCATACACCGGGCAAAGTCTGCCCAGTGGCGCGAGCCGATGCGCCCGGGAGGCTTCATGGCCCTTTCCGATTTTCCGCTGCTGTCCATGCTGCGAACGCGCATGCAATGGCATCAGCAACGCCAGCAGGTGCTGGCTGAGAACGTCGCCAACGCCGACACGCCCGATTACAGGCCCAAGGACCTGGTCGAGCCGAAGTTCCAGCTCACTGCGCCGGGCGTCGCCCCGCTGGGCCTGGCGCGGACCAATCCGGCGCATCTCGCCGCGCTCGGTGATCCCAGCGACTTCCGAAGCGATCCCAACAGGTTCCAGGTGAGGCCGGCGGGCAACGCCGTCAGTCTGGAGGACGAGATGCTCAAGGTGGCGGCGAACCAGATGGACTACCAGGCCGCGACCCAGCTCTACAGCCGCAGTCTCGGCCTGTTCAAACTCGCGAGCGGCAAAGGCTGACGGACTCGAGGAACAAAGCCATGGACTTCGTCAAATCTCTCGCCATCGCCGCCTCGGGACTGCGCGCCCAGGCGGGGCGCATGCGCGTGATCTCGGAAAACATCGCCAACTCCGATTCGGTCGCGCAGACGCCGGGCGGCGACCCCTATCGGCGGCGGGTGCCGACCTTTCGCGCGGAACTCGACCGCACGATCAGCGCCCAGGTGGTGGCGCTCGGTCCGGTGCGCGCCGATCAGAGCCCATTCCAGGTCAAATACGAGCCTGGCAATCCGGCCGCGGACGCGGCGGGCAACGTCAAGTACCCCAACGTCAATCCGATGGTCGAGATGACCGACATGCGCGATGCCCAGCGGTCCTACGAGGCCAATCTCAATGTGGTCGGCGCCACCCGCAGCATGATCCAGCGCACCCTCGACATTCTGCGCAACGGCTGACCAGGAGATCGATGATGGCAACACCCGGAATCGCGGCCGGAGCCTATGCCCGGACGGCACGCATTGCCGATCCGGTCGGCGGCCTCGACAAGGCGATCGGCGGGAACGGGGACGGTCCAAGCTTCGGCGCCGTGCTCAAGGACGCGCTCGGCGCGGTGCGCGAAACGGCGGCCAAGTCGGACGCGCAGTCCCAGGCGCTGGCGACCGGCGCCAACAAGGCGAACATCGTCGATGTGGTGACCGCGGTGGCGGAAACCGAAACCGCGATCAACACGCTGGTCTCGGTACGCGACAAGGTGGTCGCGGCCTACCAGCAGATCATGCAGATGCAGATTTAGCTGGGCTCTCTCGGGGGAGAGGGGCGTGGGGGCGTGCGGACGGGGGTCGGAGTTGAGCGCAATCCAGCTCCGACCCCACCCACCCGCACAGCCGATTGAACCCGCGGTGCCGCGCGCCTTCAGGAGATGACATGACCGGCCCGGAAGTGCTCGACGTCGCCCGCGATTCGATCATGACATTGGTGGTCGTCTCGAGCCCGCTGATGGTGGTCGGGCTGGTCGTCGGCGTCGTGATCTCGCTGTTCCAGGCGCTCACCCAGATCCAGGAAATGACCCTGGTCTTCGTCCCGAAGATCCTCGCCATCTTCGCCGCCATGCTGCTCGCGCTTCCGTTCATGGCCGACGTCCTGCACGGCCTCATGATCCGGGTGGCGGCGCGCATCGTGGCTGGCGGGTGACCTCGGGCGACGCACATGCGCATCGACCTCTCGTTCCTGCCCGCACTCGCCGCGGCCTTCATGCTGGTGTTCGCGCGCGCCGGCACCATGCTCATGCTCCTGCCGGGGATGGGCGAGTCGATGCTGTCGTCGCGCCTGCGCCTCACCGGCGCGGCGGTGCTGGCCGCCGTGATGCTGCCGCTCCATCGCGATGCCTACCACGTCGACCTGCACGCGATCGGCCAGGTGATGGTGATGATGGCCGAGGAGATGCTGATCGGCGCGGTGCTGGGCATGACCGCCCGCCTGACCGTCGCGGCGCTGCAGGTCACCGGTTCGGTGGTGGCGCAGCAGCTCGGGCTCGGCTTCGTCACGGCCGTCGACCCCACACAGGGGCAGCAGGGCCTGATCGTCGGCAATTTCCTCACCCTCCTGGCGCTGACGCTCTTGTTCGCCACCAACCTGCATCACCTGGTCATCGCCGCGCTCGACGACAGCTACTCGTTGTTCGCGCCCGGCGAGGTGCCGCTCACCGGAGACATGGCGGCGCTGATGACGCGGACCGTGGCCGGCTCGTTCCGAATCGGCGTGCAGCTGTCGGCGCCGTTCATCGTGTTCGGCCTCCTGTTCAATGTCGGGCTCGGCCTCGTGTCGCGGCTGATGCCGCAGATGCAGGTGTTCTTTGTCGGCATGCCGCTGTCGATTCTGGCCGGCTTGCTGATCCTGGTCTTCACGCTCGCCGCGATGATGGGGACCTATCTCAACGACATCGAAGGCATTCTGCGCGAGCTCGCGCCCCATGCGGGCCAAGTGCGATAGCCGAGTGAGATAGCGGGGCGCGCCGCCGGGGGCGGGATCGGGCATGGCCGACGAACGCGACGATACAGAGAAGACAGAAGACCCGACCCAGCGGCGGCTCGACGAAGCGATCAAGCGCGGCGACGTCGTCAAGAGCCAGGAGGTCAACGCCTGGTTTGTGCTCGCGGCCTCGGCGCTCGCGCTCCTGGCCTTCTCCGGCTCGATGGGATCGCAGCTCTCGGCGACGATGCGCGGCATCATCGCCAATTCGTACCGGATACCGAGCGACGGCAGCGGCATGCTGCACCTCATGCGTGAGATCGGCCTGGAGATGCTGGCGGCGGTCGCGCTTCCGTTCCTGCTGCTCATGCTGGCCGCGATCGGCGGCAACGCGATCCAGCACCGCATGGTCTGGTCGGCGGAGTCGCTCCGGCCGCAGTTTTCCCGCATCTCGCCGATCGCGGGCGCCGGGCGCCTCTTTTCCAAGCAATCGCTCGCCGCCTTCATCAAGGGCCTCGCCAAGCTGGCGATCGTCGGCACCGTCGCCACGGCTCTGCTGTGGCCGGCGCGCAAGGCCCTGGAAGGCCTGGTCGCGACAGATCCAGCCGCGATCATTCCGTTCACCCGCGGGATGTCGCTGAAGCTTCTTGGCGGCGTGGTCGCGATTCTCGCGATCATCGCGGCGGCGGACTATTTCTTCCAGTACCGCCAGTGGTTCAACCGGCAGAAGATGTCGCTGCGCGAGATCAAGGACGAATTCAAGGAGTCGGAAGGCGATCCGAAGATCAAGGCGAAGATCCGCCAGCTGCGCAGCATGCGAATCAAGAAGCGCATGATGGCAGCGGTGCCGAGCGCGACCGTGGTGATCACCAACCCGACCCATTTCGCCGTCGCGCTGCAATGGGAGCGCGGCATGAATGCGCCGGTCTGCGTCGCCAAGGGCCAGGACCTGATCGCACTGAAGATGCGCGAGATCGCCCAAGAGCATGGGGTGCCGATCGTAGAAAACCCGCCGCTCGCCCGCACCCTGCACGCAACCGTCGAGATCGATGCCGAGATACCCGCCGAGCACTACAAGGCGGTGGCCGAGGTCATCAGCTACGTGATGCGCCTCAACGGTGCCTTGCGGCGCTCGCCCTGACGGCCGCAATCACGCGAGGCTTGAGGGCGGGGCCCCTGTCCTCCCGTCGCAGCGCACGCGATACCGCTCGGCCGGCAATTGGCGATTCACATGATGGGTTTCGCTCGGCTCAACCCATCCTGCGTTGTCGCAACTGACTCCCGGACAGGCTCGGATGCCCACAGGTTCCCGGCTTCCGCGCCGCAGTATCGCCGCGAGGCCGGCATTATCCCTTGCACGTGCGACCGCGCCCCCTTGCGGAAACTGCCTCGACTGGGGCACTGAAAGGGCGCACGGTATCGGGCGCGGGAATCACGAACCCAGGATGGCGAGCGAGAGCGCGAGCGAGAGGGTGGGCGGCGAACGCCGCGGCAGCATCGGCTTGGTGCTGCTCGTCGCCGTCGTGCTTATCGCCGCCGCCATGGGCCTGACGTTCGTCGGCCGCGACCAGGGCCAACCCTACATTCTCGGCCTGCTCGCCATTCTCGGCATGGTCGGCGTGTTTTCGCTGTTCGCCATCGCGGCCGGCATCCTGCAGCTCGCCGGCAAGGACCGCGCCAGCCCGCTCCTTTCTGCGCTCACCGAAGGCGCCTTCGACGGCATCGCGGTCACCGACCCGTCCGGCCGCGTCATCTATACCAATGCGGCCTACCGGGCGCTGACCGACGCGGCCGGCCCCGACGATGTGCGCCCGGTCGAGCGCGTCTTCCTCGGCGATCCCGACGTGTCCGAGGCGATCTACCGCCTGGTCAAGGCGGCGCGCGAGGGGCGCCGGCTGCAGGAGGAGGTGCGCGTCGCCGGGTTGCGCGGCGAGCCGGCGCGCTGGCTGCGGATGCGGGTGCGCCCGCTGGGCGAGGCTGGGCGCGAGGCGCGCACCGCGGTGTGGTCGATCGCCGACGTGACGCGGGATCGCGACCGCAACGAGACCGCCTTCCAGGGGCTGCAGCACGCGATCGACTATCTCGACCACGCGCCGGCCGGCTTCTTCTCGGTCGATGCGTCCGGCTATATCGGCTACCTCAATGCGACGCTCGCCGGCTGGCTCGACTACGATCTGGCGCAGGTCGGCTCCGGCGGCCTCAAGCTCACCGATATCGTGCCGGGCGACAGCGCGGCGCTGTTGACCGCGTTCACGGCCGAGCCCGGCGACGTCAAGACCGAGGTGCTCGATCTCGACCTCAAGACCCGCGGCGGCAAGACGCTTCCGGTGCGGCTCTATCACAAGGTCGCCTTCGCGGCCGATGGCAGTCCCGGCGCCTCGCGCACCCTGGTGCTCAACCGTGCCCGCGACGACGGCACCGATCCGCAGCGCGCCGCCGAGGTGCGGTTCTTCCGCTTCTTCCATAATACCCCGCTCGCCATCGCCACCGTCGATGCGACCGGCCGGATCGTGCGCACCAATGCGCTCGCCGCCCGCATGTTCCAGGGCATTCTCCGGGGCGAGGCGGAGGGCCGGTCGATCCTGAATCTCGTTAATCCGGCCGGGCGCTCGGCGGTCGAGGCCGCCATCGCCAGCGCGGCAGCCGGGCAGGGCGACATCGCGCCGATCGACGCTGCGCTCGCCAGCAACAGCGCCAAGGCTCCGGTCAATCCCGCCATGGCGGGCGAGGACGAGCGGTGGGCGCGTTTCTACGTGACGCCGGTCGAGGACGCCCAGGGCGACCACGAGGCGGCGATCGTCTACGCGCTCGACACGACCGAGCAACGCAAGCTGCAGCATGATTTCAATCAGGCGCAGAAGATGGATTCGGTCGGCCAGCTCGCGGGCGGCATGGCGCACGACTTCAACAACCTGCTGCAAGCGATTACGCTCGCGACCGATTTCCTGCTCACGACGCATCGGCCGACCGACCCGTCGTTCCAGGACATCATTCAGATCAAGAACACGGCGAGCCGTGCGGCGAGCCTGGTTCAGCAGCTCCTCGCATTTGCCCGCAAGCAGACGCTGATGCCGCAGGTGCTCGACCTCGGCGACGAGCTGAGCGATCTCTCGATCATGCTCAAGCGCCTGATCGGCGAGAAGGTCATCTTGCCCGACATTGTCCGTCCACGCGACCTTTGGCGGGTCAGGGTGGACAAGAATCAGCTCCAGCAGGTGATCGTCAATCTCGCGGTCAATGCCAGTCACGCCATGCCGGATGGCGGCAAGCTGACGATCAGGACCGGCAACGTGTCGGCGGAGGAAGCCGGTCGCTTTGCCTACAAGGGCATGCCGGCGGCGGATTATGTGATGGTCGAAGTGACCGATACCGGCACCGGGATCGCGCCGGAGATCATGGACAAGATCTTCCTGCCGTTCTTCTCGACCAAGGCGGTGGGCGAGGGCAAGGGACTCGGCCTGTCCTCCGTCTATGGGATCATCAAGCAGACAGGCGGGTTCATCTATCCCGAATCGGAAGTCGGCAAGGGCACCACCTTCCGCATCTTCCTGCCGCGGCTCGTGGCGGGCGCCGAGGAGTCGCTGGCGCAGCAGCCGGCGGCCGCGACCGGCGCGCCGGCCGTCGCCGATGAGGGCGCGCAGCCTGCGCCGGCCGACGATACGGGCCAGGGGACGATCCTGCTGGTCGAGGACGAGAAGGACCTGCGCGCGCTCAATGCGCGGGGCCTCGCGTCGCGCGGTTACACCGTGCTGCAGGCGAGCAACGGTGTGGAGGCGATCGAGGCGCTCGAGCGTCACGACGGCAACGTCGATCTCGTCGTCTCTGACGTGGTCATGCCGGAGATGGACGGCCCGGCGCTGCTCAAGGAGCTGCGGCGGCGGCGGCCGGACCTCAAGATCATCTTCGTGTCGGGCTACGCCGAGGAGGC
>Ga0075426_10003012_pt1 | contig 12026 bp, 12 predicted proteins | sample SoiMethybrSBSTD5_FD_75304 | JGI IMG/M metagenome (GOLD analysis project Ga0075426, IMG submission 75304) | Bulk soil microbial communities from a Populus tree surrounding site in Tennessee, USA - Soil MetaG P. TD hybrid SBSTD5 | ecosystem: Environmental > Terrestrial > Soil > Tree plantation...
GAGCCGCGCAAGGCGGATGCCATCGTGCGTGCCGCCGATGAGGTCCTAGCGGGCCGGCACGACGCCGAGTTTCCGCTGGTCGTCTGGCAGACCGGCTCCGGCACGCAGAGCAACATGAACGTCAACGAGGTGCTCGCCAACCGCGCCTCGGAACTGCTCGGCGGGGAGCGCGGGCAGAAGCGCCTGGTGCATCCCAACGACGACGTCAACATGGGGCAGTCGTCGAACGACGTGTTCCCGACAGCGATGCACATCGCCGCGGCGCGCGCCATCCAAGACGAGCTGCTGCCGGCAACGCAGCTGCTGCGCGCCACGCTCGCGCGCAAGCGCGATGCCTTCGCGCAGCTGATCAAGATCGGCCGCACGCATCTGCAGGACGCGACGCCGCTTTCGCTCGGGCAGGAATTTTCAGGCTATGTCGATCAGCTGGCACAGGCCGAGGAGGCGCTGCGTGCAGCGCTGCCGGGGCTTTGCCGCCTGGCGATCGGCGGCACCGCGGTGGGTACCGGGCTCAATACGCACCCGCAATTTGCCGCTCGCGTGTGCGAGCTGCTGGCCGCGGAGACCCGCCTTGCATTCATCGAGGCGCCGAACAAGTTCGCGGCGCTCGCCGGCCACGAGGCGCTGATTTTTGCGCACGGCGCGATGAAGACGCTCGCCGCCGCGTTGTTCAAAATCGCGAACGATGTGCGGCTGCTCGCCTCCGGGCCCCGCTCGGGCCTCGCGGAGCTGCGTATTCCTGAAAACGAGCCCGGCAGCTCGATCATGCCGGGCAAGGTCAACCCGACACAGGCTGAAGCGCTCACCATGCTGTGCCTGCAGGTGATGGCGAATGACGTTGCGGTCAACCTCGGCGGCGCTTCCGGCCACCTCGAGCTCAACGTCTACAAGCCGCTCATCATCCATGCCTTCCTGCAAAGTGCGCGGCTCCTCGCCGACGGCGCGCGCTCGTTCGAAGAGCATTGCGCGCGCGGCATCGAGCCCGACGCCCAGCGCATCGGCGAGCTCCTCAGCCGATCGCTGATGCTCGTCACCTCGCTCGCTCCGCACATTGGCTACGACCGCGCTGCCGAAATCGCCAAGAAGGCGCACCGTGAAGGCACCACGCTGCGCGAGGCGGCGCTCGCCTTGGGCTACGTCAGCGCCAGCGACTTCGATCGCTGGGTGCGGCCCGAGCTGATGATCGGCCCGTCGGGCGGCTAGTTGCTGATCGTCCTCATCTCCGGACGGGGCAGCAACATGCAGGCGCTCGTCGAAGCCGGGCTGCCGGTCAACGCAGTGATCAGTAACCGCGGCGATGCCGGCGGTCTGGACTATGCGCGCGCCAAAGGCATCGCCACCGCCGTGGTCGAGCATCGCGCCTTTGCCGAGCGAGCGAGCTTTGAAGCGGCGCTCGAGCGCGAGATCGCGCGCTTCAAGCCGCGGCTGGTCGCGCTCGCCGGCTTCATGCGCGTACTGAGCGGCGCGTTCGTCGAGCGCTACCGCCATCGCATGCTGAATATCCACCCGTCGTTGCTGCCCGCGTTCGCGGGGCTCGATACGCACGCGCGCGTGCTCTCCGCCGGCGCGAAGGTGCACGGCTGCACGGTGCATTTCGTGACGCCGGAGCTCGACAGCGGGCCGATCGTGATCCAGGCCGTGGTGCCGGTGCGACCGCACGACACGGTGGAGGAGCTCGCGGCGCGCGTCCTGCGCCAGGAGCATGTGATCTACCCGCGCGCAGTGCGCTGGTGCCTTGAGGACCGGCTTGTCATCCAGGACGGGGTGGTGCGAGTTAAAGGTAATGATGCGCAACTGGTCATGGCTGCTGATTAGTTTCGCCGCCGCGGCTCACGCCGAGCCGCCGCGCCAGCTCGAGATCGCCTTCACCATGAGCCGCAACGGCTCGCCGATGGCCGAGGTGGTGGAGCGGCTCGAGTACGGGCAAGGCAATTACAAGCTTACCGAGACCTGGAAGGGCAAGGGCATCTATGCGCTGCTTGGCTCCGCCCGGCGTGTGAGCCAGGGCAGCCTCGACGACAGCATCCTGCGGCCGCGCGAGTTTTTCGACGAGCGCTCCGGCCGCGACACCGCACGCGCCTGGTTCGACTGGAACGCGAAAACCCTCACCATGCAGTACAAGAGCAGCAAGCAGAGCGAGCCCCTGCCGGCCAATGCGCAGGACCGGCTTTCGTTCCTGTTCGCGCTCTCGCTCGTGCCGGGAAAGGCGAGTTCAGTGAGCTATACCGTGGCCGACGGCAAAGGCCTCTCACGCCACGTCTACAAAGTGCTTGGACGTGAGCGCGTGCGCACCCCGGCCGGCGAGTTCGACACGGTCAAGGTTGCACGACAGAGCGATGAGCGTGACAGCGCCGAACTGTGGCTCGCGGCCGAGCGTGCGTTCGTCCCGGTGCGCCTGCTGGTCGTCGACAAAGACGGCACGCGCTACGAGCAGCTGGCGACGCGCATCTCGCAGTGAGACTCGCGGGCGCGCTCGTCCGTCATGCCGAGGTGGCATTGAAGGAGCTGTTGCGCTTCGCCGGCCCTGCGGACCAGGTGCTGTCGCGCTATTTTCGCGCGCACAGCGAGCTCGGGCAGCGCGATCGCGCCTTCATCGCGGAAACCTGCTTCGCGGTACTGCGCCGTCGCCGGTCGCTCGAGGCAGCGGCCGGTTCCGCCGAGGCGCGCGCGCTTGTGGCGGCGGCGCTCGCCCGGGTGCTCGGCTTTTCGGGGCGCGCGCTCGGCGAGCTTGTCGATCCCGCGCTCATCGAGCGCCTGCGCAGCGCGCCCGCCGACGCGTGGCCCGATGCGGTGCGCGCCGACCTGCCCGACTGGTTATGGCAGCGCGTCGCCGCCGAGCGCGGGCGCGATGAGGCGATGGCACTCGCCCAGGGGCTCCTGAACCCCGCACCGCTCGATCTGCGCGTCAATCTGGCGCGCGTCAGCCGTGAGGACGTGCTCGCCCGTCTCTCGGCGGACGGCATTGGGGCGAGCGCCACGCCTTACTCGCCGGCGGGCGTGCGCCTCGCCGAGAAGCCGGCGATCAATCATCACTCGCTCTTTCGCGACGGCCTGGTTGAGGTGCAGGACGAGGGCAGCCAGCTATTGGCCTTCATCCTCGCGCCACGTCGCGGCGAAATGATTGCCGACTACTGCGCGGGGGCGGGCGGCAAGACGCTCGCCCTCGCGATGCTGATGCGCGGCAGCGGCCGCGTTTATGCGATGGACATATCGGCGAAGCGCCTCGCCGCGCTCGGCGCCCGCGCTGCGCGCGCGCAAGTGAATAACATCCACTCGATTGCGCTCGCGGGCGATAACGATGCGCGGGCGAAGCGCCTCGCGGGCAAGCTCGAGCGCGTGCTGGTCGATGCGCCCTGCAGCGGCTTCGGAACGCTCAGGCGCAATCCCGACCTCAAATGGCGTCTCGCTGCGGACGCGATCGCGGAGCTCGTGCAGAAGCAGCGGCAGATCCTCGCGGCGGCCGCGCGGCTGATAAAGCCCGGCGGGCGGCTGCTCTATGCCACCTGCAGCATCCTGCGCGAAGAAAACGACGCGGTGGCCGACAATTTCCAGGCGGCGCACCCCGGGTTCAAGCCCCTTGCCTGCAGCGAGCTGCTGGCGGGCCAGCGCATCGCGCTCGATACCGGGGAGCGGCTTCGGCTCGCGCCGCACCTGCATGGCACCGATGGGTTTTTCGCTGCTGCTTTCGAGCGCTCCGCCGCGTCGTCATGACCCGACAAAAAAACCTTTTGGCACGAGGGGTTACAGGATGGGCGGGGGTTCGCGTACAATGCCGGGCGCCGCTCAAAAATGACCATTAAAGGCACTCCGACTGCATGATCTTTTCCGGCTGGTTTGACCTCCCCTGGTGGGGGCTCGCGCTCGTGGCGCTCGGCACCACGCATGTCACCATTGCAGGGGTCACGATCTACCTGCACCGCTGCCAGGCGCATCGTGCGCTTGATCTCCATCCGATTGCGGCGCATTTCTTCCGCTTCTGGCTCTGGCTTACCACCGGCCAGGTGACCAAGGAATGGGCGGCAATCCACCGCAAGCACCACGCCAAGGTCGAGACGGCCGAAGACCCGCACAGCCCGCAGATCTACGGCATCAACCGCGTTCTGTGGGGCGGCGTGTTCCTGTACCGCAAAGAGTCCTACAACCAGGAGACGCTCGATCGGTACGGCCATGGCACGCCGGACGACTGGATCGAGCGGCACCTTTACACGCCGCACTCGTTCATCGGCGTTTTCTTCCTGCTCGCCTTCGATCTCGCCGCGTTTGGTCTCGTGCCCGGCGTGCTGATCTGGCTCGTGCAGGCGGCGTGGATTCCTTTCTGGGCCGCCGGCGTCATCAACGGCGTCGGACATTACTTCGGCTATCGCAGCTACGACGTCGCCGACGCCAGCACCAACATCGTGCCTTGGGGCATCCTGATCGGCGGCGAAGAGCTGCACAACAATCACCACGCCTTCGCCTCGTCGGCGAAGCTCTCGTCGAAGTGGTACGAGTTCGATATCGGCTGGCTCTATATCCGCCTGCTGAGCGCGCTCGGCCTCGCGACGGTGAAGAAAGTGGCTCCCAAGCCGCGCTTCGCCGAGCCGCGCGCGGTCGATTTCGATACGCTGCATGCTGTCATCGCACATCGCTACGACGTGCTTTCGCGCTATGCGAAGTCAGTGAAACAGACTTATGCGCACGAGCTCGCACGCCTGCGGCGCTGGTCGCCGCGCGATGCGGAAGTCCTCGGATCGCTGAAGCGCGCGCTGCTGCGCGGTCAGGCTGCGGCCGGCGCAGAGGCGCACAAGGTCGCCGAGGCGCTGAAGAAATCGCGCGCGCTCGAGATCACGCTCGCCATGCGTCACGAGCTGGCGGCGCTGTGGGAGCGCTCCAGTGCGTCGAAGGAACAGCTGCTGCGCCAGCTCCAGGACTGGTGCCGGCGTGCTGAAGCGAGCGGCGTCGCACCGCTGGTCGCGTTTTCCGAGCGGCTGCGCTCGTACGCCATCGCTTAGCAACGAAGATACCCGCCTAGCAGTTCCTTCTACACCTTAAGCACGCGCGCGCTATGTCGGCGCGTGTCCGCGCGGCCGAAGGCGCGGCAGTTGTAATGCCGCGGTGACAAAAAGAAGCGCGGATCCTCTATACCAAGCTCGCGAAGTGCCCGCTTAGCATCGGCCGGTCTTCTTACTTGCGGGTCGCAATCATGAAACACTCGTTGATCGCAGCACTTACCGTAGCAGCCGTCGGTTCGTTCGCCTCACTCGCGTCGTACGCGCAGTCGAGCGACAGCAACACGCTGCAGATGCCCTACCAGAAGCAGTTCTGGAGCACCGGTCACGCCGGCTTGCAGATCGGCCGCTCCAAGGTGGATGTGGACTGCCCGCCGGGAGCGACGTGTGACGACACGGCCAACGCTTTCAAGGCATTCGCCGGCGGCCGGTTCAATAACATTTTCGGCGGCGAAGTGAGTTACCTGAAGACCTGGGACTTCGACCGCACCACCGGCAACATGAATCTGCAGGCGGTGAACTTCGGCTTGCTCGCCGGCGTGCCCTTCGGACCGAACAAGAACTCCTCGATCTTCGCCAAGGCCGGGGTGCTATGGGGCCATGCGGAGGCGGGTAGCGCGAGCCAGAACGGTTGGGGCGGCAGCTATGGCCTCGGAGCGACGATGGGCGTGACGCGCAACTGGGCGGTGCGGCTCGACTGGGACCGCTACCGCTTCAAGCTGCCGAGCAGTGGCGGCGACCGCGAAAACCTCGATTCGGTGTTTATCGGCGCGCAGTACACCTTCGGCAATCCGAGCTGACCGAAGCGCTACGCAAAAAAGCCCACCATGCGGTGGGCTTTTTTTATTTCAGCTTGGTTTCTTTGTAGATGACGTGCTTGCGCGCCTTGGGGTCGTACTTCTTGATTTCCAGCTTGTCCGGCGTGGTGCGCTTGTTCTTGGTCGTGGTGTAGAAGTGGCCGGTGCCGGCCGAGGATTCGAGCTTGATTTTCTCGCGCATGGCTCAGCCTTTCTGCTTTGATTGCGCCTTGATCTCGGCCAGCACGGTCTCCAGGCCGACCTTGTCAATGCGCCGCAACCCGGCCGTGGATACGCGTAGCCGCACCCAGCGGCTCTCGCTCTCCAGCCAGAAGCGCCGGTAATGCAGGTTCGGCTGGAACGTGCGGATGGTCTTGTTGTTGGCGTGCGAGACGAGGTGACCCTTCATCGGCTTTTTGCCGGTGACTTGGCAGACGCGGGACATCGGGTACTCCGGAATTCGCGAAAGGCGCGGATTATACAGGCTTTCTAGAGCAATCCGCGCTCTGCAAACGATACCGCCTGGGCGCCTGCGATGACGAAATGATCGAGCACCTTGACCTCCACCAGCGCGAGTGCGTTCACCAGATCCCGCGTGAGGAGCTCGTCCGCGCGGCTGGGCTCCGCCACGCCCGATGGATGGTTGTGCGCGAAGATCACCGCCGCCGCGTTGAGCCGTAGCGCAGTCCTGACGATCTCGCGCGGATAGACGCTCGTCTGCGTCAACGTGCCGGTAAACGCGACGTCAAAGTCGATCGCCTTGTGCTGCGCGTCGAGCCAGATGCAGACGAATGCTTCTTCCTTGCGTGCCGCGAGCTTGAGCCGTAGGTAGTCACGCACCGCTGTTGGGGAAGTCAGTGCGGCGCTCTGCTTGAGCTTTTCCTGCAACGCCCGACGCGCGAGCTCGATCGCGGCGCCGAACTGCGCGCGCTTCGCCGGTCCCAGGCCCTTGATCGTCTCGAGCTCCGCGCCTGCTTCCAGGAGTCGCGTGACGCCTTCGCATTGCGTCAGAAGATCATGGGCCAGGTCCACCGCGCTCTTGCCGCGCACGCCCGAACGCAGCAGTACTGCGACAAGTTCCGCGTCGCTCAGCGCCGCGGCCCCCTGGGCGAGCAGCCGTTCACGCGGCCGGTTCTCCGGCCGCATCTCAGTGATTCTCATGGCTTGGGCTTAAAATCCTCATCCCCTTAACGGGCGCAGGGCTCATGGCGTTGACCGGAAAGAAGCTGCTGCTCGGCATTACCGGCGGTATCGCCGCTTACAAGGCGGCCGAGCTCACGCGCCTGCTCGTCACCGCCGGGGCCGATGTGCGCGTGGCCATGACGGAAGCTGCCACGCATTTCATTACCCCGACGACGATGCAGGCGCTCTCCGGGCAGGCCGTGTGGACCGATCTGTGGGACGCGCGCGTGCCGGATGCCATGGGGCACATCGAGCTATCGCGCGATCGCGACCTCGTCGCCATCGTGCCGGCAAGCGCCGACTTCATCGCCAAGCTGGCCAACGGCCTCGCCGACGATCTCTTGTCGAGCCTGAGCCTCGCGCGCCGCTGCCCGTTGCTGGTGGCGCCGGCAATGAACGTCGAGATGTGGCAGAACGCGGCAACCCAGCGCAACGTTGAGCGCCTGCGCGCCGACGGCATCGCCATTGCCGGGCCGGCGGCAGGCGACCAGGCGTGCGGCGAGGTGGGACTCGGCCGGATGCTCGAGCCGCGCGATATCGCCGCCGAAATCGAGGCGCTGCTCGGGCCGAAGGCGCTCGCCGGGAAGCGAGTGCTGGTCACGGCCGGTCCCACCGAGGAGCCTGTGGATCCGGTGCGGGTCCTGACCAATATTAGCTCCGGGAAGATGGGCTACGCCGTGGCACGCGCCGCGCACGAGGCGGGCGCGCAGGTGACGCTGATCAGCGGCCCGGTGGCGCTGCCGACGCCGGCGGGCGTCTCGCGCATCGATGTGCGCACCGCCGATGAGATGTTCAGTGCGGTGAAAAAGGCTGCGCCGGCGAGCGACGTATTCATTTCCGTCGCTGCGGTTGCCGACTACAAGGTGAAGGAGCCGTCGCCGCGCAAGATCAAGAAGGCGAATGGACGCGCCGTCACCCTGGAGCTGGTCGAAAACCCGGACATCCTGGCCTACGTCGCGCACATGAAGGACGCGCCGTTCTGCGTCGGCTTCGCCGCGGAAAGCGAGGACCTCGAGCGCAACGCCGCGCAGAAACGCGCCCAGAAGGGCATTCCGCTACTGGCAGCGAATCTCGCGCAGCAGGCGTTCGGCGCCGACGACAACGCCATCAAGCTCTACGACGAGCGCGGCGCGCACGACCTCGGGCGCGGGCCGAAGCTCGAGCTGGCGCGCAAACTCGTCGCGCATATCGCCGGCGTCCTGCCGCACGCAAAATGAGAAAACTGCAGGTGCGCATCCTCGACCAGAGGATCCGCGGCATGCTGCCGCATTACGCTACGCCCGGGGCGGCGGGGCTCGATCTGCGCGCCTGCATCGATGCGCCGCTTACGCTCGGCCCGGGGGAAAGCGAGCTGGTGTCCTCCGGCATTGCCATCCACGTCGGCGATCCAGGCCATGCCGCCGTCATCCTGCCGCGCTCCGGACTGGGCTCGAAGCATGGCATCGTGCTCGGCAACCTGGTGGGCCTGATCGACTCCGATTACCAGGGACCGGTGACGATCTCGGTCTGGAATCGCGGCGCCGCGCCGTTCACCATCCAGCCGCTCGATCGCATCGCCCAGCTGGTCGTCGTACCGGTGGTGCAGGTCGAGTTCGAGGTGGTGGAGGAGTTCGCCGCCAGCGCGCGTGGCGCCGGCGGCTTTGGCTCGACGGGGCGCTAAGCCGCGGCGAGCGCCTGCTAGGCGAACATATCCGCCCAGATGTTGCGCGCCCAGCTCCATGCATAGGCGCCTTCGAGCTCGCTGCGCGCGGCCGATACGCCGCCCGCGCCCTTGACCGGCAGGATGGTGTTCTGTGTCGCGTCGTACTGGTGGACCGAGGCGACGTGGATCACTTCGCGATCCGAGACGAAGCTGTAGCAGGTGTTGTTCATCAGCGGGCTCGGATTGGGCTCACGGCCGTTCAGCAGCTCGACCAGCGCCGCCGCGCACACCTTGGCATGCGCGTTCGCCATATGGCCCGATTTCGGCATGCCGGAGGCCGACAGCGTGGCGTCGCCCAGCACATGGACGCCCTTCACCACTTTCGATTCCATCGTGCGCCAATCGACATCGCACCAGCGGTTGGCGGTGGTGATGACGCCGGCCTGCAGCGCAATATCGCCCGCGCGCTGCGGCGGCACGACGTTCAGCACATCGCCTTTCATCGTGTCGAAATCGGTGCGCACGCTCATCGTCGCCGGATCGACCGCCACGACCTTGGCGTTCGCGTGGTAATCGATGATGCCGGGATAGAGCTCCTGCCAGGCGCGCTTGAAGAGTGGGCCCTTTGAGGTGACGTCCGGATTGGCGTCGAGCACAAGCACCTTCGAGCGCGGCTTGGCACGCTTGAAGTAGTGCGCGACCTGGCAGGCGCGCTCGTACGGGCCCGGTGGGCAGCGATAGGGCGCGACCGGCACAGTGAGGAGGTAGACGCCGCCATCGGGCATGGCCTCGAGCTGGCGGCGCAGCTCCACCGTTTGCGGGCCGGCCTTCCACGCATGCAGGACACGCGGCTCCGCCCCCTGGTAGCCCGCCACCTCGCCATAGAGGAAATCGACGCCCGGCGAAAGCACCAGCCGGTCGTAGGCGAGGGTGGTACCGCCGGCCAGGGTGACCGTGCGCTTGCCGCTATCCACGGCGAGCGCGTCGGCCTTGACCATGCGCACGCCGTGCTTGCGCAAGCCGTCGTAGCCGCGCGTGATGTCCTGCATCGTGCGGTTGCCGCCGAGCACGAGGTTGGAAATCGGGCAGGAAATGAATTCGCTGCCGCGCTCGACCACCGTGACGTCGATCGCCGGATCCCACAGCGCCACATATTTCGCCACCGTGGCGCCGCCGTAGCCCGCGCCGATCACCACGACGCGCGCCTTCGGCGCGCGAGCGGGGGTTGCGCAGCCGGCGAGCGTGGCGGCACCGGCGAGCAGCAGGAACCGGCGGCGCTTCATCGTGGCCTCCGCGAGAAGTAATCGGCGATGAGCTCGATCTGCGCGTCGCTGTAGCCCTTGGCAAGCTGCGGCATCACCGTCGCCTGCCGCGTGCCATCGCGGAACGCTTTCATCTGCGCGACGATGTGCTCCTTCGGCAGCCCGGCGAGCGGCACGACCTCCGCGGCGACGCTGCGGCCATCGGGGCCATGGCAGCTCGCGCAGGTCGCGGCAAGGCTGCGCGCCACAGGATTGTCCTGGGCGTGTGCGGCCGCCGCCGCAAGCGCGAACGCCAGCGCAACCAGTTTGACGGTCATGGAGTCCTCCGCGCGGCGAAGCGTACTGCCGGGCGCCGAAAAAGCAAAGGCCGCGCGAGGCGGCCTTTGGCCCTCGAGCCAACCTGGATATCAGGTGACCGGCGCGGCTTCCTCTTCGAACGTGAGCTTGATCTGCTCGTTCTCGCCGATGTCGATCATCACTTTGCCGCCGTGCTGCAGCCGTCCGAACAGCAGCTCGTCGGCGAGCGCACGGCGGATGGTGTCCTGGATGAGGCGCGCCATCGGCCGCGCGCCCATCAGCGGATCGAAGCCCTTCTTCGCGAGATGCGCCTTGAGCGCGTCGGTGAACTGCGCCTCGACCTTCTTTTCGGCGAGCTGCTCATCGAGCTGCATCAGGAACTTCTCGACCACGCGCATGATGGTCTTCTCGTCGAGCGCGCCGAACGAGATGATGGCGTCGAGCCGGTTCCTGAACTCGGGCGTGAACATCTTCTTGATCGCTTCCATCTCGTCGCCCGGCTTGACCGACGGGGTAAATCCCATCTGCGTCTTGGCGAGCGACTCGGCGCCGGCGTTGGTCGTCATCACGATGCAGACGTTGCGGAAGTCGGCCTTGCGGCCGTTGTTGTCGGTGAGCGTGCCGTGGTCCATCACCTGGAGGAGCACGTTGAAGATGTCCGGGTGCGCCTTCTCGATCTCGTCGAGCAGCAGCACCGAATACGGCTTCTTGGTGATCTGCTCGGTCAGGAGGCCCCCCTGCTCGAAGCCGACATATCCCGGCGGGGCGCCGATCAGGCGGCTCACCGCGTGCCGCTCCATGTACTCCGACATGTCGAAGCGGATCAGCTCGATGCCCATGCAGTAGGCGAGCTGGCGCGCCACTTCCGTCTTGCCGACGCCGGTCGGGCCGGAGAAGAGGAAGTTGCCGATCGGTTTTTGCGGGTTGCCCAGACCCGAGCGCGCCATCTTGATGGCCGAGGAAAGCGCATCGATCGCCTTGTCCTGGCCGAACACGACGGCCTTCAGATCGCGGTCGAGATTGGCGAGCGCGCTGCGGTCATCGGTCGAGACGCTCCGCGGCGGGATGCGCGCAATCTTGGCGATGATCTCCTCGATCTCAGCCTTGCCGATGATGCGTTTCTGCTTCGCCTTGGGCGCGATGCGCTGTGCGGCGCCCGCTTCGTCGATCACATCGATCGCCTTGTCGGGCAGGTGACGGTCGTTGATGTAGCGCGCGGAGAGCTCGGCCGCCGTGGTCAACGCATTGGCGGTGTACTTGACGCTGTGGTGCGCCTCGAAGCGCGTCTTGAGGCCCTTCAGGATCTCGACCGTCTCGTCGACCGAAGGCTCGACCACGTCGATCTTCTGGAAGCGCCGCGACAGCGCATGGTCCTTCTCGAAGACGCCGCGGTACTCGTTGTAGGTGGTCGCGCCGATGCACTTCAGCTGGCCGGTGGAGAGCACCGGCTTCAGCAGGTTGGACGCGTCCAGCGTGCCGCCCGAGGCGGCGCCGGCGCCGATCACCGTGTGGATCTCGTCGATGAAGAGGATCGCGTTCGGGTTGTCGACCAGCTGCTTCAGCACGGCCTTGAGGCGCTGCTCGAAGTCACCGCGGTATTTCGTGCCGGCGAGCAGGGCGCCCATGTCGAGCGCATAGACCGTGCACTTGGCGAGGAGATCGGGCACGTTGCCTTCGACGATGCGGCGCGCCAGACCCTCGGCGATCGCGGTCTTGCCGACGCCCGCCTCGCCCACCAGCAGGGGATTGTTCTTGCGGCGGCGGCAGAGCGTTTGCACCACGCGCTCAAGCTCCTTGTCGCGGCCGATCAGCGGATCGATCTTGCCGGCGAGCGCGAGCGCGTTCAGGTTCTGCGTGT
>Ga0075426_10003014_pt1 | contig 12026 bp, 13 predicted proteins | sample SoiMethybrSBSTD5_FD_75304 | JGI IMG/M metagenome (GOLD analysis project Ga0075426, IMG submission 75304) | Bulk soil microbial communities from a Populus tree surrounding site in Tennessee, USA - Soil MetaG P. TD hybrid SBSTD5 | ecosystem: Environmental > Terrestrial > Soil > Tree plantation...
TCCGCGGTGTTGTAAGCAATTTCATCCACCCAATCGATAAGCTGTGCTTCTAGCGGCGGGCGCAAATCGAGCAGATATTCTCGAAGCTGCCAAAATTCCGCCTCAGAATAATCGCGCGAGTGTTTGATGATGCCTTCGCGCACTTCAAACGTGAGGTTCAGTCCGGGAAAATCGAGATAGCGCTGCTCGAAATGCTCGACGATGCGAAGCGCGTGCAAATTGTGGTTGAAGTGGCCGCCATGCGCGCGCATCAATTCGTCCAGCTTCCGCTCGCCCGCGTGCCCGAACGGCGGATGGCCAATGTCGTGAACCAGGGCCAGCGCTTCGGCAAGTTCCGTATTTAATCCCAGCGCTGCGGCCACGGTTCGGGCAATCTGCGCAACTTCGAGCGTGTGCGTCAGGCGATTACGGAAATGGTCGGAGTAGCGAGTGGTGAAAACCTGCGTCTTGGCTTCGAGGCGGCGAAACGCGCGCGAATGAATGATGCGGTCGCGGTCCCGCGCATAATCGCTGCGATAAGGATGGGCCGGCTCAGGAAATCGGCGCCCGCGAGTATCTTCCGCACGCATGGCCCAAGGGGCCAGAGGGGGAAGCGTTGCGATGGTCCGCTCCATCTCGCTCCAGAAAAGCGCGCGGCGTTCGAACCGCTGCGAAGGTCAGGACTTCGGCGAAATCGAATCCAGCCCACGGTCAGCTTGTTCAGCGATATTGGTCTCCGGAAACTCTTTCTTAATCAGCTGGTAGATGTTGGCAGCTTCTTTAGGATTCGAATCACGCAAAGCACGGGCCAACTCCAGGAGCGCCAGCGGACGCGGCACAAGGACGCTGGGCTTGTCCGCGAGAGCGCGAAGTAGCTTGGCGGCGTCATCTGGCTTGCCGGTACGTGCGTAGATGATGGCCATTTGATATTGCGCCATGGCCGCGAGCTCCTTGTCGCTGCTGCCGCTGATCCTTTTCAGTTCTTCGAGGGCCTGGTTTTGCCGCTCCAGGTCTTCCAGGCAAAGCGCAGCGTAATAGCGCGAGAGTTTGCCGGGATTCGTCGAGGAATAGGAATCAGCGAGCTTCGTGAACTTGCCTAAAGCATCTTGAGCACGCGCTTTTTCATCTGGATACGTAGGCTCATTGGGGTCTGGAGGATTGAGATTCGTGGCGCCTGCAATGCGGCCCTGATAAGCCTTCATGGCCGCATCAAATGCGACGGAAGCCTGGGCGGTTTGGCGCTCGATGTAGAAGTGCCAGCCGGTGTAGCCGATGACGATCGCGAGCGCGACGGCGATGACAATGCCTGCAAACTGTCCGTGCGACAAAACCGCTTCGGCGCCGTGCTCGATGGTTTCCTTGATTTTGTCCTGTTTCAGCTCTTTGCGCGAAATATGTTCCGCCACATCCGTTCTCCTGAATGGTTTCGAACATGCCATCGTAACACAAGACAGCACCCGCAACCCGACTCAGTCCTTCGTAGGACTAAAGCGGATTTACTCTTCCGGCAGAAAAGTATCGAGCAACCTCCCCAGCCGTTCGAACGGTGCTAGTTTGGAACCATGAAGACGGCATGCATTCACTGTGGCGCAGAGCACCTGTTGAAGGATAGGGAGTTTGGCGGGCACACGAAAGTGCAGTTCAAGTGCTCAAAGTGCGGAAAGACAACGATCGTGGAAATCAAGCGGCGTACCGACGCCACTGTGGTGATGACCCCGCTTCCTTCCTTCGCCCGCGCGAATGCCACCAGTTCGAATCTGAATCTGCCTCCACCTGATCCTGGGTTGAAGCTGCCAGCAAACAAGAACGTGGTTCTCAGCATCCTCTCCGGCCCCTCCAAAGGCCAGAACCACACGCTCACCAAGCCGCGCGTGGTCATGGGCCGCAAAGGGGCGGATGTGCCCTTGAGCGATCCCGAGATTTCCCGGCATCACTGCTTGCTGGAAGTGCGCGACACCTACATCAACCTGAAAGACATGGACTCCACCAACGGGACGTTTTTTGAAGAAGAGCGCGTGCGCGCCGCCATGTTGACCAACGGCGCCAAGTTTCGCATCGGCAACAGTTTGATTCACGTCAGCTTCCAGGCAAAATAGACATTTCATCCTCAATTTGGCGCGGTCCTTCGATTAGACTGCTGGCATGAGCCCAAGCCCGTGCAGTACCTTGGTTGGTGTTGGCATTTGACAAGCATCGTGCTGTAGCGGTCAGGAAAACTATGATTCGCGTCGGCGTTCTCGGATACGGTTATTGGGGACCGAATATCGTCAGGAATTTTCATTCCCACGAACGGTCTGAAGTTGTCCTGGTGTGCGACAAGAGTTCGAACGCAGGCGAGCGGCTTCGCAAGGTTTATCCGGCCATTTCATTCACTTCGGACGAAAACGAACTCCTTCGTTCCCCGAAGGTGGACGCGGTATGCGTGATTACTCCCGTGGCGACTCATTACCCGCTGGCCAAAAAAGCTCTGGAAAACGGCAAGCACGTTTTCGTTGAAAAGCCATTTACCTGCAACTCCGCCCAAGCCGAAGAGTTGATTGAACTGGCAGACCGCAAGAACCTGAAGATCATGGTGGACCACACTTTCCTGTTCACCGGGGCGGTCAGGAAAATCCGGAAGTTGGTGGATGAAGGGGCATTGGGAAAACTCTTTTATTACGATTCGCTGCGCGTGAATCTGGGACTCTTCCAACATGACGTCAGTGTGGTTTGGGATCTCGCGCCGCACGATCTCTCCATCATGGACCACATCATTCGCGAGAAACCCGAGGGAGTCATCGCTGCCGCCGAAAAGCACTTGAACGAAGTCGAGGACATTGCGTTCATTTCGATTTATTTCCCCGACCGCGTCATTGCCCACATCAACGTCAACTGGCTTTCCCCTGTGAAAGTGCGAACGACCCTCATCGGCGGCGAGAAAAAGATGCTGGTGTGGAATGACCTGGTGAGCGACGAAAAAATCAAGGTGTACGATAAAGGCGTGAGCCTTTCCGATGGAAAGGGCCTGCATCAACTGCTGGTAAGCTACCGCTCGGGTGACATGTGGTCGCCTCAGGTCGAGCAGGTCGAGGCTTTGACCGAAGAAACCGCCTACTTCCTGCAATGCATTATGGAAAACAAAAAGCCCTTTAACGACGGTGTGAATGGATTGCGGATTGTGCGCATTCTCGAGGCCGCAGACAAATCCATTCGCAACCGCGGCGAAGCGGTGGCGCTTTGAGTAAATTTCATTCCATCGCTCCCGACGTCAAGCTCGGAAAAGGTGTCAAACTCTCGAAGTTCATCAATCTCTATGGCTGTGAAATCGGTGACGAAACGAAGATTGGCGCGTTCGTGGAGATTCAGAAGAACGCGCGCGTAGGACGCCGCTGCAAGATCTCTAGCCACACCTTTATTTGCGAGGGCGTGGAAATTCAGAATAATGTTTTCATCGGTCATGGTGTGATGTTCATCAACGATCTCTACCCCCGCGCCACCACGGCGACCGGTGAACTCAAGACCGAGGCCGATTGGAAAGTGGAAAAAACAGTGGTGAAAAACGGCGCTTCCATCGGATCTGGCGCCACCATCCTGAGCAACGTGACCATCGGAGAAAACTCCATTGTTGGTGCGGGAAGCGTGGTGACCAAGGACGTTCCCGCGAACGTGGTCGTTGTTGGAAATCCTGCGCGCGTCCTACGCCCTCTCAACGATGCAAAGCGCATGCGTACGTGATGCATTGAGCTTGAATTATTGAGCCTTGCCAAAATGAGAGCTGACTTATAGGGAACAAAGACGGCAAGCAAGCCGCCCTCTGCGGCTCAGGGTAAGCCGCACTCCTTGTGAGATACTAGCGCCGAATTCGCTATTCATCGGAGCCTGATGATCCGCCTGTCTGTCTGCACCATCACCCTCAACGAAGAGAAGGATTTGCCGCGCGCCCTCGAATCCGTTCGCGGCGTGGCCGATGAGATTGTGGTAGTGGATTGCGGCAGCAAGGACCGCACACAAGAAATTGCGCGACACCATGGCGCTGAGGTTTTTGAGCGTGCCTGGACAAGTTATGAAGAACAGTGGAACTTTGCGGCGTCTTCCGCCTCGAACGAGTGGATCTTCATCCTGGCGGCCGACGAGGAATTGAGCCCCGAGCTTCGCGCGTCCCTGCTCGAATGGAAACAACGGCAACCGCAATTCCTTGTCTATGAAATGACCAGGAGGGCGTGGTATTTGGGCGCGTGGATTAAACATTGCGGGTGGTATCCGGACTATCAGCGGCGTCTTTACCGACGCGACTCGGCGCGGTTCAAGGGGATCATCCACGAGGTTTTGCAGTTCGAGGGCCCACCCGGACGGCTACAGGGGGATTTGCTTCACTACACGATGAATTCGTTTGCCGAACACGAAGACAAAGTCGAACGCTATACGACGCTCGCCGCCCGCCAGATGTACGATGCCGGAAAAAGAAGCTGGCGCGCTGCAATGTGGCTGGCCGCGCCATGGACTTGTTTCAGTATTTTTCTGCTGCGTGGAGGCTTTCTGGACGGCTATCGCGGCTGGCTTATTTCGCGAATGGCGGCTCGCGGCGTGTGGCTGAAATTCAAAAAACTCGGAAAACTCGTTGCCGCAGAGCAATGCGGCAACGCCATACAAACGCAATGAAAGTACTTTACGTAGACCTGGAGCGCGAATGGCGCGGCGGCCAGAGCCAGGCGCTACTAACGTTGCTCGGTCTGCGCGAGCGGGAGTTGCAGGTGGAACTCGTGGCAGCCTGCGATTCGCCTTTGGCAACGCGCAGCAGGGAAGCCGGGGTTATCGTCCATGATGTGGCGCGGTTGGGCTTGCGAGCGCGGGCGGGCGCCGAGATCCGCAAACTGCTGGCGCGCCAAAGCTTTGACCTCGCACACTTGAACGAGCCTCATGCGTTGACGGCGGCTTGGCTGGCAGGAACCCACAAGAGACTGCCGCTCCTTTTGTCACGCAGAATTGGTTTCCCATTGAGAAAAGGCTGGATTTCACGGGCGCGATACGCGGCGGTCGAACGGTTTGTCGCCAACAGCAAGAATGTCGCGCAAAGCCTGACGGATTGCGAAATTGCCCCCGAACGAATTTCCATCGTGAACGAAGGCGTGGAAATTCCGGCGCTGCCTTCCTTGGAGCAAAGAAACAAGGCGCGAAGTCATTGGGGCGTGAAGGAGGATGAGTTTTTGTTTGGCTGCGTCAGCGTGTTCGTTCCGGAAAAAGGCCAGCAGCATTTGATCGAAGCGCTCGCCACCATTAGAAAATCGCATCCGGAAGTGCGTCTTTTGCTCGCCGGCGATGGTCCATGCCGTGGAGAGTTAGTGGCGCTCGCAAAACGACTGGGTCAATTGGAGACCGTGATTTTTCCCGGATTCGTGAACAACGTCGCCAATGTCTACGATGCCCTCGATGCTTTCGCCTTCCCTTCTGAATTCGAAGGCCTCGGAACAGCATTGCAAACAGCAATGGCCGCTGGCCTACCGTCCATCTCGACGAGTCGCGGGGCCTTGGCAGAAGTCGTGGACCACGAGCGGACGACCTTAGTCGTTGAACCAGACGGAAAGGAATTCGCCACGGCCATGTTGCGCTTAATGACCGACGCGGGCCTTCGAAAGAAACTCAGCGAAGCTGGCCGGCGCGAAGTCCAGGCACGGTTTTCCGCGGAGCGAATGGTGGACGGTACGATCCAGGTCTACGAAGACGTTCTAGAAAAGCGGCACAGCAGATGAAATCCGCAGGACTTACCCAAAAAAGCTTGAAGCGCCTGGTAGCTCCTGTGTGAGCCGCCAAGCGCTTCAATCCTAAAACTTTTGCGCTAGTAAACTGACTTCTCTCTTTGTTCCAGGCGTTCGCCTCCGATCCGCTCGCCGCTTTGCGTCAAGCTATTTGGGGGATTGAACAACCCATCGCCCTTTCGGGTTGAGGAACTCCACGCCAATGGCAAAGCCTTCGCTTTGCGATTGGCAGTAGGCTACTCGTGCCGAAGAGCGAAACTCTCCAGTGTGCGAGGCGAACTTCAACGGTTCGCCCGGCTCCCACCGGCGCACGCTGATCACCCGCGCGCCGCGCGCACTCACGTTTTCCGTAAAAGTCGATTCCATGCCCGGCGCATCGCGGTGCCCGTCGATGAGCACGGGGATTTCCATCAAAATGCGCTTCTCCGCCCGGTGATAAGTGAATTTGGTCGCGAGCGGCATTTCGAATGTTCATCCTCACAAGCACGCGGCAATTCGCGCGAGATTTTGCACGCTGCTCCGGCCGCCGTGCTTCATGATGTACAGGGCGCGGTCGGCGGAGCCAAGGAGTTTTTCCGGCGTGTCGCCGTCTTCTGGAAAAGCCGCGACCCCGGCGCTGACGGAAAGCGCCGGCGCTTCGGTTTCGGACGCCAGCCGTTCTCGGATGCGCGTAACCACTCGCGTGGCAATGTCTTTCCCCGCTTCAGGAAGAACGAGAGCGAATTCGTCGCCGCCGTAGCGGGCCGCCGTATCAATGGCGCGAGAATGATTGCGAAGAATTTTTCCGATGCGAACGAGCGCGCGGCTGCCGGTCAGGTGACCGTACTGGTCGTTGATAATTTTTAGACCGTCCATGTCGAGGAGCACCACGCTGAACGGGCGTTGCGTGCGGCGCGAACGGTCGACTTCCGCTTCCAGCACGCTGATGAGGCGGCGGTAATTCGCCAGCCCCGTAAGCGAATCGCTGACCGCCATGGTGCGTACTTGTTCGAACAGGCGCGCCTGGTCCAGCAAGGCGCCCGCAAGCATCACCACGTAACTGAACGTCTTGCTCAGTTCAGCAATGAAAAACGGCCCATCAAAAAGCTGACGCGAAAACGCCGCCGAGACATGGCAGATTGCGTTCAGCGAAGCCACGATGAGCAATGCATAGTCGAAAAGGCTGGCGCTGCTCTTTTTGTCCTTCTCATTCTTGATGCGCTGACGGAAGCAAGCCGCCGCGATCAAATAAAGCGCGGCAGGCAGCAGGTCCCAGGGACGAGACAAGATGTTCTTCGCATTCGCCACCGGCGCTGAGGGAGCGGCAAGGAACGCAGCGCTGGTCAAATACGCAGCAATGGCCACAACCAGCAGAACGGCGGCGGTCTCCTTACTGGGCTTCCGGGCCGTGGGCATGTAACGTTCCACGGCCAGGGCGGCAAGCAGCAGAACTGCGAGCAAGGTCCGGCTGACCATCCACCCGAGCGGAACTTTCGAAAGGGCCAGCGTTCCGTCGTTGAGAGCATCGTTGAATCCAAAGTAGCCAATGGTCTCGATAATCCCGGAGAGTGCAAATCCGAAGGACAGGATCAGCGCGGTGCGGTCGTGCGTGCCGCGAAAACGAACCAGGGCGTTCGCCGCATAGCAGTAGCAAAGAAGCGTCCCGCCCACTTCCAGGTAAAGATAGGCTTGTGGCGAAGCCGCAAGGGCCGTTTGCCGGGAATAAAAGATGGCCGCAAGCAGCAGAATACCCAAGGTCAGCCCAGCAGCAAACACGAGGCGCGAGCGAAAACTCCGCGCTGAAAGCGCTTGGCGGCTGCTTCCGAGAAACCCGACGATACTGGGCCAACTCCCCACAAAATCCCCCAAATGCCGAAGAAAAACGGCCAACTGGCAAGGCAAGCAAGTTTGTGCCCTTTCTGACAATCAAAATGCATCCCAGTAAGTCGTTGTAAAAAAATGGCTTACAGCAAGTCTGGGCAGAGCAGTGGAACTGGGTTCCAGGGGGCGAGACAGTACGAAGAGCAACCAATTTCCAGTCTGGTACGCTTATCGTCTTTGTTTCGTTAGAGTTACCGGGCAATGGGCCAGTATCACTGAGATTTTCAAGGATTTCTCAGGTTGAGACCGTCTCAGGCGTTGAAACACGACCCGCAAGCTAGCTTGCAGCGCAAGCTAGTCAACCAATCAAAGTAGTTTGCTCTGCAAAGGGAAATGCACGGAACAACTTCAACCCCCAAGAGAAAACTTCGCCAACGTTCGAATTAGACCTTGGGCTTGGGCGGGGGAAGTTCTCTCGCGATCACGGTGTCGTTGAATCCGGAAGTCTTGTGAGAGCCATCGCAAAAGGGCTTATTCGCGGAATGGCCGCAGCGGCACAGCGATACCGTGGTGCGACCGGCCAAACCAAAAGGCGCTCCTTGCGGATCGACGATTTCAAAATCGCCCTCGACTCGGATTGAGCCATTGGTGTTGACGGTAATCTTGGTTGCGGCCATTTTTTCTCCTCGCGAACAAAGTATGCCTTCAAGCGCAGACCAGGAACAAGCGGAAATGAAAAGGAGTCCGCGCCCGGCGGACTCCTTTCGACACCGGAAGGTCCCAGCGGCTAATACTTCGGAACGGACGGATCCACTTCATCGGACCAGGCGAGGATGCCACCCTTCATGTTGAGAACTTTGCGGAAACCGGCTTTGCGCAAAAAGTCCACGGCCTCGGCAGAGCGCTTGCCGCTGCGGCAATGCGCGACGATTTCGCGCGAAGAATCGAGTTCGTGCACGCGGCGCGGCAATTCGCCGAGCGGTATCAGTTGGCCTTTGAGATTGCAGATCTGGTATTCGTGCGGCTCGCGGACGTCAAGGATGAAAAGGTCGTCGCCGCGGTCGAGACGCGACTTTAGCTCGCGAGGAGTAATCTCCGGTACCTGGATATTCGGGGCGGGAGCTTCTTCGCCGCGCACGCCGCAAAATTCATAGTAGTCGATGAGTTTGTGAATGGTGCGATTCGCACCGCACATCGGGCACTTGGGATTTTTGCGCAGCTTGAGTTCCCGGAAGCGCATTCCCAACGCGTCAAACAAGAGCAAGCGTCCGATGAGGCTGTCGCCGCTGCCGAGAATCAATTTGATCGTTTCCATGGCCTGGATGGAGCCGACGATTCCCGGGAGAACGCCGAGCACTCCGCCTTCAGCGCAAGAGGGCACCAAGCCCGGCGGAGGCGGTTCGGGATAGAGGCAGCGGTAGCACGGGCCATCGGGCATGCCGAAAACAGTGGCTTGGCCTTCGAAACGAAAAATGGAGCCGTACACATTGGGCTTGCCGAGCAAAATGCAAGCGTCGTTAACAAGGTAGCGAGTAGGAAAATTGTCCGTGCCATCCACGATGATGTCGTAGTCCTTGAAGAGTTCGAGCGCATTCGCGCTGGTCAATTGCGCTTCGATGGATTCGATTTGAATGTCCGGATTGAGATTTGAAAGACGCGCCCGGGCGGCCTGGCTCTTGGGTTTTCCAACGTCGCTTGTGCCAAATGTCACTTGGCGCTGCAGATTCGTGAAATCGACCACGTCGAAGTCAACGAGGCCCAGCTTGCCGACACCCGCGGCGGCAAGATACAAGCCGAGCGGCGCGCCGAGTCCGCCGGTGCCAATGAGCAAGACTTTGGCGTTCTTCAGCTTGAGCTGCCCCTCCATGCCAACCTCCGGCATGATGAGATGACGGCTATAACGAAGAATCTCTTCTTTTGAAAGCGTGGCAGCCGGCTTTGTTCCGGGCTGCGCTTGAATGGTTGTAGCCATTGCGATTCCCTGCCCTTCTGGATTCCTCCAGAATATCAAAAAACGGAGGCGGAAAAGCCTTCCCTATCAATTTGAAATCAGCAAGAAGCAGACGTACCGAGTCGAGGGGGTCAGCAACAACAGCGGGGACAACAGGGGTCACAACAGCAGCCGCCGGCAATGGAGGGAATGATGCTGATGGTGTCGCCATCCTTGGTTGTGGTGTTTTCTTTCGCAAGATAGCGAATGTCTTCGTCATTTACGTACACGTTGACGAAGCTGCGAAGCCGGCCGTCTTCGGTGAACAAGTGTTTGCGAAGGTCGGCGTACTGGGTTGTTAGATGGCTGAGCGCTTCGCCGACGGTTCCGGCGCTGAACTCGGCCGAGTCCCGCTTGCCCGCGTAAGGGCGAAGCGGGGTTGGAATCATGACTTTCACGGGCATTGGTTTTCTCCTACCTCCTACTACATCTTCAAGAATAAGCGCGGGCTTAAAGGCCCGCCACTACAGAGTTCTAAACCGCAGCGCTATGGCGAATCTCGATGCCTTCAGGCGAAAACGCGCGGCGATCATCGTTCAAACGCCAAGAAGTCATGTCCTGCGGCGAGCCTTTGCTCACGCTGACGATGATGTAGCTATACCACGGCCAGGCGTGATCTTGATCGAACTGGCTGGGGCGCGCGGGATGATCCGGATGCGAATGATACCAGCCAATGACTTCGAATCCTTGCGCCTGCGCCGCTTTGTCGGCTTCGAGCACGTCTTCCGCGGTGACGATAAAGCGGTTGCGGGGCGATTCGCCATGACGGTTAACCAGCGGGAACAAGGCCAGCACCTCGCGAGAGGCCTCGGGATGGGAAGCATCTCCATCGCGCCCCAGAAGCGCGCCACAGCATTCGTGGGGATACGTCTCGGCGCCGTGAGCGCGGATTTTCTCCGCCAGGTGCCCGCTAATCCAAAGTGTGGTTTCTTCTGACATCTCTAGTCTTCATCCCAGAAGCGTTCGTTCAGGTACTTGGACGCAGAATCCGCAAAAACCGTGACCATGACGGCGTGTTGCTGTTTCGGGATTCGCGCGGAAACCGCAAAACAACCCAGGAGCGCCGCCGCTGAACTTGGGCTGACGAGCAGGCCCTCCTCGCGCGCGAGGCGCTTCACCAGGCGATAAGCCCCTTCTGTGGAAACCGGCATATTCTCGTCTGCAAGAGAGTCGTCGTAAATCGCAGGCTGAATCGCCGTCTCCATGTGCTTCCAGCCTTCCAGGCCGTGAAACGAGGCATCGGGTTGCAGGCTCACGCAGCGGATCGCGGGGTTCAGCTCCTTCAGTCGCCGCGTTGTTCCGACGAAGGTGCCGCTCGTGCCGAGTCCCGCCACAAAATGTGTGATTCGGCCGGAGGTCTGCTCCCAAATTTCGTTTGCAGTGGTGCGATAGTGAGCCTGCCAATTCGCGGGATTGCTGTACTGATCCGCGTAAAAGTATTTGTCCGGCTCGGTGGCAACGATTTCATGGACTCTGCGAATCGCGCCGTCGGTGCCCTCGTCGCCCGGCGTGATGACCAGATCCGCACCATAGGCCGCCAGGATGCGCTTGCGCTCATGAGAAGCGCTGTCGGGCAGGCAGAGCTTCACGGGATAGCCCATGGCCGCACCGATCATGGCGTAGGCGATGCCGGTGTTGCCGCTGGTGGCGTCAATGAGGGTCTTGCCGAGCTTCAGTGCGCCGCTCGCCAGCCCCGCCTGAATCATGCTCAGCGCAGGCCGATCCTTGACGGAACCGCCGGGGTTGAACCACTCGGCCTTAGCGTAGAACTGGACGTTAGGAAACTCTCTGCCTACGCGCTCAAGGCAGAGAAGCGGGGTATTTCCAATTTGGGCAAGGAGAGACACGCCTGAATGTGCATCGGGACTAGTGGATTCCCGGGCCGAAGCCGCGATGGGGCCGGACACAGACATGGAAGGTCGGTTTGCATAAGTACTCCCCAAGTCGCTGGGGTGTATATGCGACTATTTTACTCCGAATTGGATGCGCGCAGCTAGTCAAGAGATATACGGTTTTGCGGGGAGCGACCGGGGCTTCGGGCCCTGCCGTCGCAATGCCAGCGGCTGGAACCCACGATCTGTGGCACAAGTATTGGCCAGCACGAATTCGGCTCACTTTACAGAAATGGAGGCAGTCGCTAATCTGAATGAGCCATGTGGAATGTCGAAGAGCGGTTCTCACCAAAAGCCATTGAAGGTATGGCGGCACTGGGGTTTGCGGTAGGCAGCACGCGCGGAGTGGTTCGCGTGGAAAAATACGGCTGCGGCGCAGAGTTTCGCAAAGGTACGGATGAGCGCTACCAGATGACGATTGCGCCCACGATCATGTTGAAGGGCCAGTTCACGAAGTTGTGGGACGCGGGTTACCAGAAGTTTTTGCTGACGGACGAAGGATTGAAAATTCCAGCGCTGGCTTCGCACCTGCAGAATCTGCGGAAATTCAATGAAGAGCTGCGCACGGCGCTGGGTGTGCCAACGTTTTACAATGAAGCGCTCGGTTCGGTGAGCCAGGTGAGCGTTTACGAC
>Ga0075426_10003016_pt1 | contig 12023 bp, 7 predicted proteins | sample SoiMethybrSBSTD5_FD_75304 | JGI IMG/M metagenome (GOLD analysis project Ga0075426, IMG submission 75304) | Bulk soil microbial communities from a Populus tree surrounding site in Tennessee, USA - Soil MetaG P. TD hybrid SBSTD5 | ecosystem: Environmental > Terrestrial > Soil > Tree plantation...
ACGCCGCTGATCTATGCCGTCGCGAACGGCAAGGCGGCCGCGGCCCGGGCCCTGCGCGAGCGGGGCGCGGCGCTCGACGTGCGCGATGGACAGGGTCGTTCGTTAGGCGAGGTCGCCGCCGCGCGGGGCCAATCGGAGCTCGTGGCCGAGCTCGGCCGGGTGGTGCAGCGCGCAGTGACGCAGCGCGCGGCAGAGCCGGACGTGGTCGCCGCGTTCCTCGAGAAGGCGTGTCTCGATTGGCGAACTGGCGGATCCGCGCGGACCCGTGCGATGCACGAGGCGGGGCGCCTGTTGTCCGCGCACCCGGAGATCGCGCGCGCGAATATCTTCACCGCGGCCGTCTGCGGAGACGTGGACGCAGTGGGCGCGCTGCTCGGCGCCGACCCCGGACTCGCTGTCGAAATCGGCGGTCCGCGCAGCTGGCCGCCGCTTCTCTACGTGTGCGACGCACGGCTTCCCGCGCCGTGGCCGGCCGAGCGCGCCGTGCAGGTTGCGCGGCGGCTGCTCGACCGCGGCGCCGACGCCAACGCGTTTTATCTGGGTGGCAACGCGGACATCCACTACACGGCCCTGACGTGTGTGCTCGGCTGCGGGGAAGAACAGGCTGCCATGCATCCCGCGGCGCAGCCGTTGACACGCCTGTTGCTCGAACGCGGGGCGGATCCACACGACGGCCAGGTGTTGTACAACGTCTTCGCCGACCATGGATCGCGGCCCAAGTTAGGCGACGACATCGTCTGGCTGCTCGAGCTCATGCACACGCATTCGCTGCGGCGTGGGCACGCGGCCGACTGGGCCGATCCCACGTGGCCGATGTTCGCGATGCGCGGAGCGCCGTCGTTGGGCGACGGGGCACACGTCTACCATGGCGCGCGACTCATGCTCGACGCCGCCGTGGACCGCCACCTTCTCGGGCTCGCCGAATGGGTGCTGGCGCACGGCGCGGGGCCTGATACGCCGTGGGGCACGCGGCCGAAGCGGATGCCGGCGCGCGACACCGTGTACGAGGAAGCGGTGTCGCGCGGGCAGACGGACATGGCGCAGCTCCTCCTGCGGTATGGGGCGCGGCCGCCCAGCGGACCCGCGAACGATGTGGATGCGCTGGTGGACGCCGCGATGCGGATGGATCGCGCGGCGGTCGCGGCGATGTTCGCGGCGCATCCGGAGCACGTGCGGGAACCGCGGCCCATGTACGCGGCCGTCGAGCAGGATCGCGCCGACATCGTGGAGATGCTGCTCGATCTGGGTGTGTCGCCGGAGGTCGAGCATCCGTCGGGCGGCGGCACGCGGCCGCTGCACACGGCGGCGTTTCGTGGGTCGGAGCGGTCGGCCCGCGTGCTGCTCGCGCATGGCGCGAACGTGGACGCGCGCGAGGCGCACTACCACGCCGTCCCGTTAGGCATAGCGTCGTGGGCGCAACAAGCCCGCATGATCGCGATGCTCGGCGCGGCCAGCCGCGACGTGTGGGAGCTGACCTACACGGGATGCGTCGACCGCCTGCGTGCTGTGTTAGGCGAAGAGCCGGCGCTGGCGCGGGTGGTAAACGAGTCGGGCGAGACGCCGCTCATGTGGCTGCCCGACGACGCGGATCGAGCGCTCGAGGCGGCGCGGCTCCTCCTCGGGCACGGCGCGAACGCCGCGGCACGAAACGCGGACGGGCGCACGGCAGCCGACATCGCTGAGTCTCGTGCGTTGGATGAGGTGGCCGCACTACTCGAGGATCACGCGGCTGGCCGGCAGTCTGGCTCGGGGTAATCGGCCTCGTGGCGTTCCGGTTGCTCAGGGATGGGATTGCGCCCGCGCCTTGGGCTGCGGTCCGTTGGGCCCGATCTTCCCGAGGGCCTTGTCGAGGAGCACGCGCGGGTCATAGACGAACCCGGCCTTCATTACCATCTGGACGTGCCGCGTGTTGGTGATGTCGGTCAATGGATTGCCCGTGATCACGAACAGGTCCGCCAATTTGCCCGGCTGAATGGTGCCGAGCAGTGAACCGACACCGAGGGCCCGCGCGCCGTTGATGGTGGCGATCCGTATGGCCGCTGCGTTCGGAATGCCGATCGAGACCAGCGTTTGCAGCTCGCGGTGCGACGAAAAGCCGGCGAGGTATTCGCCGCGGCTCGGGTTGTCAGTGCCTAACGTGAGCATGCCGCCGGCGTCGTAGAAGGCTTTGGTCGTCCGGCGCATCGCGTAGTACAGCGAGTCGCCCAACGGGAGCGCCTTGGAGGGCGGTTGGTGTTTGACCCACTCTTGGACGTACGGCGTGAAGAACTGGCGTTCGTCGATCCAGTAGTCGAAGCCGGGTTTGTCCGCGGTCGTGGTGAAGTACACCGGCGCCGTGATGGTGGGATCGAACACGACGTGGTGGCTGATGAAGAGGTGCACGATGTCCTTGAACTCGCGCGAGCTCGTGTCGACGTGGATCCACGACTCGTAGGCGCCTGTGGTGGAATCCAGCTCGTCGCCGCCCAGGATGTGCTCGACGCGATCGATGCCCATCAGGATTGCGGCCTTGGCGTTGGTGGTGTTGTGGAACCCGGACTCGAGGTGGCCGGTCACCGTTAGGCCGTGCATGTGGGCCCGTTCGATGAGCGCCTCGAGCTGGTACGGCGCAGCGCCCTTGGCCTTGAACCCGCGCACGCCCTGCGCGGCCCAGTAGTCGACTTCCTCGTCGATGGAGTCGGCGGAGATGTGCGGGTCCCAGCCGCGCCGCGCCGTGCCGAAATACGGCCCCGAGTTGTAAATGCGCGGGCCGATCTGCCGGCCGCTGTCGATGCGCTTCCGCGTCTCCTCCATTCCCGCGGGGTCGTATTCGCCGGCCGGGAACGTCGACGTGACGCCGTTGGCCAGGAAGATGTACGGGTTGTAGGTGTATTCGTCCTGCCGGATCCCGCCTTCGCCCAGCGTCATGTTATAGTGGGCGTGCATGTCGAAGATGCCGGGCAGGATGTATTCGTCGTCGGCGAGCGTGATGACGCGGGCGCCGGTCGTGTCCTCTTCGGACAGGTCGCCGTTGGTAGCCAAAATGCGGCCGGCACGGACGAAGATGCCGCGATTCTTCTCGACGGTGTCGCTCGCGGCGGTGAAGATCCAGCCGCCGCGGATGATCACCGGCTGTTGGGCCGCCACGGGGACGGCGCCGAGCGAGATCGACGCGCATGCGAGGAGGCAGGCGCAGCGGGGCCAACGCGCGAACGGGCGCACGCGGCGGGCGAGGGAGGACATTGGCGGGGTTCCTGGTGAGCGCTCAGCTACACCTACGCAGCAACGTCGAGCGGCGCTGCCCGACGCGGTGCCAGGGCCGACTCGTTAGGCGAGCGAGCGCGATGGCGAATGGGGAGGGGAATGGTCGCGCAGGGACTCGAACCCCGGACCTCTGGTATGTGAGACCAGCGCTCTAACCAGCTGAGCTACGCGACCTGTCGGCACCGACGTGCCACGGGTGTGGATAGCATAACCGGCCGCCGGGCGCCGTGGTAGTGGCGTCGACGGAGCGAGGACTGTAGTGTTTCGCACACGGGCGCGGCGTCGGCCGCCCCGGCTCGCTCCATGGTTGGGCAGCTCACTCGCCGTCGCGTGGAGGTTCGTTCATGGCGCTTCTCTCCTTCCTCGATCGAGAACGGACCATTGCGCACCCGGGCTACAACCGGTGGCGCATTCCCACCGCGGCGCTGTCGATCCACCTCGCGATCGGCCAGGCGTACGCGTTCAGCGTCTTCAATCTGCCGCTGTCGAAGCAGGAGGGATGGAAGCTGAGCACCATCGGGTGGGTGTTCAGCATCGCGATCGTGTTCCTCGGTGTGTCGGCGGCGCTGTTCGGGAAGTGGCTCGAGCGGGTGGGCCCGCGCCGCGCGATGTTCGCCGCCGCGTGCTGCTTCGCGGGCGGCTTTCTCGTTGGTGCGTTAGGCATCACGGTGCACAGTTTTCCGATCCTGCTCCTCGGCTACGGTGTGTTAGGCGGGTTCGGCCTCGGGCTCGGCTACATCTCGCCGGTGTCGACGCTCATCAAGTGGTTTCCCGACCGGCCGGGCATGGCCACGGGCATGGCGATCATGGGGTTTGGCGGGGGCGCGATGATCGCGTCGCCGCTCTCGGTTGGGCTCATGAACCACTATCGAACGGCCACCTCGCAGGGCGTGGCGCCGACGTTCGTGTCCCTCGCCGTCCTGTATTTCATCTTCATGATGTTTGGCGTGTTCACCGTGCGGCTGCCGCGCGACGGATGGAAGCCCGTGGGATGGACGCCGCCGGCACGGCCGCCCAAACTCGTGACCACGGCCAACGTCGAAGTGAACGAGGCGATGCGGACGCCGCAGTTCTGGCTGTTGTGGTGGGTGCTGTGCCTCAACGTGACGGCCGGGATCGGCGTGCTGGGCCAGGCGTCGCCGATGATTCAGGAGATTTTCTTCGGCGGGAACCGGCCGCTCGCGGCGGCTGGTTTCGTGTCGCTGTTGAGTCTCGCCAACATGACGGGGCGGTTCGGCTGGGCCTCGCTCTCGGACGTGATCGGCCGCAAGGCGACGTACACGACGTTCTTTGTGTTAGGCATGGCGCTCTACGCGTTCGTGCCGCACACGGGGCAGCTCCACAGCGTGGCGTTGTTCGTGATCGCGTTCGTGATCATTCTGTCGATGTACGGCGGTGGTTTCTCGACGGTGCCGGCGTACCTCAAGGATCTGTTCGGGACGATGCAGGTGGGCGCCATCCACGGGCGGCTGCTCACCGCGTGGTCGGCGGCCGGCATCTTCGGCCCGATGCTGGTGAATTACATCCGCGAGTACCAGATCGACCATGGCGTCGCCAAGGCCGATGCGTACTCGGTGACGATGTACCTCATGGCGTGCCTGCTGCTGGTGGGGCTCATCTGCAACCTGTTGGTGCGGCCGGTGGATCCGAAGCACTACTATACGGGCGAGATCGAGCCGGGCGGCGCGCCCGCGCGTCAACCGTTAGGCGGCGCGATGCCGGGAGGGGTCAATGCCTGAGCTCATGAACGCTCCCGCCGACCGTGCGACGACGGGCGAAGCGGCAAAGCTGTGGTTGTCATGGTTGTGGGTCGGCATCCCCGGCGTCTGGGGCGTGTACCACGTCGTGGTCGACGCGCTCAAGATCTTCAAGTAGTTAGGCAGGCGTGACGCCGGCAGCGCCGTTCCGTTAGTATTCGCGTCGTGATGACGAAACGCCGGCGCCGCTCGAGGTGCCGGCGTTTTTGTCGTCTTCGGGACAACAAAGGAATGGACGGGCCGGGTGACGATCTTCGGCACGCACGACGAACAGACCATCATCCATTTTCAGGATGTGCGCTCGCGCGAGGTGGACGCGGCGCTCATGGCAGACGGACACGTCGGCTACGTGATGCCGATCGCCGGCGTGGCGGCCTATCGCAACCAGGTGTCGGTGGTGGGCGTGGGATTCTCGGTGGATTGGACGAGAGCCCGCAGGTGTATCGCCGCATGCCCGATGTGCTCGCGGCTCAGGAACGCACGATCGAGGTGCTGGACACGCTGCGGCCGCTCATTGTGGTCATGGCCGGCGCGGACGAGTTCGATCTGTACAAGGATTGACTAACGAGGCTCCGGCGTGCTCGCGCTCGTCGTCCGTGCACCAAGTGGGCCCTCCAGGGATCGAACCTGGGACCGTCGGATTATGAGTCCGCTGCTCTAACCAACTGAGCTAAGGGCCCGCGGACCATAAAGTAGCTCGGCGATACGCCAACGTCCAACTCGGTTGACTCTACATCCCAGCCGGCTGGCGCGCGCGCTGCGACGGGCGTGTAGATTCTCCCGCGCGCCCGTCGCCGCGGCGACGAGACGTCGAGACAACCCCTCTGCATCGAGGACCGCCCATGAAGGTGCTTTCGGCAGTGCAGGGAATGCGCGCCGCGTCGCCGGCGCTCGTATGGCTCGCGATCGCCGCCTGCGGCGGGTCGCACGACAACGCGCCCGCGAAGGCCGCGGACTCCACGGCCACCGCGTCGGTGCCGAAAGGATGCGACGCGGGCAACGGCGGCATCACGCTGCCCACGGGCTTCTGCGCGTCCGTCTTCGCCGACAAGCTCGACCACCCGCGGCACCTCGTGGTCGCGCCTAACGGAGTCGTGTACGTCAACACCTGGCATCCGCGCCGCGGCGGCGATGACAGCGACAGCGCGTGGACGGGCGGCGCCATCGTCGCCCTCCAGGACACCAACGGCGATGGACACGCCGATATCACCGAGCGCTTCGGCGACAGCGCCAAAGCGGGCGGACACGGCGGCACGGGCATCGCGCTCCATGGCAACTATCTCTTTGCCGAAGAATCGGATCGGATCGAGCGCTACCAGCTGCCCAGCTCGGGCATCGTGCCGACGGACAAGCCCAACGTCATCGTCTCCGGCATGCCGTTGGGCGGCGACCACGCCATGCATCCCTTCGCCATCGATTCCATGGGCGCGATCTACGTCGACATGGGCTCGGCCACCAACTCGTGCCAGATCGAGAACCGCACACTCCATTCGCCGGGCCACAAGCCCTGCAAGGAATTGGCGACGCGCGGCGGCATCTGGCGCTTCGACGGCAACAAGACGGGCCAGCACTTCTCGCCGTCGGCGCGGTTCGCCACCGGCATCCGCAACGCGGTCGGCATCGCGATCTCGCCTAACGGAGCGCTCTTTTCCACGCAGCACGGCCGGGACCAATTGTCGAGCAACTGGCCCGAGCACTACACCAACGAGCAGAGCGCCGAGCTCCCGGCGGAAGAGCTGCTGCACATCCAGCGCGGAGCCGACTTCGGGTGGCCGTACTGCTACTTCGACGGCTCCAAGAAAAAGCTCGTGCTCGCGCCCGAGTACGGCGGCGACGGCACGAAGGAAGGCGTGTGCAGCACCAAACGGCCGCCGGTCGAGTTCTTCCCGGCACACTGGGCGCCGAACGGCCTCACGTTCTACTCGGGCTCATCGTTTCCATCGCACTATCGCGGCGGTGCGTTCATCGCCTTCCACGGTTCGTGGAATCGCGCGCCACTTCCGCAGGCCGGATATCTCGTGGCGTTCGTTCCGTTCCAGGGCGACTCCGTGAGCGGTGCGTACGAAGTGTTCGCCGACGGATTCGCGGGCGCGAACAAACAGCCCGACGCGGCGGCGCACCGGCCCGCCGGCGTGGCGGTTGGGCCGGATGGTGCGCTGTACGTTGGCGACGATTTGCACGGCCGCGTGTGGCGCGTGACATACCACGGCGCCGGACAGTAGCCTAACGCGCGGCCGCCGCCGGAGGAAAATGCGCCGCGCGGGCGTCGTGCGGCGCGGGCGGATGGTCGAGCAGGGCTTCGATCGCGCTCTCGGGAGTGGGCGCGCTCTGGAGCGCTCGGGCGTGCACGCCGAACGTGCGCTTCAAGTGTGCGCGCAGCGTGCTCACCTTGCCGTAGCCCAACGTCTTGGCGACGCCGTTGCAGGTGCGCGTGCCGTCATAGAGCAAGCGATACGCCGTCAGCACGCGCACGGCGCGCAAGATGATCTTGGGCGTCGGCAAACCGGCACGCATGAAGTGCCGCTCCACCGTGCGCCGCGTCATGCACGCCCGCGCCGCCAGCACCGACACGTCGACGCGCGCATCGTCCTCACGGATGCACTCCTCGACGGCCACCCGCAGCCGGCGCGGCAAGGGCGCCATCAGCGCCGTGAGCCGCGCCTGCGCGCGGTGCGTGATCGAGTCGCGCACGAGCTCGCCTAACACGGCGCCCAGGTGGGGCGCCGAGTCGTCGACGCCGCAGAACACGGCGGTGCGCACGCCGGCGCTGCCCAGGTCGAGCAGCAGACGCGCGGTGTCGGGGCGCAGCTGGGTATAGAGGAGCCATCGTGCGCAGGGATGGCTGCGTACGGTTTGGATGAGCAGGGGCGCGTCGAGTGGCTGGTCGAGCAGGGGATCGAAGATCGCGATGTCGGCGCCCGTGGCGCGCATCGCCGCGTCCAAGTGAGCGAGCCGCGCCACGCTCGTGGCGGCGCACCCCGATGGCGCGACGTCCCGCACCCGCGCGACACGATACGCCGGGACGGCGATGACCAACCGCATGTGTTGTGATTCCTCGATCCGAGTCGGTGCGGGGTGACACCTGTTTCCATATTAGGGGTATCTGACGTTCGCGCCAGAGCGTGGCACATGCGTCTGACACTCCGTAAGGCATCGGCCAACGCGCGTGTCGCGAACCGGGTCATGCTGTCGCATCGCGGGACTTGCGGTGAATGGCCGCGACCGTCCGCGCGCGGCATCCCCTGCTGCACAGTCCGGCGCGCCGAGCTACCTACTCAGCGGACCCGTCCATAGCTTTCGGGGAACCCGCGACCCGCAAGTCCGGTATCCCACGGACACCGAATCGGATCCAACCGCCGTACCGTAGGGTCTGTCATGGATTTGCGCGACCAGCTGCAGACAACCCTCGGCACCAGCTACACTCTCGAGCGCGAGTTAGGCGGCGGGGGCATGTCGCGCGTCTTTCTGGCGACCGAAACTGCCCTCGAACGCCGGGTCGTGGTGAAGGTGCTGCCGCCCGATCTGAGCGCCGGCGTCAACGCCGACCGGTTCAACCGCGAAATCCTGCTCGCCGCCCGGCTCCAGCATCCGCACATCGTGCCGGTGTTGTCGGCTGGGCAGACAGACGGCCTCCCGTATTACACGATGCCGTTCGTCGACGGCGAGGCGCTGCGTGCGCGGCTGGCGAATGGCGGCGCGCTGCCGATCATGGACGCAATCAACATCCTGCGCGACGTGGCGCGGGCACTGGCGTACGCGCACGAGCACGGCGTCGTGCATCGCGACATCAAACCCGAGAACGTCCTGCTCTCGGGCGGCGCCGCGGTGGTCACGGATTTCGGCATCGCCAAAGCGCTGAGCGACGCGCGCGGTCACGTCACCGGCGCCACGCTCACGCAATTCGGTACGTCGTTGGGCACGCCGGCCTACATGGCGCCGGAGCAGGTGGCGGCGGATCCCGATGTCGATCACCGCGCCGATCTCTATGCATTCGGATGCATGGCGTACGAGCTGCTCACGGGACGCGCGCCGTTTGCCGGGCGGTCGCCGCAGAAGCTGCTCGTGGCGCAGATGGCGGAGACGCCGCAGCCGGTCACGGATCTCCGGCCCGATACGCCGCCCGAGCTCGCCCAACTCGTCATGCAGTGTTTGGCCAAGGACGCTTCCGCGCGTCCGCAGAGCGCCGCCGAGGTGGTGCGCGTGCTCGACGTCGTCACGAGCAGCGGCACGCGTCCGGCCATGCCGGCGATTCTGTTAGGCGGCCGCAACGCGACGTGGAAGGCGTTGGGCATCTACGCCGCGGCGTTCGCGGTGGTCGTGCTCCTCGCGAAGGCGGCGATGATCGCGATCGGGCTGCCGGAATGGGTGTTGACGGGCGCGATCGTCGTGATGGCGGTCGGGCTGCCGGTGATTCTGTTCACGGGCTACGTGCAGCACACGGCGCGCCGCGCGGCTTGGGCCACGCCGGGCGGCGCGGCGGCGAACGGTCCGGCGGCGACGCTCGCCATCAAGGCGAGCCCGCACGTGAGCTGGCGCCGCACGCTGGTCGGCGGCGGCATCGCACTCGGCGGCTTTGCGGTGCTCGTGGTGGCGTTCATGATCTTGCGCGCGTTAGGCATCGGCCCCGCCGGATCGCTCCTCGCCTCCGGGCGCATGAGCGCCGACCAGCCGCTCCTGGTGAGCGAGTTCGCCGTGTCCGGCGGCGCCGACACCGCGCTCGGCGCGGTGGTCGCCGAGGGCGTGCGCGCGGATCTGGCGCAATCGCGCGCCGTGCACGTGATGCAGGCGAGCGCCATTCAAGCGGCGCTCCAACGGATGCAGCGCCCCGCGACCAGCCGCATCGACGCGAGCCTGGCGCGAGAGATCGCGCAGCGCGAGGGCCTCAAGGTGGTGGTGGGCGGGAGCGTGACGCCGTTAGGCACCGGCTTCGTCCTCACGGCGCGGATCCTCGCGTCCGAGTCGGGCAACGAGCTCGCGTCGTTCCAGGAGACCGCGAACAATCCGTCGCAGCTCATTCCGACAGTCGACAAGCTGAGCCGCGATCTCAGGAGCAAAATCGGCGAGTCGCTGCGATCGGTGCAGGCATCGCCCATGCTCGAGGCCGTGACCACGGCGTCGCTGCCAGCCCTCAAGCTCTATACCGAGGGCGAGGCCGCGTTCGATGCGGGCGATTACGGGAAGGCGGCCGGGCTGTTCAAGCAGGCGGTCGCGCTCGACACGACCTTTGCCATGGCCTGGCGCAAGCTCGCGGTCTCCTATGCCGATGCCGCTATGTCGCCGGTGCTCGTCGACTCGGCGCTCATCAAGGCGTACCAGAACCGCGATCACCTCACGGATCAGGAGCGGTGGACGACGGTCGGCAGCTACTATCAGAACGGCCCGGGTCACGACCGCGGCAAGGCGATCGAGGCGTTCGGGCAAGGTGTTGCGTTAGGCGACTACGACGTCTCGGCCACGAACCTCGGCAACCTGTACGTGAGCCGCCGCCAGTTTGCCGCCGCCGACTCGGCGTACCAAGCGAGCATTCAGCATCGTCCGGCCATGGCGCTGCTCGCGTATATCGGCCTCGCCCGGTCGTTGGCGGATCAGGCGAAGCTCCGCGGCGCGGACTCGCTGCTCGATGTGATCGACCGCCGATTCGGCCGCCGCATGATCGCCGTGCAGGCACGCGGACTCCTGCTGTACAACCAGGGACTCGTCGATTCCTCCGACGCGTTTTTTCGTGCCGCGCGGGACAGCGCGAGCCATCTTGACCTTGCGCAACTCCTCGAGGCGTCGGCGGCGATCGAAGAGCTGCACGGTCGGTTAGGCGACTATCGCCGCGACATCGCGGCGGCCCGGACGATCGAGCACGGGCTCGGCGTCTTCGCTCCGGCGATCAACGATTCGCTCCAATCGGCATACTTCGATGCGTGGACGCGCGGCCAACCCGCCGTCGCGGCGCGCAAGGTCGACTCCGCACTGGCCGCAACGCCGCTGCGCGCAATGCCGGTGGCTGCGCGTCCCTATGGCGATGTGGCGATCATATACGCGATTGCCGGCCGGCCCGATGAAGCGCGCGCGGTGCTCGCGCAGTATGATGCCGACGTGCGCGACACCACACTCCGGCGTGCGTACGAGCCGAATCGGCTCCACGCGCTCGGCATGGTGCAGATCGCCGACCGGCGGCCGCTGGACGCCGTGCGCACCTTTTACGCATCCGATTCCTTCCCCGATGGTCCGGTCGACGACTGCGCGGCCTGCGTAGACGCCGAGGTCGGACTGGCCTTCGACCGCGCGAACGTGCCCGATTCCGCGATCGCGCACTACGAGCGATACCTGAACACGCCGTATGCGTACCGCCTGTTCAACGACGCCGAGCAGGTGGCGCTCATCTATCGCCGGTTAGGCGAGCTCTATCAGACGAAGGGGGACCGCGGCGACGCCGCCAGGTACTACGAGAAATTCGTGAACCTGTGGAAGAACGCCGACCCCGACCTGCAAAAGCAGGTGGCCGATGTCAAACGACGCCTGTCGGATCTCCAGGTGACCGAAAAGAAATCCTGATCGCGCCATGCCCGACTTGCTCATCCGGATCAAGCGCGCTACGGACGGGTCCGCCGCGCTCACCTGCGTGCGTGCCGATGGCTCGGTCACGTGGCAGCGGCAGATGGGCCGGTTAGGCGCATTCTTTCCTACCCACGATCTCACGCACTATGCCGTCGAGACGACGCTCCGCTATCGCCACGGCTTTTACGGGTTGATCGCGGACGGGTGGGAGATCTCCGATTTCGAGACCGCCAAGGGCGACATCCCCCGCGAAGCGCGCGAGGCCGAGCTCGTGGTGGGCGTGTTCGAGATGGAACTGCGCATGGGCCGCGGCTGGTCGTGCGCCGAGTTGCGGGAGCAGGGAGACCGCTACGCGGCGAGCGTGCGCCCCGAGCGGCTTCGGATTCCGCTGCCGCCCCTGAGCGATGACATCATCGCACGCATTCGCGCGCTCCGGTCGTCGGTGTTCGAGCAATGGGATGCCGTCGTGCCCGG
>Ga0075426_10003018_pt1 | contig 12019 bp, 13 predicted proteins | sample SoiMethybrSBSTD5_FD_75304 | JGI IMG/M metagenome (GOLD analysis project Ga0075426, IMG submission 75304) | Bulk soil microbial communities from a Populus tree surrounding site in Tennessee, USA - Soil MetaG P. TD hybrid SBSTD5 | ecosystem: Environmental > Terrestrial > Soil > Tree plantation...
AGCCACATCCTCGCGGAGTTTCAAACATTGCCCGCGTGCGAAAAAGATGGCTTCCACCACGTCGTCCACGTGCATTGCCGTAGGCCGAGGCTACTCGATCACCTGATCCGCCCGCTGCAGGAGCGACTGGGGGATTGTGAGGCCGAGCGCCTTGGCGGTCTTGAGGTTGATAAAGAGTTCGTAGGTGGTCGGTTGCTCAATGGGCAAGTCAGCCGGCTTCGCGCCCTTCAGAACCTTATCCACTACCGCGGCAGCATGGCGCAACATGTCGGGGATGTTCGCGCCATACGCGATAAGCCCTCCGTCATCCACGGCCTCTCGCCATGGGTAGACCGCTGGCAATCGACTCTGCGCCACGAGGTCCACGATGCTCTTGTGCTCGAGATAGAGCATCGGGCTCGGGAACACGACGACTGCGTCGGCGCGGTCTCTGCGCATCGCGGTGAATGCCTTCCCGAAATCGGCGGGACCTCCGGCCCCCACTAGTTGAAGCTGCACTCCCACCGCCCGGGCTGCACCCTCCGTCTCCTGCAACATGTCTCTCATCGTGCGTTCGCTATATATCCCCGGATGCCAGAGGACCGCCACTCGGGAGGCCCTGGGAACGACCTGCTTGAGGAGCTCTAGGCGCTTAGGGACTAACCGGGGACCAAGGAAGGTCGAACCCGTGATATTCCCGCCGGGCCGTGCAAGGCTGGCGACAAGTCCGTCTTCAACAGGATCGGCCATGGCCGCCACAACGATGGGGATCGTGTGGGTCGCTTGCTTGGCTGCCAGGGCCGCAGGCGTGGCGAGAGTCACGATGACATCAACCTTCATCCGGATCAGCTCGGCCGCGAGTTCGGGAAACCGCTCCCGCTTCCCTTCGGCAGATCGGTATTCGATCACAAGATTCTGACCCTCGACGTAGCCGAGGTCCCGTAGCCCTTGCCGAAATGCTCCGATGAGATGTTGCTCAAGGGCTGGAGAGGAGTAGCCGAGATAACCGATTCGCCACACCTTGCCGCCCGGCTGCGCCACGGCAGCGAGCGGCGCGGCGAGGAGGCCGCCAGCTATCGTCCCGATGAACGCTCGTCGGTTCACTGCTCAACCCTCCGATCAGGCCGTCTGTTGTCTGCAAGAGAATGCCCAATCCGGGCCGTTATACCAGCGGGGCGGAGTGGGCTCAAGAGCCGGAAAGCTGAGCGGCCTGAGCAATCAGAACATCGGCCCGACGTGGTCAGGCAGTCGTCGCGGTGTTGGGGGAGGCGCGGCAGCGGCCACTCGGTCGTGTTCCCTTCACCGTTGCTTGGTGGCCGGAGACGGCGGCTCGTTTTCCGGCTGCATGATGAGCCCGCACTGGAGCCAGACATATCTGCCTCTCCTCAGCGGGCAACCTAGCCAGTATAAGTAAACAGGGCGACCCGATATAGACGTTGCGATCCGGCTGCGTCTGCCTATATGTTGTGCCGGTGCAACTGCGCTACCTCAAGCGAACTGGATGGCGCTCCTACGTCTGGCCTCCTGTAGGAGGCCGCGACGGTCTCCGCGACACCGCGAGTTTACGGCTTGAAGGTGTCCTGACGAATGTCCTGCGGATCGGGGACCGCCTATCCGTCACCATTCGATTCGAAGGCCGCGACCAGTTCCCCACTCGCTAGTCCTTCGTCCGTTCCAGATAGCCGTCCTGCTGACTGGCGGCCGCTCGTGGGAGTGAGTCGTTAGCGCGGAGGACGGCCTTGATGACCGTGGGACATCTCGGGTCGCGGCAGCCGCAGCCTAGCGCAGCGCATGCTATCACGGCCAGCGCATCGTTCATCACACTATATCGAGCGATAGTGCGCTCAATCTTGCGACACCGGGGACAGGTCTCAGCTGTTCGGAACCAATGCACATGCGCGAACGACCTCCTCCGCGAAACGGCAAGCTTCTCCCACGAAGCAAGGATCTTGAGCAGCCGACTCACTCGATCACCTGATCCGCCCGCTGCAGGAGCGACGGCGGGATCGTGAGACCGAGCGCCCTTGCGGTCTTGAGATTGATGACCAGATCGAACTTATTGGGCTGCTCCACCGGCAGATCGGCGGGCTTCGCGCCCTTGAGAATCTTGTCGACGTAGGCCGCGGCGCGGCCGTACATAACGGGCACGCTCGCTCCATAGGCCATGAGCCCCCCCGCCTCCACCTGCTCCTTGAACCCGTACACTGCTGGGAGTCGACCTTTGGCGGCGAGGGCCGCGATCTGGGTTCGCTGCGCAAGGAACAACGCGTCCCGCAGGACGAGGACGCCGTCTACGCGCCGGCTACGGATCGCCGCGAAATCCGCGTCGATCTCGGGCGGAGTGCGCGCCTGCACGATGCGCAGCTGCATCCCGAGGGCCTGGGCCGCGCCCTCTGCTTGCCGCAAGATGCGGGCGTGGGTCTCATTGCTCGGGTTCTGGAGAACGGCCACCCGAGAGACTTTGGGGACGGCGTCTTTGAGCAGCGCCAACTGTTTCCCAACCACGTCTCCTGAAATGCTGGCCAACCCGGTGATGTTGCCGCCGGGTCGGGCAAGGCTGGCGACGAGGCCCTCTGCAACCGGGTCGCCTGAGACGGCGAAGACAATAGGGATCGTGCTGGTCGCCTGCTTGGCGACCAGAGGGGCGGGCGGGCCCCCGGTAACGATGACGTCCACCTGCAGGCGCACGAGATCGGCGGCGAGATTCGGGAGTCGAGCAAACTTGCCCTCCGAAGATCGGTGCTCGATCGTGATGTTCCGCCCCTCCACGTAGCCGAGCTCTCGTAGCCCTTCGATGAATGCCCCCCACAGGCGCGCATCCTCAGGGTCTGTTACGGGGAAATTCCCCAAAATACCTATCCGAAAGACTCTTCCTGGCTGCGCCTCGATCGCGAGCGGCGCGGCGAGGAGGCTACCAGCCAAGGTCCCGAGGAACGCTCGTCGGTCCATCACTCGATCAACTGATCCGCCCGCTGCAGAAGCGAGGGCGGGATCGTCAGCCCGAGGGCCTTGGCGGTCTTGAGGTTGATGACCAGCTCGAACTTAGTGGGCTGCTCGACCGGCAGTTCGGCGGGCTTGGCCCCCTTGAGGATCTTGTCCACGTAGCTCGCGGCACGCCGATAGTGGTCAGAAACATCAATCCCGTATGACATGAGGCCTCCGGCATCCACAAATGCCCTCGTTTCGTAGATCCCTGGCACTCGGCTCCTTGCTGCGAACTCGACGGTGCGTTGTCGGTTGGCGACGGTCACCGTATCGGCTAGAACCAGCAATGCTTCAGGCCGATCTCGAATCATCGTCGCAAACAACGAGTCGAAGTCGTCGGGGCTTTGGATCGTAGCGGAATGGAGCGCCATGCCTAACTGCTGTGCCGCGCCTTGCGTTTCGTGGAATCTGGCCTGCATGCCCTGGTTCGCCGAGTTCCAGAGCACTGTCACCCGCGAAAGTCTTGGCAGGGCCTGTTTGAGCAAATCCAGTCGCTTGGCTGCGAGCTGTGGGGCGATGAGGGACAACCCCGTGACGTTTCCGCCGGGGTGGGCTAGGCTCTCGACGAGCTTTACTTCGACCGGTTCTCCCACGCTAGCCATCACGATGGGGATTTTGCTGGTCGCCTGCTTGGCGGCGAGGGCACCAGGCGTGCTTGCCGCAACCAGCACGTCGACCTTGAGATTGACTAACTCCGCCGCGATTGCCGGAAATCGCTCCGTTCGGCCCTCCGCGTAACGGACCTCCAAGGTGAGGTTCCGGCCCTCAACGTAACCGAGCTCACGCAGGCCTTGCGACAAGGGGAAGAGTCCGGGGTTGGATCCTGGGAGTTCCCTAAATCCGGGGGTCAGGAAGCCGACACGCCATACCCTCCCCGCGGCCTGCTGTGCCCCAGCGGCGAGCGGCGCGGCGAGGAGGCCGCCAGCAAGCGTGCCGATGAAGGCTCGTCGGTCCATTACTCGATCACCTGATCCGCGCGTTGCAGGAGTGACGGGGGGATGGTCAGGCCAAGGGCTCGGGCCGTCTTGAGGTTGATGACCAGCTCGAACTTGGTGGGTTGCTCAATGGGCAGGTCGCCGGGCTTGGAACCTTTGAGAATTTTGTCGACAAGAAATGCAGCGCGCCGAAAGTTCTCCTCGCTTCGTGGTCCATAGGCCAAGAGGCCCCCGGCCTCGGCGAAGTTCCGCACCTCGCCAACTGCTGGCAACCGGTACTTGGCTGCGAGGGCGGCGGTTCGTGTGCTCTGGTCGGCCAAGATCGGATCCGGGAGGATAACGACCGCCTTCGCCTGCTGTTTGAGCATCTCCGCAAATGCCCGCTCGAGGTCTTCTGCGCCCCGGGCCTCGACCACGTGAAGCGTCAGTCCCAGCGATCGGGCGGCGGCCTCGGTCTCGCGTATCCCCAAGGCGGCGCCCGGATTGCCCGGATTCGTGAGCACGCCGACATGGCTGCTCCCCGGGGTAATTGCCTTGAGAAATTCGAGCCGCTTGGTGTTCATTTCCGCGGTCGTCAGCGTGAGGCCTGTGATGTTCGCCCCGGGCCGGGCTAGACTATGGACGAGCCCAGCCCCGACCGGATCCCCGACGGTTCCCATGACAATGGGGATCGTCTTCGTCGCCTGCTTGGCCGCCCGCGCCGGCGACAGCCCGTCCGTGACGAGCACGTCGACCCTGAGGCGGACCAACTCGGCGGCCAGCTCGGGAACTCGTTCGTAGCGCCCCGCCGCCTCGCGACACTCTATGATGATGGTTTTGCCTTCGACGTAGCCAAGCGCACGCAGGCCCTCTCGCAGCGCCTGGTAGTTCGGATGCGAGCACGTAGTCGGTGCGAGAACACCGATCCGCGGCACGCTCGCTTGCTGCGCCTGAGCGGCGCGCGGCCCGGCGAGGAGGCCGCAAGCCACGGTGCGGATGAACACTCGTCGGTTCACTGCCCAACCCTCCGATCAGGCCGTGTCTGCATGAGAATGCCCAATCCGAGCCCTTATACCAGCGGGGCGGAGTGGGCTCAAGAGCCGGAAAGCTGAGCGGCCTGAGCAATCAGAACATCGGCCCGACGTGGTCCGGCAGTCGTGCCGGTGCTTGGGAAGGCGCACTAGCCGGACGAATGATCTGCGCCCCGGAGCTACACGCGAGCCAGACATAGCCGTCGTCTCGACCGCCATCCAGATCGCCGCACCGATGGTGCTCAGCGACAAAGGCCACCAGGGCAGCGAGCACATCCGGCATGGGGCCGGGAGGTTGTCACAGCTTCGGCAAGGGCGTAAGAGATGCCCTGTCACTTCCCCCTTGGCCCACGCCGGTCAATGGTGTCGGGGAGGCAGCCGTAGCTTTCTATCAAGCCTGTTAGGTCGTTAAAGTCGGCCATTTGATCTGCCGGCAGTACTTCCCCCATCGGACGGTTCCGTTGATCGGCTGGCACCAAGTTGAGGATCAGCTGGATGCTCTTGTACGTCCCGAAGGCGAGCAGGCAGACGATCGCGAGGAGTGATCGCATGGATGGCACCTCCCAAGCCCGGGAGTTGTAGCCCCGTCTCCGAACAGCGTGCACCGCCCGCCCTTGCGCCATGACAGGCCGCCGCCAGGATTGTGTAATGCCCTGTGCCTAGACCCCGCACCTACGATTCCCTAATGCCGCGACCACTGACGGACCGCCAGCGTTGGCGGGAGGAGTTGCTGGAGTTGGCCGAGAAGGCAGCCAAGCACCGCGCCGCGTTCGCGGCCTTGCCCGCCAGCGATAGGGTCGACGGGATTTCCTTGAATGGTAGAGCGGGATGCCGAGAAGCGACTGGCCGAGCTGCTGGCGAGACTAGCGGGATAGGCGCCGCTCTATCCACTCCGGCCCTAGTGCCACTCGGTCTTTGGCAGGAAACGAGATGCGTTTGTCGCCGGGGAAGCTGAGTAGCCAGAGCGCTTCGTTCAGTAGGGCCTTCGACACCCCCAGCGCCGCTCGCAGTTCCGCCACGCCCATGCTGTGATCCGCTGCGTGCTGGCTGTCCTGAGCGCGGATGCAGAGTCGTTGGTAGATCCCCTCTAACACTTCGTCCACGTGATCACGCCTGGCGCGGCGAGAGTCAGCGTTGAGCCTAACTGCGAATTAGCTAGAGAGCCCGAAGGGGCAGCCTCCAGAGGGCCGCGCAGCAGGTCGGGCCCGCCGGTCAGTCTACCGACCGGGGGAGTAGCCACCGCGTATAGGCGAAGTATCGCCACCAGTACCGCGTCATCAGGGACCGCAGATGCCAGTCCCACGCCGCACGGCCGTGGCCCGCCTTGTACTCGAGCTCGGAGGCCTGATGCAAGGCGGCCGCGTATTTGCGCCGGACCAGCCGCAGGATCGGCCCAGGCAGTGGCAGGGCCAGCACCTGGCGCAGGGCGGCCGGCTGCTGGAACACGTGCGCCGGCAACTTCGAGAGCGAGCCCGGCGTGTCCGCGTGGTACAGCAGGGTCGGGACGTCCAGAAAATGGATCGAGTGGTGGAGCGCCAGGCAGTAGCCGAGGTAGGTCCACTCCAGCCCCGCCGGCATGGCGCGGAAGTAGTGGGCGTCGATGGCGTTGGTCCGGTAGAGCCCCGAGCCCGCGGCCAGCCACGCCTCCTGGGTCATCGCCCGGAGCGGATCGTCCTGCACCGCCGGCCCGACCCGGATCACCTCGTGGACGCCACCGACACTCCGGATGAACGCGGTCACCACCACGTCGACGTCGGGCGCGAACCGGTCGAGCCGCAGCGCGAGCGCGTCCGGCAGCAGCTCGTCGTCGTCATCCAACTCGGCAAAGAACTCCGTGTCGACCATTCCAACCGCGTGCGCGATGGCCGCAGACAGTCCGGGGACCGGGCAACAGACGATCCGCACCGGCCGGCAGGCCAGCCGATGGATCACCCCGGCGTCCACGGCGCCGTTGGCGGCCACCAGGATCGTCGGCTCGACCTCCCGCTGCGCCAAGACGCTATTCACCGCCCGATGCAACACGGCTTCCCGCGCCGGCGTCGCCGTCGTCGGAATGATCACGGTCACCGGGCGCATCAGCGAAACTCGGGTACGGCCCGTCCCGGTCGCGAGGGCGGAGGCAAGTGTTGGCCCCCAGCCGCGTTCCTCGCGGGTTCTCGGTCCACCCTGTGGATTGGAGTAATGCGCGGGGTCACAGGCGCGGCCCCTAAGAGGGTGGCGAGGGAGCGCGGGCCTCCCAGGTCCAGCGCCACGAGTCCGCCGGGCGACCGTCACGCGCGGCGAGTGGCGGCGTGATGCTCGGCCCAGTAAAGAGGAGCACAATGCCGTCCAGATCAGTTCGCCAGACGATCGCCTCGACGGCCCGAGGACGCCAATAAGGCGGGAGAAAATAGAGGCGCCCTTTCGTGCCGTCCTTGAGCGGCTCCACGAGGCATACCTTGGCTCCGCCCGGGCTCAGGTCGATCACAGGGACCCTCAGCCAGCCGTCGCGTGTTTCGAGGACGACCGGCCACGGGCCGATCTGGCGCGCATAGCGGCGCAACTCCGACGCGCGCCCGCTAGCCTCTCGAGAAACCATGGTGGAGGCGTTGTAGAGCAGGCATCGTGCCACCGGCAAACGCGTGATCCGGCGAGAACTTAGCAGCCGCGACACCTTTGCGCTGAGCACGCGCTTCCCCACAATTGGCGTCGCGTGATTCGGGAAGGATATCTAGCTCCGGGGTGCCTTCAGCGTATGCCGGAGGTGGAACCGGTCGAGCCTACGAGCCCGAAGGGGCAGCCTCAAGAGGGCGGCTCATCCCCTTCGGGCAGATCCAGGTGTCTCAGACTACGTCCACTCAGCGCCAGTCGTCGCGGTGCCGGTGATGATCGCCACCGCCGTCGACAGGCACAGGCACGAAGATGCAAGACTGAGTTACGATGGTAACTGCCAGGAGCAGCAACGCGATCCGCAGATAGCGCATAGCCGCACCTCCTTGGATCGTTAGACGGGCTGCAGAGCAGGGGCATTCCTTGGATCGACTCAGTGCGTCACAAAGCCCCTCGTGCTCTACTCAATCACCTGATCCGCCCGCTGCAGGAGCGACGGCGGGATCGTCAGGCCGAGCGCCTTCGCGGTCTTCAGGTTGATGACCAGCTCGAACTTGCTGGGCTGCTCGATGGGAAGATCGGCGGGTTTTGCACCCTCCAGGATCTTGTTGACGTAGGCAGCGGCCCGTCGAAGCTGGTCGGGTAGATTTGCTCCATAAGCCATGAGGCCCCCCGCCTCGGCGCCCTCCCGGTATGGAGACATGGAGGGGAGACCATGCTGCACCGCCAGGTTCGCTATGTCCGACCGAAGCGAGATGAGCAGAGGATCACCCAGCACGAAGAGGGCTCCTGCGTGACCCGCGGAGGCTGTAACGAACCCCTTCCCGACATCGCGGATTCCTCGAATCTCTGCCGAAAGGAGTGTGACGTGCAGGCTGCGACCAGCGCTCTCTATTGTCGTCCACCGCGCCCTATTCGGCGGATAGTCGGGGTTCCAGAAGACGAGCACGCGCGAGACCTTGGGGACCGTCTCCTTCAGGAGACTCATGCGTTTGGCCCACGTGTCCTCCGTGACATCGAACGTCAACCCGGTAATGTTGCCGCCAGGATGGGCAGTGCTGGCGACGAACCCAGCGCTCACGGGTTCCACACCCACGACCATGATGATGGGGACTGTCGCGGTCGCTTGCTTGGCCGCGGCAATCGCCGGGTTAGTCACGGCTACGACGACATCGACCCTCAGTGCAGCCAGTTCGGCGGCCAAGTCGGGGAGCCGTTCGACTTTCCCGTGGGCAGATCGGTATTCGATCACGACGTTCCGGCCCTCGACATAGCCAAGATCGCGCAGCCCTTGACGGAAGGCCATGTCCACGGGCTCGGAGGCCTGGGTAGTCGTCAAGAAGCCTACCCGAGCGATCTTTCCCGTTGACTGCGCCTCGGCGGCGAGCGGCCCGACGAGGAGGCTGCCGGTCAGGGCGCCGATGAACGTCCGCCTATCCACTACTCGATGACCTGATCCGCCCGCTGCAGGAGCGACGGCGGGATCGTCAGGCCGAGCGCCTTGGCGGTCTTGAGGTTGATGACCAGCTCGAACTTGGTGGGCTGCTCCACGGGGAGGTCGGCGGGCTTGGCGCCCTTCAGGATCTTGTCGACGAAGATGGCCGCACGGCGGCCGAGGTCGTGCAGGTCGGTGGCGTACGCCATCAGGCCCCCAACCTCCGCCTGTTCGCGCAGTCCCCACATCGCCGGGAGCCGGGTTTTCACCGCTAGCTGCGCAAGCCGCACTCGGTACTGATAGAACATCGAATCGGCCGGAACGAAGATGGCGTCGGCGCGTCGAGCCAACGTGGCGAACACGTCCTCGAATTCCTCGGGCGCGCGGATTTCCACGATCTGCTGGTGCAATCCCAAAGCATGCGTCGCGATCCCGATCTCCCGCAGCGCACCCGTATATACCGGACTTGCCTGATTTGCGACGATGGCGACTCGTGAGATGTTCGGGAAGGCGCTCTTGAGCAGCTGCAGTTGCTTGCCATAAAGCTCGGAGCCGGTGGTAACGGTGAGTCCGGTGACATTCCCGCCCGGCCGCGCGTAGCTGGCCACCAGGCCGGAGCGCACGGGATCGGCCGCAAGGAACATGACGATCGGGATGGTACGGGTCGCGTCCTTGAGGGCTAACACCGCCGCATTGGCGCCCGCGACGATGACATCCGGCCTCGACTCTACGAGCTCAAACGCAAAGCTCGCTAAACGCTTCGTATCACTATTCGCGAAGCGATACTCGACCACCACGTTCTTGCCATTCCAGCCGAGGTCGCGCAGCGCCCGCTCGAACGTGTCGGCGACGCCATGGGCCGACTCGCGACCAGGCACCGTGAGATAGCCGATGCGGTACGTCTTCCCCGGCGTCTGCGCCCCGGCGGCGAGCGGCGTGGCGAGGAGGCCGATGGTAGCGGCAATGAATGCCCGTCTCTCCATCACTTGAGGACTTTGTCGGCTCGTGACAGGACTGAGGGCGGGATCGTGAGCCGGAGCGTCTCCGCGGTCTTCAGGTTGACGGCTAGCTCGAACACCGCCGGCCGCTGGATCGGCAGGTCTGCGGGGCTCGTCCCCTTCAGTATCCGGTCCACGTAGTTAGCTGCCCGACGGAACAGGTCACCGAGGTCCGGCCCGTAACCCATCAGGCCCCCCACATTGGCGAACTGGGGGAAAACGCTGATGGCGGGCAGACGATACTGGAGCGCGAAATCACCGAGACGCTTCAGGTGCAGGAACACCGCCGGAGATGACAACAGGACCAGGGCCTGGGCCTTTTGCCGCCGCGCTGCTTCGAAGGCCGCGGCGAACTCCTGCGGTTTACGAAACGCAAGTGACTGGAGCCCGAACCTGCGGGCCTGAGCCGCGCTCTCGGTCGCCTTGAATTGAGCTTCAGCGAGTTGGGCATCCCAGAGGACAGCAACCCGCTGGATTCGCGGGATCGCCTCGCGCAGGAACTCGAGCAGCTTCCCACCCAGCTCGGGCATGTCGAGGAAGAAGCCCGTCACATTACCACCCGGCCTTGCCAGACTCTTGACCCAACCGGCGTCCACCGGGTCGGTCTCAAGATCGACCCCCACGATGGGCACACTAGTACTGGCCTGTTTCGCGGCTCCTATGGCATAGGCGCTGGTGGCAAACAACACATCGATGTTCTGCCGGAGTAGCTCGTCGACAAGCGCCGGTACCCGATCGGCGTGCCCCTCGCCGAACCGGTACTCAACCGCGATGTTCTGGCCGATCACATAGCCCAGATCACGCAGCCTCTGCTCGAAGGCATCAACATTTGCGGTCCGGGGATTGGAGGTCACATAGCCCACATGCGGCATCTTACCCGCCCGTTGCGCCCAGGCGGCGCGCGCAGCCGCGACCAAGCCGGCGATCCCCCCGAGGAACACTCGCCGGTCCATCAGTCGATTACCGTGTCCGCCCGGAGCAACACATTGGGCTGGATCGTAAGGCGGAGTGCTTTGGCGGTTCGGAGGTTCACGACCGTGTCGAACTTGCCCGCCTGCTCCACTGGAAGCTCGGATGGCTTGGCTCCTTTGAAGATCCGGTCGACGAAGCCCGCGGCGCGCCGCCACACTTCCAGGAAGTTGACACCGAACCCGAGGAGCCCGCCCGCGTCCGCATATTCCTTGAAGCCGATGCTTGGCAGCCGATGTCGCTGCGCCAAGGCCGCCAGCCGCAGCGAATGAGCGACGAACAGCGGATCCTCATACACCGAAACGCCTTCGGCATGTGATCGGGCGATCCGTCCGAAGGCGCCATCGAAGTCCTCCGGACTCCGTGCGAAGATCTGGACGATGTCGACGCCGACCGTTCGCGCGGTTCGCCTCATCGCCTCGAAGGTCACGACGTTGCCGGGATTGGTGTCGTTCATGAGGACGGCCACGCGCTTGAGCCCCGGGAGCGCCTCTTTGATCATTTCGATGCGCTTGGAATTCAGCTCGGGAAAGGAGAACGACAAGCCGGTAAGATTTCCGCCAGGATGGGCGAGGCTTTGCACGAGCCCGGTGGCGTCGACGTCTCCACTGATCGCAATGACGATGGGGATGGTTGTCGTCGCCGCTTTCGCCGCTCGGCCTCCTGGGGTGCCGTGCGTGAGGATGAGGTCGACGTTCAGACCCACGAGGCCCGCCGCGAGCGCTGGGAGACGGCCATAGTCGCTCTCGGCCCAGCGGTACTCGATGAGGACGTGTTGCCCCTCGACGTACCCTCGCTCTCGAAGTCCGTCGCGGAAGGCGGCCACGAAGGCTCCGTGGGACTTCGGCGACGTGGATCCGAGAAAGCCGATGCGATGGACCTTCCCGGCCTGCTGCGCCTCAGCGGCGAGCGGCGCGCTGAGGAGCCCGCCCGCCAGGCTGCCGAGGAACACGCGCCGGTCCATCACTCGATCACCTGATCCGCCCGCTGCAGGAGCGATGGCGGGATCGTCAGGCCGAGGGCCTTGGCGGTCTTGAGGTTGATGACGAGCTCGAACTTCGTGGGCTGCTCGACGGGCAGGTCGCCGGGTTTCGCTCCCTTAAGGATCTTGTCTACATA
>Ga0075426_10003019_pt1 | contig 12019 bp, 10 predicted proteins | sample SoiMethybrSBSTD5_FD_75304 | JGI IMG/M metagenome (GOLD analysis project Ga0075426, IMG submission 75304) | Bulk soil microbial communities from a Populus tree surrounding site in Tennessee, USA - Soil MetaG P. TD hybrid SBSTD5 | ecosystem: Environmental > Terrestrial > Soil > Tree plantation...
GTTCCCTACTGGGACGGAGCGTACTGGCAGGGGAGCGTCTGGGGCAACGCGACATATGTTATGCGAACCTCGCACGACCCTTCGATGATGGCCAACGCGCTCCGGTCCGCGATGCACGAGTTGGACGCAGAGCTGCCGTTAGCAAACGTGCTCACGATGCGGGAGATCCTGTCGGAGTCGATAAGCAGTCGAAGATTCCAGACATTATTGGCAGGCAGCTTTGCGGGTGCGGCTCTGCTATTGGCGTGCCTCGGGATCTACGGCGTGATCTCCTACAGCGTAGCTCGCCGGACGAGTGAGATCGGAATTCGAATTGCGTTGGGCGCACAAGCGTCGCAAGTTTCGATGCTGGTGTTACGGCAGGGAATTCAACCGGTGCTTGGTGGGTTGGTGGTCGGGGTGCCGGCTGCGTTGGCGGCAGGAAAGCTGATCAGCAGCTTCCTGTTCGGGACCGAACCGCGCGACCCGGCGGCGATCTCGGCGGTGGTCGTTATGCTACTTCTGGTCGCAGCGGCGGCGTGTTGGGCGCCTGCGCGGCGGGCGTCCCGGATCGATCCGATGGCTGCCCTGCATGATGAGTAGCGCCTGGGCGCAGACGGCTGCCGTTTGCAGAGTGGCCAAGGTCCTGATGGCGCGTGATCCGCCCGAAACCGGCGGTGACTGCTCGGATCGGCGATTACATTGTGAGGACGGCGCGGAACCGGGCCTTGCCCTCCGCAACGCGCTCGTAGGCCTCCGGTGCCTCTGCCAATGGGTACGTCTCGACGATCGTTTTAACTTTTCCTTGCGCTACGAAATCAAGGGCCTCGTAGAGATACTCGGGGCCGTTTTGCTGACTGCCAATGACCCGAATGCGCTTCATGATGAGGTCCATCAGAGAAATCGAAAGCGGCTCCGCGTCGGCACCCATCGCGACAAGCCGACCGTCCGGCCGCAGTCCCTGAATGCTGTCCACCATGGACCTGGTCGAATTGGAAGTACTGAGGATCACATCTGCGCCCCCCGCTGCAGCAAGGCTCTTTCCGTCGCGGACAATTTCATCCGCGCCAAGGTCGCGTATCATCTTGTCTTTATCGGGGGAGTGCGAAACGGCGATGGTCTCGAAGCCCGCAGCCTTTGCGTACTGCACTGCCAGGTGCCCAAGGCCGCCAATCCCAAGCACGGCCACACGCTCATGCGGTTTGGGATCGGCCCAACGCAGCCCGCCATAGACTGTGTAACCAGCGCAAAAGATCGGGGCGGCTTGCTCGTAGGAAACCTTGTCGGGAATCAGATAGGTGGCGTCGGCATTCATCAGCATGTACTCCGCGTGACCGCCTTGTACATCGACTCCCGTGCCCTTCATATAGGGACAGAACATCCTCCGGCCGCGCTGGCACCATTCGCAGCGTCCACACGTGGATTGAATCCATGCCGTGCCCACCCGGTCGCCTACCTTTCGCGTGATGACGTCGGGAGCCACAGCAACGATCTCGCCCACCGGCTCGTGGCCTAAGATTCGGGGAAATAGTCCGGGAAAGTGTCCGAGGGTTAGATGTACGTCGGTGTAGCAGATGCCGCTTGCATGCATCTTCACCAGCACTTGATTGGGTCCGGGTTGAGGTTGGGGAACGTCTTTGATCTGCCAGGAACTGCTCGCAGCGGGAACGACTGCAGCTCTCATACACTTCCTCCTAGGGGGATTCGATGCGAACGCCTTTGCGGTCGGTGCATGATTTTGGATGCCGGATCGCCAATCGCACACTGAGGTTGACGGGCAGTTGGCGAATTGTCGGCCACTCGGAAGTAATCCACGTTGACACGTAGTTGGCACCTCGGACTTGTGGCTCGCGACGCGCCGAATTTCAGCAACGGTGGACGGGCGGTGCAGAGGGTTTGGAAAGCGGGTCACAGCTTATTCCTGAACTAGAATCGAATTATGTTATCGCGGAGGGCATTCTTCTCCATCTCTGCGGCCCCGGTCCTGTGCGGCCAGAACAGGAGGCAAGGCATGTTCGCCGACGCCGAAGCATACGAGCGATTCATGGGCCGCTGGAGTCGGCTCGTGGCTCCCCAACTCGTGGATTTCACCGATGTGCCAGATCGGGGACGGTTTCTCGACGTTGGCTCTGGTACAGGAGCATTGGCCTTTGCCCTCGTGGAAAGGAAGCTGCAGGCTTATGTGCGAGGGATCGACCCATCCAAAGAATACGTCGCATACGCCAACAGTAGAAATGCATTTCCGGATCGCGTCAGCTTCGAGGAAGGCGATGCACAACAGTTGCATTTTGCCGATGCGAGCTTTGATGCCAGTCTCTCCCTGCTGGTGTTCAATTTCATACCTGATCCCAGGAAAGCCCTGCGGGAGGTGTGTCGCGTCACCAAACCTGGGGCACGAATCTCGGCAGCCGTCTGGGACTATGGAGATGGGATGCGGATGCTCCGGGCGTTCTGGGATGGCGCGGTGAGTATCGACGCGAAGGCCGAAGCACGTGACGAGAAGCACATGCCCTTGTGCCGGGCAGGTGAACTATCAGAGCTATGGCGACAGGTCGGCTTGGAGAACGTCCACGAGCAGCCACAGACGGTCACGATGAGATTTGAGTCCTTTGCTGACTACTGGGACCCGTTTCTCCTCGGACAGGGCCCTGCCGGCGTGTACGTCAGGAGTCTCAGTCCCGATCGGGTACGTGTCTTGCGCAGTGAAGTGAAGAGTCGAGTGTCTCCGTCAGCAGAAAACTTGCCTTTCGCCCTTTCCGCGCGTGTATGGTCGGTGTGCGGCACGGTCCCGAGGCGCGTTTGAATTGCATGCGAGGGAGATAGGATTCGCACAGATAACTGCGTAGGCATGCCGGAGTCGAGTGTCCTGCCAGTCTGGCCACGGTCGTACAATGAAGCGGTCATGCAGGACCAGGCTGCATCAGTGGGCCTCTGCTTCGATTGCGCGCACGCCAAGGTCATAAAATCGGACCGCGGGACCGTCTTCCACCTTTGCAGACTCTCCGCCACAGACCCCCGGTTTCCGAAGTATCCGAGGCTACCTGTTCGAATCTGCGGAGGCTATAAGAGCAGCGAGACGCAAGGTGCTGACGGCGGGCGCGTCACCTGTTAGCTGATTTTCCATACGCCGGTTCCGAACGACTTACTATTTGCCCAAATCGCCGGAAGTTCTGAAGGTTTTCTTTGTCTTCAGGCCTAATCGCGTCATTGCGAAGATCACCATCATGCTGTAGCATCGAAGTGCTTGCTCAGCGGCGCGTGTGCCGGGAAGTAACCCATCCAGGTGGAACCAATATGGAGATTGTTACGAGCAGCACGGGAACACCAAGGGAAGTCGAAAAGCAGACTACGGGGATTGCCGGTTTAGACGATGTGCTTGGCGGGGGGCTTCCCTCTCACCGGCTTTATGTTGTAGAGGGCGATCCCGGCGCGGGCAAGACGACCCTGGCACTTCAGTTTCTTCGCGAAGGAGTTCGTTTAGGCCAGCGGACGCTTTACGTAACGCTATCGGAATCGTTGGACGAATTGCGCGATGTCGCCGCCTCCCACGGTTGGTCGTTGGACGGTATTGACCTCCTGGAACTAGATTCTGTTTCTGGGCGACTCCAGGAAGAGGCGAACTACACGGTCTACCACCCGTCCGATGTGGAGCTGGGAGAGACAATTAGGCGGATAACCGGAGAAGTCGAGCGACTCAACCCCGAGCGGGTGGCGCTTGATTCGGTCTCAGAACTTAAGATCCTGTCGCAGACCAGTGTGCGATACCGACGCGAAATTCTCGGACTGAAGCAGTTTTTCGCGGGCAGGAAATGTACGGTTCTGGTGCTTGACGATCGCACCACTCGCGAAGGAGAGCAGCAGCTCCAGAGCATCGCTCACGGGGTTGTTCGCATGGAGCGTGAAACTCGCGAATACGGCACTACTCGCCGTCAATTCCACATTTTCAAGTTGCGTGGAGTCCGCTTCCAGGACGGCCTACACGACTTCGTTATCCACACCGGCGGTATTGAAGTATATCCCAGACTCTCTACAAGCAACACCACGGCCACGGTCGAGGACGAAGGATTAGCTGGGAGCGGTAGTCACGAGCTTGATGCCTTGTTGGGGGGTGGGCTCGATCGGGGATCGAGCACGCTCGTGCTTGGACCCGCAGGTTGCGGGAAGTCCACACTGTGCTCTCAATTCATGCTGACGGCTTTGGTGCGGGGCGAGTCGGTTGGGTGCTTTTTGTTTGAAGAGAGCCGTGAAACTTTTCTCCGACGGTCGGCGGGATACGGCATGGATTTTAAACCGCACCTTGCGTCAGGACGATTGGAGCTGGTGCAGGTGGACATCGGCGAGTTATCCCCTGGTGAATTTGCAACTCGGGTTCGTCGTATGGTCGAACAGCGGAGAGTGCGTTTCATCGTAATCGACAGCCTGAATGGCTATCTCAACGGCATGCCCAGCGAACGCTTCCTGCTGATCCACTTGCATGGACTACTGACCTACCTGGGCCAAAGGGGCGTCGTGACGATTCTAACGATCGCGCAACACGGCATGCTGGGATCCATGATGCTAACGCCGGTCGATGTCAGCTTTCTTGCAGACACCGTTGTCTTGCTGCGCTTCTTCGAAGCCGCAGGGAAAGTACGCCAGGCAATTTCGGTCGTCAAGAAGCGCCGGGGCGCGCATGAGCGCACTCTGCGGGAAATGGAAATTGGAGCAACCGGCATACGAATCGGCGAAGTTTTAGAGCAGTTCGATGGAATCCTTACCGGAGTTCCTCGCTTCCACGGGAAAGACGCACGTCTTCTTAACGCGCAAGATGAGTCGTAAATGTTTCGCAGAAGCGCTAGCGAAATGCGCGTCCTCATTCTCGCGCCCCTGGGGCGAGACGCCCGGCTCCTTGCAGACACGCTAGCAGCTCTGGATATCGAAACCAAAATATCTCCCGATGCGAAGATTCTCATTGCGTTGCTGGCGGAAGGGGCCGGCACTGCGATCGTAGCCGAAGAGGCGCTCACGGCGGACCATGTCCAGGCTCTGGCTGCGTGGCTCGCCTCGCAACCGCCGTGGTCCGACATGCCGTTTGTCATCCTCACGCACAGTGGAAGACCCTCGGCCGAGAGCAAGCGCCGAGCCCAAGAGCTGGAACCGCTTGGGAACTTTACGCTTATCGAGCGGCCCGTTCGTCCCGAGACTATGGAGACCGCCATACGAGCGGCTCTGCGCGCCCGCGTGCGGCAATATGAAATGCGCAGCCGCCAGGAGGCACTAATCCAGGCGAATGCGGATTTAGAGCAGTTTGCGCATTCCGCAAGCCACGATCTCAGGGAACCGATCAGAAGTATTTCCGTTTATAGCGAGCTGCTTAAGAAACACTACGAGCAGTTCCTCGATCTGAGAGGCAAGGAGTTTCTCAGTTTTATACATTCCGGGGCGCAACGCATGGAAGGACTGCTCGCCGACATGCTGTCCTATGCCCACGCTTCCAGCATTTCAGATGACGCTCCGGAACCGATCTGCGCGAGGGGACCTTTGGACGCGGCCCTTGAGAATCTGAGTGGCGCGATTCGGGAAAGCGGTGCGTCCATCACCGTCGGTGAGATGCCGATGGTGCGAATGCGCACGAGTCACTTGGAGCAGGTGTTTCAGAATCTGGTTGGCAATGCTATTAAGTATCGGAGAGAGGAGCCGTTACACATCCGCCTCACCGCCCGAAGAGAGGATAAGCATTGGTTGTTCTGCGTCGAAGATAACGGGATTGGCATAGCGCTGGAGTACAGGAAGGCTATCTTCGGAATCTTCAAGCGCTTGCACACAAACCAAGCATATTCCGGCACCGGTATGGGTCTGGCCATTTGCCAGCGCATCGTCGAGCGATATCGCGGACGAATCTGGGTCGAATCCGAGCTGGGATGCGGGTCAAAGTTCCTCTTCACTATCCCGGCCTGAGCAAGATGTCCGTCACCATTCCGTTGATCGTGCTGATTGAAGACAGCCAGACTGATGTGTTCCTCGTCAAAGAGGCAATCGCTGCCCACCGTCTGGATGTCGAGCTTCACATTCTGGAGGACGGCGAGCAGGCCACCGGATTCATCGCGCGGATTGAGTCGGATGAGAGTGCCGCGTGCCCCCGGTTATTTCTTCTCGATCTTAATCTTCCCAGAACAAGTGGGTTTGAGGTGCTCTCGCGCATACGACAAAGCGAGAGATGCGCAAGCGTGCCAGTGCTTGTCGTGACGTCATCGGACGCGGAGAAGGATCGGGCCAAGAGTGCAGCCCTAGGAGCGACAGCCTATTTCCGAAAACCCTCTGGATACGAGGCGTTCCTCAAGCTTGGAGAGATTATTCATGAACTGCTCGCGTGACCTCCAGCATCACTTTGCGTAAACGGGTCACTGAGACCTCTGTGACTCAACACTGCCAGGTACGACGCATCCGCTCTCGTGGCAATGAGCCGGCGGCTGGAAGTGGATGGCTGGAACGTCGCGCCGTGAGTGAATCCCGCTACTCGCTAAGCGCCTTGTATAATTCTGGCCGGCGATGGCGCAGCGCGTAGTTGGGCTTGCTCCGCGCTTCCCATAGCTTCTCGGGAACCAGGTCGGCGATCAGCATTTCTTCGCGAATGCACGTTCCCCCGGTTTGCGCCACGACGTCGCCCAAAGGATCGAAGACCACGCAGCCGCCGGCATGATGCGGCTGGTTTTCGCCGTCTTTCGGATAGGTATCGACGTACCCCGCGCGTCCCGCCTGGTTGCACACCACCGCGAAGCAGGCGTTTTCGTATGCGCGCGCCGCGTAAAGCCGCAGGAAATAATTGATAGGGGCCGCGGCGGCTTGTTTCACCGATTCGGGGTCGTCGGTCCACATCGTCATGCGCGCCGCGTGAGGCATCAGCAGCACGTCGGCTCCATGCAACGCCAGAATGCGCGAGACTTCCGGGAATGTTCCGTCGAAACAGATGCTCGTGCCGACGCGGCACTTGCCGATGTCGAAAACCGCCGGCGCCTGCTTTCCCCCCGTGTAAAACAGCGCCTCATCGCGCGACATGTGGAGTTTTCGCTGCGCGCCGATGAAACCATTCGGCCCGGTGAGCACTTGGGTGTTGTAAACGATGTCGTGCTCTTTCTCGCTGAGTCCCACTGAAAGAAACAGATCGAGATCGCGGGAAATCCGGCAGAGGCGCTCGATAGACGGACCATCCGGAACCGGCTCGGCCTGATACCAGGTGTCGGGCGCGCAATGCCCGTGGACGACCAGCTCCGGGAACAACGCCAGGTCGGCGCCGGCCTGTTTGGCTTGCTTCGACCAATGCTCGATCGCGTCCAGATTCTCTTGCGGATTTCCCAGCAGACCGTTAATAGCCAGCGCGGCGACTCTTGTTTTGTACATGGCTTCTGCTTATTGTTGGCCGTGGCGCTGGGGTAAAGCAAGAGGGCGTCTGGTGCCAACCAACCAGACCTTCGATTGTGCTAGCTTGTGAGCTGGAATGCGACATTCCTCTGTGTTGAGAACCGGTGCATGCATCGCGGCTCTCTGCCTATGCGTGCAAGGGCAAAACCCGCCCAGTAAGGACGCGCCAACCAACGAAGAGAAGGGCCTGCCGCCCAGAGCGACTCCCGGCGATTATGAGGCTCACGCTCAGGCGGGCACGGTCACGGTTGCGGCGGAGTTCAAGGGACACTCCGTCCCCACGTTGGAAGGGACGTTCTCCACGGAAGAGTATGTGGCGGTCGAAATGGGGTTGTTCGGCTCGCCCGGGGAACGGATCAAGATATCCATCGAGGACTTTTCCCTGCGCATCAGCGGAAAAAAGGCGCCCTTGTCCAGCCAGCCTTACGCCCTGATTTTCGGCTCGCTTACTGATCCCGAATGGGCGCCGCCGGAAGCGCCGGCAGCGAAGTCAAAAACCAGTATCGGTGGTGGTGGAGGTGGCGGGAACGATCCGCCTCCGCCCCCGCCCAAAATGCCCATCGAGCTAAGGCGCGCGATGCAGCAGCATGTGCAGAAGGCCGTTCTTCCGGAAGGAGACCGCGCCCTTCCCCAGGCCGGACTGATTTTCTTCGAATACCGCGGCAAAACCCAGAAAATTCATTCGCTCGAGTTGACCTACACCGGTCCCGCCGGAAAAGTAACGATGGCGTTGCAGCCGTAGAAGTGGCTTGAAGAGCGGAAGCGGTTCCTCAGGATTGCGTCTTCTATGAGAAGACGGGAAGCCGCGAGCGGTTGCATTCGTTTGATCTCAATAGGAGCCACTTTGTCGCCGCGACCAATGGCCGGCCACGCGCAGGGAGAGGCTACAATGCCGTCTTGCCTCGTGACCCGCCCGCTGCTAGACTCCGATCACTGGCGCAACATGGAATCTGTGGTGTTACAACTGCAGCGGGAATGCCTCGATTCCCGCGTGTCGATATTGGAGATTTTACGAAAGGCATTGGTAATAGCCCGAAAGCTAACGCTGGCAGACGCACAAACCTGGATTGAGAAAGAACTGAACGGCTACAAGAATGGCGACACGCCGCCGCTCCACCGCCTTTTGACAGGTGAGATTCGGGTCCTAAATCCGTACCACGGATGGCAACCCGTGATTTTTGAAGATGCGGAGGAGGCCGCATACCGTCGCAAGTGTTTCGTAGGCCAACCCATCGGAGAACTTGAGGATCTGATTAAGCGCGATGACGGCGTTCTTCAATTTTCATTCGATCCAGCAACGCTGAATCAGCTGATGAAGGGAATGAACCTTCCGTTGCCGCCAACCCGAGTTCTAGACCGTTCCTCTTTACGCGGAATTCTAGATGCGGTGCGCAACATGGTGCTCGATTGGACGCTGAAACTCGAGAAGGACGGCATTATGGGAGAAGGCCTGGCATTCACCGCAAAAGAGAAGGAAGCCGCGTCGACGGGGCATTATACGATCAATTACAACGCACCCGTCGGCACTTCCCAGGTCCAACAGGCTACCGAAGGGTCAACGCAGTCAATGCCCGTCGTCCAAACCGATTTCAAGGCGCTCGGCGAGTTCGTCGCCGATTTGAAACGTCAGATTCCGGCGCTCCAATTGGAAAAAGCAGATGGCGCGCAACTTAAAGCGGACGCGGATGCCCTGGACAGCCACTTGACATCGCCCCGGCCGAACAGGATGGTCATCGAACAATTGATGGCGTCCATCACGAGCATTCTAGAAGGGTGCACCGGGAGCTTGCTGGCGTCTGGATTGCTCCACAGGCTCACGGGCTTTGGGGGCTAACGCTGGATCGTACAACTCCGGACTCCGAGTTGAGCGCGGCAGGCGGAAGGTCGTAGTGGCAGCAGCGGACGGTGGCTGCCACCTGTCCGTGAGGGTGATCCGAGTCCACTCAGTCGGTCAACGCCACGAGCGCAGTAACTCTGCGACGTCTTGAGCCGCGGTTAGAGCCAGTTCTGGCTGGTTCGGCAAGCTAGGGGCACAAGAGGCCAGACCTTTGTTTGGCCGGGATTGATATGGAATCTATTGTCGCGAGTGACGCTCCTGGCGAGATAATGCCAGTCGCTAGGAATGGCAGAATTCTTGCAAACATTTCGGCACCCGGCGATCACGAACGAAGGGAAGGCTGCGCTCCCCCCTTCTTCAAATCTCCAGCCCTACCGACCGCATCAGCTCGATCGCATTGCTCTTCCGCACCACACCCGTGCGCAGCGCGTAGTCGAAGCGGATCTGGCCGTTTTCGATTTGATCCTCGAAGTGCACGTTGGCGGCACGCTCGCCGAGCACCTGCACGATGTCGGCTAGCGCCAGGTCGTGTGTGGTGATTAATCCGATGGCCCCGCGCTCCACCAGGCCCCGCACCAGTGCCTCCGCGCCGATACGGCGGTCGTGCGAGTTCGTCCCGTGCAGGAATTCGTCGATCAGAAAGAGGGCCGGCAGCGGTCCGGCGGTCAGGTCCAGAATCTGCCGGAGCCGCAGGATCTCCGCGTAGAATCGCGACACGCCGCCCTGCAGCGAGTCCGTGATGAGAATCGAGGCGCCCACCGTCAGGCGCGACATGCGCAGCCGGCGTGCCCGTACCGGCGCGCCGGCCTGGGCCAGCACGGCGTTGATCCCAAGCGTCCGCAGCAGCGTGCTCTTGCCCGACATGTTCGAGCCGCTCACCACCAGTACCCGCAGCGCGCCGCCGATCCGCACGTCGTTGCGGACCACGCGCTCCTCGGGGATGAGCGGATGTCCGATGCCTTCCGCCTCGAGCCAGGGCGCATCCGCCGTGAATTCGGGAAACGGATCGCCCGGATGCTCGAAGGCGTGGCTGGCGAGCGAGCACAGCGCTTCAATCTCGCCGGTTGCCGTGAGCCACCGCCGCACCGCTGCTCCGTTGTGCCGCCGCCAGCGTTCCACCGCAAAGGCCAGGTGCGTTGACCATAGCGCGAACGGTTCCAGTACCCGCACGATCAGGTGCTCGCGCGAATCCAGCAGCTCCATCAGCCGGTTGAGATGGGCCAGGCGTTTGGATGGCGGATCGCCCTCCGAATCCAGGGATGCGAGCAGGCGCGCCAGGACGGGCGATTGGAAACGCTCCCGCTCCAGCCGCACCAGCACCTCTGACAGAAGTTTCAACTCGTGCGCCGACTCGTCCACGGCCACCACCAATGCCTGCACCCGCGGGCGCACGCGATGCAGAAAAATGGCGTTGACAAGCAGGGCGAGAAGGAAGAGATCGCGCAGCCAAATTGAGGCAGCGTCAGAGATCTTGGCTATCCCCAGTTCGTACCCGGCGAACCCGAGAAAAGCGCAGAAGCCCAGTCCGCCGAGGATACTCAAGGCGAAGGCGCCGGCGCGTAACGAACGGCTTTCGAGCAGCGCCCGGCCCTCGCCCCACGCCGCGAGGGATGCCGGGTCCACGCCCGTCCGCGCCTCTTCGGCCACAACCGCCAGTTCCTCCCGCAGATCGAGGCGAGGCCGCAGCTCCGTCAAAGCTTCGTGCCTCCCGCGCACCGTGTCGGGATCGGCGGGCGCCAAAAGCCACCGCGCCAGCGTGTCCTCGCCGATGTGCGTCCGCGCAGTACACAAGAGCTCAAAGAGTGAGCCCTTGCCGAACAGGTCCAGATCTTGAGCATAGGGATGCACGGGGTCCAGGTAGCGGTCGCCGGCCTCTCCGGTTCCCGCCCATTTTCCGTCCAGGCGCGCCAGCGCTTTCTCGAAATACCGTTCCGCGCGCCGCCGCCGTTCAACCAGACGCAGCAGGTGTTCGTGGAGTACCGACAACGTGACCAGGATCGCGCCCGGAAGCACCACCCAGACGATGGAAATGGCATGGCTGAGCGCCATCCACACCATCATCGCCACTGCGGCTGCAGCCGCCAGCTTTCCATAGCCCAGCTTCCGGTGGCTCCGCTCTCTACGGGCGATATCGGCGCGCCGCTCTGCCAGCAGTTGAGAATAGACCTGGCGTGGATCCTGCATCGTGGCCTCCCTCATTCTCTCTCGAATAAGGTCAAATTCCGGCAAAGGTGCGTTTGCAAGTCGCGCCACTCCCTGATATCATCAATCTGGCAGTTGATCGGAACCCTTCCCCTTTGAACGCCAAAATCCAACCAACGGAGTACACAAGTCACTGAATGAGTTTTACTGTTTTTCTTGGAAATTTACCCACATGGGTCACCGCCGATGACATCAAAGGATGGCTGGCAGCGGAGGATCTGGTAGCGGATTCCATCAAGGTGATCCGCAACCACGAGACGCAGGAGTCGAAAGGCTTCGCGTTTGTGGACGCACCGACGACGGAGGAAATGCAATCCATCATCCGTCGTTTTGACCGCGCGCCTCTCGAAGGCAAACTGTTGCGTGCCAACCCGGCCCAGCCCGCCAAGGGCAAGACGACTCCTGGCGCAACCGTTATCACGACCCGGGAACAGCCTCAACAGCGCCGCCGTCCGAAAAGATCGTCGAAGGACAGGGAGCAGGTCCGGAGCGCTTTCGCCGCCGAACTCGCGAAGGTCCTTTAGGTCCAACCTCCGGGGCAACACCTGTGAAGGGCAGGCACAGGCCATCAACCCCTAAATCCCTGACGGGAAAGGCCCGCAG
>Ga0075426_10003020_pt1 | contig 12017 bp, 13 predicted proteins | sample SoiMethybrSBSTD5_FD_75304 | JGI IMG/M metagenome (GOLD analysis project Ga0075426, IMG submission 75304) | Bulk soil microbial communities from a Populus tree surrounding site in Tennessee, USA - Soil MetaG P. TD hybrid SBSTD5 | ecosystem: Environmental > Terrestrial > Soil > Tree plantation...
GCGCGATTTGAAGCGCGCCTCGAGGATCGGCAGCAGCACCGCGCGGTTGTCCAGGCGCAGCATCCACGAGCCGAAGCGCGGATCGTGCGCGAGGTCCTCGAGCCCCAGCGCTTGACAGAGCTTCACCCAGAACCCCTGGTTGCCGCACGCGAGGAAGAGCCACTCGCCGTCGCCCGCCTGATAGAGACGATACGTCGGGTTGTCGCGAAAGACCGAATGCTTGCCCGGATAATCGACGAAGTTGCCGGCTTGCAGCGCGATCACCGCGTGCAGGAGCGACGTCTCCACCTTCTGCCCGATGCCGGTGCGCTCGCGCACGAACAGCGCGGCCAGCACGGCCTGGGCGGTGAGCGCGGCCGCATAGTAATCGACGACCGCGATGCGGAGATACTGCGGCGGTCCGCCGAAGCCCTGCAGCGCCATGATGCCCGCCAGGCCCTGCAGCAGCGGATCGAAGCCGGGCCGGTCCACGTACGGGCCGCTCGAGCCGAACGCAGTGGTAGAGCAATAGATGAGGCGCGGGTTCAACGCGCGCAGCGTCGCGTCGCCGACCCCGAGGCGATCGGCCACGCCCGGACGCATGTTTTCCATCACGACGTCGGCGTCGCGCGCGAGACGCTCGACGACGGCGCGGCCGTCGAGAGTCTTGAGATTCAGAGCAATCGACCGCTTGCCGCGGTTCCACGCGAAGAAGCCGGGCAGCTCGCGGAACGAATCGCCCTCGAGCGACTCGACCTTCACGACGTCGGCGCCGAGATCGGCGAGCATCGTCGCCGCGTATGAGCCGGCGATGTAGCTCGTGAGGTCGATGACGCGCACGCCCTCGAGCGGAGTCCGAAGATCGAGCACCGCGCCCTCAGCGGGCCACGCGGCGCACGATCAGCTCGCGGTGGTGCTCGGCGTCGCCGTAGAGCGGCTCCAGCGCCTTGGCGCGCTTGAAATAGAGGTGCAGGTCGTACTCCCACGTGAAGCCGATGCCGCCGTGCACCTGGATCGCCTCGCCGCACACCTTCCGCGAGGCGTCGTTGACGTACGACTTCGCCACGGACGCCGCGAGCTCGGCGTCCTCGGCGCCGCTGTCGAGCGCCCACGCCGCATAGTAGGTGGCGGAGTGCGAGTTCTCGACCTCGAGCAGCATCTCGGCACACTTGTGACGGATGGCCTGGAAGGAGCCGATCGGCTGGCCGAACTGCTCGCGGACTTTCGCGTACTCCACCGCCATGTCCAGGCAGCGGCGCGCGGCGCCGAGCATCTCGGCCGCCGCGCCGACCGCGCCGCGAAGCAGGAGGAACGGTAGCGCCTCGGCTGACAGCCGGGCTTCGGCGGCGACCGTCGTGCCGTCTAGCGTCACCTGCGCCAGTCGCGTGCCCGGATCCATGCCCGCCAGCGGCGTGATCGACAGCCCCGGCGCCGACGTCTCGACGACGTACACGGCCAGGGTATTGCCGCTGCGCGCTGGCACGAGGACGACGTCCGCAACGTGCGCCCACGGTACGAACTGTTTGACACCGCTCAGCGCGACCTTGCCGCCGCGCTCCTCGGCGCGCGTGTGGATCGCCTCGGGCAACAACGCGAGATCGCGTTCCTGCAACGCGACGGTGCCGCGTGCGCGGCCCGAGGCGAATGCCGGAAGCCATCGACTCTTCTGGGCCGGACCGGCGAAGCGGTCGATGGCCATGCCGGCGAGCGCGGTCGGCAGATAGGGCGACGGGCAGGCCGCGCGCCCGAGCTCCTCTTCTAGAATTGCCGTCTCGACGAGCCCGAGCGCGCTGCCGCCGACATCTTCGGGCAACACCAGGCCGAGCCAGCCGAGCTGCGCCATCTCTTTCCACAGCGCCTCGCTCTCGCCGCGCGGGTCGTCCCACAGCGCGCGCACGTGCGCCGGCTTGTTGTGCTCGTCCAGAAACGCGCGGGCGGAATTGCGCAGCAGCTGCTGGTCGGCGCTGAACGAAAAGTCCACGCCCGCCTCCTCTACGCCTTCACGCGGTCGGCGCGGATCTCTTTGGGCAGCCCCAGCACGCGCTCGCCGATGACGTTCTTCTGGATCTCCGACGAGCCTGAGTAGATCGTGCCGGCGCGCGCCCAGAGGAACGCGTACGCCCAGCTCGACCGGACGCCGGACGACGAGTCGACGTCGAGCGTGGTTTCTTCGAGCCCGCCGTCGGTGATCTGTCCGTACGGGCCCAGAATCTCGAGGCACAGCTCGTAATACCGCTTCTCGAACTCGCTATACGAGAGCTTCGTGATCGACGAGGCGGCCCCCGGCGAGTCGCCTTTCTGCAGCGCTGACAGCACGCGCAGCGCGGCGTAGCGCTGGACTTCCATCTCCGCGAAGACGCGCCCGAGCTTGGCCCGCACGACGGGATCCTCGAGCAGCGGCCGGCCTCCGCGCGAGAGCTTCTTCGCCGCGTCGACGAGGCGATCGAACGCGGAGGCGTAACGCGTCACGCGCGCCATCGAGTTGCCGCCGCGCTCGAAGCCGAGCGTGGTCTGCGCGATCTCCCAGCCCTGACCGAGGCGGCCGATGAGATCGCTCTTCTCGGCGCGCGCATTCGTCATGAACACTTCGTTGAACTCCGAGCTGCCGGTGATCTGCTTGAGCGGCCGCACCTCGACGCCCGGCTGGCGCATGTTGAAGAGCAAGCACGAGATGCCTTTGTGCTTCGGCACACTCGTATCGGTGCGCGCGAGCAGGATGCCCCAATCCGCGATGTGCCCGCCGCTCGTCCAGATCTTCTGGCCATTCACCAGAAAGTGATCGCCTTTGTCCTCGGCGCGCGTACGCAGGCTGGCCAGGTCCGAGCCGGAGTTGGGCTCCGAGTAGAGCTGGCACCACATCTCTTCCGCGGTGAGGATCTTCTTGAGGTAGCGCTCCTTCTGCTGGGGCGTGCCGTGCACGATGATCGTGGGCCCGATGAAGCCGACCCCGAGGCCGTTGATCGGCGCCGGCGCGTTCGCGCGCGCCATCTCATCGGCGGCGATGGCCTGCTGCATCGGCGTCGCCCCGCGGCCGCCGTACTCCTTCGGCCAGCCCATGCCGACGTAGCCGGCCTCGTACATCGTGCGATGCCACGCGCGGCGCTCCTCGAGCGTCTTGAGCTCGGTGCTCGGAACGTTCGCAGAAAACCACGCGCGGGCCTGATCGCGGAACGCGCGATCCTCGGCCGAGAGGGTCAGATCCATCGCAAGCCTCCAGTCGGAATGGACGTTTCTAGCACGCGCCTTCCGATGAGGCAATCAGGCGGGCGGCGGCAGTCGATAGATCGCGGTGTGCAGGATGTGAGCGACGGGCCGCGCGGTGTCGCCGGCGACGATGACGACGTCGACCTCGACGAACTCGCGGCCCTTCTTCTCGAACAACGAGCGCACCTTGCCGCGTGTGGCCAGCCGGTCGCCGACGCGCGCGCCGCCGAGATGGCGCACGGCGCTGCCGACGTGGATCCACGGGCTCATCGTCACGTTGCGATCGAGCGCGCGGTTGCCCTGCTCGAGCAGAAAGCCAGGATGCACCCAGCCGCCGGTGCCGCGATAGAGCGCGAGCGCCTCGCCGACTTTCGCGACGTACGCTTCCGCCTGGCCTGCGTCGTAATGAACGCGTGGCGTGCCGAGCATCGCCAGCGACGCCAAGTGCACGCGCGTGGCTTCGGGTCGGCGCTCGGGGAGCGGCGCTTCGCCATAGGCGGCGAGGTTGATGGGCGTGGGCTGCCCCGCGGGGATGGTCGCGGTGAGCGTCGCGCACTCCGGCGTCGCGGGCGTACCCGCCGTCACCGTCGCCGTCACGCCGCGGCCGTCGCGCGCGGTGACCACGCCGGTGACCGTCACCGCATCGCCGTCCATCACCGGCTTCACGAAGCGCACCGTTGCGGTGCCGCGCATGAGCCAGGCGGCGCCGAAGGCGGCCGCCAGCGGCTGCGTCATGTAGGCGTACACGGTCACGCCGGGCACGAGCGCGCCCGGGAACCCGTAGCGCCGGGCGGTGACGTCGTCGTGGATCTTGTTCTCGCCGGTCGACGTGTTCTTCGCGGTCACGCGATAGACGGGCAAGGTCTCGGACACGGCGTCGAGTATAAATCCGCGGCCTAAACTCCCAATAGCCGACTACGACGTGCCAACCGGATGGTTTCGCGCGCGTCGGAATACTGCGGCTCGTACTCCGTCTGGGCAGGTAGGATCGGCTGCCCGCACGCAGTGCACGGCCTACCGCTGCCGGCCCACAACGTGTCGGGGTCTGCGAGCTCCGTACGAAAACACCGGCAACGTTCAAAGCTCGTGAGAACTGGCAGGTGCACGTATAATCCTTGAGGATGCGCGCCGGTCTAATCGCCCTCATCGTCGTGGTCGTCGTCATCGTCGGCATCGTCGGCTGGGCGATCAGCGTTCAGAACCGGCTGGTCGGCCTCGAGCAGGACGTCAACGAGAAGTGGGCCCAGGTCCAGAACGTCTACCAGCGGCGCGCCGATTTGATCCCCAATCTCGTCGAGACGGTGAAAGGCTTCGCCGCGCAGGAGCGGACGGTGCTCACGGAAGTCACGCAGGCGCGCGCCAGCGCCACCAGCATCAAGCTCACGCCGGAGGCGTTGAACGACCAGCAGGCGATGGCGAAATTTCAGGCCGCGCAGAACCAGCTCTCCGGCGCGCTGAGCCGCCTGCTCGTCACTGTCGAGCGTTATCCCGAGCTCAAGTCCAACCAGAACTTCCTCACGCTGCAAAGCCAGCTCGAGGGGACCGAGAATCGCATCACGGTCGAGCGCCAGCGCTATAACACGGCCGTCCGTGACTACAACACGCGGCTGCGCATCTTTCCCGGCAGCCTCGTGGCCAGCATGATGGGTTTCAAGCCGAAGGCGTTCTTCGAGGCGGCGCCGGGCAGCGAGACGGCGCCCAAAGTGAAGTTCTAGGCTGCTTCTCGGCGTAGTTCTCGCGCTCGCCCTCACGCTCCCGCCTGCACCGACCGCCCGAGTCAACGATTACGCCGGCGTCTTGTCGGCGTCCGAGCGTCAGCATCTCGAGAGCACGCTCGCCGAGCGAGAGCGCAGCACCGGCGCGCAGATGTTCATCGCGATCTTCCCGTCGCTCGAAGGCGACAGTGTCGAGGACGTCGCCGTCCGGCTCGAGGAGCGCTGGAAGGTCGGCAAGAAGGGCGTCGACAACGGCGTGCTGCTGGTGGTCTTCCTCGCCGAGCGCAAGCTACGTATCGAGGTCGGCTACGGGCTCGAGCCGGTGATCACGGATGCCGTCGCCGCGGGGATCATCCGCGACGCGATCGCGCCGCGCTTTCGGGAGCGACGCTACGCCGCCGGCCTCGAGGCCGCGGTGAACGAGGTGTACACGCGCATCGGTGGCGGCACGCCGGGCGCCGCGCGCGGCACGCCGGCGCGGCGGAAAACCGCCGATCCGGCCACCGTGCTGCTGCTCGCGCTGATCTTCGGCGTGTTCGGCGTCGCGTTCTTGAGCGTCATGCGCGCGTCGAGCCGGCGTGCGGTCACCGCTGACCGTGGCGGGTGGAGCTCGCACCCGCCGATCATCTGGGGCGGGGGCGGCGGCTGGGGTGGTGGTGGCTCCTGGGGCGGTGGCGGGGGCGGCGGCGATTTCTCCGGCGGGGGCGGCGGCAGCTCCGGCGGCGGCGGCGCCAGCGGCGACTGGTGATGTTCGGACGACACCCGCGATGGGCGCGCGGCGTGATCAGCGAGGCTGACCTCGATGCCATCTCCACGGCCGTGCGCGAGGCCGAGCGTGGCACGTCGGCGGAGATCCGTGTCCACATCGAGCGCCGCATCGCCCATGGCCTTCGCCGGAGGACGACCGATCCGATGGAGCGCGCGCGCCACGTCTTTTCCGGACTCGGAATGCACCGGACTACGCATCGCTCGGGCGTGTTGATCTATCTCGCCATCGAAGACCGCAAGCTCGCGATCATCGGTGACGACGGCATTCATACCCGTGTCGGTGACGACTACTGGAACGGTGTGCGCGACCGTATGGTCGAGCGGCTGCGCGCAGGCGCGCTCCGCGCGGCCGTCGTCGGCGCCGTTGCCGAGGTCGGCGCGGCGCTGGCGCGCTTTTTCCCGCGCCGGCCCGACGACGACGTCGACGAGCTGCCCGACGACGTCAGCCTCGGCCGCTAGGGCCGTTCGGTCGGCGGTCGGCGGCATGTCTTCTGCACCCCAACGCGAAACGCTGTATGTGCTTTGCGCATCATTAAGGTGTAGGTTCTCGGGAAGGAGCGGCCAGATGAGAGGGCAAGCTGCGCTCGTGGCGCTGATCGTGACGCTGATTCCTGCCACTGTGCTCGCCCAGGCCGCCAGCCCCGACACGGAAACGCAGCTCCAGCAGGACTTGCGGCACCGGCGCGTGATCGTGAAACCGACGACGCCACTGAGCGAAGTCAACCGCGACCTCGATCGCGTCGAGTTGGAGGGGGCTCAGCAGCAGGAACGCGCGGCCATCGAGCGGAAGCTGTCTCGTCCGGCCCAGACTCCGCCGCATGTCGACGACGATTTCAAAGGTGGCATCCAGACGCGCAGTCTGAACAATCTGCTCGGCAAGTAGACCCCGGACGTCCCCCTCCGAGCGCCACGCGCTCACGACCGCAGCCGGCGATCCGTGCTAGGCTGCCAATTCCGATGACGCGCGACGAGATCCCGACCCCTGCGCTCCTGCTCGACATGGATCGCTTCGAGCGCAACCTGGAGCGCATGGCCAAGCACGTGCGCACTGCCGGCAAGCAGTTGCGGCCGCACGCCAAGACGCATCGCTGTCCGGAAATTGCCCATCGGCAGATCGCCGCCGGCGCACTCGGCGTGGCGTGTGCCAAGCTCGGCGAGGCGGAAGTGATGGCGCGCTTCGGCATTCGTGGCCTGCTGATCACCACGGAAGTCGTCGCGCCCAGTGCGCTGCGCCGGCTGACGCGCCTCGTCGCGGAGGCGCCCGACACCATGGTCGTGGTCGACAACCGGGACAACGTCGATGCGCTCGCGCGGGCCGCGGCCGAGGACGGGGTCACGCTCAACGTGATGATCGACATCGACGTGGGTGGTCGGCGCACTGGTGCGCAACCCGGAGAGGCCGCGCTCGAGCTCGCACGCCACGTCGCCCACCGCGGCGCGCTGCGACTGCGCGGCTTGCAGGGGTATGCGGGGCACTGCGCGCACGTGATGGGATGGGCCAAGCGCCGCGAGGCCTCGCACGCCGCGATGACGCCGCTGATGGAGACGCGCGCACGCCTCGAAGCCGACGGCTTGCCGATTGACATCGTCGCTGGCGGGTCCACCGGCACGTTCGATATCGACGTCGAGCTGCAAGGACTGACGGAGCTGCAGAGCGGGTCCTACTGCGTGATGGATGTCGACTACCGGCGCATCGGCGGCCGCGCGGGCGACACGCTGACCGATTTCGAGATGGCGCTGACGGTGGCGACGACGGTCGTCAGCGTTCCGACGGGCGAGCGCGCGATGGTGGACGGCGGCCTCAAGGCGTTCTCCACCGACAAGCCGTTTCCGCCGGAGGCGGTCGAGCGCCCCGGCGTCGAGTACGGCTTCGCCGGAGACGAGCACGGGCGCCTGACGATCACCGATCCCTCGCGCGCGCCGCGCCTGGGCGAGCGGATCGAATTCTTCCCGCCGCACTGCGATCCGACGTTCAACCTCTACGACCGCGTCTGGTGCGTGCGCGGCCCGCGCGTGGAGGCGGTGTGGGACATCGCCGCGCGCGGCCGATCCGACTGAGCACCGGCGCGGGCGCGTCCGGCATCCCAAGCGCATGCGGTGGCTGATCGCCCTGGCGGGCGCGCTGTGGATCGCCGTCATCGTATGGGACACGTTCGAAGCCCTCGTCCTGCCTCGCCGTGTCACCCGCCGCTTTCGAACGACGCGGATGTTTTTCCGCACCACCTGGTGGATCTGGTCGGCGGTCGCGCGACGGATGCGCGCGTCGGGCCGCCGCGAGACCTATCTCTCGTTCTACGGCCCGCTGTCGCTGCTGCTGCTGTTCGCCGCGTGGGCCGCCAGTCTGATCGTGGCATTCGCCATGGTCCAATTCGGGCTCGGTACCCGACTGTCCGTCCCGGGCGGCGGCGCATTCGTGCACCACGTCTACATGAGCGGCGAGACGTTCTTCACCCTCGGCCTCGGCGACGTGACGCCGCTGTCTGTCGTCGGCCGCATCGTGCTGGTGATCGAGGCCGGCATGGGATTCGGCTTTCTCGCGCTCGTCATCGGATACATGCCGGTCCTCTACCAGTCGTTCTCGCGCCGCGAGACGGAGATCACGCTGCTCGACGCGCGCGCGGGCTCGCCGCCGAGCGCGGAGGAGCTGCTACGCGGCCACGGTGAAGATCTCGACCAGCTCACCGAGCTGCTGCGCGAGTGGGAGCGCTGGTCCGCCGACGTGCTCGAGTCACACCTCTCGTATCCGGTGCTCTCATTTTACCGGTCGCAGCACGACAACCAGTCGTGGCTCGCGGCGCTCACCGCTATGCTCGACACGAGCGCGCTCGTGGCCATCGGCGTCGAGGGCACCTGTCAGCGGCAGGCGCGGCTGACGTTCGCGATGGCTCGCCACACAGTCGTCGATCTCGCCCAGGTCCTCGGACGGCCGCCGCTCGACGACACCGATCGGCTCTTCCCCGACGAGCTCGCTCGGCTGCGCGCCTCGCTCGCCGCGGCCGGCGTCGGCCTGCACGTCGGCGCGGGCGCCGACGAGAAGCTTGCCGAGATGCGACGGATGTACGAGCCGTACGTCGCGGCGCTCTCACGGCACCTCATCATGCCGCTGCCGCCGTGGCGCGCTGGCGCGGCGTCACGCGAGAATTGGCGCACGACGGCGTGGGGCAACCGTGGCCCCGGTCCGCGTGGCGGCGTCGATCCGCACGAGGACGATTGATGGAGCGTCGACGCCTCGGGCGCACCGACATGGACGTGAGCGCGCTCGGCTTCGGCGGCAGCGAGATCGGATACGAAGGCGTGAGCCAGAGCGTCGCCACGCGGCTGCTGAACGCCGCGCTCGACGCAGGTCTCAACGTGATCGACACCGCGGAGTGCTATGCCGACAGCGAGACGCTCATCGGGCGCGCGGTCGGCGGCCGCCGTCGTGAGTTTCACCTCTTCACCAAGGTCGGCCATGCCGCCGGCTGGGGCCGCGAGGACTGGCGGCCGCCGGCGATTCTCAAATCGATCGAGCGCAGTCTCGGGCGTCTGCGCACCGACGGGGTCGACCTCGTGCTCCTGCACTCGTGCTCCGAGGGGGTGCTGCGCCGTGGCGACGCGATCACCGCGCTCGAGACGGCGAAGCAGCGCGGCCTCACGCGCTACATCGGCTACAGCGGCGACGAAGCGGCGGCGCGGTACGCCGTCGAGACCGGCCGCTTCGACACGTTGCAGATTTCCGTGAGCATCGCCGATCAGGCGGCGATCGACGCCGTGCTGCCGGCGGCGCGTGAGCGGACGATGGGCGTGATCGCCAAGCGGCCGGTGGCGAACGTGGCGTGGCGAAGCCGCTCGCGGCCGCCCGCGAGCGCCTATCATCGCACGTACTGGGAGCGGCTGCGGACGCTCGACTACGCCTTTCTCGCACGACCGCTCGACGAGGCGGTGGCGACGGCGCTGCGCTTCACGCTGAGCGTTCCCGGTGTTCACACCGCGATCGCGGGAACCAGCAAGCCGGAGCGATGGGCGGAGAACGCGCGACGGCTCGAGGCCGGCACGCTGCCGGCTTCGGAGTTCGACGCGATTCGCGCGCGCTGGCGCGAGCGCGCCGCGCCCGACTGGACCGGCCAGACCTAGGAGGTGGGGGGCCCCGAAATGGCCCCCCACACCCCCCAAACTCTCGGCCGCGCCCCGGCGGCCGCTCACGGAGACTGCGGCGGTATCCCGGGCACGTGCCCACGCTCGCGCAGCTCGAAGAGCATGCGGCGAGCGCGCGGGAAGTCGCTCATGGTCCAGCGCGGAAGATCGGTCGGCGCGCGCTCGTCCATGACCGCTTGCAGCTCGCGTGTCGCTTCGCTCCATCGACGTTGCGCGACGTAGAGCCGCGCGAGCTCCACCCGACCACCAGTCCGGTGTGGATCGAGCTCGAGCGCGTGAACGAAGTCGGCTTCCGCTTTCGTGCGATCGCCGCCCATCAGGATGGGAAGCCCGGCCGCCAGGCCACCGGCGAGGATGAGTCCGTCGACGTTCGACGGATTCAGTCGCAGCACCGTATTCGACTCCTCGCGTATCGTCGCGAGCAGTCCGACCGCTCGCGTGCCGCCGCTGATCTCTGCCGAGCGGCCGGTGTTGAACGCGAGCAGAAGGTGAGCGCGCTCGTCGCGCGGAGCGAGCGCGATGGCCCGCCGCGCGGCGCCCGCACCCTCTGCATATGCCGTGTGCCGTTCGGCGTCGGAGCGCGCGAGAAAGTCGCCGGTGAGGAACCACACGTTTGACAGCTCCACCAGGGCCTCGACACTCGGGCGGTCGGCCACCTCCGCCTCCAGCAATGCGCGTGCGCGATCGAGGCGGGCCGGATCTTCATGCCACGCCGCGAGCAGCGCGCGGGCCTGCTCGACCCGGGTCTCCGCGCCGACCACGATGCCGGCCAGCGCCACGATGACGAAGACGGCCACGAGTCCGGTGAAGCGCGCGGCGCCGCAGCGGCTCACGCGCTCGGACGATAGGCGATCAGGTAGCGGTGCTCGCCCTCGAGGACGACCTCCCCGCGCTGGTTTTCGAGCGTCACGCGAAGCGTGAGGAGTCCGGCCGAGCGTTTACGCTCGAGTGCGGTGACCTCGTGGCGCGGCTTGATGGTGTCGCCGACGAACGCCGGATGCCGGAATCGTGTCGTCTGCTCCAGGAAGGCGACGATCGACGCTTCGATGATCGGCGCCAGCGTCGACGCGCCGACGGCGGTCATCGACGTCAGCAGCAGACCGTGCGCGAGCCGCCGGCCGAACCGCGTCGTCTTCGCGTACTCGTCGTCGTAGTGCAGCGGATGAGCATCGCCGGTCATGCCGGCGAAGAACATGAAGTGCGCATCCGTGAGCGTCTTCGAGGGACTCTCGAATCGGTCGCCGACCTTGAAGTCCTCGAACCAGCGCTGGGCACTCACCAGAGGCGCCAGAAGAGCTCGGTCACCTCGGCGGCCGAGCGCGCCGCGAAGATCGCGGGCCGCGACCGCGCCGCGAACGGCAGGCCCTCCGAGTACCAGGCGAGATGCTTCTTGAGCTGTACGAGCGCCGGGCGCTCCGACAGGTGCGTCTCGATGAGCGCGCAGTGGCGTCGGATGACGATTGCGCGCTCGTCTCGCGATACCTCGACGCCGCGGAAGATCCACGGGCGTCCCAGCGCGCCGCGGCCGATCATCACTGCCGCGCAGCCGGTAGCCGCGACCATCGCCCGCGCGTCATCGACCGACCGCACGTCGCCGTTGCCGGTCACCGGCAGGCGCACGGCGGCGACTACTTCGGCGATCACGTCCCACGGCGCGCGGCCGGTGTACTGCTGCGAGCGCGTACGCGGGTGCACGGTGATGCCGTCGATGCCCTCGCTCTCGGCCAGCCGCGCGATCTCGGGTGCATTGAGCGTGCGCTCGTCCCAGCCGCCACGGATCTTGATAGTGAGCGTGCCCGCGACGGCCTTGCGGAGCGTGCGGAGGATCACACCGGCGCGCAGCGGGTCGCGCATCAGCGCCGCGCCCTGTCCCTTGGCGACGATCTTCGCCACCGGGCAGCCCATGTTGAGATCGATCCCGTCGGCGCCGGCGGCCTCGAGTCGGCGAGCGGCCTCGGCGAGAACGTCGGGATCCTCGCCGAGCAGCTGCATCGCGAGCGGGCGCTCCTCGGGTAGGTAGGCGGTGAGCGCGATCGTTCGCGCGTTGTCCCGCACCAGCGCGCGGGCATCGATCTCTTCGCTCGTCAGGTGCCCGGCGCCGCACTCGCGCGCGACGAGCCGAAACGGCGCGTTAGTCACGCCGGCCATGGGAGCGAGTCGGAGGTCGAGCGCGCTCACCCCGTCATTCTATCGCGCTGCCGCGACGCGGCGTCAGCG
>Ga0075426_10003024_pt1 | contig 12014 bp, 13 predicted proteins | sample SoiMethybrSBSTD5_FD_75304 | JGI IMG/M metagenome (GOLD analysis project Ga0075426, IMG submission 75304) | Bulk soil microbial communities from a Populus tree surrounding site in Tennessee, USA - Soil MetaG P. TD hybrid SBSTD5 | ecosystem: Environmental > Terrestrial > Soil > Tree plantation...
TTGGTCAGCGCAATCCGGTGCCAGACTTCAGTCTGGCTTCGGCGTACCTTTTTCAGCGGATGGTGATTGCGAGGCACCTGGGCCCTAGCGCTGAACTTCATTGGTCAGCGCAATCCGGTGCCAGACTTCAGTCTGGCTTCGGCGTACCTTTCCAGCGGATGGTCATCGCTCGGCACCTCGGCCTGACGTAGGGACTGGCACCGCAGGTGCCTGTCCCATCGACCGTTACGACCCTAGCTCTCTCCCTACACTGATTCGCGGATGCGGCGCCTCGCCCCCCTTCTGCTTCTGGCCGCGCTCGCCGCCGGCTGCTCGTCGTCGAACTCGAAGCAGATCACGATTCAGCCCGCCAAGACCTTCAAGCTGACCGGGTTCCGGCCGGCCGCGCCGATCTCGCCTGGCAAACCGACCACCGTTACCTTCACGATCGAGCAGCCGTCCGGGTCTGCACTGACGGACTACCGCACCGGCGCCGGGCCGCACACCGGCGTCCACCTGATAATCGTGAGCGACGACCTCTCGACGATCATCCACCGCCATCCGCCGATGCAGGCGGGCGGAAGGTTCGAGCAAAAGGTCGTCTTTCCGGCGGCCGGCCGTTACCGCGTGATCGTCGATGCCTACCCGCGAAACGGCGGGCCGGTCCCGAACTTCCAGCTCTTCAAGGACGTCCGGGTCCGCGGAGTCCCAAAGTCGAAACCGTTGGGGAGCTACAAGGCGGTCCAGCGCGTCGGCGGGTTCACGTTCACGGCGCCCTCAAGGCCACGCGTGCGCGCGATCCAGGCGTCGCTGATGACGGTTCGGGTCACGAATGCGGCCGGCAAGCCGGCGCGCTTCGTCCCCTGGTACGGCGCCCTCGCGCACGCGATCTTCTTCCACGTCGGGACGCTCGACTACTTCCACACCCACGTCTGCGCGCCCGGCGCAACCGGCTGCACGTCGCTCCTTGCCGGCGCGAAGGTGACAGGGACGAGCGCAGAGCCCGGAAAGTTGACGATCGGGATCCTGCTCCCGACCGCGGGGACCTGGAAGCTGTTCCTGCAGACGAAGCCTGACGGCAAGCTCGTAACGGTCCCCTACGTGCTGCACGCTCGATGAGACGCACGCTCGCCTGGTCGGCCGTCGCAGCGCTGGTCGTGCTCGGATCGCGCACGATCGTCTACGCGCTGTCGCCCTCGCCGCTCGCCGCCGAGCTTTCGCATCGCGCCGGTGGGCCGGCGTTGCCGGCGGTCGCCGGCGCCTCGGCCGCCCTCGCGCTTGTCGCGTCGGTCGCGGTCGTATCGCTCGCTGCGTTCGGCGTTCGCGAGCGGCTGCTGCTCGAGACTCGCCCCGTCATCGGGCCGCCGCGGCTGCGGCTCCGGCTGCTCGCGGGTCGGGCGCTCGCGCTGTGGCTCGTGACGATGCCTGCCTTCGCGCTCCTCGAGTCCTATATCCACTGGCGGCAGGGCCTCGGCTGGCACGGCCTCCACTGCCTGACTGGCCCCGTCCACCGAAACGCGATCCCGGTTCTCGGTTCGCTCTCCCTGATCGCGGCCGCGGTTGCGGCGGCGCTCGAGCACGTCTTCGCGTGGATGCGGCGCACGCTCGCACGAATCGCCACTCCGCCACGAGCAACCGAGCTCGTTCAGCTCTCTCGGCCGGCCTTCTCCGGCGTCGCGCCGGCAGCGGGGCTCGTCGATCCGCTCGGCGCGCGCGGTCCTCCCCGCCTCTCCTGACGGCGCCGCGGCGCGAGCCGCGGCCTTCGCGACCGAAAGGAGTGCACGAGCATGAATCCCAACCGCGTGCGCGCATACGCGCTCGCCGCCGCGGTGACGACCGTCGCCGGGCTCGCGTTCGCCTCGAGCGCCTGGGCGCACGCCGAGATCAGCCCACCCGAGGCGAAGTCGAAGGACTTGCAGCTCTTCACGCTCGCCGTGCCAACCGAAAAGGAGGACGCGGCGACGACGAAGGTCGAGCTGACACCGCCGAGCGGGTTCGGTATCGACTCGTTCGTGCCGATGGTCGGCTGGAAGCGGCAAGTCCAGGAAACGGGCTCGGGCGAGAACGCAGTGATTCAGAAGGTGACGTGGACCGGCGGCCGGGTCCCGACGGACGAGGACGCGGTCTTCCAGTTCCTCGCCAGCCCCGACTCCGAGAAGACGTACACGTTCGCGGTGCGGCAGACCTACTCGGACGGCTCGGTCGTCGACTGGACCGGACCCGAATCCTCGGATACGCCTGCGCCGCGAATCGAGGCGCTCTCGTCGCTCGGAGGCTCGAGCGGCAACTCGACGCTCGCGATCGTCGCGCTCGCCGTCGCGGGGGTGGCGGTCGTGCTCGCCGGGGCCGCTGTCGTCTCGCGAGGAGGCCGCCCGCTCGTATGAGACGGATCGGCGTCGTCGTAGCCGTCGCGGCAGCGTCCCTCGCGCTGCCGGCCGCCGCTTGGGCGCACGCGGCGCTCCTGCAGACGACGCCGGTCGCGAGCCGTGTCGTCAACACGGCGCCAACCCACGTGACGCTCCGCTACAGCGAGCCGGTCGAGCCCCGCTTCGCGATCGTCTCGGTGACAAATGCGGCCGGCGACAAGGAGGCGGCCGGGCCGCCGGCGAGATCGCCCGCGAACCCGGACACGCTCGTCGTCCCGCTGAAGAAGCTCGCCGAGGGCTGGTACCTCGTCTACTGGCGCGTGATCTCGGTCGACGGCCACCCGGTCCGTGGAGCGTTCACCTTCGCCGTCGGGCCGAACCCCGGGCCGGCGCCGCAGTTCGTGATTCCGTCGACGTCGGAGACGGCCGCGACGCCGAAGCTCGTCGCGGCCCGCTGGGTCGCGTTCCTGGCGATGATGGCGGCAGTCGGTCTCTTCGTTCTTCGGATCGCCGTTGTGCGTCCGGTCGTCGCAAGAGTCTCGGGCACGCGGCTACGAGACGTCAGCATCGCGTTCGGCGTCGCCTCGGCGATTGCGCTCGTAGCGATCCCCGTCTACTTCTTGCTGTCGACAGCGGAGTTCGCACTCCGCTCCTTCTGGAGCTTCGGTGCGTTATTCCCGCTCATCCGGGTCTCGGCGTTCGGCCGCGGCTGGCTCGACCTCGAGATCGTGTTCGCGCTGTTCGTCGGAGCTGCCACGGTCGCGATCTGGCTCGATCGGCCGGAGCGGCGCCAACGCTCGGTCGCGGCCCTCCTCGCACTCCTGGGCGCCCTGGCGGCGGCGGGCGCTGTCCTGCTCGTGCCCGGGACGGCCGGCCACGCCGGGCAGACCGCGCCGCGCGGCCTCTCGCTCGCCTTCGACTGGCTTCACCTCGTCGCCGGCTCGGTCTGGGTCGGCGGCCTGATCGGGCTCGTTGTTCTCGCGGCGACCCTTCCCGCTGCGCGCCGAGTCGCGGCACTCGTCGTCTGTGTGCCACGGTTCTCCAACGTCGCGCTCGTGTCCGTGCTCGTCCTGATCGGCGCCGGGATCGGGTCGGCGGTGCAGCATTTGCCGACGCTGGCTTCGCTCTGGCAGACGTCCTACGGAAAAGCCCTCCTCGTCAAGATCGCGCTGCTCGGCGCGGCGCTCCTGCTCGCGGCGGTCAACCTGCTGCGCACGGTGCCGCGATTTCGCGCCTGCGCCCAGCGGCCGGAGCTCGGACCGCCCACCGCGAGCCTGCTGCGTCGCGTCGTCGCCGGGGAGTCGGTGCTCGTCGCAGGCGCCGTGCTCGCGGCGGCGGTGCTGTCGAGCCTGGCGCCGCCCTCGAAGGCGCTCGCGTCGGTCGGAGGGGCCAAGGCGAAGGTCGGTCCGGGCCCCGTGAGCGAGGTCGTGACGCAGAATGGCTACCGACTGGCGGTCCGGGTGGCGCCCAACAAAGCCGCGGTGCCGAATTCGTTCCAGGTCGCGATCAGCCGCGGCGGCAAGCCCGTTCGGAACGCGGATGTGACGCTCGACTTCGCGATGCTCGACATGGAGATGGGCCAACAGGCCTACCACCTGACGGAGACCTCGCCTGGAACCTACGGACGCGCGGCGCCGGCGCTCGTGATGGTGGGTCACTGGGGGCTTTCGTTCCAGGTCGCGCCGCCCGGCCAGCGGCCCTTTACGGTGCTCCTCGTCGACAAGGCGGGCGGATGAGCCGCGCCGCCGTGATCCGCCTGCTCGCGGCCCTCGCCGCGCTCGGGGCCGGGGCCGCCGCGATCGTGATCGTCGTCCTCCTCGTCCACGACACGATCGGCTGACGCATGATGCGCGGCGTGAGAGCCGGGATCGCGCTCGGGCTGGCGACCGCGACCGCCGCGCTGTGTGCGGTCGGAGCGCGCGCGAACGGCGATCCCGCCAGCGACGTGCTGCCCTTTTCGACCGTCTACTACTCGCTCAAGAACCCGCAGAGCGCCGCCTCCGGACGCGACCTCCTCAAGATCACGAAGGTCGCGGCCAAGAAGAAGCACCCGATCCGAGTCGCTGTGATCGCGATGCCGAGCGACCTCGGCCTGATCCAGAGCCTCTGGCAGAAGCCGCAGCCCTACGCCGAGTTCCTCGGCAAGGAGCTCGTCCAGTTCGCCCGCTACAAGGGAACGACGCTGATCGCGATGCCGAACGGCTACGGCGTCTACGGCCCCTTGGCCGAAAAGGGCCGGCCTGCGCTCGCCCGGCTGCCGAAGCCCGGCACAGGCGACCTCGACAAGCTCGGCGCGGACGCGGCGACCGCGACCAGGCGAGTCGCCGCCGCCAACGGGGAGGTTCTCCCGCCGCCGAGCAGTGGCTCGTCGGGCACGCCGACGTGGGTAATTGCAGCCGCTGCGCTCGGGGGCATCGCGCTCGTGGGCGGGCTCGTCTTCTTCGGTCTGCGGCGCTGGTTGCTCGCGCCCTGAGGCGTGCTTGGCGATTCGCCTGGAGGCGATAGCGGCTTGCCGCTGCGGCCGTCTTGACGGCATTCCAGGCACGACGGCCGTGTATCAGCGTGTGCTGCGCGCGAGGGAGAGTGCGTCGTCTTTCGTCAGGTTTCCTTCGAGGCGCAACGTGAGTTCGCCGCGCAGCCAGATCAGCACCTTGCCGTGAACGCGAACCGTCCGCTCCTGGAGCCCCAGTTCCCGATCGAAGTAACGCAGCGTGTGGGACCCGCCTTCGATCCAGAGCGCCTCGCGCCCGTTTACGTGAGCCGGCTCGACGCGCGTCTGGCCGAGCACCAGCTTCTTCAATGACGGTGGTCCGAGGGACGGGAACTCGGAGAGCAGGGCGCGGTGGTTCCCTCCCGACCTGACGACCACCGTCGCCATCGAGTCGTCGAGGACGTACACGCGGCCCGGCCCGCAGCACTTGTAGGGCGGGAGCAGAATGTGGAATCCGACCGCACGCTCTGCCGCCTGGAGCGACATCGGCCGGCCCAGCCCACCCGCCTCGTTGCGTTCAACCGCTGGCGGGAGCGTCTCAACGCGCACGACAGTGGCTCCGCCTAGGTGGAAGAAGCGCAGGATCGCCGTGCGCGCCTGCGGCACCGCGAAGGCGGTCGCGACGGCGATCGCGACGAGCGCGAAGGCGAGCGCGCCCGCGCGGCGCCACGGGAAGGGGCGCCTGCCTGAAGGCGATAGTTGCTCCAGGACCGCGGCCGTCAGGTCCGGGTCGGCCGGCAGCTCGAGCTCATGACCGAGGGCGAGCAGACGGAGCTCGAGCGAGGTCACAGCTCCGCCTCCAACTCCTCGCGCAGCCGCTCGAGCGCCCGCGAGAGGCGCGACTTGACCGTGCCGCGGCGAACGTTGAGGGCGGCGGCGGTCTCGTCTTCGGAGAGGTCGAGAAAGAAGCGGCAAGCGATTGCGTCACGATGGTCCTCGGAGAGTCGCTCGACCGCTGCGAGCAGGCGCTCGTGCTCCTCTCGCGAGAGCAGAGCCGCCTCGGGGGACGGGACCGCGTCCCCCGGGCGGGCCTCGGCGGCCGCGCGCAGCGACAGCCGCTCGCGCCGCGCGGCCGAACGACGCCGGTTGCGAGCCTCGTTCGAGACGATTCGGAGGAGCCACGGACGGAGCGGGGCCCCGCGCCGGAAGCGGCCAAGGGCGCGATAGGCCTTGACGAGGCCGTCCTGAGCGGCCTCCTCCGCGTCCGCGGCGTTCCCCGCCAGGATGTAGGCGGTTCGAAAGGCGATTCCCTGGTGTGTGCGCACGATCGTCTCCCAGGCCCGGAGGTCCCCGCGCCGCGCTCGTTCGACGAGCTCCGTTTCGTCCAGTGGCCGGTCCACCACCGCCGCTAGTACACCGCAGGCTTCGTCAGGGTTCCGATCTTGATGCCCCGACCCGCCCGCGCCGAGTCCGGCCATCTCCCCGGTGTCACAGACACCGTCGCCGGACGGAACCCGTCGGTCGCCGGCGGTGTATCAGCCGCGACCACGAAAGGAGCTGCGATGAACCGCTCGATGCTCGTGCTCGCGGCGCTCGGCCTGGGACTTCTGCTGCCGGCGGCCGCGGCCGCGAAGGGGCCGTCCGAGGCCTCGATCTCCGGCGACAGCCTCGCGAAGACGATCACGATCGCCGGCAACGGCGAGACCGACGCGACGCCGCTCGGCCGGCTGACGATGGAGGCCGGCTTCTTCCCCGCCGCCTTCGGCCAGTCGCCCGACCCGATGCTGCCGGCCCGCCCGTCCGGCAAGCTCGGACCGAAGCTCGTCATCCGCTACATCGTCCCGGGCGGGGACAACTACACCTTCCATATCAACCAGGACGCCTACCCGTACGCGCACGGCGGCGCCGTCACGTACATGAAGCCGGGCCAGCCGATCTTCGGGATGGCGACGATCGGCGGCTGGTACCGCGCCTACGGCCTCAAGCGGACGCTGATCCAGCGTGGCCTGCAGGCACGCGCGCCGGGCGGCTCCTCCGGCTCGAACCTGGCGCTGCCGGCCGGGATCGGCATCCCGGGAGCGCTCGCGTTGGCCGGCACGGCGCTGTTCTTCAGGCGAAGAGCACGTTAGTCCTGCGGCGGGACCGCATCGCCACGGACCCGGATAGGGCCGCTCTTGGCTCAACCGCGTCCGCCCCGTAACTTCAAGAAAACAAGCCGCACCCGGTGTTACGGTCGAAGCCGTGATCTTCAGACAGTTCGTCGACGACGATCTCGGCTGCGCGTCCTATCTCGTCGGCGACGAGACGACGCACGAAGCTGTAGTCGTCGACCCTTCCTACGCGATCGAGCAGTACTTGGCGGCGGCCGACCAGGAGCGCGTCCGCATCGTCCGCACGCTCGAGACGCACACGCATGCAGATCACGTCTCCGGCCACGGTCGGCTCGCGCTCGAGCACGGGATCCCGGTCGCGATCCACCCCGCCGCCGGGGCGGAGTACGAGCCCGATCCGCTTGAAGACGGACAGGAGATCGTGCTCGGCGACGTGGTCCTGCGGGTGATCCACACGCCCGGCCACCGTCCGGAACACTGCTGCTTCGCGGTCATCGATCGCACTCGTGCGGACGAGCCGTGGCTCGTGCTCACGGGCGACTCGCTGTTCGTCGGCGATGCTGCGCGGCCGGATCTCGCGGTCGAGGCCGTCGACGGCGCGCGGGAGCTCTACACGAGCCTGCGGCACTTGCTAGAGCTACCTGACGGCGTCGAGGTCTACCCCGGCCACGTCGCCGGATCGCTCTGCGGGGCGTCGATGAGCTCGAAGGCCTCGACGACGATCGGCTTCGAACGCCGCTTCAACCCCATGGTCGCAGCCGCCGACGTCGAGGAGTTCGTGAGCGCCTCGGGCCTCACGCGCGCGCCGCGGCCGCCGAACCTCGAGCGGATCGTCGAGCTCAACCGCGGCTCCTTCGTCGGCGCAGTGAAACCCCTCGTCGAGAGAGACGGGCTCGAGCCGCCGATCCTCGACGTCCGTCCCGCCGACGTCTTCGTCGCCGGCCACGCGCCGGGAGCGATCAACGTGCCGCTTTCGCGCCGCGGCTTCGCGACGAGGGCCGCGTTCGTGCTGCTCCCGGACGAGCCGCCCCTGATCCATGCGACCACCCACGAACAAGCCGAGGACGCCGCCGGTCGCCTCCATGCGGTCGGGATCTTCGACCTCCGGGGCTACGTGCTGCATGCCCCGGAAACGGAGACACTGGAGCCGGTCGCGGTCGACGACCTGGATCGCCTGCTCGAAGACGGCGCGGAGGTGATCGACGTCCGCGAGCTCTACGAGCGCGACGACGGCTTCATTCCCGGCAGCCGCAACATCCCGTACCGACTCGTTCGCGAGTACGGCGACGAGCTGAAGGCGGACGGCCGGCCGGTCGTGACGATCTGCGAGAGCGGCTCCCGGGCCGTCGTCGCCGCCAGCGTGCTCGCCGCCTCGGGCGTCGATGCGCGGCCGGTGCTCCACGGGGGCATCCCGGATTGGGAGGCCCGCGGCGGCGCAACCGTCGGCTTCCGCAGATGCGGCAGTTAGCACGCCGAGACTCTCGTCTAGACGTGCGTTAGGACACGGTCCAGCGGCCGGGGGACCTGCTCGAGGTCCAGTGCCTGCACCAGAAGCACGGCGTACTTCTGCTTGCGGTTCCACATGAATCCGTGCAGCTGCTCCTCGAGCGGCCGGTCACGATGCGCGGGCTGCTTCTGGTAGGTCCGGAAAGCGCGTAGCTCACCTTGCTCCGCGAGCACGCGTTCCATTTCCTCAGGCCCGACGGCCCGCGTCAGCTCGTCCTCGAGGTCGCGAGTACAGGCGTAGAAACCCGCGCGCTCCAGCTCCCGGCGGTCGTCGCAAGCCAGGGCGCGCAAGAAGTGCCGCTCCTCGCCGACGTCGTACAGGCCCGCGAGTTGGAAGTCGCGGTACCGGTCGAGGAAACTCGGCAGGTTTCCGTAGCCACCCATCGGCACGATGGCGACGCCTTCTGCCCCGAGGTCGCGGCCGAGCCGTAGCGCGAGGGCCTCGACAGCCAGGCGATCGCTCGTACCCTCGACAAGCACCACTCCACGCAAGTGCATACGCGTAGAGCTACTGCAGTCGGTCGACCGTGTAGCCACTGTCGGCCATCGCGGCCAGCAGCTGGAGGCAGTGCGCCTCGTCGCGCGTGACGAGGGTGAGCTCGACCTCGGTCTCGTTGACCGGGATGTCCATGCCCTCGCGGTGATGCTCGACCGAGATGACGTTGCCACGCTCGGCGGCGATCAGCGAGAGCAGCTTGATCAATTCACCCGGCCGGTCGGCGAGATGCGTGCTGACGACGAGATAGCGCCCGGCCGTGGTCAGGCCGTGACGCATCACCGAGATGAGCATCGTTGCGTCGATGTTGCCGCCCGACAGGAGGGCTACGGCCGGTCCTTCGCCCGCCACCTTCCCCGCAAGCAGCGCCGCGACGCCGACCGCGCCGGCACCTTCGACGACGAGCTTCGAGCGCTCGAGGAGCAACACGATCGCCTCGCCGATCTCATCGTCCGAGACCGTGATCATGTCGGCGAGGACATCCGGAAGGATCGCCGACGTCAGCGCCCCCGGCTGCTTGACGGCGATCCCGTCCGCGATCGTGTAGCTGTCCCGCCTGACCTCGACGCCGACAACGCGGACGTCCGGCTTGACGGCGCGAAGCGCCAGCCCGACGCCGGCGGCGAGCCCGCCGCCTCCGACCGGGACGAGCACGACCGCGGCTTCGGGCACCTGCTCGGCGAGCTCCAGCCCGATAGTCCCCTGCCCGGAGATCACCGTCTCGTCCTCGTACGGGTGGACGAACGTGGCCCCGGTCTCGTCTGCATAGGCCATCGCGGCGGAAAGCGCATCCTCGAACGCAGCGCCGACCATCTCCGTCTCGGCTGCGTAGTTCCGGCACGCCTCGACCTTGGCTGTCGGCGCGTCCTGCGGGACGAAGATCGCGGCGGGGATTCCGGCTTCGCGCGCGGCCCACGCGACGGCCTGGCCGTGGTTGCCGGCGCTCGCGGCCACGACACCTGCGCGGCGTTCGGCGGCCGAGAGCGCGGCGATCCGCGTCACGGCGCCGCGCACCTTGAACGACCCGGTCCGCTGGAGGTTCTCGGCCTTGAGCACGATCTCCCGGCCCACCAGGCGCGAGAGGGTCTCGGAGCCGTAGACGGGCGTGACGCGCGCGATGCCCTCGAGGCCGCGGCGCGCCGCTTCGATCTCAGTGAGTGTCGGGCCTGTGGTTTCCGTCGCCATCAGAGACGTGAAAGACCTTCTCCATGATCTCGCGAACGGCGGTCAGCGGGTCGAGCTCACGATTCTGAACCTCGTCGAGCAGCCGCCGTAGCTCGTTGTCGCCTTCCACCGCACGCTCGAGATGAATCTTCGCGCGTGCGGACGCGACGGCGAAGACCTCTCGGGCAAGGTTCTGGCGGCGCCGTTCCTCGAGCAGTCCCTGCCCCTCGAGAAACGCTCGGTGGGCCTCGATCTTCTGCCAGAGCTCTGCCACGTTCTCGCCGCGTGTCGCTTCCGTCATCACGATCGGGGGCCGCCAGGCCCGGTCCTTGTCGAGCGAAAGAATCGAGCGCACCTCGTTCAGCATCGTCTTCGCGGCGGGGTGGTCGCGCTTGTTGATCGCGATCACGTCCGGAATCTCCATGATCCCGGCTTTGAGGGCCTGGATCGAGTCTCCGGAGCCGGGCATCAGCACGAGCACGACCGTGTCGGCGATTCCGATCACCTCGACCTCGCTCTGGCCGGCGCCGACCGTCTCGAGAAAGACGAGCTCCTTCCCGGCGGCGTCGAGGACCAGCAGCGCCTGAAGGGTCGCCTCGGCGAGCCCGCCGAGATGTCCGCGCGTCCCCATCGAGCGGATGAAGACCTCGGGGTCGAGGAAGTGGTCGGCCAGGCGGATTCGGTCGCCGAGCAGGGCTCCATGGGTGAACGGGCTCGATGGATCGACCGAGATCACGCCGATCGTCGTTCCCGCTTCGCGGATGTGGCGCACGAGCGCCGAGATGAGGGTCGACTTGCCGACGCCGGGCGGGCCGGTGATGCCGACGGCGTAGGCGCGGCCCGTGTCCGGATAGACCTCGCGGACGAGGTCGTACGCGAGCGGGTCGGAGTTTTCGACCAGCGTGATCGCGCGGGCGAGCGCCCGCTTCTCGCCGGCACGGACACCCGCGGCGAGCGACTCGCGCGTGAAGTCGCGGCGGGCTGCCATGAAACGAACTCTAGATAGCCCGCTCTTGCGCCTGAACCGGCGCTTCGGCCTCGGGAGCGGTCTCCGGCTCGATCCCCGGCTCCGCGGGCTCGGCCAAGTGAGGAGTCGTGACCGCGGTGCCGCGCGCGAGCCCGAAGCCGACGACGGCCGCCGCCGACGAGAGCAGCGCCGCCACGCCCCAGATCCAGCGAGGCCCGAACGAATCGGTCAGCCGGCCGGCGAGCACCATTCCTAGCGTCAGAACCGTGACGTTCGAGCTCATCAGGACGGTGAACGCGCGTCCACGGAGCCTGTCCGGGGCTCCGTACTGGACGAGCAGCGCGTTGCACACGATCGTCGCTCCGTTGCCGGCGCCGGAGACGATCACGCAGACGGCGGCGACCCAGACGTTCGGCGACGCGGCCGCTCCCGCGATGCCGACCGCCATCATCCCGAGTGCGGCTCCGTAGACGTTCGGGAGCCCGCGCTCCTCGATCCAGGATCCGGCGATGTACGCGCCTGCGGCGAGACCCACGCCGGCGCTGCCCATCAGCAGGCCGAGGCCGAAGCTTCCGGCGGAAAAGGACTCGGTCGCCAGGAACGGCTCACCGACGTTGACGAAGGCGTTCGAGACCATGCCGATGTTCCACGCGACGAGAACGGTGAACAAAGGCCGCGAGCGTCGGACGAGCACCAGTCCGTCGCCGAGATCGCGCCAGTGGCCGCGTGTCTCGGCCTTGGCCTCCTGCAGAAGTCGCTGCGGAATCTGCGCGATCAATGCCGCGGAGACGAGGAACGTGACGGCGTTGATCCAGTACGCCAGATGGGGTCCGCTGACTGCGACGAGGGCTCCGCCCACCAGCGAGCCGACCGCCCAGGTGGCGTTGTCGATCGTCTGGAGCAGCGAGTTCGCGGCCGGGAGGTCGTCCTCCGAGACGAGGTTCGGCAGCCCCGCATAGACCGCCGGACGGAAGAAGCCGGTTGCGATCCCGGT
>Ga0075426_10003025_pt1 | contig 12010 bp, 6 predicted proteins | sample SoiMethybrSBSTD5_FD_75304 | JGI IMG/M metagenome (GOLD analysis project Ga0075426, IMG submission 75304) | Bulk soil microbial communities from a Populus tree surrounding site in Tennessee, USA - Soil MetaG P. TD hybrid SBSTD5 | ecosystem: Environmental > Terrestrial > Soil > Tree plantation...
CTGTGATGAAGGCGAAGCCTTCCGGCGCCAAGGGCACATTCTTGAAGAAGGTCGCGGTCGCTTCGACCATGGGCCCCGGCGTGAAGATCGAGCCTGCGAACCTCGTTGGTGGCGCGGGCTGAGTTTTTAGAGTTTCGGGGCTGAGGTTCAGTCCCGAAGGGCCGTTTCCTTTTCGAAGCGGTCCAAACCTGTCCGAGACTGCAGGTGCGGGCGACCGCTTAAGCCTTTCGGGCCTGCATGAGACGGGAGACGAACGGTTCGATGGATGCGGGATGCCCGCAACCTGGAGATCGGTTTGAACCTCGTAGTTGGCTCTAGCGCAGTTTCGCGTGCGAGCTGGACAGGCAACGGAGCGCCGCTTGGAAGAGCGGGGCAGCCTATCGCCTGCCCCTCGCTTCTTGCGGCATGTGCAGCCGAGGTCGAGGGCACGCGCTCTCAACCTCAAGAGACGGAGTGAGCAGTGGATAGAGCAGAGAAGCGCGAAGTCGTGACGGCGCTTCACGATGCCGTCGCCAAAACTGGCGTGGTCGTCGTCGCTCATTACGCGGGCCTGACCGTCGCCGACATGACCAGGTTCCGCCGCGACATGCAAAGCGCGGGCGGGCGGGTCAAGGTGGCGAAGAACAGGCTCGTCAAGCTCGCGCTCGAAGGCACCGATGCCAAGGTTATCGCGGACCTACTGAAGGGGCCGACTTGCGTCGCCTTTTCCGACGATCCCGTGGCAGCGCCGAAAGTTGCCGTCAAATTCGCCAAGGCGAACGACAAGTTCGTGATCCTTGGCGGAGCGATGGGAGCCCAGGTGCTCGATGCCCAAGGCGTGAGCTCGCTTGCCAGTCTGCCATCGCTCGACGAGCTCCGCGGCAAGTTGATCGGTCTCATCCAGGCGCCGGCGAGCAAGATCGCCCGCACCTTGAACGAGCCCGGGGCCCAGCTTGCCCGCGTGTTCGGCGCCTATGGCAACAAGCAAGCGGCATGAAACGGCCGTCAGGACAACTCATACGAGAATCGAACCTACGAGGATAAGTAAATGGCAGATCTAGCGAAAATAGTGGACGAGCTTTCGAGCCTCACGGTACTCGAGGCAGCCGAGCTTGCGAAGTTGCTCGAGGAGAAGTGGGGCGTCTCAGCCGCAGCGCCTGTGGCTATGATGGCCGCCGGCAGCGGTGGAGCGGCCGCGGCGCCCGTCGAGGAGAAGACGGAGTTCACCGTCGTCCTGGCCACGGTCGGAGCGCAGAAAATCAACGTTATCAAGGAGGTGAGGGCGATCACCAGCCTCGGTCTGAAAGAGGCCAAGGACCTCGTCGAAGGCGCGCCGAAGCCCGTCAAGGAAGGCGTGACGAAGGATGAGGCCGAGAACATCAAGAAGCAGCTCGAGGCCGCTGGAGCGACCGTCGAGTTGAAGTGAGATATCAGTGGGTTGAAAGATGCCCGGGCGACCCCCATGTGAGGTGGTTCGTCCGGGCAGTAACCCACCACAATATGCGACGTTTCGCCAGAATCTCCGCTTTCGCGCAAGCGGGGTTTCCGGTGAGCCGTCGCGAACGAGCTAAGAGGTGAAAATGGCGCAGCAGACAACGAATGGGCATAAGCGTTTGCGGAAGATGTTCGGTCGCATCCACGAAGTGGCCGAGATGCCGAACCTCATCGAGGTTCAGAAGCAATCCTACGATCAGTTCCTGATGGTTGAGGAGCCCGAGGGCGGGCGCCAGGATGAGGGATTGCAGGCCGTATTTCGCTCCGTCTTTCCGATCAAGGATTTCGGTGAGCGTGCCCAGCTCGAATTTGTCCGCTACGCCTTCGACCCGCCTAAGTACGATGTCGAGGAATGCCAGCAGCGTGGCATGACCTATGCCGCGCCGCTCAAGGTCACCCTCAGGTTGATCGTGTTCGACGTCAACGAGGAGACCGGCGCCCGCTCGGTCAAGGACATCAAGGAGCAGGACGTCTACATGGGCGACATGCCGCTCATGACGATGAACGGCACGTTCGTCATCAACGGCACCGAGCGCGTCATCGTCTCCCAGATGCACCGCTCTCCCGGCGTGTTCTTCGACCACGACCGTGGCAAGACCCATTCATCCGGTAAGCTTCTATTCGCCGCGCGCATCATTCCCTATCGCGGCTCATGGCTCGACTTCGAGTTCGACGCCAAGGACATCGTCTATGTGCGCATCGACCGGCGCCGCAAGCTGCCGGTGACGACGCTGCTCTATGCGCTCGGCCTCGAGGATGAGGAGATCCTCGCGACCTTCTACGACCGCATTACTCTCAAATCGACTAAAGAAGGCTGGCGCATGCCGTTCCGGCCGGATCGCTTGCGCGGCATCAAGCCGACCAGCGACCTGATCGACGCCAAGACTGGAAAGGTCGCGATCGAGGGCGGCCGCAAGGTGACCGCAAGGCTCGCCAAGAAGCTCGCCGACGAGGGCCTCAAGGAGCTGCTCGTCAGCGACGAGGACCTGCATGGCCGCTACCTCGCCCAGGACATCGTCAACATGGAGACGGGCGAGATCTATGGCGAGGCGGGCGAGGAGATCGATGCTAAGCTGCTTGTCAAGTTGAAGGAACTCGGACTCAAGGAGATTCCGATCCTCGACATCGACCACGTCAATGTCGGCGCCTTCATCCGCAACACGCTCAACATCGACAAGAACTCGAACCCCGAGGAGGCCCTGCTCGACATCTACCGCGTGATGCGCCCCGGGGAGCCGCCGACGCCTGAGGCCGCCGCAAATCTGTTCCAGGGCATCTTCTTTGACCCCGAGCGCTACGACCTTTCGGCGGTCGGCCGGGTCAAGATGAACATGCGGCTCGACCTCGACGCGCCAGACACGGTGCGCACGCTCCGCAAGGAAGACATCCTTGCGGTGATCAAGAACTTGGTCGGCTTGCGCGACGGCAAGGGCGAGATCGACGACATCGACCATCTCGGCAATCGCCGAGTGCGCTCGGTGGGCGAACTCATGGAGAACCAGTATCGCGTCGGCCTGCTCCGCATGGAACGCGCCATTAAGGAGCGCATGAGCTCGGTCGATATCGACACGGTCATGCCGCAGGACCTGATCAACGCGAAGCCTGCCGCGGCCGCCGTGCGCGAGTTCTTCGGCTCGTCGCAGCTTTCGCAGTTCATGGACCAGACCAACCCGCTATCGGAGATCACGCATAAGCGGCGTCTCTCGGCGCTTGGACCTGGCGGTCTAACGCGCGAGCGCGCCGGCTTCGAGGTGCGCGACGTGCACCCGACACATTACGGCCGCATCTGCCCGATCGAGACGCCCGAGGGTCCGAATATCGGCCTCATCAACTCGCTTGCCACCTATGCGCGCGTGAACAAGTATGGCTTCATCGAGAGCCCGTATCGCCGCGTGATTAAGGGCAAGGTCACCGATGAGGTCGTGTACCTCTCCGCCATGGAGGAGGCGCGCTACATCATCGCCCAGGCCAACGCCAAGCTGGCGCCGAACGGCACCTTCACCGAGGAGCTGGTGGTCTGCCGTCATGCGGGCGACGTCGAGCTTATGCCCCCGGAGAAGGTCGATCTCATCGACGTGTCGCCGAAGCAGCTCGTGTCGGTCGCGGCCGCGCTCATTCCGTTCCTCGAGAACGATGACGCGAACCGCGCCCTTATGGGCTCGAACATGCAGCGCCAGGCGGTGCCGCTTATCACGGCAGAGGCGCCCTTGGTCGGCACCGGCATGGAAGAGGTCGTGGCGCGCGATTCGGGTGCTGCCATTGGCGCTCGGCGTACCGGCATAGTCGATCAGGTCGACGCGACCCGCATCGTTGTCCGCGCCACTGAAGAGACCGATCCATCGAAGTCAGGCGTCGACATTTATAATCTGCGCAAGTTCCAGCGCTCCAACCAGAACACCTGCATCAACCAGCGGCCTCTGGTGCGCGTTGGCGATCACGTGAAGGCTGGCGAGATCATTGCCGACGGTCCTTCGACCGATCTCGGCGAGCTTGCGCTCGGTCGGAATGTGCTCGTCGCCTTCATGCCGTGGATGGGCTACAACTTCGAGGATTCGATCCTCATCTCCGAGCGCGTCGTGCGCGACGACGTGTTCACCTCGATCCACATCGAGGAATTCGAGGTGATGGCCCGCGATACCAAGCTCGGGCCTGAGGAGATCACCCGCGACATCCCCAACGTTTCGGAAGAGGCTCTCAAGAACCTCGACGAGGCGGGCATCGTCTATATCGGGGCCGAGGTCAATCCCGGCGACATTCTGGTCGGCAAGATCACGCCGAAGGGCGAGAGCCCGATGACGCCTGAGGAGAAGCTGCTTCGCGCCATCTTCGGCGAGAAGGCCTCCGACGTGCGTGACACCTCACTCAAGCTGCCGCCCGGCGTATCCGGCACGGTGGTCGAGGTGCGCGTGTTCAACCGCCACGGCGTAGAGAAGGACGAGCGCGCCATGGCGATCGAGCGTGAGGAGATCGAGCGGCTCGCCAAGGACCGCGACGACGAGCTCGCGATCCTCGACCGCAACGTGTACGGCCGTCTCAAGGACGTGTTGATGCACAAGGTCGTGGCGAAGGGCCCGAAGAACATCAAGAAGGACGCAAAGATCACCGAGGCGCTTCTTGATGAGGTCTCGCGTAGCCATTGGTGGGAGATCGCGCTCAAGAACGAGAAGGCGATGGCCGAGGTCGAGGCGATTCGTCGCCAATATGAGGAAGCCAAGAAGGGTCTCGAGCAGCGCTTCGTCGACAAGGTCGATAAGCTGCAGCGTGGCGACGAGCTGCCGCCCGGCGTCATGAAGATGGTCAAGGTTTTCGTCGCGGTGAAGCGGAAGATCCAGCCCGGCGACAAGATGGCTGGCCGTCACGGCAACAAGGGTGTGATCAGCCAGATCGTCCCCATCGAGGACATGCCTTACCTCGAGGACGGCACGCCCATCGACATCGTTCTCAATCCACTCGGCGTGCCGAGCCGCATGAATGTGGGCCAGATTCTCGAGACGCATCTCGGATGGGCCTGCCGCGGCCTTGGCAACAAGATCGGCGAGGCGCTTAACGCGTATTACCAGTCGCACAAGGCGAAGCCGCTCAAGGACATGCTCAAGACCATCTACGGCGAAGACAGAGCCGTGGCGGCCCTCAAAGAGGATCAGGTCATCGAGGTGAGCGAGACCCTGAAGGCTGGCGTGCCGGTGGCGACGCCAGTGTTTGACGGCGCGCACGAAGGCGACGTGACCGGGCTGCTCGAGGCAGCCGGGCTCGATACATCGGGTCAGGTGACGCTCTATGACGGGCGCACCGGTGACGCGTTCGAGCGCAAGGTGACCGTGGGCTACATCTATATGCTGAAGCTCCACCACCTCGTGGATGATAAAATCCATGCGCGTTCGATCGGGCCTTACAGCCTCGTCACTCAACAGCCGTTGGGCGGCAAGGCTCAGTTCGGCGGTCAGCGCTTCGGCGAGATGGAGGTGTGGGCGCTCGAAGCTTACGGCGCGGCCTATACGCTGCAAGAGATGCTCACGGTGAAGTCGGACGACGTGGCCGGCCGCACCAAGGTCTACGAGGCGATCGTCCGCGGCGATGATACCTTCGAGGCTGGCATCCCCGAGTCGTTCAACGTTCTCGTCAAGGAGATGCGGGCGTTGGGCCTCAATGTCGAGCTGGTGCAACCAAAGCCAGAAGAGCAACAGCCGGCCCGGCCGAGATTGCCGCGGCCTGCGGCTGAGTGAGCCCGTTCGGCTCGCCTGAAGTGATTTAAGGAATGCGATCGGGGCGGCAGGGCCGCCCCTTGGGAGACCACAGAATGAACCAAGAAATCGTCAACCTCTTCAGTCCTCAGACCCAGCAGCAGAATTTCGATCAGATCCGGATCGGCATCGCCAGCCCGGAGAAAATTCTGTCCTGGTCCTATGGGGAAATCAAGAAACCCGAGACGATCAACTACCGTACCTTCAAGCCGGAGCGCGACGGGTTGTTCTGCGCGCGCATCTTCGGCCCGGTGAAGGATTACGAGTGCTTGTGCGGCAAGTACAAGCGCATGAAGTACAAGGGCGTGATCTGCGAGAAGTGCGGCGTCGAGGTGACGTTGGCCAAGGTCCGGCGCGAGCGCATGGGCCATATCGAGCTTGCCGCGCCCGTCGCGCATATCTGGTTCCTGAAGTCTTTGCCGTCGCGCATTGGGCTCCTGCTCGACATGACGCTCAAGGACCTCGAGCGTGTGCTCTATTTCGAGAATTATATCGTGCTCGAGCCAGGACTGACGTCGCTCAAGCCGCTCCAACTCCTCTCCGAGGAGGACTACCTCAAGGCTCAGGAAGAGTTTGGCGAAGATTCCTTCACCGCAGCGATCGGAGCCGAGGCGATCCGCGAGCTGTTGAAGGCGCTCGACCTCGAGAAGATCGCCGCCGATCTCCGCGTCGAAATCGCCGAGTCGACTTCCGAGCTCAAGCCCAAGAAGCTGGCCAAGCGCCTTAAGGTGGTCGAGGCCTTCCTCCAGTCGGGCAACAAGCCCGAGTGGATGATCCTCACTGTTGTCCCGGTCATTCCGCCGGAGCTTCGTCCGCTCGTCCCGCTAGACGGCGGCCGCTTCGCCACGTCCGACCTGAACGACCTCTATCGCCGCGTCATCAACCGCAACAATCGGTTGAAGCGGCTGATGGAGCTTCGTGCGCCGGACATCATCATCCGCAACGAGAAGCGCATGCTTCAGGAGGCAGTCGATGCGCTGTTCGACAACGGACGGCGCGGTCGCGTCATCACCGGCGCCAACAAGCGCCCGCTGAAGTCGCTCGCCGATATGCTCAAGGGCAAGCAGGGCCGCTTCCGGCAGAATCTGCTCGGCAAGCGCGTCGACTATTCAGGCCGCTCGGTGATCGTGGTCGGGCCTGAGCTCAAGCTGCACCAGTGCGGGCTGCCCAAGAAGATGGCGCTCGAGCTGTTCAAGCCGTTCATCTATGCCCGTCTCGACGCCAAGGGTCATGCCGCCACCGTCAAGCAGGCGAAGAAGCTCGTCGAGAAGGAGAAGCCCGAGGTCTGGGATATCCTCGACGAGGTGATCCGCGAGCATCCGGTGCTGCTCAACCGCGCCCCGACCCTGCACCGCCTCGGCATCCAGGCTTTCGAGCCGGTGCTGATCGAGGGCAAGGCGATCCAGCTGCATCCGCTCGTCTGCGCGGCGTTCAATGCCGACTTCGACGGCGATCAGATGGCCGTGCACGTGCCGCTGTCGCTTGAGGCGCAGCTCGAGGCTCGTGTCTTGATGATGTCGACCAACAACATCCTGCACCCTGCCAACGGCTCGCCGATCATCGTGCCGTCGCAGGACATCGTGCTCGGACTCTATTACCTGTCGCTGGTAATGGATAATGAGCCGGGCGAGGGAATGATGTTCGGCAATGTCGCCGAGATCCATCACGCCCTCGATGCGAAGGTCGTGACGCTACACGCCAAGATCAAAGGCCGCTTCGTCACGGTCGACGAGAAGGGCAAGCGGGTGTCCCGCATCTACGACACGACGCCCGGCCGGATGCTGCTTGGCGAGCTTCTGCCGAAGAACCCGTTGGTGAGCTACGATCTCGTCAACCGGCTGCTCACCAAGAAAGAGATCTCCAACATGATCGACGTGGTGTATCGCCACTGCGGTCAGAAGGAGACCGTCATCTTCTGCGACAGGATCATGGGGCTCGGCTTCATTTATGCCTGCCGTGCCGGCATCTCGTTCGGCAAGGACGACATGGTGATCCCCGAGACCAAGGATGCCATCGTGCAGAAGACCTCGGACCTCGTGCGCGAGTACGAGCAGCAATACAATGACGGCCTGATCACTCGGGGCGAGAAGTACAACAAGGTGGTCGACACCTGGACCGAGTGCACCGAGCAGGTCGCCAAGGAGATGATGAAGCGTATCTCTGCGGTCGAGCGTGATCCGAAGACCAAACGCGAGAAGCCGATTAACTCCATCTATATGATGTCGCACTCCGGTGCGCGCGGCTCGCCGGCGCAGATGAAGCAGCTCGCCGGCATGCGCGGTCTGATGACCAAGCCATCGGGCGAGATTATCGAGACGCCGATCATCTCCAACTTCAAGGAGGGGCTGTCGGTCCTCGAGTACTTCAACTCGACCCACGGCGCCCGTAAGGGCCTGGCCGATACGGCGTTGAAGACGGCGAACTCCGGCTACCTCACGCGGCGTCTCGTCGATGTGGCGCAGGATTGCATCGTCACCGAAGAGGATTGCGGCACGCGCGAAGGCATCACCGCGCGCGCCATCCTCGAGGCTGGCGAGGTGACCGTGTCGCTCGGCCAGCGCGTGCTCGGGCGCACGACCGCCGACAACATCAAGAATCCATCGACCGGCAAGGTGATCGTCAAGGCCGGCGAGTTGATCGAGGAGGAGCAAGTCGAGGCGCTCGAGGCTGCGCGCGTGCAAGAGGTGCGCATCCGCTCGGCTCTGACCTGCGAGACAAGGAACGGCATTTGCGCCAAGTGCTACGGGCGCGATCTCGCCCGCGGCACGCCGGTCAATCTCGGCGAGGCGGTCGGCGTCATCGCCGCCCAGTCGATCGGCGAGCCGGGTACCCAGCTCACCATGCGCACCTTCCATCTTGGCGGTGTTGCGTCTGCCAAGGTCGTCGATCAGTCGTCGCTCGAGTCGAATTTCGACGGCAAGATCAAGATCAAGCAGCGCAATGTGGTGAAGGATTCGCAAGGCCGCCTCATGGTCATGGGGCGCAACACCGCCATTGTCGTGCTGGATGAGGACGGCAGCGAGCGGGCCGTGCATCGGTTGCCCTACGGCACACATCTTCGGGTCGAAGACGGCGACAAGGTCAAGCGCGGCGATCGTCTCGCCGAGTGGGACCCCTACACCCGTCCGGTTCTGACCGAGATCGAAGGTACTGTCGATTTCGAGGATCTGGTCGAGGGCGTGTCGGTCAGCGAGCGGCGTGACGAGTCGACCGGTATCACCAATAGCGTGATCATCGATTGGCGTGCGTCGCCGCGCGGTGCTGATCTTCGACCCGCCATGGTGATCAGGGATAAGAAGGGCAAGATTGCGAAGCTTTCGCGCGGCGTAGAGGCCCGCTACCTGTTGCCCGTCGACGCCATTCTGTCGGTCGAGGCCGGCCACGAGGTGAAGGCGGGCGACGTGCTGGCGCGCATCCCGACCGAGAGCGCCAAGACGCGCGACATCACTGGCGGTCTGCCGAGGGTTGCCGAGCTATTCGAGGCGCGGCGTCCCAAGGACCATGCCATCATCGCCGAAGTCTCCGGCACGGTGCAGCTTGGCCGCGATTACAAGAACAAGCGGCGCATCACCATCGTGCCTGACGAGGATGGGCGCGAGCCGGTCGAGTATCTGATCCCCAAGGGACGGCATTTGGCCGTGCAGGAGGGCGACCGCATCGAGAAAGGCGAGTTCCTGCTCGATGGCCATCCTGCGCCCCATGACATCCTTGCCATCAAGGGCGTCGAGGAGCTCGCCAACTATCTCGTCAACGAGATCCAGGAGGTCTACCGGCTGCAAGGCGTGACTATCAACGACAAGCATATCGAGGTGATCGTCAGGCAGATGCTCCAGAAGACCGAGGTGGACGATGCGGGCTCGACCGAGTTCTTGAAGGGCGAGCAGGTCGACCGCATCGACTTCGAGGATGCCAACACTGCGGTCGAGGCAGCCGGCGGCAAGCCCGCGACGGGTCAGCCGGTGTTGCTCGGCATCACCAAAGCGAGCCTGCAGACCCGCTCCTTCATCTCGGCGGCCTCGTTCCAGGAGACCACGCGCGTCCTGACCGACGCGGCGGTCAACGGCAAGACCGATGCGCTCGAGGGCCTGAAGGAGAACGTGATCGTCGGCCGGCTCATTCCTGCCGGCACCGGGGGCACCTTGAGCCGGTTGAGCAAGATCGCTACGCACCGCGACGAGCTCATTCTCGAGGAGCGGCAACGCACCGCTTCCGAGCAGGTCGAGCAGGAGGACGCGGAGGATGGTGCCCCGGCGTAGCTGAAGGTCGGAGACTGGAAATCGGAGATCAAAGAGCGCTCATGCTCTTCTGATTTCCGGCTTCCGCCGCTGATTTCTGACCTGAACCCTTGACGATGCAAGAATCAGCCTGATACAACGCGCGCACTTTCGCGGCAGGCGGTAACCCTTGTCTGGTTGCCTTCGAGCGCGGGTTAGACGCTGCCGGACTAACCGGGATCATATCGGGGTCATGATCTTGGAGGCTTGCCCTCCAAGGTCCTCTGTGTTGAGGCGCTGAAGCTTGTGGGGCAACCCGCAGTTCGGCTCTAGATGATGTGGGCTATTTTGCCCTTTGGATAGACGTTAAAGGCAGAGAATGCCGACGATACAACAGCTCATCCGCAAGCCGCGCCGCCAGCCGGTGAAGCGGAACAAAGTACCGGCCATGCAAGCCAACCCGCAGAAGCGGGGGGTCTGTACGCGCGTCTACACGACGACGCCGAAGAAGCCGAACTCCGCGTTGCGCAAGGTCGCGCGCGTCCGTCTTACCAATCAGCTCGAGGTGACGAGCTATATCCCTGGCGAGGGACATAATCTTCAGGAGCACTCGGTGGTGTTGATCAGGGGCGGACGCGTCAAGGACCTTCCCGGCGTACGCTATCACATCATTCGCGGCGTGCTCGATACCCAGGGCGTGAGCGATCGCCGTCAGCGGCGCTCCAAATACGGAGCCAAACGACCCAAATAGCGGGTCGCTTTGCATTCTTAGGAAACGGTCGAACGGCATGTCGAGGCGGCGTAGAGCAGATAAGCGCGAGGTCATCCCCGACCCGAAATTCGGGGACATCGTGCTCACCAAGTTCATGAACTCCATCATGAAAGAGGGCAAGAAGTCGGCCGCCGAGCGGATCGTCTATGGCGCCCTCGATCAGATGGAGAAGAAGGCGAAGTCGAACCCGGTCGAGCTGTTTCACGAGGCGCTCCGCAATGTCATGCCCGCGCTCGAGGTGAGGTCGCGGCGCGTTGGCGGCGCCACCTATCAGGTTCCGGTCGAGGTGAGGCTCGATCGCCGTCAGGCGCTTGCCATCCGCTGGATCATCTCTGCAGCGCGGGGGCGCAACGAGAACACCATGGTCGAGCGTCTGTCGGGTGAGCTGCTCGACGCCGCCAACAACCGCGGGACAGCGGTGAAGAAACGTGAGGACACACACCGGATGGCGGAGGCGAACCGGGCCTTCTCGCACTACCGCTGGTAACGGATTTCAAGGATTAGAAGATGCCGCGAGCTACCCCATTAGAGGATTACCGCAACATCGGGATCATGGCGCATATCGACGCCGGCAAGACCACGACCACCGAGCGGATCCTCTACTACACCGGCAAGAGCCACAAGATCGGCGAGGTGCATGACGGCGCTGCCACCATGGACTGGATGGAGCAGGAGCAGGAGCGCGGCATCACCATCACGAGCGCCGCGACCACGGCCTTCTGGAACGGCAAGCGAGTCAACATCATCGACACGCCAGGGCACGTCGACTTCACCATCGAGGTGGAGCGTAGCTTGCGCGTGCTCGACGGTGCAGTCGCCCTGCTCGACGCCAATCAAGGCGTAGAGCCGCAGACCGAAACGGTATGGCGCCAGGCCGACAAATACGGCGTGCCGCGCATGATCTTCGTCAACAAGATGGACAAGATCGGCGCCGATTTCTTCATATCGGTGCAGATGGTCAAGGACCGCCTTGGCGCCAATCCGATCATTCTCCAGCTTCCGCTCGGGGTGGAGTCGAGCTTTAGAGGCATCATCGATCTCATCCGCATGAAGGCGGTGGTGTGGGACGACGAGTCCCTTGGCGCAAAATTCCACGACGAGGAGATCCCGGCCGACCTCCTCGATCAAGCCAAGCAATATCGCGAGATGTTGGTCGAGCAGGCGGTCGAGGTCGATGAGGCCGCGACCGAAGCCTATCTCGAGGGCAAGGAGCCCGGTGAGGCCGAGCTCAAGGCGCTCATCCGCAAGGGCACGGTGACCAGCCAGTTTGTCCCGATCCTATGCGGCTCGGCCTTCAAGAACAAAGGCGT
>Ga0075426_10003026_pt1 | contig 12005 bp, 7 predicted proteins | sample SoiMethybrSBSTD5_FD_75304 | JGI IMG/M metagenome (GOLD analysis project Ga0075426, IMG submission 75304) | Bulk soil microbial communities from a Populus tree surrounding site in Tennessee, USA - Soil MetaG P. TD hybrid SBSTD5 | ecosystem: Environmental > Terrestrial > Soil > Tree plantation...
CTTGCTTATCGGCCCGAAGGGTCTCGCCAAAGCGCTTCTCGCGCTTGTGCGACGACGGAGGTGCGGCTTCGTGACGGCAGGGACTTTGACTGTACTCAGCGGCCAATCGGGCGGCGACCGTCTTGCGCTTGCCGCAGCGGGATCGTGGACGGCCGAGCACGCCGGAGCGCTCGAGCCGCTGGTCGACGCCGCCACCCGCTCTAAATCGCCCGTGCGCAGCATCGCGATCGACACGGCGCAGATCGACCGGCTCGATTCATTCGGCGCCTGGCTGTTGGAACGCGCGCTCCGAGCCTGGAACAGCCAAGGGTGCGAAGCCAAGCTTGTCGGCCTCCGCGAGGATTACCGCGGCCTGTTCGACAAGATCCATTCCGGCACGCAGAAATTGACGCCCGAGCCGCCGCGACGGAACTCCATCATCGCCACGTTGGAAAGCGTCGGCATGACCATGGCAACGTTCGGCGACGACCTTCTGCTGCTCGCGGACTTGGTGGGAGCGCTGATCGTCGCGTTGAAGCGGGTGCTATTGCGGCCGTTGACCTTCCGGCTCACTCCCATGGTGAACCATCTCGAGCGCGTGGGATGGCAAGCCGTGCCGATCATTCTGCTGATCACCGTTCTGATCGGCGCCATCCTCGCCCAGCAGGGCATCTTTCATTTTCGCAAGTTCGGCGCCGACATCTACGTCGTCGATATGGTCGGCGTCCTGGTGCTGCGCGAATTGGGCGTCTTGATCGTGTGCATCATGGTGGCCGGCCGTTCGGGGAGCTCGTATACCGCCGAGCTCGGCGCGATGAAGATGCGCGAAGAAATCGACGCTCTGCGCACGATGGGATTCGATCCCGTCGAGGTCTTGATCCTTCCGCGCATCATCGCGCTGGTGATCGCGGTGCCGATCCTGACCTTGTTCGGCTCGATGGCCGCGCTCTATGGCGGCGGCTTCGTGTCCTGGCTCTATGGCGGCATTGCGCCGGAGGTTTTTCTGTCGCGCCTGCGCGAGGCGATCTCGGTCGAGACGTTCGAGGTGGGAATGATCAAGGCGCCGTTCATGGCGCTGGTCATCGGTCTCGTCGCCTGCGTCGAGGGACTGCGCGTCGAAGGCAGCGCCGAATCGCTCGGCGAGAAGACCACCAATTCGGTGGTCAAGTCGATCTTTCTCGTCATCGTGCTCGACGGCGTTTTCGCCATGTTCTTCGCCTCGATCGGAATGTAGCGATGGCAACCGCATCACCAGAGGCCGTCATCCGGGTGAAGGATCTGGTCGTCGATCTCAAAGGGCATCGGATCCTCGACGGCGTGACGCTCGACGTCTTTCGCGGCGAGATTCTCGGTTTCGTCGGCGCCTCGGGCGCCGGCAAGTCGGTCTTGACCCGCACGATCATCGGCCTGTTGCCCAAGCGAGAGGGCCGCATCGAAGTGTTCGGCGTCGATCTCGACCGGGTGGAGGACACGGCGCATCGGGCGATCGAGCGGCGCTGGGGCATCCTGTTCCAGCAGGGCGCGCTGTTCTCCTCGCTCACCGCCGGCCAGAATGTCGAGTTTCCCATCCTCGAATATCTCGACCTTTCGCCGCGCCTCACCACCGAGATGGCGATCACCAAGCTCGAGATGGTGGGCCTTAAGCCCGACGTCTATCGCAAATACCCCTCCGAGCTCTCGGGCGGCATGATCAAGCGCGTGGCGTTGGCCCGCGCGCTCGCCCTCGACCCCGAAATCCTGTTTCTGGACGAGCCCACCTCCGGGCTCGACCCGATCAGCGCCCATGAATTCGACGAATTGATCCTGACTCTGCAGCAAACTTCGGGAATGGCCGTATTCATGGTAACCCACGACCTAGACAGCCTGTATACGATCTGCGATCGAATTGCCGTCCTCGGGGAGGGCAAGATCAAGGAAGCGGGCACGATGGACGTGATGCTCGCCTCGGAACAGCCTTGGTTGAAGGCTTATTTCCATGGCGCACGGGCCCGTGCGGACCGGCAGGTAACGGCGAAGCATTTACAGCGGAGTTGATCGATGGAGCGCAAGGCGAATTACGTGTTGATCGGGTTGTTCACCTTTGCGGCGATCGCCGCCGCTTTCGCTTTCGTCTTTTGGGTCCACTATGCGTCCGACAAGAAGCAGGGCGTCGCCTATCGTGTGATCTTCGACGGGGCCGTTTCGGGGCTGCGGGTTGGCAGCTCGGTGTTGTTCAACGGCATTCGCGTCGGCGAGGTCACGGCGCTGCGGCTCAATGCCGACAGTCCCTCGCAGGTCACGGCGTTGATCTTGGTCAACAAGGCGACGCCGATCCGCTCGGATACCTATGTCGGCCTGGAATTCGCCGGCTTGACGGGGATCGCTTCGGTGTCGCTCAAAGGCATCTTGTCGACGACGCCGCTGCTGGAGCGCGAAGAGGGCGAGCCGCCGACCTTGAAGGCCGACATCTCCGCCAGCCAGGACCTGATGCAGGCGGCGCGCGACATCCTGGCCAAGGCCGACGCCGTCATCGTCAGCAACCAAGAAGCGCTGCACAAGTCGATGCAGAATCTGGAGGCTTTCACCGACACCTTGGCGCGCAACGCCGACGGAATCGATGCGGTAATAAAAAACAGCAAGGAAGCGACCGCGTCGGCTCACGACCTGATGGATAATCTCGACAAGCGCACCGCCGAGATCACCGTAAACGTGAACACGCTGATGAAGACGGCAAGCAGGCAGGTCGAGATCGCCGGGAAGGCGATTACGGATCTCGCGCACAACCCGTCGCGCATTCTGTTCGGCGGCGGCGGCGGCGGCAACAGCACGCCGATCCCGGCCACAACGCCGCGCCGCCAAGCCGCGCCGTAAAGCGCCGCCGTAGGGCGCCGCCCAGTTCAGGACAAGGCTGAGCGTGCGAATCGCGCGGGTCGCGACCGGCTGATTTTCGCCCGGGCGTGAACGCATCGTCCTCCGACGGCTTTGCGAGACCGCTTTGCAGCCGTGGCAAGCGGTACTTTAGCCAAGTGCCATATCGGAACTTACCCCGCCGGAGGTTGCTTCGCGCTTCTCTACGGCGCAGAGATACGCTATATCGTCCCGACGGGGCGGGGGGTTTCATGCGTTGCGCCGGCTGGGCTCAGGCGATTGTCGGCGCGTGCGCCGTTTGTTGCGGCGCCGTCGGCATGGCGCGCGCGGAATCGGTCGGCAAGGCTGCATCCGTCATTCCGGCTGCCGATTTTACCCGCGGCACCGTCGTCCGCACCTTAACGATCAACGAAGCGCTCGAGCAGGACGACCGCATCCGCACCGCGCGGGGCGGTTCGATCCAGGTCCGCTTTCTCGACGACACCCTGCTCACGATCGGGCCGGATTCTGAAATCCTGCTCGACAAATTCGTCTTCGACGGCTCGACGGCAAAGAGCCTCTCGATCGAGGTGGTGCGAGGCGCGATGCGCTTCGTCAGCGGCACGTCGGACCATACCGCCTATGAGATCAAGACGCCGGTCGCCACCATCGGCGTGCGCGGCACGATCGTCGATACCGGCTATGTGAACGGCCACTGGATCCACAATACCATCGACGGCGCCATCACCGGCTGCCTGCGGGGAACCTCCACCTGCCGGGATTACAAAGCCGGCGAGCTTGCATTTTCGGTCGGCCCGTCCGGATTCGTATCGATCAATGCGTCCGAGACGAAGCAGCTGTTCCGCGGCCTCGATCAAACGCATTTCACCCTCGCGCGCGCCGCCGGGCAAGATCCGAGCGCGCCGAGCGGCGCCGCCGCGGGATCGGGCGGCACGGGCAGCACTGGTGCAGGTGGCACCGGCGGGACGGGGACGGGCGAGACCGGCACCGGTGGGCCAATCACCAGCGGTGGGACAAGTGATTTGGGAGGCTGCACGTCGAATTGCGCCCCGCCAGATCCGCCGCCGCCGCCGCCGCCCTGTTCGACGGCGGCGTGTCTCGGCGTGGGCACCACCACCACCACGGCGTCGGGCCCGGCGTTCCCCAACTTCGTGACCGTCCTTCGGGTCACCGGTTCGGGGGGGAATAACCTTTTTCCCTCCAACAGCGTGACCAACGACGATAATAATATTCGTCGGGAGGATTTCATATTCGCGCAGCGTTCGGGTGTGACTTGGGACAACAGCACCGATCTTCAAAAGATCACGTTGCAAGGCACCGCGAATCCATCCGATCCCAACACGCTGACCGTCACCCGCGGAACCGCGCAGATCAGCGACGTCTTCGTCGGCACCGGCAACGTGCCCAATCTCGGCGTCGTTCCGGTTTATTACATGGCGTCGTTCACCGGCGGCACGATGCAGTTCGCGGATTCGTCGGGCACCGGCACCGGCACAATTCCGGCGGACGAGGCGCTGCAAATCCTCGCCTGGGGCTATACCGGCGATCTGTTCGGGACGCGGAATTCGTTCCCCGGCGCGATCACGGTGGGCAACACGACGGGCTTTGGCACCGTCGTTCTGTTCAACCTCGAAAATGCGAGCAAGCCGACTTGGAACAATGCGAACGGCGCGCCGGGTACCTTTGCCTCGGGAACCGTGGCGGTCGCGATCGGGCCGACGGCGCTCTATTACGGCATGATCGCCAGCGTGAACATGCCGGGCTTTGGAACCTTCGACTTCCGAACCAAAGGCGGAATTACCGACCCGGCGCAAAGCGGCGCCATGGGGCCGCTCACCGGCGATTACACCAGGATACAGGCCAATTCCTTTAGCACGTCTGTAACTCAGACCGGGGGTACGATCCCGTTTTGCAACACTCCATGCTATGCCGAGATTCACTTCAATAATATTTTCCTCGGGAAGATCGGTGCAACCTACAATATTTCAGACACGCAGTTCTTCAGCGACAACAATGCGCAAATCCAGGGCATCGCCACCTTCGCGCAGAGTTCGAGCACGCCGCTGGCGAGCCCGTCGACGACCGGCATCGTATCCTTTGCCGACACGATCAACGGCGCCCAGATCGCCGCGACCAATGCGGCGAGCGGCACGGTGGAAAATCTCGCCAACGGCGTCGCGCTGAAGCAAGCCAATCTCACAAGCGGCGAGACACGGATTCGCACCACGGCCACAGTCGCCGACATGGGCAGCGTGCCCGGCATCATCTCCTGGGAACGCTGGACCAACGGGAATTTCACAAACCAATTCAACGCGACCGTCGCGATCCCGCAGGACGCCGGCGTGTCGTTCGTTTACGGCACTCCGGTCACCTATTTCTCCGAAGTCGGTAATCCCAACTTCACGCCGGCACAATTTGGCCCCTCCGTTCAATACAGTCTGATCGGCGCCACCACCCCGACCATCTCCAACGGCTCGGTGTCGACCTCGATCGCCAACCCCGCCTTTGTCGGCAGCGGCGGCATCATTCCAGCGAGCAAACTGGGAATCGACTTCACAACCATGCGCGTCGGCTTCGACATGTACGTCCAGATCGGAGCCGGATTCGGCCAGAGCTATTATAATTTCGCCACCACCGGCGGCGCGGCCAATCCGTCGGGGAGCACTATTTTGATCGACGCGAGCGGCCAGTTCTCGACCAACGGACGCACGCTGGCGGTGAGCCTCCTCGGCACGCCGGGGGGCGGGGTGACCAGCTGCACGGGCGCTTGCACGGCGGGGGTGACCGGCTTCCTCTCCGGCCCCGACGCCACCTATGCCGGCCTCAATTATTATTTCGGCGACACGTCCGCGGTGCTGGTCAGCGGTGCCGCGGTGTTCGTCCGCGTTATGCCGATCACCGACGCGGCGGCCTATGCCTTCGCCTACGTTCCCGTTCTCCCCTTCACCGACCCGAGCTTCAGCCAAGGCGCGGTCGGAAGTGCGAATGCGCAGGTGGTCGGCGATGCAACAACCGCGACCGGACTTGCGGTGCAAAATTTCAATATCAACCTGCCGAATAGTAACGGTCCCGGCGCGAATTTTTCTCGCGGCGGCCTAACCCCTGCAGTCGTCGTGGAGCAGGGCACGCTCGGCGGTGGCTCCGCGATTGGCGCCATCCTCGGCTGGGAGCGTTGGACCAATGGAACAATTCAGACCTGCGCCGACAGCACGTGTTCCACTCAAGTCAACCGCAGTCTGACAGCGAATCAGGGCCTTCACGTCGTCTACGGCGAGCCGGCGACGAATCTGCCGACCTCGGGCACACCTGTAATTTACGCACTCGCGGGAGCCACCAGCCCGACGGTCGCCAACGGATCGGTGTTGCCTGGAACGCTGCAGCCGAACAGCACTATGACGGTGCAGTTTGGCGGCGCCAGCCCCACTGTCAGCGCAAATTTGAACGTAGCGATGACTGGTCTGACCAATCAGCCCGAGAACTATAACGTCACCGGCTCGATGCCGCTCAACAATGTGAAGTTCGAATCCGGCGATTTGAACCTGTCGAATTTGTCCGTCGCGAGCACCGGCACGTCGACCTTATGCGGTAGCGGTTGCAAGGGCTCGATCGGCGGCTTCCTCGCCGGTCCCGGCGCGGCCGGTCTCGGAATCTTCTATCAAATCGGCACCAGCGCGAGTTCGCCGACGCTCATCAGCGGCGCCGCCGGTTTCAAGAAGCAGTGAGGAGGGGACACATGCGCCGCGCTCTCCTCATCCTCATCGCTGCGATCGCCGTCAGCACCGCGGCACTCGCTCCGGCCGCGCACGCCGAGGCGATCGACAACGCGTCCAAGCCGCAAGCGGAAGCCGCAAAGCAGCAAAAAGTCGCGCAGGTCACCGCCGCGGCGGGACCGCACGCGAGCGAGGCCGACATGGCCGCGATCCGCTCCGCCGCGATGCTCGTGCGGAGCAAAAAGCCGGCGGCCGCCCTTGAGAAGCTCGATCCGCTCGCCGATCGCCTCACCGGCAATCCCGATTTCGATTATGTCTATGGCGTCGCCGCCCTCGACGCCGGTCATCCGGCGCAGGCGGCGGTGGCGCTTCGCCGCGCGCTCGCGGCGCGCCCCGATTTCCATTTGGCGCGCGCAGAGCTTGGCCGGGCGCTCGCCGCCATGGGCGATCTCGCCGGCGCCAAGCGCGAGTTCCAGACGGTGCGCGAGGTCAAGGGCTTGCCGGTGCTCGCCCGCGACGCCATGGGGCGCCAGATCATCGCGATCGACCAGCGGTTGACCCAAATCGGGCCCGCCGGCCCGCAGGCGGCCCCGCCGAAGCCGGAAGCGCCGCGGTCGCGCACGCGGGTATCAGGCTATCTCGAAAATTCCATCGGCTACGACACCAATGTCAACGCCGGGCCGAGCAGCGGAACCCTGCTCATTCCCGCGCTCGCCTTCCTCGGGCCGGCCACGATCTCGCCGCAGGCGATGCCGAAGCAGGCCGGATTCTACGAACTCGCCGGCGGCCTTAGCATCACCCACGCCGTCAGTGACGACACGGCGGTTTTTGCCAACGTGATCGGCAATTGGCATCCGTTGTTCGACCATGACGAATTCCGCACCGCGCTCGCGGGCGGCGAGGCCGGCGTCGCGCGTCAGTTCGGCGACCTCGGCATCTTCTCGGTGGCGGCGATCGGCCAGATGTTCGTGATGGACGACCGCGCCTTTCGCGACATCTTTGGCGCGGCCGCCCAATGGCGCCGGCGCTACGCCGATACCTGGGACACGAGCCTAGCGGTCAGCTGGCTCGCACTCGAATATCCAAATCTCATCGGCCAGGATGCCGATCGATACAGCGCCATCGGCACGCTTTCCCGGAAGTGGGACATGCCGCTCGCTCCGACCATCAACATCATCGGTACGGTGGGCAAGGAAATCGCCCGCACCGCCGGCATGGAATTTCTCTCTTTCACGCTCGTCAGCGGGCGCGTAGGTCTGGAAACGACCTGGGCACCATGGCTCGTCGCCTTCGTGCAGCTCGGCGTCGAGGACCGTCGCTACGACGCCGATTACCCGCTCTTCTTTATGCATCGCCACGACGACATACTGGACGTGGTGGCCGGATTCGAAGTGAAGATGAACGAGCGCGTCAGCTTGCGGCCAAGCGTGCACTACAGCGAGACCCGGTCGAATGTCGATCTGTTCGATCAGAAACGCTGGATCACGTCGGCGACGGTGCGCTGGACATTCTGAGATCACGCGCGGCGCTTGCATGCCGCGGGTCTCGACGCGCTGATTTTCGCTAGCTTCCGAAGCTCTGCACCAGCGAGCCCGCGACAAGGCTCCAGCCGTCCGTTTGGACTGTGGCGAAAATACCACCAAAAGTAGCTAACTGTTAAATTATCAACTTTCCGCAGGATGTAAGTTTGCAATCCCCATAGAATATCAGTCAAATTACTCGGTTATCGAAAAGCCTGGGGGCGATCATGAAAAAATTTCTCGTTACGTGCATTGCTGCTGCCGCGCTTCATGGCGCGCCCGCGTTCGCGGCTCCACCCGCCGCTCCCGTGTTCAATTGGAGCGGCTTCTATGTCGGTGGCCAAGTAGGCGAAGGCTGGGACGTCACCACGCCTACGGAAACGGTCAGCTCTTCCGAATTCCCGGTCGGGTTTGTGCTCAACACACTCCATGCCAAAGGCTTGCTCGGAGGTGGATACGCAGGTTTCAATTATCAGATTCATCAGTTCGTTATTGGCATCGAGGGCGACTACGCATGGGCAAATTTGAGCGGATCAGCGAACACCGTCGGCGTGCTGGGTGGCACGCAGGAGAGAACCGCGCATATCGATTGGATTGCCACGCTGGCCGGTCGCCTCGGCTATGCCGTCAACGACTGGATGTTGTTCGGAAAAGCCGGCTGGGCATGGGAAGGCTTACACGCCAGTGGGTCGGTTTTTGACGTTGCCGGTGTCAATACGAGCAATTTCGTCGTCCCAGAACAAACCAGAAATGGACCGACTATCGGCGCCGGTATCGAATGGAGTTGTGCTCGCAACTGGTCAGCTAAATTAGAATACGACTACGTGAAATTTAACAACAAGAACAATTACACCATCTCCATAAGCACCATCACGGGTTCTGTCTTCACCGGCGTTTCCAGCATTTCCGTTTCGTCTTTGAACGTAGTCAAATTAGGTGTCGCTTATCGGTATTAGTAGATTGCTTTTACTGAATGGATAAGCCCGAGGTCGCCTCTGTATACTACAAATATCATCTCTAATATTTAAGTTTCGCTCTCCGAAATCATACCGGGTCAAACCCGTCTCAACTTAGTTGGCTAGCCGGAAATGCAAAAGAATATCGCACTTTTTCTCGACGGTACCAGGAACAGCGACCTTGACGACGGCCGCCCAGAAAATACGAATGTGCAAAAGCTACATAAGGCGGCGATCTGCGACGGGAGCGTTCAGATCACCAAATACATCAGTGGGGTTGGCACGGATGGATCTTGGATTGACGACCCTTTGGGGGCGTACGGTGGCTTGGGCACCGCGTACCGAATTCGCGAGTCCTATAGCTTCCTCGCCAGGCATTACAAATCAGGAGACAACATTTATCTGTTCGGCTTTAGTCGTGGAGCCTTCGCTGCGCGCTCACTATCTGGCTTTGTTAAACTGGTAGGCGGCCTTCTTCTCGAGGAGGAGATCGGCAATAAACTTGAGGAGGCCTATGGCCTCTACGAGTCGAGCGTCGATGGCAAACAGCCCAAACTCCGCGAATTCTTGCGAGACATTAAGGGTGTCTCGAAGGTAACAGGGTTCGCACCAGAAGGGATACCAGTCTATTTCATCGGTGTATGGGACACCGTTTCTGCGCTCGGATTCCAGTTTGCCATGTATTTCAATCGGTTTTTTTCCGAATATCATCAGATCGAGCTTCCGCCCAACGTATCACACGCGCGGCACGCCCTCGCAATTCATGAAACCCGCAAGAAATTCAAGCCGATTCTGTGGCGGGGGTGTAGTAAGAAAGGGCAAACACTCAAGCAAGTCTGGTTCCCTGGCGCTCACGCTGATGTAGGCGGCGGATATCCGGAAACGGGCCTTTCAGACGTTGCACTCAATTGGATGGCGGAAGAGGCCAAGGCAAAGAAGTTACTGCTATCTGGACTGCCGAGTCGTGAGGGATCATGGGGTACCAGGACATTTCATCAAGAGTTCAAACATATTTGGTACTTAGCTACTCCGATAACACGCAGCGAGTTGAACGTCTTTGGTGCTCTTTATCGACAACCTGCGAAGTCATTTTACTTGCATCAGAGTGTTTGTGAGCATTTGCTGAGTAACCAAGCGCGTCAGTACAGATTCCCAAAGAGAACAAACAATAAAATAAGAGAAGCAGACGAATCCAGTCTGCGGCTACTTCTTACTCTCAGTTTCAAACATAATAAGCTTCCGGTTGGACGCGAAAAGGCCCCAGTTTCTGGAGATTGCGCTCCTGATGGCGCGCGAGTAGCCGCAGTGAAGTCGCGCGAGCGGGCGTGGTGGGCCAACGTGTGTGTCGACGAGGTTTCTCAATGTGAGCGCGCGGTGCAGGCTTTTATAAGTGCACCTCGCGATGTCACTAGAGATGAGACCCGCGCTTTTGCACGGGCGCTTTGTCTACTAGTACTATGCATCGGCGATGATGCAATCGAGCGCCTACCGGACACCACGAAGCGCTTCTGTGACGAGACGTTGCGGTCGTATGTCAAGGGTCGGGGGCCGTCACCGCTATTGTCGAAGTGGCAAAAAAGGCTCAGGGCCATTGAGACGGGGGTAAAGGAAGCCATCACTATGCTGCCGTCTGGATGGAATTCCGAGCTGATAAGTGAAATTGCAACAAAATTAGAAAATCAACGCGCGCGTCTTAATACTGAAATTAATCTTCACAACCTAAAGAAAAAGAGACCATGCCTGCCCTTTCGCCCGAAATGACTACGCGCACCGTGGGGAATTAAGTGCACAAGAAGGCTTAGCTTCGTTATCAGATGGTGTCCGCTAAGGGTCATAAGCGGTCGCCGTGGCATGTCCGTAGCGAATCTACTTGCCCCCGATGAGCAGACGAGCTTATAAGCCCGCGCCCTAGCTCCCGAAGCTCTGCACCAGCGAGCCCGCGACCAGGCTCCAGCCGTCGACGAGCACGAAGAAAATCAGCTTGAACGGCAGCGAAACGATGACCGGCGGCAGCATCATCATGCCCATCGACATCAGCACCGAGGCGATGACGAGGTCGATCACCAGGAACGGCACGAACAAAAGAAATCCGATCTCGAAGGCGCGGCGCAATTCCGAAATCATGAAGGCGGGAACGAGAATGCGGAGCCCCACGGCGTCGACGCTCGCCGGCCGGTCCTCCTTGGCGAGATCCATGAACAGCGCGAGGTCCTTCTCGCGCACGTTCTTCAGCATGAAGCCGCGGAAGGGCACGGCGCCGCGCTCGAAGGCCTCCTGCGGCTGAATTTGGCCGGCGACCAGCGGCTGCACGGCTTGCGAATAGGCGGTCTGAAAGGCCGGCCCCATCACGAAGGCGGTGAGAAACAGCGCCAGCGACACCACCACCGCGTTCGGCGGCGCGGTCTGCAGGCCGATCGCCGTGCGCAGGAGCGACAGCACCACCACGATGCGGGTGAACGACGTCACCATGACAAGGATCGCGGGGGCGAGCGAAAGCACCGTCAGGAGCGCGACGAGCTGGACCACGCGCTCGGTCAAGCCGGTCCCGGCGCCGAAATTGATGCTGATGTCCTGCGCCGCGGCGCCGCTCATGGAAGCGAAGGCGGCGAAGGAGGCGAAGAGGAGCGCGCCGAAGAGCGAGCGGCGGCTGAGGCGCGCGCCTGTGGTCACGAAGGGTTCTTTCGCTCGTTCGGCCGCAACAGGCTCGCCATTTCTTCCTCCAGGCTGGAGAAGACGTCGGCGCCGGCCTTTGGCGCCGGCGTCGCGGGCGCGGCGGGTGCGGGCGGCGTCGAACGGAGATCGGCGGCGGGGCGCGCGGCCGGCGCCGGCGCGGGAGGCGCTGCCGGCAGGCGCGGCTCGGCTTTGGCTCTGGCCAAAGCGGTTTCGGCGGTGGGCTGGCGAAGGGCCGCCTCGAGCCGCTTGGTCACGTCGTCGTAATCCTGGCGCGCGGCGGGCGCCGGGCGGGAGGCGGAAGCCGGCGGGCGGGGCGCCGG
>Ga0075426_10003027_pt1 | contig 12004 bp, 11 predicted proteins | sample SoiMethybrSBSTD5_FD_75304 | JGI IMG/M metagenome (GOLD analysis project Ga0075426, IMG submission 75304) | Bulk soil microbial communities from a Populus tree surrounding site in Tennessee, USA - Soil MetaG P. TD hybrid SBSTD5 | ecosystem: Environmental > Terrestrial > Soil > Tree plantation...
GTCCGAAGCCGGGCAGTCATGAGTGGAAAAGGGCGAGCACGGAACTCCGGTTCAAAGCACGGAACTCCGGTTCAAGTTGCAGGTCCACAACGATGGCTCGGCGGGCCGAGTGATGGGTACGAAAGTGCTTGCAGCCCGCCCACAGATGCGAAGAGCATGGATGCGCCGACGAAAAGGCCCTGCTTAGCAGGGCCTTTCGCAAGTAGCGGGGGCAGGATTTGAGCCTGCGACCTCCGGGTTATGAGCCGCCTCGATTATGTACACGCGTTCCGCTTCGTTCCGCCGAAATGCAGGATCGGAGCCAGTTTTCGGCGGCGGCCGTGCATTTAGGCGGAACACGGTGACATCGCCGCGGAAGCGCGATGCTTGCAGAACGCTTGCAACTCGAGCCGATTCCAAGCCTTAATGAGACCCCCATGAGGTCGGGCGAGGCACTGCGCCAACCGGCACGTAACTTCCCAAACGCTTGCGCAAGTTCGATTCTTGCCCGGCATCGAGTTGAACCCACTTCAGGGGACTCCTTCCATGGTAAGGAGGGGGTCGACGGTTCGAGTCCGTCAGAGGGCTTGAAATCCCTGCAAATCGGCCTCGTCCGTTGCCTGTTCAGGCGCAACCAGGAGAGGAGTATGGAGGGCGTCAGTAAATCTCCGATTTGCAGGGGTTCTGGCGACGCACAGACCTGGCCTTGCGGCAAGAGGGAATGAGGGAAACACTGCCCATCGAAGATCCGCAGGTCCCTCCTTCAGCCTCGTCGATGAGGAGATGCAAGGAGCCCGTGAGGTTGAACGGATAGGCACCGCCAGCGTCGTCTGCTGCAAGCGCGGACGTGATTCCGGCCGCAGCGAGCGCCGCCTGCGCGAGCTCCGCGTCGCTTCGCGTGGGGTCTGCGCCGACCCTGACCATCAGCCTACGCCGCGAGGCGGCTGTCCTCGTCTCTGTATGCGAACGGGTGGTAGTAGACCTCGAGGGCGAGGTATGGGTCGGTCGAGATCTCGAAGCAAACGCCCTCGCGTGGATCGAGGACGCAGACGACTGCCTTGTCCTCGCCGTCGCTCTGCGCCCAGAAGAGCGTCACCTCAACGCCACCGCTTGCGCGGTGGGCGAGTTCCGTCCGGGTGTATGTCCGCTGTGTGTTCATCGAATTCCTTTCCCGGTGACGATTGCGACCCGTGGCAGTTGTGGTGGCCTCATGCGACCAGGTACGTCTCGTAGATCACGCCGCCCGGCTGACGCCCGCCCACGCCGACGAAGACGCCCTTGTTGAGCCAGTCGAGCTCGCGGGACGCGGTTTCGATCCGGGTCGAGGTGCGGAAGGTGTACTCGCTCGCGTCGACGTCCTCGCCGCGGCCGAGTCGCTCGAGCACCTCGGGGCTGCCGTGACGCACGCCTCGCGACTGCACGTAAAGGAGCGCGCCGCCGTCGGTCTGCAATGTGTAGCGAATGTCGCCGAGGGCGGTGCCGTCCCGCAGAACGATCTGCCAGTCTGCGCTCGCCCCCGGCAGGAGCTTCCCGTTCAGCTCAGGGCCCCAGAACGTGCCCCCGGTCAAGGGCACGATCCGCCGCCGGCCGGGACCCACGTCTCCGACGTCGACCGGCTCTCCGAGCGCGGCTTCGAGTCGGTAAATCCGCGTCAGCTGGGGCTCAGGCAACTGGGTCATCGGACATCCCGCCCCGGATCGTTCGGATGGGGCGCGAGCGGGACGACTGTCACGTGCATCCAGTCTGCGAGCGGCAGCGCGCGGAGCAGCGCATCGAGCTTGGCTCGGCTGTCAGCGGCGTAGAGGCCGACCGCCGTCGGGTCGCCCGCGGCTGCGGTAGGTCGCCAGAGGCGAAGCAAGTTGCCCTCGGCGGCGAGTCCGGCCGCCGCCACCGCCTCCTCGCGGTTGCGCCGCTCGACCTCGGTCTCGGATGTCCCGTCCGGAACCTCGACCTCGAACTCAACCAGGAACTCCATCGCTTCCTCCTCGCTCCCAGAAACCCGTTCGGTGCCGCCGGCCCCTCGGCCGGCGGCACCGAGCAGCTGCTTTACCGCTTGACCGTGATCTTCTTGCCGGCTGCAGAGACGACCCACCAGGTTCCGCCGAAATGGACGAAGCCCTGCCCGTTCACGTCGCCGGCCTTCTTGTCCTGGGCGAAGAAGTAGAGCGGGTGGCCACCGTAGGTCACCTGCAGCTTCCCGTCCCTGCGCCTCGTCGTGCCGAGCAGCGACGCCTTCAGGCCCGCGCCGGCGGTCGGCTTCTGGGCGATCAGCGGCGGCCAGAACCCGGCGCACTGGCCGTAGCACACGCTCTTCTTGGCCTTGTCCGCAGTGAACAAGTAGAGCGTCCGGCCGTTCGCCGCGACGAGCACCTTCCCCACCTTCGTCGTCCGGAGCGAGATGCTCGGCGACTTGTTCGTCGAGGCGCCCGCGGCCGCGGCCGCCAGCGCGACGGCGGCTACGAGCGTCACGAGGACTGCGAGTTTCGTCTTTCCCATGGTCTTTCTCCTCTCGATCAGTTGACAGTCAACGAGACGCTCGTCCGCGGTCACGCCGCCTTCGCCAGCTTGGCGGCGATGAACTCGAGGAGAGCGCTGTTCACTTCGTCGGAGTGCGTCCAGCCGATGTTGTGCGGGCCGCCCTCGACAGGGACGAGCGTGCAATCGGCGATCAGCGCAGGCAGCCGCGCCGCGGTCGAGTCGAACGGCAGGATCCGGTCCTCGGTGCCGTGCACGACGAGCACGGGGACGTCGATTCTTGACACGTCAGCGCGGAAGTCGCTCAACCAGGTGTCGACGCACGCGTAGGTCGCGAACGGGGACGCAACGGCAGCGACGTTGAAGCTCGCCTGCCAGGCACGGTCGCTGATGCGGCTGCCGCCGAGCACATCGACGTTGTAGAAGTTGTTGAGGAAGTCCTCGAAATAGACATAGCGATCCTTGACGATCGCTGCCTTGATGCCCTCGAAGACCTGCCCGTCAACGCCCTCGGGGTTGTCGGCGGTCTTGAGCAGGAAAGGCGGGATGGTCCCCAGCAACGCTGCTTTGCGCACGCGCTTCGAGCCGTACGTTCCCAGGTAGCGGACGACCTCTCCTGTGCCCATCGAGAAGCCTACGAGCACGACGTCAGTGAGGTCGAGATGCTCGAGCAGCGCGTTCAGATCGGCTGCGAAGGTGTCGTAGTCGTAGCCGGCGGTCGGCTGGCTCGAACGACCAAACCCGCGCCGGTCATACCTGATCACACGATGGCCGCTCGCGAGCAGCTCGCGCTCCTGACGCTCCCACGAGTTCCCGTTCAGCGGGTAGCCGTGGATCAAGACGACGGGCTGGCCGCTCCCATGATCCTCGTAGTGGATCTCGATCGGAGCGTCGTTCTCGGTTCCAACAGCGATGCGGGGCATGCTCATTCCTCCTTTGTTGTGAGCCCTGATCCGGTCATTCCGGCAGCTTGCGCGTGGGGCGGCCCCGTCGCGCCCATGAAGTCCCTGGTCGCTTGCCTGGTCTGCGCTAGGCCGGTGCGCCAGTGCGGGCGGCGTCGGGCAGCTTGTCGCGCAGGTGCATGCGGGAGGTGATGCCGAGCTTCGTGAACACCTTGTGCAGGTGCCACTCGACCGTGCGCGGGCTGAGGAAGAGCTGCGCGCCGATCTCCTGATTCGTCTGCCCGTCCGCGGCGAGCCGCGCGATCTGCTCCTCCTGCGCGGTGAGCTGGCCGCGTGTCTCATCACGCCGTTTGCGGACCTTCTCCCCGGTCGCGAGCAGCTCGCGACGGGTGCGCTCGGCGAATGCGCAGGCACCGAAGCCGATGAACAGCTCATAGGCGGCGCGGAGCTGTTCGCGCGCGTCCATCCGGCGATTCTCACGCCGCAGCCACTCGCCGTAGAGCAGATGCGCACGGGCGAGCTCCGGCCGGAGCGGCGTGCGGCCGAGCCGGGTGATCGCCTCGAGATACAGGGCCTCCGCCGCCTTGTCCTCGCTCATCAGCGCTCGCGAGCGCGCCACAATCCCGAGGCCCCAATCGGAGCCGCTCGCGCTCGGGGGCTCGACGAGTCGCTCGAAGGCTTCCGCCGCGAGGTCCGAATTCCCGCTTCGGACGGAGGCCTCGACCAGCTCTACCAGCGCCCAGTGGGAGATCAGGAACTCGGGCGCGCCGGCGCTCGCCTGGCGCGCTGCGACGAGCGCCTCGCGGTAGCGGCCGAGGCCGTTGTAGAGGATTGCCGTCGCCCAGTGCGCGAACCGGACGCCGTTGCCCTCGCCCCGGGCAGTGGCGTTCTCGATCGTGGTCGTGAGCAGCGTGGAGGCCTCGGCTTCGCGGCCCTGGTAGGCCGCGAGCAGCATTCCGCCGTACGAGGCCATGCGAACGCCAGTCGCGGCGGTGACCGCATCAGCCTCCGCGATCAGAGAGCTTGCTTCACTGAAGTCGCCGCTCCAGGTGACGACGATCCCCTTGCCCTGCAACGCGGTCGCGAGCTGCGCGAGCGCTCCGGCGTCACGGGCCAGCTGCAACTGCCGAGTGATGACCGCGTCCCAGCTAACCACGTCCCAGAGCGTGGCGGCGGCCCTCGCGGCCCATCCCCCGAACTGGAGCAGCTTCTCATCGTCGCGAAACGCGCTCACCGCCTTCCGCAGCGTCGGCGCCGCCGGTCCGAGTCCCTCCGCGAGCAGCTGCGCGAGGCCGTCCAGCAGAAGGTCGGAAGCAAGCGGCTCGTGCGCGGGCGCCGGAGCGGCGCAGACAGCGCGCGAGACATCGCGCAATGTGCCGGCGCGCGCAAGCTCGCCCTCAGCCAAAGCGGCGCCAAGGGCCTCGAGATAGGTCTGACGCGCGAGGTCGACGTCGAGCAGCTCGAGCCGCCTCGCCGCCTTGAGCAGCTGTGCAGCGCCATTCCCCCAGCTCGAGGCCGACGCGATCCGCCCGCGCAGAAGATCGACGCGTGCGCGCTGAAACTCGTCTCGCCGCCCCCCTTCGGTCGTGGCCAGCACCCGGAGTGCCGCATCGAACGCACCGGCCTCGAGGCTTGCCTGTGCCGCCGCCAGCGCGCGCTCCGCGCGCCGGGCCGGGTCGACCGTCAGCGCAACGGCGCGCTCCAGAAATGCGGCTGCGGCGGCGACTCCGCCGCGAGCTTGAGCCCGGTCAGCCGACAGCTCGAGCTCGAGGGCAACGTCCTCGTCTGGGGCGAGCGCGGCATGAGCCCGATGCCAGGCACGGCGATCAGGATCGAGCTTGGGATCGGTGGCCTCTGCCAGCGCCCGATGTGCGTCTCGTCGCTTGTCGCCGGACGCAGCAGCGTAGATCGCTGACCGAAGCAGCGGGTGGCGGAATGTCACTCGCGTACCGACAGCGATGAGGTCGGCCGCTTCGGCAGGAGCAGCTGCTTCGATCGGAAGGCCAAGCACGGCAGCGGCTTGCCAAAGGAGCATTGGATCGCCGGTCGGTTCGGCCGCAGCTAGGAGCAGCAGGCGTTGCGTCTCCTCGGGTAGCTGGTCGACCCGACGCCGAAAGCTTGCTTCCATGCGGCTCGCAAGCGGCAACGAATCCGACACCGCAAAGCCGCCGGCGAGACTCGCCGACGACGAGACACCGCGAGGCAGCTCGAGCAACGCGAGCGGGTTGCCGCGTGCCTCGTCGATGATCCTCTGACGGACCCGTTCGTCGAACCGTCCCGGAGTCGACGAGGCGAGGAGCTCGCGTGCGTCGGCGTCCGACAGTCGCTGCAACACAAGTTCCGGCAGCCCGGCTAGCTCGGTTGGTTGGTCCTGGTCGCGCTCGGTGAACAACATCAGCACCGACTCCGCCTGCAGGCGTCGTGCCACGAACGACAGGACCTGGGCCGAGCAGCGGTCGAGCCAATGCGCGTCATCGACGACGCAGATGAGCGGCTGCGGCTCGGCCGCCTCCGAGAAAAGGGTCAGCACCGCGAGACCGACGAGGAAACGATCGGGGCGCGGACCCGACGTCAGACCGAAGGCCGTTCGTAGCGCGTCGAGCTGGGGCGCCGGCAGCGTCTCGAGGTCGTCGAGCAGCGGCATACACAGTTGATGGAGGGCCGCGAACGGAAGTTCCAGTTCCGATTCGACGCCTCCGGCACGGATGACCCGGCACCCCTCGCACAACCGCGAGGCGTAATCCAAGAGAGCCGTCTTTCCCATGCCGGCCTCTCCACGCAGAACGAGCGTGCCGCTCTCCCCACGGCCAACCGCGCTCAGCAACTCATCGAGCCTCGCGCATTCGCTGGCGCGACCACGAAGCACCGGTCCCGAGACGCCAGGGACGAGTACCAGTCCGGATGCTCCCCTTGCCTTCCCGCCGCTCGCGCTCGGTGTTTCGGTCTCACGGATCTGGACGCTCACTCTGACCTCCCGTGGTCCCGTGGTCCAATAAGCCGCCTCCTCGCCAACTCAAGCCCGGAGTGGGAGAATCGAAACTCTCCTCGAGAACGGGGCCTGTGGTTCAGCAACGACTCACCGCTTTGCAGGAGCGGGATCTGGTGATCGCGGCCGAATGCGGCGACTCCGACGCTTGCCGGAAGCTGGTCGAGACGTTTCTGCCGGCGATCGGCGATCTCGCCCGCGGCTTCAACAACAGCAGGGTCGAACGCCTGGAGCTTCTTCAGGAGGGCGTCGCCGGCCTGCTCGTCGCTGCCCGGCGCTACGACACCACGCTGAATACACCCTTCTGGGCCTACGCCTCGTTCTGGGTCCGCAAAGCGATGCAGGAGCTCGTCGCCGACCTGGCGCGGCCGGTGGCACTTTCGGATCGCGCCGTCCGCGAGCTCGCACAGATCAGAAGATCCCGCAGCGAACACCTGCAGATGCATGGCGCCGAACCCACCACCGATGAGCTCAGCCGTTCGACCGGCCTGGCACCGGCGCAACTGGAGCGCCTCCAGGCGACCGAGCGCACGCCGCGCAGCACGCAGGAACAGCTGACCGACAGGGACGAGGCCAGGGCAACCATCGGCGACACGATCGTCGATCCAACCGCCGAGCAGGCCTACCAGCAGGTGCTCGACGCCTTTGAGATCCGTGACGTGCGCGACCTGACCGAACAGCTCGACGAACGCGAGCGCATCGTGATCCGGGCCCACTACGGGCTGGGCCAGGACGCTCAGACGCTCAGCGAGATCGGAGCCGGGCTTGGTCTGACCGCTGAGCGCGCACGGCAGATCGAAGTCGGTGCGCTGAGCAAGCTGCGCGCAGCGCTGTCTCAGTCGGCCCCCGTCCGAGAAGCTACGACTTGAAACCGAGGCTTGCCGGCTTATTAGAGGCCATGCGGAGACGCAGCACGATGCCTGGATCGATGACCAATGAGCTCTGACGGCACAGCACTCCGGCACAACGCCCTCGTCTACGAATCGAAGGACGAGTACCTCGCGCGCGCGGTGCCATTCCTCAAAGGCGGCATCGAGGCGGGCGAAGGAGCGGTTGTGGCGCACACGAAGCCGGGGCTCGCGATGATGCGCGAGGCGCTCGGCCCCGAAGCCGCACATGTGACCTTCGTCGACGTCAGTGCCGCCTACACGCGGCCGGCGCGAACCCTCGCCGCCTACCACGAGGTCTACGTTGAACAGCTCCGGAAGACCCCGACGCTGCGCGCAGTCGCCGACGTCCAGTTCGGGGCAGATCCCAACGAGTGGGACCTATGGACCGGGTATGAGGCGGTATTCAACCGCTCGTTCGGGCACCTGCCGGCGTGGGTGCTGTGCTCTTACGACGCGAACGGCACCCCGGATCCGATCATCGAGGGCGTCTGGCAAACGCACCCCGAGGTCGTCGCCGGCGACAGCTGGAACAGCAGCGACCACTACGAGGACCCCGACCACCTCCTGCGTCGCATCACGCCGGCGCCGACGCCGCTCACAGGCCTGCGGCCGATCCCATTCGCCCTCGGCGCTGAGGAACTCCGAGAGCAGCTCGCTCGCGAACTCGTCGCCGACGAGATAAGCGAAGCGCGATCATTCGACTTGCTGCTCGCCGCCACCGAGATTGCCAACAACGCCATGCATCACGGCGGCGGCATCCAAGAAGTGCGTGTCGGACGCGCCCAAGGACGATTCGTCTGCGAGATCGTCGACCGAGGCGACGGCTTCGACGACCCCTCAGCCGGCTATCTCGCGCCACGGGCGGGAATCGGTGCCGGCCTCTGGGTCGCCCGCCAGCTGACCTGGCGGATCGAGTTTTTCCACTCGCCGACCGGATTCACCACACGCATCTGGCTCTAGGTGCGCGCGCGATCGGTGGACTGAGGATTCGAAGCCCAGACCCGGGGACCGACCAGGGCCTTCACAGGCGCGACTTGCCGACTGACGCGCGAAGCTAATCCGCGATCCCCACTGAGGGGCACATCACAAAAGGAGCCAGGATGTCCAACCACTTCAGTGCAGCGATGCTCAAGTTCCCAGGTGACGATGCGCGCCTGGACTTGACCGACCTGTTCATGTTCGCGTCGCCCGAGAACGCAGGCAAGACGGTGCTGATCTTCGACGTGAACCCGTTCATGACCGGCGCCGATTTCCACCCCGACGCCGTCTACCGCATCAACGTCGACAACGACGGAGATACGCAGGCCGACGTCGCCTTCTCATTCACGTTCTCGGGGTCGAACGGCGGCTCCCAGACCGGGACCGTGCACTACGCAACAGGCAGCCAAGCTCGGGAGCCAGAGCCTGCCGGCGAGGTGCTGATTGAGGGCACGCCCGTGGGCTTCGACGAGACGGCGAAGCCGGTCGAGATCGGTCAGTGCCGGTTGTTCATCGGCGTCCGCAGCGATCCGTTCTTCGCCGACGGCGAAGGTGCGTTCCACGACTTTCACTTCACCGGCGACGACACGTTCGCCGGCAAGAACATCCTCAGCATGGCGCTCGAGGTCCCGAACGAGATGCTCGGCTCCGGCCCGGAGATCGCGGTCTGGTGCACATCGAGCGTGCGCCGCGACGGCGAGCTCTTGCAGGTCGACCGGTACGGGAACCCGTCGTTCAACCCGTTCTTCGTCGACGAGCTGAAGAACCAGTACAACGCTGGACATCCGGCCGACGACGTGGCGACCTTCCTCGAGCCCTGGTCGAAGCTCCTGGAGAGTCGCGGCTACCCGCCCGCCGTGGCGAGAGAAACCGCCCTCACCGTGCTTCCCGACGTCATGCACTACAACCGCAATCGGCCGGCGCACTACCCCAACGGCCGGGTTCTGACCGACGACGTCTACGACATGCGGATGGCGTTCCTGACCTACGGACGGGTGACCTCCGACGGCGTCGAGCCGCACGACGACTACCTGACCGAGCTCCCGTTCCTCGGCCTCCCGAATGCCCAGCCGGCGGCAGAGGACACGACCGGCGGCGGAGTGCTCACAGCCGACAACGCAAGCTAGGAGCACTGAACGTTGCCCCAGCCACGCGCGACCGCTCATGCCCACTGTTCACTTCACCAATCTGTTGATCGTGGTCGCGGTCGGGTTCCTTGCGCCCCTGGCGCTGGGGTTTTTCCCGCGTGTCCGGCTCCCCTCGATCGTGCTCGAGATCGTGCTCGGCATCGTGATCGGCCCCTCGGGTCTCGGATGGGTCGCGCCCGATCTCGCTGTCTCGATCCTCGCCCTGGTCGGGCTCGCCTTCCTACTGTTTCTCTCGGGCCTGGAGATCGACTTCGAGCGCCTGCGAGGGCGAATCCTCGGGCTCACCTCAATCGGCTTCGCGGTCTCGTTCGCGATCGCGATCGGCCTCGGCCTCGGCCTGAAGGCGGGCGGGTTCGTCAAGTCGCCGCTCTTCGTCGCAATCGTGCTCGTCGCCAGCTCGGTGGGCGTGATCGTCCCGGTGCTCAAAGATTCCGGCACCAGCACGAGCAATTTCGGTCAACTCGTAATCGCGGCCGCGTCGATCGCGGAGTTCGGTTCGATCATTCTGCTGTCGCTGTTCTTCTCGGGCAAAGGCTCGACGAGCACAGCCGGCACCTTGATTCTGCTCGGCGGATTCGGACTGGTCGTGCTGCTGGTCGGCCTGACCATCGCCGGTGTCGAGCATTCGCTGAGCCTCGACCGTGTGCTGCGACGCCTCCAGGACACGACCGCGGAGATCCGGGTCAGGGCGGCGTTCGTCCTCCTGATCGGGTTCACGGCGCTCGCCGAGACGGTGGGCTTCGAGACGATCCTCGGTGCATTTGCGGCCGGTGCCCTGCTGTCGCTGATCGATCGTGACAAGGCGATGACCCACCCGGAGCTCCGCGTCAAGCTCGAAGCCATTGGGTTTGGGGTGTTCATCCCGGTCTTCTTCGTCGCCAGCGGCGTGCGATTCGACGTCCACGCACTGCTCACGAGCGCATCGACCGTTGCCCGGGTGCCCCTCTTCCTGCTCGCCATCTACCTTGCCCGCGGCCTGCCTGCCCTCCTCTACGTCGGGCTGCTCGGACGCTCCCGGTCGCTGATCGCGGGTGTCCTGCAGTCGACCTCGCTCACGTTCATCGTCGCCGCGACACAGATCGGGCTCGGGCTGGGTGTTGTGAGCCGAGCGAGTGCCGCCGGCCTGGTCGCCGCGGGCCTGCTATCGGTAGCGATCTCTCCGACGGTGGGGTTGGTGCTACTGCGTCGGCGACAGCCCCGGGCATGCTCCGTCGATGCCGTCGCGTCCGCTGTGTAATGAGTGGCCACCACCGTAGGGTGTTCTGGTCATCGCTGACCGCTCGTGAGCGGCGAACACTGGTGGCGATGGTCTCGACCGTGGCGGGCTTGCATCTACTCGGCTTCGTCGCTCTCTTCCTGCCTAGTCAATTGCACTTCAGCAACGCCGGGGTCCTGACGCTCGGGATCGGGGTCACTGCTTACACGCTCGGGCTGCGACACGCATTCGATGCCGATCACATCTCCGCGATCGACAACACCACACGCAAGCTGATGGCCGAGGGCAAACGGCCGTTGAGCGTCGGTTTCTGGTTTTCACTCGGACACTCGACGATCGTCTTCGCGCTCGCGCTTTTGATCTCGATCGGCGTGCGTTCGCTCGACGGCCCCGCTACGCACGATCACTCCACGCTGCGCCAGGCAACCGGCTCCATCGGCAGCGCGGTGTCCGGAGGGTTTCTCTACCTCATCGCCGCGATCAACATCGTGATCCTGCTCGGGATCGTGAAGGTGTTTCGCGAGATGAGGACCGGACGTTACGACGAAGCCGGGCTCGAGCGGCAACTGGACAGCCGCGGACTGATGAACCGTCTCTTCGGCCGGCTGACCAAGGCCGTGGCCAAGCCTCGCCACATGTATCCGGTCGGGTTGCTGTTCGGTCTCGGGTTCGACACAGCGAGCGAGGTCGCGCTCCTGGTCATCGCCGGGGGCGCCGGCGCATCCGGGGCGCCGTGGTACGCGGTCCTCTGCCTGCCGATCCTGTTCGCCGCGGGTATGTCGCTAATGGACTCGATCGATGGGTCGTTCATGAACTTCGCCTACGGCTGGGCGTTATCCAAGCCGGTCCGGAAGGTCTTCTACAACCTCACGATCACGGCCTTGTCCGTTGCGGTCGCGCTGGTGATCGGCACGATCGAAGTCGGCGGACTCATCAGCTCAGAGCTGGGCCTATCCGGATCTTTTTGGAGCTGGTTTGAGAACGTCGACATCAACGTCCTCGGGTTCGTGATCGTCGCCCTGTTTGTCGCTACGTGGGTGATCGCGCTCGTGATCTGGCGGCTTGGGCGGATCGAGGAGCGCTGGTCGGCTCACCTGAAGAACTCGGGAGCCGTGGAAACCCGTACAACATGATCATGTTCGAACAAGCGAAAGGCCCCAGTTCCGGGGCCTTTCTTAGTAGCGGGGGCAGGATTTGAACCTGCGACCTCCGGGTTATGAGCCGCCTCGATCGTGTACACGTGTTCCGCCTCGTTCCGCCTAAATGCAGGTTCGGAACCAGTTTTCGGCCGCGGGCGTGCGGTTAGACGGAACGCGGTGACATCCCTGCGGAAGCGCGATGCCTGCAGAACGCTTGCAGCCGCAGGCGGATCCCGTCGCTCGCTGGAGACCAATCAAATGGTAGGGAGGCGGACAACGGTTCGAATTCCG